>JAABUI010000474.1_pt1 | contig 30408 bp, 30 predicted proteins | sample 5559111 | NCBI WGS metagenome assembly JAABUI01 (sample SAMN10711870, study PRJNA513365) | rock metagenome | isolation source: Antarctica rocks | place: Antarctica: Victoria Land, Buttleship Promontory | reverse complement strand
CCCCACCAGCATCCGTAGACAATAACCCCGACCTTGGGTTAATCGACGTTGTTTCCCGACGCGAGTTGCCGACAGTGACCACCTGCGTCGACGTCCACGGCTTGGCAATGTCGACAAACGAGGGTTAGCTGTCACTTGGTGTTGGCGGGTTCGCTGTGAATCCGGGCTGTTGGTGGGCCGTGTGCGGCGCCCAGTTCCAGCCGGGTAGGGCTTGCAGGGCTTGGACCCGGTCGGGGGCGAGGCGGCCTTGGCGGTGTCGGGTGCGTTGGGCCATCACCCAGTGACCGAGGTTGACACCGTCGATGACGGCGGTTTGGCTGATGTGGGCGACGCTCCCGTGGTGGTCGGCGGCCCGTTCTAGGTGGGTAAACATGCGGTGCCAGGCGGCGTCGTGGGGATTCCATTCCTACCCGTCGATCGCTTCCAGGGCGGCGACGCGGGTGGGGGAGAGGACGCCGAGGCGGTACTCCTTGCGCCGGCTCATAGCCCACGCCCCCAAGGTGAAGTTGCCCTCGGTGTCTTCGAGGTCCTCGACGTAGAAGGAGTCCGGGTTCGGCGCCCCGGTCCGGTGCGCGTCATAAGGCAGATCATGGCCCGCAAGACCACGCAGAAGCGCGCAATTATCCTTCCCAACACGTTCTTGAAGACGGACCCCCGTGATCGCCGAGCTTTCTTTTAGCTGCTGGGGTGTGTTGGTGGTTCCTGCGGGAGCGCTCCTTGATGTTGGGTCGCTAGACGCTTGGTGCCACGCCTCGGATCGGCACGGGCGCGCAGTCTGCTGGACAGCGCGATGACCACGGTGAGCGGAACGATCATCGGCACGGGCGAGAGCCAAGGTAGGTGCTCGACGATGAGTGCCCCCACCCCAGCCCCGGCGACCAGCGCGGTGAGGACCTGCGCGCTCGGGAGCAAGGTATGCCGGGGACTGCGGGCGGCGACCGCACCGATGAGGCTGGTCAGCGTGCCGGTCAGGTACGTCGAGGACAAGCCAGGTACCCCGAATCGTTGGATGGCACTGCTCTGGATGCCGAGGGCCGCTGCCGCGATCATCAGCAACCCGAGTGCGGCGTTGGGCGCGCGGTGGCCCAGCGTGACCTCCCACACGAGCAGAAAAATGAGCAGGACTAGCGACTCCACGGTGAGTGCCCGGGTGACCTGTCGGGGCCACACGGGGTCGGTGGGTACTGCAGCGCCCGCGATGTGCGCCCCGAGCAGCACTCCGACAATGTAGCTGACGATCGCGCTGCCGGAATTGATCGCCAAGGCCGCCTCGGTGTGCCCGGCGGACAGTCCGAGCAGCACCATGTTGCCCGTCATGACGCTCGAGAATGCGCCACCCAGTGCCAGGAATCCGGTCGCATCGGCGCACCCGGTGACGAAGGTGAGCACGACGGCCAGCGAGTGCCGGCGGCGGCGCAGCGTGTCGAGTGCGGGTGTGTTCGGGACGGCAGCCATGGTGGTCACCCCTGGGCGAGCTCGTCCAGCGCAGCTGCGGAGGCAGCGTCCACGTGGGCCATCGCCGCTGCTTCCGCGGCATCGGGGTCGCCGGCCTCGATAGCGTCGACGAGGCGGATGTGCTCAATCCAGGAATGAGGTGCTCGATGCGCAGCCCCGATCCGGAAAATCCATCGCACGTGCAGATACAGGGCGCTGGCTATCGAGGCAAGCCACCGGTTGCCACTGATCTCGATGACCCGCAGGTGCAGTTCACTGTTGAGCTCGGCGACCTTCGCGAAGTCGACCCGATCGGTGGCCACCCGCGCGTCGTCCAGCAAACATCGGAGGCCGGCGACATCCGTGGGAGTCGCCCGTTCAGCGGCGAGCCGCGCCGCGAGCGTCTCCAGGCGGGCGCGCACCGCGAACATGTCGGCGATGGTGGTGGCATCGGGCGAAGCGACGAAGGCGCCGCGCCGGGGGATCATGATGACGAACCCCTCGGCCTCCACCACCCGCAGCGCCTCGCGGACGGGATTGCGCGAAACGCCGAAGTCTTCCGCCAACCGGTCTTCGGTGAGCCGCTCGCCGGGCGGATAGTCACCGTTGACGATGCGTTGGCGCAGCGCGACCAAGACCTGGTCGCGCAACGGCAGGTGCTGGCCGCCGATCGTTCCTCCGCCGGCATCCACGGCCGGGGCAGGCCCTACCGTCCGCATGCGTAGCCCTGCATCCCGCGCGGGTTGGCCCCGGCGGCGAGGATCCCGGTCGAGGGGTCGCGCGAGACGGCACACATCCGGCCCAGACTCCATGCCCCGGACAGGCGGACTTCATGCCCCTTGGCCGCGAGGGTCGCGAGGACGTCCTCGTCGAGCCGGTCCTCGATCACAAGCACGTTCGGTTCGACGTCGCGGGGGTAGAACGAGCCGGGGAAGCTCGTCGTGTGCCACATGGGGGCGTCGATCGCCTCCTGCAGGGACTGCCCGCCGATGAGGTGGCGCAGCAGGAAGAGCAGCTGCCACTGGTCCTGTTGGTCACCGCCCGGGGAGCCGCAGGCCAGGACGGGTTCGCCGTCCCGGTGTACCAGGGTGGGGGTGAGGGTGGTGCGGGGCCGCCGCCCGGGCTCGAGGGAGGACGCGAGTCCTTCCTCCAGCCAGAACATCTGCATCCGGCTGCCGAGCGGGAACCCGAGTTCGGGGATGGTCGGCGAGCTCTGCAACCATCCGCCGCTGGGCGTCGCGGAGATCATGTTGCCCCACCGGTCGACGACGTCGACGTGGCAGGTGTCCCCGCGGGTCACCCCGTTGGCCTGCACCGGGGGTTCACCGACCGTCCCGCGGTCCTCCACGGTCGGCTCCCCGGTGGTCGGGTCCGCCGGCGCGCCTGCCTGCTTGGCCCGGTCCAGCAGGTAGGCCGCGATCCGGGGGGCACGACCGTCCGGGCTACCGGGACGGACCTCACCGCTGGCCCGCTCCCCCACCAGTCGGGTGCGTTCGGCGGCATACTCGGGCGAGAGCATCGTCGTCATCGGCACGTCCGCTCCGTCGCCGTACCAGGCCTCACGATCGGCGTAGGCCAGCTTGAGCGCCTCGGCGATCGGGTGGATCCCCGCCGCTGTCGAGGGGTCCAACGCAGCCGGGTCGGCGAGGGCGTCGAGGATGCTCATGGTCTGCAGCAGCGCCGGTCCCTGGCCCCAGGGCTGGGTTTTGGCGACCGAGTATCCGTGCCAGTCCAGGGTCGTCGGTTGTTCCCACGTCGCGGAGTACGCCGCCATGTCGCTACCGGTGATCAGCCCGGGGTGGGCCGCGCCGCTGGAGTCGCGGAAGGTTTGCCGCGAGAACGCATCGACGGCGTCGGCGACGAACCCCTGGCTCCAGGCCCGCCGGGCACCGTCGATCTGCGATTCGCGGTCCGGGCTCGCGGCCCGGCCCTCGTCCACCAGCCGCTGCAGGGTAGCGGCGTAGGTGGGGTTCCGGAACAGCGCCCCGGTTTCCGGCGCCCTGCCGTCGTGCAGCCACAGTTCGGCGGAGGACCGCCAGTCGCTCTCGAACAGCTCCTGCACGCTGGCGACCGTCGCGCTGACTCGCGCGCCGACCGGATGCCCCCCGCCCGCGTAGCCGATCGCCGGCTCCAGCACCTCCTCTAGGCTTTGCGTCCCGTGGTCTCGCAGCAGCAGCAGCCACGCATCGACCGCGCCGGGCACCGCGGCGGCCAGCGGGCCCGATCCGGGGATGAGGTCGATGCCCAACGAGGTGAAGTGCGCGATGGTGGCGGCGGCGGGTGCGGGGCCCTGGCCGGCGAGGACCCGCGGCGCGGGGTGTTCCGCTGTCGCGATGATCGCGGGTACCTCGCCACCGGGGCCGTTCAGGTGCGGCTCGACGACGTGCAACACGAAACCCGCGGTCACCGCGGCGTCAAAAGCGTTGCCGCCCCGCTCGAGTGCGCGCATCGCGGACTGGGAGGCGATCCAGTGGGTGGAGGAGGCCATCCCAAAGGTGCCGTGCAGGGTCGGGCGAGTGGTGAAGGTCATGGCCGGCTCCCGGCAGTGTCGGTGGTGCGAATGTCGGACCGGTCCCGTCGGGGCGCACCAGGTGGCAGGCGGCGTTCCCGTCGCCGATCTCCAGCAGCGCAGGGACCTCGGTGACACAGCGGTCGAACGCGAGGGGGCAGCGGGTGTGGAAGCGGCAACCCGACGGCGGGTTGAGTGCGGAGGGGAGGTCGTCGCCGAGCAGCACCGGTTGGCGGGCGCGCTGGCGGGGCGGGTCGGCGACGGGGGCCGCGGCCAGCAGCGCCTGCGTGTAGGGGTGCGCCGGACGGCCGAAGATCCGTTCCCGGGAACCCTTCTCGACCAGGTGACCGAGATACATCACGGCGATGTCGTCGGCGAGGTACTCCACGGCGGACAGGTCGTGGGTGATGAACAGGCAGGCGAACCCCATGTCCCGCTGCAGGTCGGCCAGCAGGTTGAGCACCGAGGCCTGCACGGACACGTCCAGCGCGCTCGTGGGCTCGTCGGCAACGAGCAGCGTCGGGGCGGAGATCAGCGCACGAGCGAGGCTCACGCGTTGGCGCTGCCCACCAGAGAGCTCGTGGGAATAGCGTTTGGCCACCTCGGTGCGCAGACCGACCCGGCCGAGCTCCTCGGCGATCCGCGCCTCCCGGTCCCGCCGCGACAGGCGTGCACCCTGCAGTCGCAATGGTTCGCCGACGACGTCGCCGACCAGCATTCGCGGGTCCAGTGAACCGGCCGGGTCCTGGAAGACGATCGAGACGTCTTTGCGGTGGCGGCGCAGCTGCCTGCGGGACAGGTGGGTGATGTCGGTCCCGCCGATTCGCACGGTCCCGGAGCTGGGCTCCAGCAGCCGCACGATGCAGCGGCCGACGGTGGACTTGCCTGAGCCGCTCTCCCCGACCAGTGCCGTCACCTGGCCCGCGCGGATACTCAGCGAGACGCCGTCGACGGCCTGCACCGCCCCGAAGTGCATCACCAGGTTCTCCAGCTCGAGCGCCACGTCCGGCCCGGTCACGCTCCGGCCACCACTCGCTGGTGGGATGTGGTGCCGCACGGGTGCCAGCAGGCCACCAGATGGTCCGGTGGCAGCTGCACGGCGGTGTGCTCCGCGGTCAGCTCCGGTTTCGAGGCGCGGCAGGTGTCGTCGGCAGCGGGGCATCGCTCGGCGAACGTGCAGGCGTCGGGCTGGATGGACAGCACCGGCACCAGACCGGGGATCTCCTGCAACCGCTCGGTGCCCGCATGCCGGCCGGGAGCAGGGGAGGCGGCGAGCAGTCCCGCGGTGTAGTGGTGTCGGGGATGGGCGAACAGCTCGTCCACCTCGGCCCGCTCGACGATCCGTCCGGCGTACATGACCAGCACACGGTTGGCGATGTCGGCGATCACGCCCAGGTCGTGGGTGATGATCAGGATGCTGGTGCCCAGGCGGTCCCGCAGCTCTCGCAGGACATCGAGGATTCCCGCCTGCACGGTCACGTCCAAGGCGGTGGTCGGCTCGTCGGCGATCAGCACCTTGGGCCCGCACGCCACCGCCATGGCGATCATCACCCGCTGCCGCATACCGCCGGAGAGCTGGTGCGGGTAGTTGTCCACGCGCTGGTCTGGCGACGGGATGCCCACCAGGCTCAGCAGCTCGACCGCACGGGCCCGGGCCCGCTTGCGGGAGAGGCGTTCGTGCACCTGCAGGACCTCGCCGATCTGCCGTCCCACGGTCAGCACGGGGTTCAGCGAGCTCATCGGCTCCTGGAAGATGTAGGCGATCTGCTTGCCGCGGGCAGCGCGCAGGACCGACTCGCGGGCGCCGATCAGCTCGGTGCCCGCCAACCGAACAGAGCCGGTGATGCGGGCGCTGCGCGGCAGCAGACCGGTCAGGCTCATCGCGGCGACACTCTTGCCGCAGCCGGATTCGCCGACGATGCCGACGATCTCCCCGGGCGCCAAGGTCACGTCGACGCTGTCGACGGCGGAGACGGTGCCGCTCTCCGTGCTGAAGGTGACGGACAACCCGCGTACCTGCAGGACCGGCGTGAGCTCGGCTGGGTTCCGGAGGTCGGGATGGGTCGGTGCGGTCATTCCCGGCTCCCCTTCGGGTCGAGGGCGTCGCGGAGGCTGTCGCCGAAGACGTTGAACGCCAGGGCCAGCACCATGATCGCCACGCCGGGCAGGATGGCGGCCCACGGGGCACGCGTCGCGAACTGTTGTGCCGTGGCGAGCATGGTTCCCAGGCTCGGTGCGGGCGGCTGGATACCGAGGCCGAGGAAGGACAGCACCGCCTCGCCCAGGATCGCCGCCGGGACCGCGACCGTGGCCTGCACCAGAATCACCGAGGTCGCATTCGGCAGGATGTGCCGGAACAGCACCCACAGGTCACCGGCTCCGTCGACGACCGCCGCGGCCACGAAATCCAGTGACTTCAGGCGCAGGGTGTCCGAGCGCACCAGCCGGATCACTCCCGGGATCTGGGCGATCCCGATGGCCACCGCGGCGTTGCCGAGGCTCGCGCCGCGAATAGCGGCCAGCCCGACGGCCAGGATGAGGAAGGGGAACGCCAGCAACAGGTCGGTGAACCGGGAGAGCACCGCGTCACACGACCGGAAGTAGCCTGCCGCCAGGCCGAGGGGGACCCCGATCAGCAGCGCCGTCACGACGGCGAGCAGCGCCACTTCCAGGGAGGCGCGCGCGCCGAGGATGATCCGGGAGAGCACGTCCCGTCCGAGGTCGTCGGTGCCGAGCAGGTGCCCCGGCGTCCCCGGCGGGGAGAAGACGTGCGCGAAGTCGGTCTGCTCGGGGGCGTAGGGCGCCAGCCACGGCGCGAGAACGGCGACGAGCAGGGCCGCCGCCAGCACGCTGAAGCTGAGGATGGCCAAGGGGTTTCGGCGGAGCCGCCGGAGCACCCGCCGCCGCCGGCCGGCCTCGCTGTGCACCGTGGGCGCAGTGGGGATCGCAACGCTGGTCATGCCGCCTCAGCTCCTACCCGGATACGGGGATCGATCAACGAGTAGAGCAGGTCGACGAGGAAGTTGATGCCGATATAGGCGGTGGCCGTCACCAGCACCACACCTTGGATCACCGGGTAGTCCCGTTGGAACACGGCATCGATCGTCATCTTGCCGAAACCCGGAAGGCCGAAGATCTGCTCGGTCACCACCGCTCCGGAGATGAGCTCCCCGAGCTGGAGTCCGACGATGGTGACGACCACGATGAGGCTGTTCCGCAGGGCATGCCGGCCGATGACCACACCGGGGCGCAGTCCTTTCGCCTTGGCCGTGCGCACGTAGTCGGTGGACAGCGAGTCGAGCATCGAGGAGCGGGTTTGACGCATCAGGACGGCCGAGAGCCCGGTGCCCAGGATGACCGCGGGCAGGATGATGTGGTCCAGGTTGCTGATCGGGTTCTCCAGCAACGGCACGAACCCGGAGGCGGGAAACAGCCCGGTGGCCACCGCCAGGTACAGAATCGCCACCAGCCCGAGCCAGAAGTGCGGCACCGACAGCCCGATCAACGCCAACGCGTTCGCGAGCCACTCGGCCGGGCGCCCCCGCCGGACGGCCGCGACCACACCGGCACCGACCCCCAGGACGGTGGCGAGCAGGATCGCCAACACGGACAGCTCGACGGTCACCGGCAGCGCCGTGCGCAACATCGAGGAGACGCTGGCCCCGGTGCGGATGGAGGTCCCCAGGTTGCCGTGTACCGCGTTGCTGAGGAAGCGCCAGAACTGCACAGGCAACGGCTGGTCGAGGCCGTACTGGTGCCGGATCGCGGCCAGCACCGCCGGCGAGCGGTCCTCGCCGGCCAGGGCCAGCGCCGGGTCACCGGGCAGCGCCCGCACTCCGAGGAACACCACCACCGTGGCCAGGAACAGCGTGAGCACCGACTGCCACGCCCGGTGGAACAGGTACCGGGACACGGCCGCTACTTGCCGAGCCCGGCGAACGCCAGCCGGACCACACCGTCCGGGAAGACCTGGACCCCCTTGACCGTGTTGGTGACGCCGGTCAGGTTGCGCTGACGGTAGAGGTAGACGATCGGGTCGGCTGCGTGGAGCTTGTCCACCGCCTGTCCGTAGAGATCGCGCCGCTGCGCCATGTCCTGGGACTGCCGGGCCTGGGTGAGCACCGCGTCCAGGGCCGGGTCGTTGTAGCCGGAGACGTTCTGGCTGCCCCCGGTTCCCACGAAGTTGGTGATGTTCGCGTCCGGGTCGATCCGGCCCGACCAGCCGAGCTGCAGCAGCTCGAAGTTGCCACGGTCCTGCTGGTCCAGCAGCGAGGCGTACTCCACCGGCTTGATCTGCAGATCGAACCCACCGTCTTTCACCATGGACTGCAGGGCCTGCGCCAGGCGCAGACTGTCCGGGTTGTTCGAGGTGATCATCGTGACCGCCAGCGGCGTCTGTACGCCGGCGTCCTTCAGCAGCTGCTTGGCCTTGGCCGGGTCGTGCGGTGTGCATGTCTGCGCCGCGGGTGAGGAGAACTCGCTCACCGGGGCAATCGGCGAGCACGCGACGGTGTAGAGGTCGTTGAAGATGACTTTCACCAGCCCGGCCCGGTCAATGGCGTATTCGAAGGCCTGCCGCACCCGCGGGTCCTGGGAGGTGGGACGGTCGATTTTCTTGGCGGGCGTCCCCACACCATCCACGTTGCCGACGTTGAAGCTGACTCCCTGATAGCCCAGCGACTGCGACTGCAGCACCGTCAGCGAGTTGTCGGCGCGCAGCTCAGGAACCCCCTGCGGGGACAGGGTGTCCGCGACCTGCACGTCACCGGAACGCAAGTTGGCGGCGCGGATGTTCGCATCGGTGATGATGTGGTAGGAGAGGGCGTCCAGGTGCACCTTGGCCGCGTCGTAGTAGTTGGGGTCCTTGACCAAGTCGATCGAGTTCTGCGGTACCCGGTTGGCGAACTTGAACGGGCCGACGCACACCGGCGCCGAGGAAAAGTTCTTCCCCAGCGCCTTCGTCGCGGTCGGGCTCATGACCATCCCGGCACGGTCGGTCAGCGCGGCGGTCAGCGGGGCGAACGACTCCTTGAGATGCACCACGACGGTGCGGGCATCCGTTGCGTCCACACTCGTGATCGGGCCCAGCTCGCTCTTGCGGCCCGAGCCGCTGAGGGTCAGGTTGCGCTCGAACGTCGACTTCACCGCCGCCGCGTCGAACGGTGTTCCGTCCGCAAACTTCACCCCATCGCGCACCGGGATGGTCACCGTCTTACCACCGTCGGATACCGCGGGCAGTGCCGTGGCGAGCTGGGGAACGATGTGCGACTGCGCGTCGACGTCGTAGAGCTTCTCGCACATCGCCGAGAACACGTACCGGGAGTAGAGGCTGCGCGACAGCGTCGGGTCGAGCTGGTCCGGTTCCGCGGACAGTGCCATCACCAGTTTTCCGCCCGGCTTGACGTCACCGGCCTGCGCCGCGGCACCGAAGGTGTCCGCGGTGGCGCTAACGCCACCGCCCCCGCCGCCGGCTGGAGTCACCGATGAGCAGGCGGCAATCATCGACGAAGCGGTCACCGCGACACCGACGAGAAGGGCGCCACGCAACAGCGTCGACGACCTGGGGTGGACTGCACGACCGCTCATGAGAACTCCTGCCTCGACTGATCGACGCAGCGTATGTTGTATACGAGCATGAGACAAGGATCTCAGCGAAACTTGCTCCGGTAGCCGTGTCTGACGGACCGGAGGTCCCTGGAGGAATTCAGCTGATGGCGACCGATCTGGAAGTCCGTTCATTCCGGCCCCGGCCCGAGGAGTACGTCTGGACCTTCGGCGGGGCAGCACCACTGGCCCGAATCACGCCCGGCACGGTACTGGAAGTCTTCACCGAAGACTGCTTCGCCGGACGCGTGCGCACCAGCGCCGACCTCGTCTCACAGGTCTGCCAGTTCCCGTTTCTCAACCCCCAGACCGGGCCGTTCTACATCGAGGGCGCGCAGCCCGGTGACACCCTGGCCGTGCACTTCGTATCGATCGAGGCGGCCCGTGATTGGGGTGCCTCCACCACCGTTCCGCTGTTCGGCGCGCTCACCTCGACCCACACCACCGCCACCCTGCAAGCCCCGCTGCCCGAACGGGTGTGGATCTGGCAGCTGGACACGGCGGCCGGCACCGCCCGATTTTCTGCCCACGACAGCGACGCCGAGGTCGACCTCCCGATGGACCCGATGCACGGAACCGTCGGTGTGGCGCCGGCCAATCTCGAGGTGCGCTCCGCGCTCGTGCCCGATGCCCACGGGGGCAACATGGACACCCCCGAAATGCGGGCCGGGGTGACCTGCTATCTCGGGGTCAATGTCGAGGGCGCGATGTTCAGTCTGGGCGACGGGCACGCCCGGCAAGGCGAGGGCGAAACCTGCGGGGTCGCCGTCGAGACCGCGATGAACACTGTTGTCGTCGTCGACCTGATCAAGGGCGTACCCACACCCTGGCCGCGTCTGGAGTCCGACACCCACCTGATGTCGACCGGTTCGGCACGTCCGTTGGAGGATGCGTTCCGCATCGCCCAACTCGACCTCGTGCAGTGGGTCGCCCGCGACCACAGCCTGTCCGAGATGGACGCCTACCAGCTGCTCTCCCAAATTGTGCAGTCACCACTGGCCAACGTCTGCGACACCAACTACACCTCCGTTGCCAAAGTGCGCAAAGACTGGCTCCCCCAACCGACGGCAGAACGCCACATGCACGCAAAGCTCCGTCAGGTCGCCGACACCTACCGCGGGTAAGGTCCAAGGGTTTTCACCGCCCGCGGGCGGTGAGACCCGACTGGGACGCCTACGGCCGGGCCAAGGCCCACAGCGCCACGGCCAGCCCGAACAGCAAGCACCCGCACCCACCGTTCAGCCTAGAGACTCCCTCGCGCAGGGGCGCCCTGGCTCCTAACTTCAGAACCAGCGTCGGCGGCTTATGCCGCATTGGGGTCGTGGAGTTCGGCACGCTCGGTCATCGTCACGACTGCTGTCCATCTGGGGTACACCCAGGCTGGCACCTGGGTTTCTTGGTTTCATCGTTTGCTCACGGTGTGCGCGCGGGGGTCGGCACGGTTTTCGGATGGGTGCAGACCGTGGCTCGTGGGGGGTGGGCCGGTGAGCATCACCGGCTTCACCTCCCCGTGGTGGTTGCTGTTGTTGTTCGGTGTGTCGGCGTTGCTGGCGGGTTACCTGATCGTGCTGCGGTTGCGTCGCCGCTATGTGATGCGGTTCGCGAACCTGGGGTTGTTGGAGCGGGTGGTACCGAAGCGGCCGGGGTGGGCCCGGCATGTACCGACCGGGTTGTTTCTGGTGGCTCTGGCCGGGTTGACGGTGGCGTTGGCCGGCCCGACCGCGCAGCACAAGGTTCCCCGCAGCCGGGCGACGGTGATGTTGGCGATCAACTACGCCGGCGCCCAATGGGTCGAACGGGCCGCCGAGAAGAACCCCGACCGTTCCGACGTCTACCGACGATTCCTCGACCGCATCAGCGTTCCATCACGATGCCTTTGGCTTGGCCGATGATGTCCCGACTCGCCAACGCGGTGCTCAGTTGGTGTTCCTGTTGTGCTCCGGTGAACACCCGGGGTTGCTGCGTAGAGGTTCAGCGCCCCGAGGTTGTCGCCCTCGACGAACAATTGGAAGCAGAGCATGGCACCCACCCCCCAGCCTGGATGGCGGCGGCCGCGAAGTGGGGCCAGCGAGATTCGGTGGCCATGTCGGGGATGCGCACGGTCTGCTGCTCCCACACCGCGCGCAGGCACGGCCCGTCATCCAGCTCGGTCTGCAGCTCATCGAGGCGACCCGCGGACGGGTCGGTGGAGAAGGCGTTGCTGGCGCGCCGCCCGCAGCACGGCCATGCTTAGAAGAATTGGTGACAGTACGGTCGGGTGAAAGCTTCTCGCGATGTCAGTAGTGACGGTTATGTGGGTTCTGTTGTCTACCCGGTTACGGACCTGGTTGTTGTTGGCCCTCGCCGTTCCGGTGGCCCGCAGCATCATTCACCGTGCCGCGCAGCGGGCGGCGGCCAAAGATCCGGGGAGTGGCACGAGCAAGATGTTGACTCGCGCGGACAGCACTGTGTCTCGGTGGGTAGCCCGCCGCCGTGAGCGCCGCTGAACCCATCCGATCCTGGTCACCTCATTCTGGCGAGCGGCACGCTGGGCGGCCGAGCGCCTTGTTCGGCTCACCGCGGGGGTGTGTGACGTGTTCTGCGGAACGGCTCTCCGCGGGGTCATCGTGGTTCATGTGATCGCCACCCAGGTTGCTGGTGGGTCCACCGGATGGATCAGATCGTGGGTGCGGGAGCCTCGCTGACTCCCAGCCCACCCAGCGAGCGTTGCGTCCGCCTCACCTCGCAGTGGGCAGCGGTCGTGGCGGGCAGGCCCTGACCCGGGCCGGTACGCCGTCGCCGATCATGGGTGCTTTAGCGGCGGGTGATGTGTTCGGTGAGAGGGTCTGCGGTGTAGGAGGGTGCGCCTGGCGGGGCTGCGACTGCGGTGGCGGGGGATACCCAGACGGTCAGTGTGGGGGTGTCGAAAGGTTGCACACGGTGGGTGCGGTAGCGGTGTGTGAGGGGGGAGACGGTCCGGGGGCCGTCGGTGGGGTCGCGGGGAAGGAGCAGGCTTTCCAGCGACGGCATCCAGATGACGTATTCCACGCTGGGATCACCCGCTTCGGCGCGGTCGAGCATCGTGTCGACGAGGCGTTGCACCGGGGTTCGGGTTTCCACCCTCACCACTGTGCCCGCGACGAACGATCTTTACCACGGCTGGTGTGGCTCCTTCGACAGTGTCCGACGTCGTCAGTCTTCGATGACCTGGTAGAGGCCGTAGATGACACCGGGGACGTGGCCGAGTAACTGCAGCAGAAACGCCCACAGCACTTTCTTGCTGGGCCCGTCGTGGATCAGGACGGCGAGGAACGGGAAGAAGAAGCACAGCACGATCAACAGGACTTTGGGCATCGGTGCATCCTTCGCTGGGGGTGGTGTTTTCCGGTGCTGGTGAACGGTACCGGGGGAACAGCACCGGGTCGGCGGGAAGGCTTGGAGTGACCCGGACGTGGTGTTGCCTGCTTGGGTTGGTCTATGAGTCATGTCGCGGACCGAATTTTGATGCTGCCCCCGGCACTCGCCCTGTTGTTGGTATTCCTGCTCCCCGCGCTGGAGGCCTCGGCGTTCGTGGGGTTCATCATCCCCGGCGAGATCGGGGTGATCCTGGGGGGCGTGCTGGCCAATCAGCACAAGCTTCCGTTGTGGGCGGCGCTGGTCGCGGGCATCGCGGGGGCGGTGATCGGGGATTCGGTGGGCTATGAGATCGGCAGACGCTACGGCGAGCGGTTGTTACAGAAGATCCCGAACCGGCTGCTGAAGCAGAAACACATCGACCGCACCAAGGACCTGGTGGCCCGTAATGGTGGTAGGGCGGTGTTCATCGGCCGGTTCACCACCGCTCTGCGGGTGTTGGTGCCCGGGTTCTCCGGGATGGCCCGCATCCCTTACCTGAAGTTTTTGCCCTACAACGCTGCCGGGGGCATCCTGTGGGCCACCGGGTTCGTCCTGCTTGGTTACGCCGCGGGCAGCCAGTATCAACGGGTCGCCCACAACGCCACCCTGTTCGGGTTGGGACTGCTGGTGCTCATCATCATCGTGTTGGTCACCAAGAAACTCCGGGACCGCCATCGCCGGGCAGCGACGAACCCCTCCTAGTCACCGCCGCGACCCACTTGCGGCACAGATCGCGGGGTGGAGCGGTGTCTGGGGTTGGCTGGCACCATGGCAACCCCCGGGAGGGTGTCCTTTTGAACATTCCGATGCCCCAGATGCCCGGTCAGGAACGAGAAGATCCTCATGCCGTGAGTTCCTGTTACTTCGTGTACGCGGGCACACTGGGCGGTTCCGTGCAGCCGCGCCCGGTAGCGGTCGAAGGGATCTTATGATCGGCAACGCAGTTCACCGTTTCAGCAACACCGCGATCCTCAGTGTGTGCGCCATCGACGCGCCTGAGGTTGTGACGTCCGACGAGATCGATGCCCGGCTGGCCGAGACCTACACCCGGGTGGGTCTACGCCCGGGAATGATGCAGCACCTCGCCGGGATCGAGGCCCGTCGCTGGTGGAGCCCGGGCACCACCTTCGCTGACGGGGCCGCGATGGCCGGGGCCAAGGCCATCGCGGAGGCCGGTGTCGACCCTCGGCGCATCGGCCTCATGATCAACACTTCGGTAAGCCGGGCCTACCTTGAGCCGTCGACGGCCGTTGGCGTGCACCACGCTTTGGGCCTGCCTCCCAGCTGCCAGAACTTCGACGTTGCTAACGCCTGCCTCGGCTTCCTCGACGGCATGCAGCTGGGCGCCGCGATGATCGAGAGCGGGCAGATCGATTATGCCCTGGTGGTCGATGGTGAGGATGCCCGCGGCATCCAGGAGGCGACGATCGAGCGGCTGATTACCGGCAACTCAGCCGAGGTCACCGCGAAGCATGTTTTCGCCCAGTTCGCCTCCATGACCCTTGGCTCGGGCGCGGCCGCGATGGTGTTGGGTCGTGCCGATGAGCATCCCACGGGGCACCGCTTCGTCGGTGGAGTGACCCGGGCGGGCACCGAGCACCATGAACTGTGCGTGGGTGACATGACGGACATGCGCACCGACAGCAAGGGTCTTATGGACGCTGGGCTCGCTTTGAGCACCGACCTGTGGAGGGAGAGTGCCGCCGGTTGGGGGTGGGGCAGTGAGACCGGCGGGGTGGACCGCTACATCATCCACCAGGTGTCGGTGGTGCACACGCGGGAGATCTGCCGGGCGTTGGGTATTGATTCCAAGCGGGTGCCGCTGACCTTCCCGACCCGCGGCAACATGGGTCCGGCGTCCATCCCGTTCACCCTGGCCGGCGAGCTCGGGTCGCTCTCCGGTGGTGACCGGGTGCTGCTGATGGGCATCGGGTCGGGGCTCAACGCGTCCTGCGTGGAGATCATCTGGTGATCACCTACACCGCAGCACCCGCCACCCTGCCCCCCGCCGGCCTCACCGGTCTCGACCCGAGTTGGTCCCGACTGGTGGATGTCTCCGACGCTGACGGGTTTCTGCGTACGTTCCACGTGCTGGACTCGTTCGCCGGAAAGGTAGCCGACGCGCCCGCGGTGGGGACTTTGCTGTGCGTACACGGCAACCCGACATGGAGCTACCTGTGGCGGCGGTTGCTGGCCGCGCCCCCGCCCGGCTGGCGGGTGGTGGCGCCCGACCACTTGGGTATGGGTCACAGTGAGCGGCTGGACACCGCGCGCACCCTGGCGCAGCGGGTGGATGACCTCAGTCGACTCACCGAGGCGATGGGGATCAGCGGCCCGGTGGTCACCGTGGCACACGACTGGGGCGGGATCTTGTCCATGGGCTGGGCGCACGGGCACCGCGAGCAGTTGCGTGGCCTGGTGCTGACCAACACCGCCGTGCATCAACCGGAGACGAGCAAGGGTCCGGTCCTCATCCGCGCTGCGCATGTGCCAGTGGTCGGGGAGAACGTGTGCGTGCGGACCCCGGCCTTCGTACGCGCGGCGACAAGCCTTACGTGGCCGCTGCTGTCCGCTGGTGTGCGCGAGGGGTTCGCCGAGCCCTATGGCACCGCGGCCCGTCGCGCGGCCGTGGGTGGTTTCGTGGCCGACATCCCCTTCGCCTGCGACCACCCGTCGCGCCCGGCGCTGGACGTCATCGCCGGGGGCATGTGCACACTGGACGTTCCTGCCCTGCTGCTGTGGGGGCCCCGCGACCCGGTGTTCGGAGAGGGATACCTGCGCGACTTGCAGGAGCGGTTGCCGCAGGCGAGTGTGCACCGCTACGCGCGTGCCTCGCACCTGCTGCCCGAGGACGCCCCGGAGTACGTCGACGCGGTGTGTCAGTTCGTCGCTGCGTTGGACGAGGCTCCTAAAGGTGTGCCCGAGACCACGGAGCGCCCGCAGCTGTGGGCGAAGCTCGACGCACGCGCGCACGACGACACTCCTGCGGTCGTCGAGGTGGGCGGGGCGTCGATCAGCTGGGCGCAGCTGCACCGACGCGTGCACGACCTGGCCCGCGGTCTGGTGGTCTCCGGTGTGCGCCCGGGTGCGCGGGTGGCCCTGCTGGTGCCGCCCTCCATCGACCTCACCGTCGCGGTGTACGCCGTGTGGCGGGCGGGTGCGGTAATCGTGGTGGCCGACAAGGGTTTGGGGGTCCGTGGCATGGGCGCAGCGTTGCGCAGCGCCAAGGTCGACCACGTGATCGGCACCGCACGGGGATTGGCGGCGGCCAAGGTGATGCGACTGGCGGGGACGCGGATCTCGGTCGGAGGCGGGTTCGGCGCGCAGTGGACCGTGGAGGAGCTGGTGCGGACCGCCGGCGGGGAGCTGCCCGAGGTGCGCGGGGACATGGAGGCCGCGGTGGTGTTCACCTCGGGGGCAACTGGGCCGGCCAAGGGTGTGCTTTATCGGCACCGTCAGGTGCGGGCGCAGGTCGAGTTGGTGTGTAGCACCTACGGTTTGACCTCGGCTGACCGGTTGGTGGCGGCGTTCGCACCGTTCGCCATCTACGGCCCGGCGCTGGGCATCGGCTCCGCGGTGCCCGACACCGACGTCACATCGCCGGGAAAGCTGACAGCGATGGCACTGGCCGAGGCGGCGGCGGCGGTAGACGCCACCGTGGTGTTCGCCTCCCCTGCCGCGCTGCGCAACGTGCTGGGCACGGCCGGCGAGCTGGACGCTGCAGGGCGGGCAGCGCTGGGCACGGTGCGGCTGCTGATGTCCGCGGGCGCCCCGGTGCCTGCCGCGCTGCTGCGCCCGCTGCGTGAGGTGCTGCCGCAGGCGGAGGCGCACACCCCGTATGGCATGACGGAGGTACTGCCGGTCACGGACGTGTCGCTGGCGCAGATCAAGGCGGCAGGCACCGGTGAGGGCGTATGCGTGGGACGGCCGTTGCCCGGGGTGGACGTGCGGGTGAGCCCCCTGAACGTGCTGGGCGTGGCCGACGGTGAGCTCACCACGTCCGCTGACCTCACGGGAGAGATCTGCGTGCACGCCGAGCACGTCAAGGACCGTTACGACGCACTGTGGGCCACCGAGCGAATGAGCTCACGCAACCCCGGATGGCACCGCACCGGCGACGTCGGGTACCTCGACGACCAAGGGCGGCTGTGGGTGCAGGGACGCACCGTGCACGTGCTCACGACCCCCGGCGGGGTCATCACCCCCGTGGGGGTAGAGCAGCGGGTGGAAGCACTGTCCAATGTCGACTCCGCTGCGCTGGTGGGTGTGGGCCCGGTGGGTACCCAGCAGGTGGTAGTGGTGGTTACCGGTGCCGGTGGGCCCCTCGCTGACGGTCCACTCACCGCGGCTGTGCGTGAGGTGGCCGGAGTGGCGGTAACTGCCGTGCTCGTGCGCAAGAACTTGCCTGTCGACATCCGGCACAACTCCAAGATCGACCGAGTCGCCGTGGCCCGGTGGGCGTCCGGGGTGCTGGCGGGGGGCTAGGGCTGGAAGGCTCAGCCGGAGGCGCACCGTGACGTCGACTGGTCCTGCACACGGCTGTCACGCGTAGGACCTGAACGGCGTGCGAGTCGGCTCGAACAGCCGGAGCAGCAGATGGGTGCCAAACTTTGAGGTGTGTCCGCCCCCATCAAGGTTCTCGTCACCGGGGCCAGCGGCATGCTCGGTCGCGGCGTGGCCGAGGCACTGCTAGCGCGTGGCGACGAGGTCACAGTCCTGCAGCGTCGGCCGTCCGGGCTGGACACTCGCGAGGTACTGGGAGACATTGCCGAGGCAGGTGTGGTGCGGCACGCGGCCGCCGGGGCCGCGGCTGTGATTCACCTCGCCGCGAAGGTCGACGTCGTAGGTCGATGGGCGGAGTACGACCACGCCAACGTCGAGGGCACCCGCGCGGTGGTCGAGGCATGCCGGGATGCCGGGGTGCGCCGCCTGGTGAACGTGAGCTCGCCGTCGGTGGCGCACACTGGGCGCTCTTTGGTCGGGGTGGGTGCGGAGCGGGCGGACCCGGAGCGCGCGCGAGGGAACTACGCGCGCTCCAAGGCGCTCGCCGAGCAGGTCGCACTGGCTGCCGACTCCGAGAACCTCACCGTGGTGAGCGTGCGGCCGCACCTGGTGTGGGGCCCAGGCGATACCCAGCTCGTAGGCCGAATCATCGAGCGCGCCCGCGCGGGGCGGTTGCCCATCATCGCCACAGGTGCCGCGCTCATCGACACCACCTACGTCGACAACGCGGTTGATGCGCTGCTCGCGGCCCTCACCGCCGACGTGCACGGGGAGGCCCTGGTGGTGAGCAACGGGGAGCCGCGCCCGGTGGGGGAGGTACTACGCCTGCTGTGCGAAGCCGCCGGGGTGGCCGCTCCGAGCCGACACGTCCCATTCGGGGTGGCCCTGTCCGCCGGTGCGATCGTGGAGGGGGTGTGGAAAGTGCTCGACCGGCGCGACACCCCCCCACTCACCCGCTTCCTCGCCGAGCAACTGGCTACCGCGCACTGGTTCGACCAACGGCACACCCGCGAGGCGCTGGACTGGACGCCGCGCGTCACCCTGGACGCCGGCTTCGCCGCACTCACCAAACACTACCGAGAGGCTCAGCGGTTGATTGCTGCGCAATAAGTACGGCCTGCACAACAGGGCGGCGTTGACGCAACGCGAGTAGGACGCGACCTCCAAGCGTGAGGTACAGCTTGTCATCGGGCAGGTAAAACTGCCGCAAACCCGCGATGCTGCGCATCTGAAAGCATTGCACCGGATTCTGTTTCAGGATGTTTACGAGTGGCTGGGGTTGAGGACGATGACGGTATGGATGCGGTGCGGGCGTCGTTCCGGGGGCCGGCCATCGAAGCCGTGTGCACCCCACCGGAGCTGGGTGACACCGCACGCGCGCAGCCGTCTCGGGTACAAGACTATGGGCGTGGCGGGGACCACGGGCGGTAACGGGACAGGCGGGAGATGTGATGGTGACGGTGGGCGGTGAGCTGCCTGCGGACCCGGCGGTGGAGTTGGCTGCGCGGATTCGGCGTACGCACGCGCGGGCGCTACGTCAGCTTGCCCGCAAGTTGTTTGGGCCGGCGGGGGAGTACCACGATGGCAGTGATCCGGTGACCGGGTTGCCGGTGTTCCGGCCGCCGGCGGTGGAGGCGCGGTCGGTGACCGACCGTGAGGTCGAGGTGCGGGTGGCGGCGAGCCGGATGTCGGCTGGCCCGGCGTTGCCGGCGGGGTCGATGCGGTTCGAGGTGTCGCTCAGTGCCCATCATCGGCGTACCCACGCGCGGATGGCGCTGGTGGATGCGGAGTACCGCGGGTGGGTGCTGGCCGTGTTGGGGATCCGCGAGTGGTCCGATTGCGAGGTTGGCCTGGTCATGCCGGCGGGTAGTTACGCGACACGCTTCGTGTACTACCGAGGCTCGGACGGCTACCCGTTGGTGCCCCCGGCGGCCGTGCGCAGCAGGCGCCGCGGCGGCTGAACGTAGGGCGGGCCGTCACTGTTGCGGTCGCGGGGGCGCATCGTCGACTGCGGGTTGTGGAGCTGCGGCGGGGACACGGCCGCCGGAGCGGGCGCGTTCGCTGCTGGCGCGGGAGCGGGTGGTGCGCCGGGTGCGTGCGCCACTTTTGGCGTCGGGGAGATTCCAGTCGGCGAGGGTCTTGTCGTCGAAGCCGGCGTCGCGGGCGGCGGCTCCGGCGCCGGCAACGGCTTTGAGGTTCGCCGCGTCGGTGGTCGCGATGCTGAGAGCCAATCGCCGGCTCATGGTGACGGCATCCCCGTAACGGAGCATCCGGTAAGCATGCTGGTCGGGCTGTTCCGATAGACGATCGTCACCCGGCACAGTGCAGCTCACTTGCGACCGTCACTGTTTATGCGGGTCGACTGGCAGGTCGGGCGTCCCGCAAGCCCTGTCCGCACTGATTCCCGATGACGGGGGCCTATCCGGTGTAGCGTTCCCGGACCGCGCTCACCCAGCCGTCGAAACACTTCCCAATTTGCGGCGGCGGTGCGTAAGGGCATCGGGGCCGCCAGCGGCAGCGATCAATCGGGAATACCTCCGCGGCTCGGTCGGGTGGCACCAGGCGCCTCCGGCGATGTGACAGGCAGTGTGTCATCGCCGACGGATCTGGCCGATCACCTGCACGACGCCCTCGCCGAGCTCACCAAGCGCACCACCTCCGTGGCACGCACAGCGACCACCGCAACGCCGGCGCGCCGGCGTGGATCTGCCCGACAAGCACCCGGAACCGGCGTGCAGCCCGGCCTAGCTCGGCGTCCTGCGGACGTGCCCGCGGGCCTCGCCCGTGGTGCCGGGGCCACCCAGGTCGGCTCGTGGCGGCGGGACTGGTCCGGGGATCGCCGGAGGGCACTGAGGATCGAGCGTGAAGGCGTGTCGCGCGTTCCCGCGCCGGTGGGGTGGCCCCGAGAGCTCGCCGGTGGGATTATCGCTCGGCCTGGGCGGGAAGTGGTGTGGTGCTGGGTTGCATTGCCCGGTAGCCGACGTTGCGGATGGTGCCGATCAGTGCCTCGTGGTCGGCGCCGAGTTTCGCTCGTAGCCGGCGGATGTGGACGTCGACGGTGCGGGGGCCGCCGAGGAAGTCTGATCCCCAGATGTGGTCCAGGAGTTGGGTGCGGGTGCAGACCCATCCGGGGTGCTGGGCGAGGTATTTGAGCAGCTCGAACTCTTTGTAGGTCAAGTCCAGCCGCTTGTGGGGCAGGCGGGCGCTGTACGTGTCCGGGTCGATGACCAAGTCGCCGAGGGTCAGTAGTGCGGGGTTGCCTGCGGTGGGGGCGTGCCGGTGCCGGCCCACCGACAGGCGGAGGCGGGCGTCGAGTTCAGCGGGCCCAGTTCGGCTGAGCAGGACGTCGTCGAGGTGCCATTCCGGGTCGATGCTGACCGGCCTGCGCATCCAGCGGGTGATGTGCACCGAGGAAGGGGTCGCACCGGAACGAATAGTGTTGGGGCACAGCGGTGACACTACCGATGTTCAGCATCTCAGTGCCCTGGCCGACGCGGGTTTAATCCTGGGCATGGACCGCTTCGGCATCAACATCGACACCACCTTCGAGGCCCGGGCGGACACCCTGGTCGAGATGTGCCGCCGCGGGTACGCCGGGCAGATGGTGCTGTCGCAGGACGCGTCGTGCTTCATCGACTGGATCGACCCGCAGGTGAAGGCGATGCTGACGCAGTGGACCTACCTGCACATCGAGCAGGACGTGCTGCCCTACGTGCGGGAGCGGGGCGTCAGCGAGGAGCAAATCACCATCATGCTGGTGGACGTCCCGCGTCGCTACTTCGAGAACACCGACTCGTACTGATGGGGGCCGGTTGACACCGGCCCCCATCGAGCGGGAGCTGGACTACTGCGGCAAACCGTTCGCCGGAGCGGTGGGCTGGGCGACGGTGTACTCCTTGAGCGGACCGTTCGTGTCGTCGGTGGTGTAGATGGGGCCGACGGGCTTGGCGACGCCCGCGGTGTACGTCGCGACCTGGGTACCGGTGTAGCCGGAGTGGTCAGTGGGAGAGAACCGGAAGGGCACCAGACCAGGTCCGGTGAACCCACCCTTGGCCACTGCGTCGACCAGGGCACCGCGGGTGAGATCCTTGCCCGCAGTCTTGAGGGCCTGCAGCGTGGTGTACGCCACCGCCATGCCGAACTCCACGTTGCCGTCGAACGCGGCGTTGTTGTTGTACTTCTCGTTCACCATCTTGAATAGCTTGATCCAGCTGTTGGAGTTATCGGTGGACAGCGGGATGTAGGCGTCGGACACGGCACCCTCCAGCAGCGGGACCGTGGCGTCCTTCAGCAGACCCTGCAGGGTGACGAAGTCCGAGCCGACGTTGGAGATGACGAACTGCGGCTTGTAGTTCAGCTTGGCGGCGGTGCCTAGCTCAAGGGCGGTGAAGCCGGGGACGGTGAACGAGATCACCACGTCGCAGCCCGCGGACTGCAGCGCACCGATCTGGGGGGCGACGTTGGTGTTGGTCGGGCTGTAGGTCTGCTTGCTGGCCAGCGAGCCCGCCCCCAGGGTCAGCTCCGCACCTTCGACGCCGTTGACGCCGAAGTCGTCGTTCTGTCCGAAGCTGCAGACCTTCTTGCCGGGGAAGGTTTTCTTGACGTAGTCGCCGAGGATCTTGCCCTCGACGGTGTAGTCGGGCTGCCAGCCGAAGGTGGTGGGGTACTTCGATACCTGGTTCCAGCTGCGGCTGCCCGAGGAGACGAACAGGTCGGGCACCTTGTTCTGCGCGATGAAGTCCAGTGCCGCGGTGTGCGTGGGGGTGCCGAGGGCGCCGACCAGGGCGAAGACCTTGTCCTGCAATACCAGCTCGCGGGTGGCGGTCGCCGTCTTGGCCGGGTTGTAGCCGTCGTCGACTACTTTCAGGGTGATCTTGCGTCCGTTGATGCCGCCGCTCTCGTTGGCGAAGTTGAAGTAGGCGGTTATCGCGGCGCTGATTTTCGAGTAGCCGGGTGCGGCTGGGCCGGTCAGCGGCTGTGTGGTGCCCAGCATGATGGAGTCGGCCGTGACGCCGGGGGCGCTCTTGTCGGCGCTGGTGCCAGCGCCGCCGCCGCCGCCGCTGCTGCTACTTCCGCTGCTGCCACCGCACGCACTGAGCGTGAGCGCGGTGACGGCCGCAAGGGCGCACACGGCGCTGAGCCGCCGTCTGGTCGATATCGTCATGCTGGTTCTCCTGTGGGTTGGGTGGAGCGGCGGGAACTGGGTGCGTTGCGGCGGTGCAGCAATCCGCGGACCCGGCGCAGGAAGCCTTGGATGCCGCCGGGTAGTGCGAGCATGACGACGATGAGCAACAGCCCGAACGCCGCATTGGGCAGGTTGTCGTGCAGCTTCTGCGCGGAGGCAGCGGACAGGCCGAGGTGATCGGTCCAGTTCCGCGTGAGAGTGCCCAGGTAGACGACGATGATCGAGCCCCACACCGCGCCGGTGAGGCTGCCGAGACCGCCGATGACGATGGCCGCCAGCAACGTCAGCGACAGGGTGAGGTCAAAGGACCCTGGCGACGCGGTCTGCAAGGCGACCGCGAAGACCCCACCCCCGAGACCGGCAGCCGCAGCGCTGATGGTGAAGGTCAGGATCTGCACGCGGGCCACCGACAGCCCGGCCAGCTGTGCCGCGATCTCGTCGTCGCGCACGGCACGCATGTGCCGACCGACGGCCGAGGAGTTCAGGTTGGCCAGGAAGAACAGCACGAGCAGCGCCGCGCCGAGGCTGATCCAGGCCTGCCAGTGCTCCAGGGCGAAGTCTGCGCCGAGCCCGGCAGGCGGGCCGTCGGCGGGGACGAAGACACCCTGGTCACCCTTGAACAGGCCGGTGAACCGCGAGGTGATGGACGGCAGGGTTACGCCGAGGGCGAGCGTCGCGCCCGCCAGATAGGGGCCGCGCAGACGGGCGGCGGCGACACCGATGACCGCACCCGCCACGGCGGTGACGACCACCCCACCCAACAGGGACACCGGCAGCACCCAGAGGCCGTGCACGCCCTGGTCGCTGAAGCGCTGCTGGAGCAGGGCGACGGTGTAACCGCCGATCGCCATCAACGCCGCATGCCCGAGTGACACCTGGCCGTTCAGACCGATGAGCACGGTCAGCCCGGCGGCGGCACAGATGTAGGCGCCGAGGCTGGCCAGCTCGTAGTTGTGGAAGGAAGACAGCTGGCCGGTGAGCACGATGACCACCAGCACACCGAGAACGAGCAGCAGCACGTGGCGGATCAACGTGGAGCGACCTAAAACGGAACGACCCAGCGCGCCCATCAGATGCGCCGGGCCTGGACGCGGCTGAACAGTCCGGTGGGTCGCACCAGGAGCACCGCCACCAGCAGCACGAGTGCCGCCAACTGGGTGATGTCGCTGCCGATGTACCCGCTGGCGTAAGACAGGACCAGCCCGGTGAGGAGACCGCCGACCACCGCGCCGACCGGGCTCTCCAGGCCGCCGACGACTGCGCCGGTGAAGCCCAGCACGAACACGCCGTCCATCGCCTGCGGGAACAGACCCAGACCGGAGGGGATGACGAGCATTCCGGCCAGCGCCCCCACCAGACCAGCCAGCGCCCAGCCCAGGGTCAACATCCGACCCACGCGGACCCCGAGCAGGCGGGCGACCTCTGGCGCGAAAGCGGCGGCACGCATCCGCAGACCGGCCGGCGTCCTGGTCAGCAACACCGCCAGCGCGAACATCAGCACCACGACGGAGCCGACGATGAAGATGTCCTGGTTGGAGAACAGCGCGGTCTTGCCGACGGAGTAGGTCGCCGTGCTGAAAGAGGGGGGGAAGTCGCGGTTGGCGTTGCCGTACAGAATTCCGATGACCGCTTCGAGCAGGATCAGCAACCCCACGCCGATGATGATCGCATTCAGCTCTGGTGCGTTCTCGGCCGCGCGGAAGACGACCCGTTCGACGACCGCACCGAGGATGAATCCGCCCACGAGGGCGGTGGCGAAGCCGAGCCAGTACGACCCGCTCGCCTGCGTCACCGAGAGCGCGAGATAGGCCGTGACCATGGCCTGGGCGCCCTGCGCAAAGTTCAGCACCCGGGTGGTGCGCCAGATCAACACGAGGGCCAAGCCGACCGCCGCGTACACCGCCCCGAAGGCCAGGCCATTGAAGGTCAGGAAAATCAATCGGTCCATCGCGTCAGAACCCCAGGTATGCGTGTCGGAGGCCTTCGTCGGCCTGAAGGTCGGCGGCCTTGCCCCGGGCAACGACCCGGCCCAGCGCAAGGACCACGCCGTCGTCGGCGATGGCCAGGGCGCTGTGCAGGTTCTGCTCCACCAGCAGCACAGCCAGTCCCGTCGTGTCCCGCAAGGTACGCAGGAGGGCCATGATGCGGGCCGTCACCACCGGTGCCAGGCCGAGTGAAGGTTCGTCCAGCAGCAGCAGCGAGGGTTTCGCGACGAGCGCGCGCCCGAGGGCCAACATCTGCCGCTCGCCACCGGAGAGCTGGTGGCCGTAGCTGTCCCGCCTGCGGGCGAGTGGCTCGAACAACTGGTACACCTCGGCGATCGCGGCCGCGGTCTCGCGGGAGGCGCCCGACCCGCGTCGCCACAACCCACCAAGACGCAGGTTGTCCGCGACCGTAAGCTCAGCGATCACGCCGCGACCCTCGGGCACGTGGGCCGCGCCGAGAGTGACCAAACGTTCGACCGCGACCCTGCTCAGGTCCTGCCCGCGCAACCGGACCGCGCCTGCCGAGGGGCGTACCAACCCGGACAGGGTGCGCAGCAGGGTCGTCTTACCCGCCCCGTTGGCGCCGAGCACGGCGGTGATCGTCGCCGGTTCGATGCTCAGGTCGACGTCGCGCAGCACCGGAACCTGCCCGTAACCGGCGCACAGCCCCTCAATCTCCAGCAGCGCGGTCATGGGTGCTCAGCAGGTACGTCGGCACCGAGGTAGGCCGTCGCGACCTCGGGGTCCGCCCGCACCACCTCGGGGGTGCCCGAGGTGACGAGGCGGCCGAAGTCGAGCACGACGACCTGGTCGCAGACGCTCATGACCAGGTCCATGTGGTGTTCGACGAGCAGCACCGAGCACGGGGCATCCGAGGAGGAGGGCAGGCTCTTGATCAGGGCACCGAGATCGTCCATGTCCTCGGCGCCGAGCCCGCCGGCCGGTTCGTCCAGCAACAACAACCGCGGCCGGCTGACCAGGGCGCGAGCCAGTGCGACGCGCTTCTGGATCGGGTAGGGCAAGGTGGTCGGTAGCTGGTCCGCGGCATCGGCTACATCGAGGCGGCGCAACCACGCCAGCGCGTCGGCCCGCAGCCGGGCTTCGTCCCGGTCGCTGCGGGGCAACGCGAACAGGGCACTGGCGAAGCCGGCCCGGCGGTCCCGCCCGGCACCGACCATGACGTTCTCCAGCGCGGTCAGCAGGGGGAACAGCCCCACGGCCTGCAGGGTCCGCGCGATACCGGCGTCGACCAGCCGATCCGGTTTGGGTCGTAATGCTTTGCCATCCCAGCTCAGTGATCCCGACGTCGGCCGGACGAATCCGCAGATGACGTTGAACAAGGTGGTCTTGCCTGCGCCGTTCGGGCCAATGACGCCGACGACCGAACCGGTCGGGACCGCGAAGGAGACGTCATCCAGAGCGGAGAGGCCACCGAAGCGCACGCTGACGTTGTGCACCGACAGGCCGGTCGACTCTCGATTCTCCGACGCCATAGATCTTCCTTTCGAGCTGCTGTCGAGCGGACCGGACAACGGGCGGTGCGTGCGTTCAGGACTGGGAAGCGGGACTGGGCACGAGCACCGCCCGGTCGATGGAGCGCTTGAGGATCTTGCCGGTCGATCCCTTGGGCAGTGCATCGGCGAACGCCACGATGCGGGGAACCTTGTAGGCGGAGAGGCGCTCACGCGTCCAGGTGGAGATCGCCGCAGCGTCCAGCTCGGAGCCGGGACGCTCGACGATGACCGCGGCGACCTCCTCGCCGTAGTGCTTGTCGGGCACTCCGAGCACCGCGGCCTCGACGATGTCGGGGTGCGCGTACAGCACCTCCTCGACCTCGCCGGGGTAGACGTTGTAGCCGCCTCGGATGATCAGGTCCTTCACCCGGTCGACGATGCGCAGGTCACCGTCGGAGTCGGTTTGACCCAGGTCGCCGGTCCGAAACCAGCCGTCGTCGGTGAGCACTGCGGCGGTGTCTGCGGGCCGGTTCCAGTACCCCTTCATCACGGTGGCGCCCTTGATGAACACCTCGCCGACCGTCCCAGTGGGGCAGACGGTTCCCGCAGCGTCGCGGACCTCGACCTGCGTGCGGGGGACCGCGCGGCCGGTGTAGCCGATCTTGCCGCCACGCTCGACGTCGTTGAAGGTGCCGAACGCGGTGGTCTCGGTGAGCCCGTAACCCTCGAGGATGGTGCAGCCGAAGCGCCGTTCGAAGGCCCGGGCGATCTCACCGGGCAGCGATGCCCCACCCGAGATCGCAATGCGCAGCTGGGCGAAGTCCGCAGGGTCGACGTCGCCGGCGGCGTGCAGCATGGCGTTCCACATCGTGGGGACACCGGCCATGATGGTGAGCCGGTCGCGACGCAACATCTCCAGCATCGCTTGCGGATCGAAGCGGGCCAGCAGGGACAGCGAGCCGCCGCCGGTGAAGGTCGCCATCATCACCGAAGCCTGACCGAAGACGTGAAATAACGGGAGCCCGGTGCCGGTGCGGTCGGCGCTGGTCCCGCGACTGCACTCGAAGCCGATCTCGCCGCCGGACAGCAGGTTCGCGACGGTGAGCTGGGCGCCCTTCGGCTTGCCGGTGGTGCCTGAGGTGTACAGGATCGCCGCGGTGTCGCCGGGGTCCCGATCGCAGACCTGCACGGGAAGATCGGTGGGCGCCGCCGTGTGCGCAGGCAACGTCCACGTTGGAATGTGCAGCGCGGTGGCGGCGTCCTGGGTCGCGGGCCCGAGCTCGTGCCAGACGATCGCCAACGAACACCCGGCGTCCGCGAGGACGTACTCCAGCTCCGGTCGGGTCGACATCGTGTTGGCCGGGACCACGATCGCCCCTGCGGCCTGAATGCCGAGGTATGCCACGACGAACTCAGGTACCGACGGGGCCACCAGCAGCACTCGGTCGCCCGGCGCCAGTCCCGTCGCACGCAGCGCGTCTGCGTAGGCCGCGCTGGCGTCCCGTAGCCCCCGATACGTCAATGTATGGGTCGCACCGCGCAATGCGATGTTGTCCGGGGTGACGTCCGCGTGCCGACAGACTGGCGCGAAAACGCTTGCCATGTCGGTCCTTTCCGGACACCGGCCTCACCAGTGTGACGAGCGCCTCACCCTAGAACACGCTTGAGTCCGGCGTCAACATCGATTCGGCCGGGGACGGGCGATCTGGCGAATTTGACGCCGACTTCAGGCATGATGACCAGATGCGCACGACTGCGGGCGACGGTAAGTCGGGGCCCGAAGCCCGTGCTGGCACATCGCCCGCACCACTGCGGGTACCGCCGGCCACCGTGCGGGGGGCGCGGACCCGTGCGGCTCTGGTGACGGCCGCGCGGACCGTTTTCGAGCGCGCGGGATATCTCGATGCACGGCTCACCGACATCACGACGGAGGCCCAGTGCGCCACCGGGTCCTTCTACACCTACTTTGCGAACAAGGAAGAGGTGTTCGCCGCTGTCCTGGAGGGCGCGCAAGAGGACATGATGCACCCGGGCATGGATCGGGTGTCCAACGACGACGACCCCTATGCCGTGCTGGAGGCGAGCAACCGGGCGTACCTGCAGGCCTACCAACGCAACGCGAAGCTGATGGGGCTGCTCGAGCAGGTAGCGCACATCGACCCTGAGTTCCGAAAGTTTCGCAACCGCCGCGCGGAGGCCTTCGTTCGGCGCAATGCGCGGGGCATCGCCGATCTGCAGGCGCGGGGAATCGCGGATCGGGAGCTCGATCCGCTGATGGCGTCGCGCGCGCTGTCGAGCATGGTCAGCAGGCTCGCCTACAGCGTCTTCACCCTGGGCGACGGCGTCGACGAGGAAGCGGACATCGACTTCGAGAAGCTGGTCTTCACCTTCACGCGGCTTTGGGCGAACGCCCTCTGCATCTCGACCCGCCGCTATTGAACCAGTACCAAAGTGGATAACCGTACGACCTGTGTTGGAGCGATGATCACGATGTTTGTGGCGACCACGCCGCGAACTCGGCCGTGAAGATGCGCGTGCGCCGATCGCTTCACCATGTCGAAAGTGACGCCGACGTCAGGTATAACGCTCGTCGCCTTCGTCGGCCGGCCGCACCATTGTCCTGTATGACGATCGCTCTACAGGACGGTCCCGCACCCACTTTGGGGGCCGAGAACGGCCAGCATGGACCGTCCTGGTTGACCGTCTTGGTAATGAATCCGGTAAGCCTGGCTTAACCAGGACTAGGCTCCGCTGGTGGCCGAAATCCTCGTCGGGTACGCCCGATGCTCCACAACGAGCCAAGACGTGCGTGCGCAGCTCTCAGCCCTGAAACAGCTCGGGGTCACCGACGAGCATCTGCACACCGATCGGGGCAGGACCGGACGCAACCGGGAGCGGCCGGGGCTCACCGCGGCGCTGGGTGCGGTCCGGGATAATGGCACCCTCGGATATTGAAACCCCCGGAATGCCGCATGGTGGCAGCCTCGGCGAGGTATCCGTGTCGAGGGTTCACTGGTCGGTGGTGAGCAGGTTCAGGGCGCGTTCGCGGTCGGCGTCGTCGGGTTGGGTGTAGGTGCGGAGGGTGTCTAGGCCGGCGTGTCCGAGGAGGTCAGCGACCAGGACGGGGTCGGCCCCGCCGCGCAGGAGCTGAGTGGCGAAGGTGTGCCGCAGGGCGTGGGGTCCGAACCTGCTGCCGGCGGGGGTGTCCGCGCCGAGGCCGACGTGTTCGCCGAGGTCGGTGATGATGGTGCGCGCAGCCCGGTCGGAGAGCCGTCCGCCGCGGCGGTTGAGCAGCAGCGCCGGCGAGTCCTGCGCATGGGGCCAGCTGGGGCGTTGGTCGAGCCAGTTGGTGAGGGCGGTGCGCAGCTCGGGTCGGGTCAGGGGGAGCTCCCGCAGCTTGCCGCCGTCGCGGCCCTTGCCCCGTACCCGCAGGCTGCCCTTGCGGGCCGAGAGGGACACGTCGGTGACGTCGAGGCCGACGACTTCCCCGATCCGCAGCCCCGCGTAGAAGGGCAGCAGCGCCACCACGACGTTCCGGGCGGAGCCGCAGTGCTCCACCGCCCGCAGGTACCGGGTGATGTCTCGGGAACTGACCGCTTTGGGTGCCCGCCGCGGCAACGCCTCCCGGCGGGCGGTGGCCGCCCCGAGACCGCGGCGGCTGTAGAAGTCGTCGATCGCGGCGAGGGTGTTGTTGATCGTCGCCGGCTGCAGCCGGGCGGTGGTCTTGGCCCAGGCCCGCCAGTCCCGCACCGCCCCGTCCCGGGCCACCCGGTCGGTGAGGGGGTCCCCGTCCAGGTCCGGGTCACGGCCGGCGGTGCCCAACCAGGCCAGGAACCCGCGGACCCGGGCGGTGTACTTCGCTCGGGACGCCGCCGCCAACGGCGCCCTGGCCAACGCACGTTGGTAACGCGCCAGCGCCGCGGTCAACTCCACCGACAACAGCCCTGAGCCGCCAGACTGACCGGTGCCCGTGTTTCCGGAAGCTGATTCGGTCTGCTGCCCGGGCGATTGAGCCACGTTTCCGGAAGTCATCCCTGGAGTCTACTTCCGGGAATGGAAGTTCCCGGAAGCTGATATTCGAGCCATCACATTCATCGCTCGAGCTTGCCCACCGAATCGAGGAGGGATCTGCGGGTCAGCTGGCGTGGGTTTTGCGTTCGGTGGCACCCAGGCGCAGGTGCTCGGCGTGGTACACGGCTTCGTCGAGCAGGGAGGCGACGTGGCTGTCGTAAAGGGAGTAGACGATGTTGCGGCCGCTGCGCACGGTGGTGACTAGCCCCATGGTGCGTAGTAGGCGCAGTTGGTGGGAGATGGCGGACTGTTCCATGCCGATCGCCGTGGTCAGGGCGGTGACGGTGG
>JAABUI010000473.1_pt1 | contig 30413 bp, 33 predicted proteins | sample 5559111 | NCBI WGS metagenome assembly JAABUI01 (sample SAMN10711870, study PRJNA513365) | rock metagenome | isolation source: Antarctica rocks | place: Antarctica: Victoria Land, Buttleship Promontory | reverse complement strand
TGGGCCGGAAGCGATAGACGTCTCGGAGCCGCATTGACTGTTACAGCGGTCGACGGCCCCGACCAACGAGGTGTAAAAGACGTTCGCTTCAAGTGAGGAGTGAGCCCTGTCGATGAGGACGCACTGGAAGTATCGGGACCTGGGTCAGAGAAGCGAACCCGCTTCTTGGGCTTTGTGGGCGTCTTTGCTGGGGGCATTGGTTGCACGACATCCTCTTCGATCTTTTGCACGGTAGGGACAAACGACGGTTCCGCCAGACCGGTACTCATACGCCGCTTCCGACGGACCGCCAACGGTCTATCGTCCTCGAGATCCACCACTTCATGCTGAATGTTACTCTCTGCCATTGCAAAGCGGCTATTGGGAATTGAGTCACACAATGGATATCATAGCAAAGGGAAGAAAAGCAAGATACAAATGCCGGGAAGGGGGTGTGAAGGAAGGCCGAGAGAGCGTGTGTAGAAGCTAGGAGAAGAAGTAAACAAAGCGGTGTTGGAAGCCATCATTGAGCTTTGTAGGCTGCAGTGATGTTCTCCCAAGTAAACAAAGCTAAGCCCGGTAGGGCTGAGAGAGACGGCGCGTTCCAAGAGGCTGCGTGGCGCGTCGAGTGATTGGATTCCAGAGGGAACAGCCATTAGTGACTAGTGGAAGTCGTCTGCCACCGCCAGGGATTCCTACTGGCTGGCACTAGGAAGATAGCTCATACAATGTACCTCATCTGGCTTGGAAGCCATACCACGACTCGTAGATGTCGATGACAGATGTAGACCGACTTGTCCCATTCGAGAAGGAGCACAGCTTTAGGTTCAGGAATAATGTGCGGTCCAGTGCGGTACCAAGCATTCGAGAGGCATGCCACCTTCCTGAATCGCTATCTGACCGTCAGCGGTCCTGCGTCGCAACATGGCCTCCAACACTACTGTCCACGTCGGTCGCAGACAAGACTAAGGACGAGCACCTCTCTCTCGGCAGGTGGTCGGAGGCGTGTCGTTCATCATGGACGATGCACTAAGGAAAATCTACCTCTAGTGGGGGGCCAGAGTCCTCATTTATCTACATCTATCAGACATCGTCTCCCCCCGTCTACCGACCAGGACCAGAAAGTCTCGGACGAGGGTAGTGAATCAGCAACGCTCTCCATACCATGGACGAAATCATTGGGCTGTTCACGTCCCCTGCGACTTCCATAAGTCCCGCCTCCTCAACGATGGAAAAAGAGCTCGCCACCGAGCACGCAGATGGCCCCGGTACGATCAAGGAAGGAAAGATGTCGAGCCTCGAAGCTCTGCCTGCGGAGATCATCTACCACATACTTGCGTACCTGCCTTATGCCACCCTTGCTGAGCTTTCACGCACCTCTCGTCTACTCCGCTCCCATGCGCACAATGATCTATTGTGGCTAGGTCTTGTTCGGGCATATGCACCCAATGGCGGGAGACTCGAGTTGCCGTCGGCCTCAAAGAGCTGGAGGCGGCTTTACCTTGCCCATCACCCGTACTGGTTCCTGGCTCGCCACAAGGTCTGGTTTGCTGATGTACGAGACACGGGAAAGATCACATTAGCACGCTACAATCCGAAAACGGGCTGTCTCGAGGCTTACCAGCTCATCGCTGAGCATGGCTCCCATACATTTGAGCTGTGGTCGCACGACCCCGGTGTCATCATTCACACCTTCAACCCTACAATCCGGCTATGGACGGACGATCCTGTAGTCATGCTGGACCCCAAGCAGGGAAGTCCAGAGAAATGTCTGCAGAAGGAAGTCGCTATGCAGACTGGCTCGCCATTCGGTATTCGCTCTACCATTTCACTATGCCAGCCAATACCTTTGGAGTTACAAGATCACAGCATGGGCCTTTGGCCTCCATTCCTCATCCCTGCCGAACAGCGCGTACGGAACGAGAGCATAAATAAGTTTCGATCGGAGGCGCACCGACCTCGCAGTCTAGACTTGATGAGCGACCAAACTTTCAGAGTGAGGAAATGGCCGGAATTCTCCAACACAATGCAGCCTCGAAGTTCGAATCGCTGGGGGGAGGAAGTGATGACATTCGGTACCTTACCCGAAGAGTCATACACCCCTACCAAGGAAAAACCCTATCAAGGAATCTGGGTCGGTGACTATTCAGGCCACGGTTGCGAGTTTCTTTTGGTGCTGCAGCGAGAAGTCTCTTCTGGTATAGCCATAACGCGACAGTCGGAAACCGAGTTCATGCCTGAAGGAGTGTCGATAGCACGCTTGGAAGAGGAGACAGCAGAGGAACGGGACGCAGGTATTCGATTGATTTTCGAAGACGAAGTGATAACGCCAGAGAGTGAACAAAATCCAGTCGTCGCAGGGCCGTCTACAGAAGATCCAGAACGCATGAATGAGCCAGAAAACAACTACGCCGGTATCTCGTCATCAAAGAAACCTGCAACCGAGATCACAGGGTCGGATCAAGGCGCACATACTCTAGATACGGACGATGAAGTCTTCGGAAGACTTGAAGCCATCAAGTTGACAGGAGACGTTAATGTTCCTCGAGGCCAGATCACGTGGATGGCTGAAGACATCGGCCCTAAAGGTCTGCTCAGAATTGGCAAGGAGCAGATGTTCACCGGCGCCAAGATGGTGAAGAGCTGGGGTCGCATCGCCGGCGCAGGCTTCCGGCATGACAGGTTCATTCCTTCCCAACTGATCCTGATGTCTCATGATACGATCGCACAGTACTGGGAGGTTAGTGAATCTTTCAATCACTGGTTTGCCGGGTCTAGTGCTAATCTTGCCATAGGACTTTGGTCATATCTCTTTCTACAAACGGATCAACATCGATGATTACGTGCATGCGAAAGACAGCAACGATTGTTCGCGAACGCTGTGATACCCACATCCCACCTTGGAATTTCCGGGGAGCAAAGAATAGAGAGCACGGTCTCAAGACCATTGGTCGATGGTCTCGCTTTGGAACGTTTGGCAAAGCCCTTCCCTTTCGGAGGTCTGACTTCACGCCGGCCCTGCATACTCTTCAATGACAGCATATGTAATGGTTTGGCCTGGGATAGACTTGGCCGCGGTGTATGACAATGATTTAGCAACTAAAGCCCATCGAAGGATCGTGGCACAAAGTCATCATAAGCACAGATGCAATTCGCTTGACCAAATTGTTTTCAGTAAACACCGAAGCTTTCTTTCCCACCTTGTTCGAAATAGATGAAGCCCTGGTAGTCGATCCTCCATGATGCAGATAAAAGTAATCGGAAGCTGGTACCTGCATCTAGCCGCCGAATATGTGTGGCGCCTTTTGCGAACCCCCTTATAACTCAGCCAGTCCGGTGGCTTAGCACGGGTTCTGTCTCTCCAACCTTAGCTTAATCACTTCACGAGGTTTCTCGCCCGAGTAGCACGCCCTTCAATAAGGGCCACCCCTCAAAGCCGATATACTCTTTCAGGGACGGTCGCTCCCCAAGTGCAACCCCCTAAGGAAGGGTCGAGCTCCTAAAGGTCACTCCCTAAGGAACGCCAGAAGAAGGTGCCCATGCTGAGCCGCCGGACTGGCTGAATTCTAAGTGGGGTCCCTTTTGCGTTCTAAATAAAGCACCTGATTTTCACAATTCTAATTCACTGCATTATTCGCATTAATCCCACATTTGCTTTCCCCCTTCGTACAGCCCTTCTCTTCTCAGTCCTGAATCCTGATCAACGCTCTCCTTTCAATTGACAGGCTTAATGAATGGCTCGTATTGCTGATAGGATCCGGGTATAATTCGACGGACGGCGTCTTTCGCTGCGATCGCCTCAGCCCTACCAGCGCTTACGTGCATGTTCAGTGATTCCCTGATTTCGGATTCCCTCATCAACTCATGATCACAATAATATTTGCATCTACCCGGTTTGGACTTTTCCTACTTGTCCCAAGACATTGAAACATGGGTTGCAATCAATCCAAACATTGACGACCGCCGCAATCCCGACCGACGCCCATCTCCCCACCAACATTGCAATCCTTCGAGGTTCCCTGCATTGAGGCACAAGAGAAGGACAGATCCCTTGTTGAACTCGAAATGCATGTACCTCTCGCTGCGAGGACAACAGACTCCTCGAAGCCTTCAGGCTTGCAGTCTGGCTCCACCAATCCTGCCATCATTGTACGCTCTCTCGACGTTGCACTATTCCCTCAATCGCACAAGCTGACAGTAAGCCCAGGGTGTTGCAATAGCTGTTGCCCTCATATTCATCGGCATAGCGGTCTACGTGTACATCGCTAAACGTCGAGCTCCAAATTACTCTACAAAGCCCAAGCAATCGCGATGGAAGACGTCCAACCTTCGCTCCTCAAAGCTAGGCAGGTTGGTCCACCTCAAGCCTCCAGCGAAGCCAATCAGCAGTCATGACATGGAAGAAACTTCTTACGCTGTTTCGCGAACAACAACAGAGCAAAACAGCAACTCTCCAAATGAGGCTTCCACCGATGGCGTCGATCGACATACCTCGGTCCGAAGCATCATGACCCTCCCTCCATACCAAGCCACCCCTCATCCCCACGAGCGACTGATTGCTCGGGAAGGTGAACGTGCAGGCGTCGACACTGTGATCGAATTTCCCGAGACAGCCGACGAAGAAGAGATGCGAAGGGAGCAGGAGATGGACTCACTGTACCAAATCCGGCAAGCACGGCGACAAGAAATCGCCGAGCGAAACGAACACAGACGGGAACGATCAGAGGCCAGAGCAGCGGGCGACTGGGCCCGACTCGAGCAATTACGCCTACAAAGCCAGATGCGCTCACGAGCCAGGGCCGAAAGCACAGGCAGTGCCGGCAGCAGCAACACCGACCTCCCAGGCGCCGTAACGACAAACACCACAGACAGCAGATCCCTAATGGCCGAACACCACGCCCGCACCGCCTCGCGCGACCGCCGCGTCAGCTCCGTCAGCTACGCCGACCTCGGCCTCGCCCGCCACGACGGCTCCCGCATCCGCGCCGACAGCGTCGACTCCGACTCCCGGCCCCTCCTCCCCTCCGCAGCATCCATGGGCGGCGCCGGCGACCACCAACGCACGCCCCCTTCCTCCCGCCGCGGCTCCCTCTTTCACACCCACCTCATCCACCACACCCGCGCCCCCTCCGCCGAATCAGTCCTCACCACCGACTCCGATCTCGCCAACGAAATCACACCTCAGACCTCCTCCACCGATAGAAGTGCCAGCGATCCCGCGATGCGAACCCCCAGCGCCAGTCCACAGAACTCGAATAGCGAGTCTGAGCCGCCGATGGGCCAGCCGCCGGAATACGAGGATGCGCCGCCGTATACGAGTCCGGTTGCTGCGAACGGAGAGGGCGTGCCGCGCTTGCCGAGCGTGAGGGTCGAGAGCGAGCTGCCGGCCATACAGATTACAGGCAGTACGCCTGCCGTCACCCCCGTCGTCGGCAGCGGACACGAGATACAGAGTCCCAGGGAATGAAACTCAAGGATCGGAATGACCAACGGCCGAATATATGTGGATGGGTGTCTAATATATTCCCTACCCCCTTGACACCCCACCCGGAAAGGAAATTTATGCATTAGCGTTTCAGTGAGCGACGGGTTTCGAGATTTCTTAGCAACCACGAATTTATGGCATGAGCATGGAACATGGCGTTGGAAATACTCACAATCATATCTTTACGGAAGCGTTGGGCGTGGCATGGGAGGATACACGATGTCGGAGAAGTGGTGGTCCTTCGATTCACGCAAATTGCACATATCATTATGTTTCTATCCGTAGATGGAGTTTCCAAGCAGAGCTACGATTCTTCCACTCCACTAGACTTGTTTGCTGCCAAATTGCTAGCAGTAAGTACCCATGATACTCCGTCTTCGATCGAGGTCTAAGTTTAAAAGGGTTTCTGGAGTGCCGTTCTCCTGTGACGATTTATCTCGAAATACAGACGGAATCACGCTGGAAATTACTCTCTCATCTATACTCGTTGATGGATAGAGAATGTCTATTTGAATTTCTCAACGGACTGTGCTACAAGGCATGGGACTGCTTGCTAAACTATCTACCTCCCCCCCCAAACGCCCACGCATGATGATCATGATCTCCAAAGGATACCTAGCAAGTCACGGTACAGATGCAGATAATTCCCCATATCTTTATAAAACATAGCTTCCAAGCGATCACCGTAACCGAAGAATTGATTAAGGGTCATAATGACTGGCTGTAATGATGACAGATGTGTTAGATCTAGATGCAAGACTTGATTAGATGTAATGTCATAGTGACCGGTTGTAACGGTAAGAGATATACGCAAGACCTGAAATCCACAGACGAACAAGACGCAAGCGAATGCAAAACCCAGAAGCCACGCAAGCCCTCCATCATCCCAAACCACCAACCTCGCAAGAAACATCAACCACCATCCCCCCCACCCAACAACCTCGTCAACTCCCCCCCCCTCCCCCTCACCTCCCCCAACCCCCCCCTCTCGACAACCCAACCATCTTTGACCACAACAACATCCCCACAAACCCGCATCATCTCCACATCATGCGTGATAGCTATAACCCCCACCCCCTGCTGTGCCAAACTCTTAACCGTCTCCCTCACCCCCCTCGCCGTCTCCCCATCCAACCCCGACGTCGCCTCATCCAATATCAAAAGCCTCGGCTGCCGAACGATCGCCCGTGCAATAGCAATCCGCTGCGCCTGCCCCCCACTCAGCCCCGTCCCGCCATCGCCGATAAGGGTGGCGTACCCGGCCGGGAGGGAGGAGATGAAGTCGTCGATGCCGGCGGCGCGGGCGGCGGCACGGACGGAGGGGAGGGTGGCGAGGCGGGAGCCTTCCGGGAGGGCGTAGGCGATGTTTTGGGCGACGGAGGCGGGGAAGAGGGTTGGGGTTTGGGGGACGATGGAGATGAGGGTGCGGAGGGAGGGGAGGTGGAGGGTGGAGAGGGGGGTGTTGGCGATTTTTAGGGTGCCGCTGGTTGCGGGGTGGAGGCCGAGGAGGAGGGAGGCGATTGTGGATTTGCCGGAGCCGGAGGCGCCGACGAGGGCGGTTGTTGTGGAGGGGTGGAGGGTTAGGGAGAGGGAGTTGAGGATTGGGTGGGTGGGGCGGGTGGGGTAGGTGAATGTGGTGTTTTTGAAGGTGATGGGGCCGAGGGCGCCGAGGCGGATGTGGCCTGTGTGTTCGTGGGAGGTCTTGTAGGGGAGGTGCGCGACGCGGAGGAGTTGGGTGGCGGTCGCGCGGGAGGAGTTGATCTGCGGGATGTAGGCTATTATGCCGTTGGCGTTGGCGATGCTGAAGAGCAGCATTGTGAAGACGGTGAGGATGGAGTCTGTGCTGTAGGTGTGGGAGGAGGCGAGGACGGCGCCGTAGTAGAATATTAGGGCGGTGGCGAAGATGACGCCGGAGTCGGAGAGGCCGAAGAAGAGGCCTGAGTATGCTGAGCGTTTGATTCCGACGTTGAGGGTGCGGGCGACGGCTTTGGTGTATTTTTTGCGGAAGTAGCTTTCGAGTGTCAGGGCACGGACGGTGCGGATGTTTGAAAACATCTCGGTGAAGATGCTGTTGGTGATAGAGCCAGCTTCGTTGCTTTTGTTCTCCCAGCGACCAGAAATCGTTTCGAAGGCACGAGTGACGGCGTAGATGTATGGACCAGAAGCGAGGCCGACGAGGGTGAGTTTCCATGATAAGGTCAAGCTCCAAATGACTGCCATGATCGTCATTACTGTGGCAACGTAGACAGAGCCCGCGAAACGTCCAAGGAGATTACGCATCTCTTCAGCGTTACGGTCGAGGCATTCAGTAAGCTTGGTGAGGCTGTTCTTGTCAATGTCGAACCAAGATCGCGGCTGGTCAAGAATCCTCTTCAAGGCTTCTGCACGCAACGAATCAATCCAAGCCTGGCCGCAGAACTCGAGCAAGTAGTGCAAAGAGTAGGCGGCCAAAGAATCCATGAAGGCGACACCTAGGACGGATAGGGACCATACGAGAGCCTGGTGTGAGCGCTGACTCCGATCGGTGAGGTAGAATGTCGCAAGGAGCTTGGCAAAGACGAAGGAGAAGATTGGAGTCGCTGCGGCATGGACTGTTGCCGCGATGAAGCCAAGGACAAGCACGCAGCGGTTTTGCCAGCTCAGTGTTGGCCAAATGGTCGCAAGAATCTTCTTCAGGGGCGCAACATAGTTATCGTCCTCTCGGCGTCTAGACCTCCGCTTGCTTTTAGCTGGGGCAGAGAATTTCCTCGGGACATTAGATGAAGGCCTTGGAAAAGATTGAATGTCTCTCGGTGATGCATATTCTTGATGTTGGACAGCAGACTGGATCGACTTCATCCCTGAGCCACCAAGCTCAAACGAATCCTGCCTTCTGAGCTTCTCCCAGTCTCTCCTTTGATTCTGCTCAACCCTTGATGAATGAAAGGAACCGCGGTGCAGAGGGATCGCCACAGGCGGCAGCGCTGTTATTTCATACAGCGAGCCTCGTCGAGAATCAGCAGTCTCCGGCAGCAGGTTGAGTATGCTAGGCAGTTTGCTATTCGTGGACTGATACTGAATGTCCATGGAGTCGTCTGAAGCGTTGGTCCATGAGGAGACTGCTTGCGCTCGAAATCCGCTTTTTCTGCCTTCTTGCTTCTTGGGACTAAGCGGTCTCGTTGTCTGTGGGAAGTCGATGACTGGTGTTCCCCCTTGCTTGAAAGGGCCCTGGCCATTTTTCTCCAAATCCTCTTTAAGACCCTCTTGAATAATGACTCCGTCCTCCAGTACATACGTGTATTCTCCATCTTGTACTTGTGACACGTCGTGTGTAATTATTATGGTGGTTTTCCCACGACGCCATTCTCGAATAGCATTCACCACGAGAGACTTGCTGATGTGGTCTAAAGCACTGGTGGCTTCGTCCAGTATCAAGATTGGAGTGTCTCGGAGTCGGGCTCGAGCAATTGCTACTCTTTGCTTCTGTCCACCGCTCATGGCATTTCCGCCCGCTCCGACAATGGTATCAAGACCTTTCGGAAGGTCATTCAGTGTGTCCCGCAGCAGAGCTGTATTTATGGATCTCTCGATCTCTTGTTTCTTAATGGTTCTGTGATCCTTGCGCCCAAATGTGATGTTCTTGAAAATTGTCTCGTTGAAAAGGACGCTTTGTTGCTGGACCAAGGTGATGTTTTCGCGAAGCCAATCGATGTCGAGGGTCTGGATTGGGCGGCCATCGATCAGCAGGTCGCCAGATTTTGCATCGTAGAATCGCATGAGCAGATTTCCCAGGGTACTCTTCCCAGAGCCGCTTTTGCCTACAACAAAAGTCGTCTGCCCAGCCGCAAACAAGAAATTTGCATCCCTTAAAGCAGTCTGATCCGGCCGCGAGGGGTAAGAGAACGAAAGGTTGACGGCTTCGATTTCTCCATCGCAACGTAGTGGAATTTTGCTGCCGATCATTTTGGTAATCTTCCGGCCATTCTCCATTCGGACGATCATTGTCTTCAGTGTGGCCCCAGCAACTTTTCCTTTCACGAGAACAACAATTTGTGGCACGATTTGCTCGTAGGCTTGCATAGCCATGAGACATGCCCAGAACGCCGTAAGTATGTCCCCTGGTCTCTTCTGACCTGTATTGACGAGATGACTACCGTACCAAAAACCCTGCACGAACATGCCCATCGTAACGAGGCGAGCGAAGCCAACCTGAGCAGCGTTGGCTTGCGCTTCGGAAAGGTAATGACCGGCAGCTCTCCTGATCGATCTGGCATACTGCCACTTTTCGTGATCTTGTCCATTGAAACACTTGACAGTGTCGATTGCTGAGATCGCATTGCTTGCGATCTTGGAGGCCTGTGTGAGCTCCTTATTTTGTGCTTCGACGCTTGGCTCCATTTGTCTTGATATCCAAGCGAAGACGATTGCTGCTATCGGCACGGTCGAAAGGGTGACGAGTGTCAAGCTCCAAGAGTAATAGAACGCTAAGCCAAGGGCCGTCAATGTGGTGATTGCGTACTGCACGACAAAGCCGATTGGCTGCGACGTCGCTAGTTGAAGTTCTCGTATTTGCCTGGATTAAGATTGTCAGAGATCTCTTGGAACGGATCATGCCAGATTTACTTACGTCTGTTGCCGAGATATCATTGTCTCAATCCCAGCTCTGCGCATATCGTACCACTCGAGATCTTTCTCGACCATGCCATCGAAAAGCTTCTCTCGCACATTCTTCGCCTGAAGTTCCCCGAATACTAGCCATAGGCCGAAAAATAACGCGTTGAGTATTCCACTTATCGAGCCCAGCCCTGCCAGTACGATGCCATATGTTGAAACCTTCTTGACTAGATCAGGCCCATCGATTTCGCCGGCGCCAAAAGATGTGAAGAGATCAAATAATTTCCCCAAGAAGATTGCCAATGCCGGTATTACTATGCCTGATGCGACAGAGAGGATCACTGCTAATGCGAATATGACGATGTGAGATTTGGACATGAAATTGAAGAGGGCGAGCCAGCTCGCATGCTTTGGTTGGGCGTCATCCTGCTCGTGGACTTCAGGGCCGCGTGGCGGATCAATATCGAGTTCCATCGTCGCCGAGCTGGGAGTCGTGGCAATGTTCTTTGGTGAGAGAATGATCTTGTGGAATAATGCGCGCTCTCCAAGGCTGCCAGGAAGTGTCTGCAGGAATCTCAGACATGATCAGGAAATGAGGGCTAAGAAAAACGAGAGCGACAGGAAGAATTTGGAAGGATGAAACGGCATAATAGTAGGGCAGTGAAGTCTGATGGATTGTTGCGTACCTCACATTGTCTTCTGCTTGCAAATGTGGTATTGTGTGGCGGAAATGCTTAGTATTGTTCCTCTAGTCTCAGGTTTCACAATTTGCCACAATGCTGATACGGTCAGATTCAAGATATCATTGACGATGAAGTTGGAGGAACCGATAAGAGAATGATGAGATTCAAAATATTGTTGATGGATGAAGAAGCATAAGGCAAAGTGGTCAGACTTTCCCCGCTGCGCCAGCAGAACCCACTATCATCTCGTGCGTAATGACCATAGATCACATGCCTATATGAAGGCCACGCAGAATCTGAAGCTGAGATCCAGTGATATTGGTGTGATTCATTGAACACTCCAAGCCTATTGAGTGTTGGGCTAAGCTCAACATATCGAGGCAGGCCTCATACATTAGGATGTGAGGACTGGGGTCCGCAGAACGAGCACATCAAGCCGGGGATAAACTGATCAAGCTGATAGCATGGGCAGCTGATTGGGCAGACCTAATCTTGTTGAGCCTGGTGCATCGGCCTTGCTGACAAAGTCTTCACTCTTGCGTAGGATAAATCACACATTGGGAAGTCTTACAAAGTTCGTCCAGTCAATCACACGTGTTTCGAGCAACAAGCTCAATGGCGGATCTCATGCTTTGATACTGTCCTCGATAGAATGTGATTGCTCGTATATCCAGTCATTTAAGCCTTCACGGTTCCTGCATCCCGTCAACGATTTGAACGAACTTATACTTGCAACTACTTGCCTAGCAATTTCGATAGCGTAAAACTGCATTCTCATAGCTACACGAACGTTATCAGCTGTCTCTTTTAGTCTCGGAGTAGCTCTTCAAACCAAATATAGTCTCCTTCTCGCCGTATTCAAACTTGGGGTTTGATCGCAGCATCGTGCCAAAGTTATAGTCATCTACCGTTTTCTCGTAGGTCATCATAAAATTCCGCCATTTCTCTTTTCCCTCCTTGCTTTTCATCTTCTCTTCATCGATAGTCTGCTTTGGATCAAATTCCGGAAATTCGCTCTTGAAATGGTTGTAAATTTCGTCGTCCATTTTCGTAAGCCTTAAGTTTGAACCTTTCATCTTCTCGAGTATGGCCCAGTAAGTGGTCATGTGCTGTACAGCTAGGAGACTCGCTTGTTAGTCCATGATACTGGTATGGTATTGAATGGGGAAGGAGGGTTCAGCAACAGGCAGGACAAATTACCTTTGACGGCAAACTGCTTCTCCATCTGCCATGAGATTAGCTGAGATTCGAAGTTCCCGCCAAAGCGCGCATACATCCTCAAAGTTCTCCGCTTGCTCCGGGTTCAGGCTCGCGCCTACCGGACCCAACGACATCTTTGTGGTGTTTGACAGTCTGACACTGGCAACAACGTGCGAGAGGATATCTTGTGTGGCCGCAATGCCCAATGCAAAGGCCTCTTAAGATGTCTCTTAGTATTTTCGCTCAATCAATCTGCGCACCGTACTCTGCTTTTAAGATTTCATCAACATGCATGATGTATGGTCATGGAAATGATGGAATATAAGATTTAGCCGCGATCAAGCGCCGCCCTTCTGCTCCACTTGCTCCCGATGGGCTCTAGATCCGTAATCTTGCCTCCCCTCCCTTCTTCCGAATATCCATGATGCATTAAAACCAAAGTTAAGCATGTTTTTAGATTGAATTGTGTGTTTTCAGTCCGTTGTCGATTCCGGACGCATCGACGATTTGCGCGACTTGGCAATGATGACTTTACTTGAGAAGCTTCCCATTGAGCTCCTCCATGAAGTAGCCAGCTATCTGGCCTTTTTTGACAAAAAGGCACTATCTGCTGTTTCAAAGAAACTGTATGCCCGCCTTGGGCCTCTAAAATGTCCAGACGGCCTATCATGGATAATCCATCTTTGTTGCTTCCCATCAGTTGACGGTAATGATTGGCTGCTCGCGCGCCCCGAATTTGTCCTGGAGGAGTTTGATGATATGCGTTGGAAGTTCATATCAGGTCGGCATCCTGCAGATACTGGCATGGACGTCGACTTTGCTCATGCCTCGGACGAAGGTGAGGAGCTCTCTGATAAAATGCTCCTCTTGCCATATTTCGACAAGGCCTTCCCAGAATCAACGTTGGTCCATTTCTATGCTCATCATTTTCATAACCTTGCTCTTTCCATTCACTCAACCCTAGAAGATGCCACCGGAAGCGACAAAGCCTCTCCTAAATCTAAGAGAATTTGGCGCTGTATTTGGCGAACGAGCCGGCAGGAGCTCGACTACTTGGAGCGCGGCTGGCCAGTATTACCAGATCCCGACTAGTATCTGAGCAGTGACAAGCATAGGATTCTAGCAAGCAACCTCAGTGATACGATGACGACAGCGTTGAAAGAGTATTTCGATGTGCCGTTTCGGGGGCCCAGTTGCCAGCTAGTCAGCACCAACGAGAAAGGTGACACTCGGACCCGTTCTTTAAGTAACTCTAGACTCACCATCTAGATACTTCCCTGGGTCTATTGACGATCTCGTGTACGAGCCATCGGGACAAAAATAATCTATGACGTTGCCTGAATCGTGGTCAAGGGTTGAGCGAGAAATCGAGCGCACTCCAGCGGGTCATGGTCATGGAACACCCTCAAACTGTTCCTGAATTTGAGCTCAAGGGAATTATATCAACTCTGAAGTATCATCGTCGTCAAGGGATGTGGTATGGCGAATGCGATACCCGCAGAGCCGCCCGACGTTTAATTTCTTTTCATGTGCGTCTTTTTTGGTTCATCATGATCCTATCTTTCTCCCAATTAATGAATAAGAAAGTCGTCAAAATTCGAATTCAGAGGTACTCTGTATGACTACTTGTGAAAAATGCTACCTATATCTTCCCCATTCCTTCTCTTCGCGCTAATACTCTTTTACCCGATCCTCTCTACAGCCATCCCCACCCTCAATTCTTCTGAACCCATGAGCGCGCTCAACGGGGTGACACCTCAATGTTTCTACCCCGGATCTCACCACGACATTTGCCCCACCAACCTTGCCGACTGCAAAAAAGCCCTTCAATCCCTCGTGAGAGAGCCCAACTTCACCCAGTATCAGTGGTTCAGCAGAAACCACAGACGTGGTATTCAAGTACCAAAAGGGTGGCGATGGGGCAATTGCATCATTTTCACTAGCTGCGAGAATGATTACGATGCCGATACTTACAGGTATTCGGATGTCCTTCGGAAAGCGAAGGCGGTTATTGATCAGGTAAGTAATCTAATTCGTGAAGCATGAAGGTTTAATCGGGTTTTCTCAAAGCCTTCAAGTGTCTAAGTCCGTCTTTTTGGAGACAGCGTGCTGATTTGAGGGTTCTAGTGTGTGGATATAGAAGAGGGCGAGCTTGCATGGGGCGGTGTGGAGAGGATTGGGACGCTCGGTTCGTTTTATGTGTCGGTCAATGGGGGTCTGACGCCTCTGCCGGGCACGAACTTCTTGGAACTAATAAATGGCACTGCGGACACGGCTTTGGCATGATGATTTCACGGCGCTCCAGATGGATTGATGACCTTCTTGATTTATAATAATTGTATTCATCAACCAGGGGCCTCCAGTGCAACACCATCACCATTCAAGGCAGGCTTGACGTCGGCTTCTAAATGTGCATCATCCGAGGACTCCATTGAGTCGTCCTTGTCCTCACGTTCGTCCTCATCTGAGGAGTCCAATGAATCGTCCCCGTCCTGATCTTCGTCTTCGTCCTCGTCCTCTTCCATTTCTTCGCCAAAGCCTTCGAAAGCATCTTCGTCCTCTAATTCATTACCCCTCTCAATTTCCACGTTATTCGTAGCCTTCATTACCATATCGGCGTCTTGAACTGCGGAATCCCCATCTTCAAGTTTGTTTTTCCGACCCATCTCTCCCAGAGCCCCCTTCCGGCCGTCAATACCCTTCTCCTCTCCTTCAATGACCGGCGGAGGCGTGAACCATGGTATCTTTCCTCTTAGGAAGTCATTCAAGACCATCTTCGCTGCCCCGTCCACATCCGCTTCTCCACCCTTGAGCAACCTTCCACCTTTCCGGGCGAGTAATTCAAGGAATTCTGTAGCACTTGAGAAGCCGTTGACGTCATACGTCCGCTCAATATGCTGAGGCTTGGTCTTTTTAAGGACAGCAGTGATGTACTGCTCTGGGTTCTCTACGTTCTCCACCCGAACCACTCCTCTTAGAAGAATATCCTCTGGAGAGTCGTTATTTGAGGGCGGCACAACACCAGGGCAGTCAATGAGATAAATGCGTTTCATAAGCGTGATATACTGCCACACTTTAGTTTCCCCGGGGATCGGAGCGACGGTGCAGACTTTCTTCTTTCGAAGTGTGTTGATAATACTTGACTTTCCAGTCTGCTCAACATTGTCAATTGTAATCCTTCAGAAATCAGAGAAATCAATAAATTGTTCATGAACTTACATTGGGGTAGCCTATGAAGCCAACAGAAATCTGTTTCCGATTGGAATGGAGGGAAGAAAATTGTCGGAGAAGCGTGATGAGGGAGCCTTTGCCGAAAGAATTGGTTATCGAAGCGTGAAAAGCGAGGGTTGGATAGTCTTTGGAAAGGTGTCGGACCCACGAAGCCTGGAATAATTATTAGTGAAGATTCCCAGGGAATCTAGAGACGACGAAAGCCAACTGAGGTGACTTGGCATGTATGAAGCATTACTAAGAAGACCTTCATCTATCCGCTACCAATGCAGCAGGAAAAACCTTCAACTCAAACGCAACATTCCCGAATCCTGTTGACTAACTTTCCAAGACGGCAAGCAGTCTGCACACAGATCCAAAGATCAGGCACGGCGGAAAAGGGGTTCATATACCAAAGTCGTAACAGAGCATCGATCCACTAAAGAAAGCACAGAGGTGCCGGAACGCGTCTTGACTTAACAATGGAGCAGGGGCAGAGACGAAAGAGAGTCTGAATAAAATTACTTACAGCCACACCCGTAGGAACTAGGTCCGTTTTATTGAGCACAAAAATCAAATGCTTGTGCGGGGCTTCTTTGCGGATGTAATCCTCGATGGATCTGCAACGTGTACCTAATGGATCTCGAGCATCCAAAACGTGTATGACCTAATCCATAGTATTAGTACTCGCTTTCGATGTCGGACACCCAATTTGAGACCTGTTTGACAGGCAAGATTGGAGCTGACAATACTTACAACGTCTGAGGAATCAATGACCTTGTATAGCTGCCAAAAGTATGTCAGAGTTGCTCCAAACACACATTCGAAGGCGTGTTTCTCGAACCTCGTTCCATATCCTCTTGCTTTGACCCTTTGAAAATATTGGCTCTTTTGCTTTGGATAGACTGGCTTCCTCAGGAACTGCCTCCCCCGCCTGCTCTTCCAAGCCTGAGGTACCGCTAAGCAGTTTGGCTTGATCAAGCCGCTCGAGGTACGTATCGTGCATCTTTACTGATTCTCCAGCGAGATCTTCCAAAGACCCAACGCCCAACTTGACTCTTTTGCGCCTCGAATGTGGTCCGAATGTGTCACCAAATGGAGCTGATTCGACCTGCATTTTCGCCGCATGTTGCTTGATACCATTCAGTCCGTCTCCATCTCGCACCAGACTCATTGGTAGCTTATTGGACTTCAGCAAGACTTGATATGGATCCGAAGCTCGTTCGCTCATGGCCTCTCGAAATGACGATAGAGCGTCTTGACTTATGACCCGGGTATTTCCAAACCATCTGCGATTGGGTTCAATGCGAGCTTTAGGTTTGTCCCGCGACTGGAAAGACGCTGCCTTCGTCACCTTGCCGGAGGCATTGCGCTGCGCTTTACCGTCCTTGAACATGTTCAAGGTTTTAGCCTGTTTGGCAGACCGGTAGAAATTCTCGCCCTTTGTCTTCACATTGTTCATTCCATCTCCCACTTTTCCCTGCTTCTCCTTCCTCGTTGCTTCCTTTTTGCCGGTACCCATGTTGGCTGAGTTGGAGCAGCTCAGAGCTGCTTCACTCTGCGTTGGAGTGTAGTATAAAGGTTGGAGCAAACTGGTGGGACGTTACAATGTCTCCTTAGCATCCTTACCAAGCCCACAGAGTCTAGTTTCGTCGACTCACCCTGTTGTTCGAAGGGGGAGTAGCCAGATGTAGCCTTGATATTATTGACAACTACAGAAAAAGTTCCATTATTGCCAGATGAAGGAAAAGAGTGCGCGCTAGTCCTGATCGAGAATCTTTGATTGCCAAGATTTTGCCCGCAACTCCGTGATGATATAGTTTCAATCTCCAGCAAAAAGCAGTATCGTGACAACATCAACAAGTTTACAGGCTGAGAATTGTCAGCCTCTCAAATCTGTCACCATGCCACCTCGAGTCATTGACGTTCCCTCCTGCCGGCAGGCGCAAGCATGCGCTTTTCGTACGAGACCCCTGCGCTTCAGCACCTCTACCTCCTCACTCGCCCAAACTCCTCCAGAATCGCCAAAGTTCATTGAGATTCCTCGCCCTGTCCAGCCTCAACAGCGCTTCCAAATCCACATGAAGGGAGTTTTGCCCGTCCCACGTCCCATATTCCGTCAAAGACCCAGACCTCAAGATGCAGATAAAGCCTCACCGGAATACCTAGCCGACGTCACCCCCGAACCTATCAGGGACAAGAGAGTTCCAAATGAACCTTCACGGAAAGCCGAATTCGTGAGCTGGAAAGCCCGTCAAGCAGAAACGCGGCGGCGAAATCTTCGCGAGAGCTTAGTCGAGCTCAATCATCGGAAACAGAAGATAGACCGGTCTCTGACTTTGCGAGGGAAACGAAGTACCCAGGAGCGTGAAAGCTTACTAGCAGCTCCGGAGCCAGAGGACCAACGCCTGACGAACCCATCGGTCCTGCAATCCGAGAAACCCACCAAGCACCATATCCTTCCCGATCCGGACCGGGAAGCTCGCCTCGCACGGAAACGGGCAAACGTTGCAAAGATGGAAGCTATGAGGCAGGTTGAGAGGCAAGAAAAACTTCACACGCTCTATGTCCATGCTGGGCACTTCATCACTACGGAAAAGCAATTGGACGAAGTAGTTGATAAGGTCTTCGATAATACACGTCAATTCTCCTCGGATGCAAGGCCGGGGTTGAACATTTGGAATTTGGGCTACCCGGAGTCGGTGAACGAGCTACTGAGCAAGGCCAATATGAACCCCGCGACTCAGAAGGCCATGGAAGTGGCTGAAGGGAGTCAACCAGTAATGAGGGAGAGGATGAAGAGGCTTTCAGAGGAGTTGACAGGGGGCAAGATGGAGGGTGGGAGATAATTTAGGATGCTGAACATCCGGAGAAGGGGGAATGGCAGGGCCACTGTCTTCTTGGCGTCGTGCGTAAGGCTCTATGGCTGTAGTGCGAGAACATAGCGACCCTAGCCAATCATCATGCCCACATTTATCTATGAATGTGGTGACATCCAATCTGAGTCGGTTCCAAGAACACCTCACATATGGACTCTTGTGTACCCCTTTGGAGTTCTGTCGCACCATCATCATTATGTGGGCTTTTGAATCCAACGGTAGGGGTGAGTCGACTGATGGCGTGCATTCATGAGCTTGCACTGCATATATACAGAAGAAATTGATGCAGTGGGCAGTCGCTCGAGATTGTTCTCTGCCTGAATTCTTTTCTATGAAAACTTCAAGAGCTTCGCACGATCCATTGTAACCAGAATATAGCAACCTGTCCTGCATGTTTGTTATACCAGTAACCATTCAGTCATAGTGCACAACAAGACTTCTCCACAACACTCTCAACGACATCTAACATCATACTGAAAGCAAACTCCAAACAAAGCCCAGACAGAAGGAAAGTGAGCCGAGGTCAAGTTTCACCGCGCTAAAGAGCCACATACCACACGACGTCCGACACCCCAACTCTAAAATTCCCAGAAAGGCTCCAAGAGGATAAGCCTTGTTCGTCCAACTCCTATGATGAGACCCGCCGGCATCACACGTATCATACGGTTGCATTACCGTGTGTTCTAGTGCGTCATTGACGTACCTATTCTTACACCCCTTAGACCCAACCCGATCTCTAGTCTAAGATCTCCGGACCTTTCGATATCGACTGGGAATCTGCCAGTACACCTATATCAATTTGCGTAATCACCGCCCCCAAAAAGCTGGGTATCCGCGTTCTCAAACATCCACGTCTCAGCCTCGGTATTTCAAAAGCCCACGATGCTCTCATGTCCGCTTACAGATGAGCTTTTCTGTGAAATTTGATTGGTAGGTTCAAAGGCTATGCCAGGTGGATTGTTTCATTTCCTTGCTGCCTTCAACCCCCAAGATGAAGACGAGCGGTGATGAGTTTATCCGTGTGCGTTTTCCTACGGAGGATTCATAGGATTGTCGGGTTCGATTAATTTCCACGTCTTACATATATCTATGTTATGTCTGCATTTTCTTGATTACTTTTCATCTCTACAAACAAATTGACCGAAACTTTTTCAAATCTAAACTACTTCCAAAACCATCCAATCATGTCTGCCACCGGATCCTGCCTCTGCAAATCCGTCTCCTACAAACTCACCGGCACCCCCATGACAACCATCCAATGCCACTGCAATAACTGCCGCAAAATCGCCGGCACCCCTTTCCAAACAAACCTCTTCTTCAAGAAATCCGACGTCGAAATCACCGGCGCCGATACCCTCAAATCCTACGCCGATTCCAATACCCTTTCGGGAACAGAGGTCTCGAGACAGTTCTGTGGCGCGTGCGGCTCGACGATGTTTGCGTCGACGCCGAATCGTGCGGAGTTTATTCTTGTGTCTGCGGGGACTGTGGATGGGGGGTTGGACGATGAGGTTTTGGCGCCGAAGACGGAGTTGTTTTGTAAGGATAAGAGGAGCTGGATGGGGATGGGGAAGGTTGTGGATTCCAGGGACGCTGAGTAGTTTGGTAGAGGGTTCAATCGAAGAGGTTGGTGGCCCAGCGTATGCACCCTCCTCTCATTCTTGATACTGACAAGACAGCGGATCTGCTAGGTCAAATTGTACATTTCATGGGATCGGGTCGAGGTTTTGACGCTCTGCAGATAGCTTTTGTCTTTCCAGACTGTAAGATAGTACAAAGTGCGAGTAACAGGGATATCAAGATCTTGTGTAGCAAAAATTCCCATCTCCTGCGAATATGTGACGCTCCGACACAATGCTTTGCTCGTCGTATGCAACTCGTCTGGTCATCTGCTCTTCTTTTCGTCTATTTCCGGCTTCTGGAAGCGCTTCATCAATGCCTGAATCATCTTCCCAAACCAGAAAAAGTTCAAAACACTCAAAGTCGTATTGCTGACCACATATGTAATAGCCAACCAAGGCGGTACTGGCAAACCTCCCGGAGTCTTGAACGCGATCCAAATATCTTGATACATCCTCAAAGACTGATATGTGCCCCACAGCAACCTACTACTCCCGAACGTCGTGATGAGCGCTATGCCATTAACCAGCTGCGCCGTCGTCCCCGTCATGCCAATCTTATCCATAAACCAATGAATATTAAGAAACGGAGTAGACAGCTCATAGAGTATGAAATTGAGGCCGTAGTAATTGCAAAAAGGACGCTAGATGGCACCTCTCGTCAGCACAAATACCCCACAGACAAAATACCACAGCAAAAGAAAACCATACAAATCCCAACATCGACACCGCCACCGCACTCGCCGCATGCATCAACGCCCCCACCCCATGCACATCCACATCCTTCGCACTCATCACCAAATCCCAGAGAAAATACCCCGCCGAAAACCCCTGCACCATCCCCGTCGCCCCCGTATACCCCCACACCCTCTCCCTCGCCCCCATCCCCCACCTCTCCCCATCCCCCCAAATCACCGCCAACGCCACCCCATTGATGAAGCACGACTGGACGAGCGACACGAAGTGCACGTTCCAGTTTATTTTTGTTTTGGTGGGGAGGCGGGGGTAGGTGTTGGGGAAGATGGAAGTGGAGAGACGGGGGGAGAGGATGGTGTAGAGGGTTGTGTAGAGGAGGAAGGAGGGGAGGATTTCGTGGGTGTGGAGGGGGAGGGTGCGGAGGGAGAGGGTGCGGGCGAGGGGGTTGGTGAGGGTTATGAGGGGGGGTGGGGCGGGGATGGGGTCGCGCATTTTTGGGAGGTGAGGTTTAGGGGAGGAGGGTGGGTATCATGGTGGTTGAGGGAGGGAGTGGAGAGAGCGACGATGCACGGAGACTTGTTGGGATGGGAATTGAGATCTTGGGATCTCGGGCATCTTGAGATTCCGGGGCGGACCGCTTGCCGCTTTTTGAGATTTGGATCTGTGATGTCATTGTTGTTATGCGAGATTCAATTCGACTTTCAAGACTGTCAAAGAAAGGGCAAACATAACGAACATGCTGGCAAAAGCAGAGCCAAGCAGGCGCCAGAACCTGTCTCTCTGGATTGACCTGAGTGGGATTCATTTTCCCTGTAAGACTGATTGCTGGCAAGCGAAGCTGATAGAAGATTTCCTATTGTTCGTGGGCTTTTTGTGCGTGAAGAATAATTTCGTGCACAAGCAACATTCACTAAGACCAAGCTGGATCTATATTTGCAATCCATCATATGTGAAACTTGCATTTTCGATATCAGGATGTGCAGAAGAAAAAAGCTATTACATTTGTCAAGAAAATTAAGAAACAACCTGACCTTCACCGTTACAAATCATGATTTTTATCCATGCACGCCTCCAGGGCATGCAATCGTAGTATAAATCTGAGTACCGCCCTGTTACGAGGTCAAAGCTGATTTGATAACCTTCAAATAGTCGCCTCCATCCCCAGTATTGAGCTTCGCCTCAGTACCGTCCCACAACATCACACCACCGAAATTGCTAATGTTGGCAGCCATTGCGCTCTTAATGACTTTCCCCATATCAGCGGGCTCCAGGTATCCCTTACCCGCGGATTTCGCAGAAGCGGGAGCGCCAACAAACAGTTTGGGTCCTTTGCCAGGGACTGTGCTGTTGCCGCTTAGATCATCAGACCAGGCCTTGAGCGACTTGATGAAATCTTCTTGTCCAATGTCGCATTTAGCGGCTGCGTTGTTGTAGAATTGTACAAAGACGAAGTCCATGCTTTGCATTCCCGCCAATGGAATTGACTCGTCGGGTCGAGGGCATTGAGGAGCTGCGGAGATGTAATATTGCTTAGTCTTGTCTTGGTCAAAGGTTTTGCGAAGAGCGGAGATGAAGACGTTGTAGTGATCAGTGCTGTGATCTTCATTGTCGACGTCAAAGCCGTCGATTGTGACAGACCCGAATGGTCTCAAGTTAGAAGTGGTATTGCCCCCACCGAATAGGTTCCAGAGCGTCGATGCGAATGTAGTGGCTTGTGCATCGCTGGTGAAATTTGTGGTACCAGTAGCTCCCCCGAGACTGAGGAAGACCTTCTTTCCAAGGCTCTGGCAGATGGTGATATTCTTTGCCAAGAACGGGCAATCCAAGAGACCGGTGGCGTTGATTGCTTGGGCCCCAACGGTGGGATCGCCACTACACGCTGGGCCAATGTTGATGTTCGGCATGCCTGCTGCATCAAAGTACGTGTCAAGGAATGAGAGGACGACAATGTCGACATTTTGATCTTGGCAGAGCTGGTCAACGGTGACCTTGTTAGTGTGAGGGGTTTGGCCGTAATAGACAGCGACATTACGTTGAGACTGAGCGTTGAAGGAGGCCTTGGAGCTGCTGTTCAGGAATGGTGCGGCAGGAGCAGAAGTCGCAGCTGGCATACTAGAAACAGGTGTGATTGTAGCGCCCGCAGGAGTGCTGCTATTAGAATAGCTGCTGAGAAAAGTGTTCATATATATGCCGTAAGCCAGGACATCCTGATCCAGCTGTGCAACCTTGGGATCTGATGAGTTCGCGGAGGAGATGTAGGTAGTCATCCAACCGCGGAAGGTATTGTACTCAATCTGCAGCATCTGTAATTGTGCGAGAGGGACTGACACGAAGCCAGGCGGTGCCTGCCTTCGAACAGGCTGAATAGGAGGATTCGGACGAGTTGCATGGCCTGCCGATGCAAGAAAGCTGATTGCGCCAAGCGCAGAAAGAGAAGTAGAGGAAAAGAGCATCGTAGTGAGTGGGCTGGTAGCGTACACGTATGCAGTAGTAAATTGAAACGAATGATGGACTTCAGGTGTACTTGAGAAGGACGACCTGAGGAAAATATAATGTGGGACAATGGAGAGAATAGGGTAGCATTGATGGGACATTGATCGCGAACAAACAGGGGAGCTCTTATGTCTCTTTTTTGTGGGACTGAAAGGCATTCACTCTCATCCAATGAACGACCGGTGATGGGTTGCTTACCAAATTGTGAATGCATCGTGAAAGGAATTGCTTTGATCATTGGCTTTGTTGTCAGATGATTCTAAGTCTCGAGATCAAAGAGAAACCACGACTCGAGTCCGCTAGCTGTCTGCTGGCCGTGACACCACGGCCACTCGGCCTCATTCGATGGATTTAGGTGGAAGCAAGCTTGAAATGAGAGATGTTTCAGGTTTTGGTTCACGATTCAGGGATTTGCAGATGTCATGATCATGGGTGATGAAGATTTATGTATCGTTTCACTTACTGTGAGGAAAGCTGAGCCGTGCACTGGGTCATCCCGAACAGGAATACAATGAAAGGTAAGAAGAGAGGATACTGAAAACGACACAACATTGTGGATATTGCGGCTAGCGTAGAAGTCCATCAGCGGCCCGAGCCTAGCCGCGTATTAGACGCAGCTGGTATTTGTTCCCTTTTGGGCCTTTTCTACGAATGCTGTCAAAATCTCGATGATGGCGTTCCAACAAATGTTTCGCGCAAACAAATCGATCTCGACGCTACACGAATCGAAGCGAGATGCGCAGTACTTCTACACCGATTGTTGGCCCAGGTTACTTCAATCCAACTGTCACCCTGTCACTACTTTCTAGATCGATGGACATCATTGCTTCTCTTCGGAACCAGGCGCTTCATCAGCACGGCTGGAGATCTACTGCCGCTCATCTTGCAGGATGATATACAATCGCACATTGATTTAACATGCTCGATTGCGTGCTCAGTATTCTACCCGGGAAGTTTCACCCCCCAGCATCAGGTATTCGGAAGTATTGCCTACGAGTTACCGGGCGACTTACCGTCAATGATGCCAGTTCGCGGATGGACGTGGGTTCTCTACCTTGTGTGAGTGTCAGAGGGCATCTTGAAATACTTCGGCCTTTCTGTCGAATTTATACCGCATGAATGGGCTTATCAAGTCGCTGGCTGACGTCTAGCTCTCTTGTGAGGACAGAATCATCGACAAAGGAGAGGCCTTCGTTTCGCACGATGCTGACTGTCACTACTCAAGGGCAGACGGGTACATGGGGTTGAGTGAGCGGTGCGACATCTTCAGTGAGGGGGAGCAAGTTTGGAGAAAAACGAAAGTCTTCAAAATTTCCCCGCTCTTCTCTTTCAGCCTTCAGACCCACGTTTCTATCAAAGGCGCCACGGCTGCTGTGAGCAATGGTAGCAAAGACAGCCAAACTTCGAGTTTTATTGTATCTTTTGCATGAGAAGAAAGCGTTATTGGAGAATTTGATGAACGAGGCTATTTACAGCCCAATGCAACCGGCCGTTCGGGTAAGCTTTAGAGCTACTGATTTGCCATGATGTCGAATCCTCTAGCTCATCGCCCCAAATTCACTTAAGCCTTCTCGCATCAAACTCAAAGTGCCTGGAACGCCAACGGGGAGGAAGTCTTCTACTGAATAGATCCTACCGCACCGTCGTCCCGCCTGAGCGACTATAGGATCTTAGGTAGTGACCTTAGGGCTTAATGGCCCCCTCCTCTCAGGTACGCCAGCCCGCACCCACGTGAAACTGTGGGATGAAGCCGTTGGTTTGTTGAAAGAGGAAGACAAGCAAAATGTCAACTTCGGAACCCCTGAAAAACGAGCAATGTTGGTTGAATTGTCTGAAGAAGTTAAACGAAAGAAGCAGCTGTGTGTGGCAAAAAGACTCAAGTACAAAAGAAATAACGGAGATTTCGTGATCCTCTACGATGTCTTTGAGAAGATGGCCAAATGGATCAATACATTCATACAGATTGGGGATGTTGTCGTACAGTATGATCCTGGACACGCGGCCCTACCTTGGGCTGGAGTTCGGATTCTCCTGCAGGTTCGTCGCAGAAACGAAGGATAGCATACAGAGATTGTCAGTTGAGTCACTGATTCGGGCGCGGTTATCCATCAACGATATTCAAATGTTCGCAGCCTTAGTCGAAGGCTTGGAAGTAGTCTCTGGCATCATTTCGCGCTATGCTGCCGTCGAAAGTCTTTATCTTCAGCGCTCCTCCTCGGTCAAACCCCTTTTCAAAGACGCAGTCACTGCGACTTATGCTTCGGTATTAGCCTTTCTCTCCAAATGTCGAAGGAAATTCGGCCTAGGCCCTACTGGGAGAGTAGCACGAAGCGTCATACAAACCCCGGAGAATTCGGTCAACGTTCAACTAAAAGTAATTGCGTGTGACGATGAAAAAGTATCGAGGCTTACTGAAATCCGTGACGCGGAAATTTTGCGCTCGATCGAGATCGGACAAAGCTCAATGAATACCGAAATCAGCAATATGAGCAGTGACCTCCAGGCGCTACATGTAGGGTCCACAGACTCGATACTCAAGATTGAAACCTTAATAAAGTCGTCTGAAGGTCCTCTAATACGAAGGATGGTAGATTTATCAATCTCGTCAGAAGGCCTCGTTGAGAGCAGAAACATTTCTCAGTCGAGGCAGGAGCGCCAAGAGATCCTTCGCTGGCTATCAACCGTCCAGTATAAAATCCATCATCGAGGTCTTTCCAAAGATCTTTCTGAGGGCACAGGATCATGGCTACTACAAAAGCCTCAATATCTAGAAAGGAGGGACTCCAGTGTTTCGTCGGTGCTTTGGCTCCACGGCATACGTAAGTGATCGATGCTCTGCTCAAACCAGTGACTTATAAAACCTTACACTGTTTGGCAGCTGGGTCTGGCAAGACGTGCCTCATGTAGGTCAGATATGTGGCATGGCTGTAAACGTTTCCCTTATGTACGAAGGTCAACGATCATACAGCAATTTTGCCACGAGAGCTCGACCCAACCTAATCCTGCTCCAATCGCTTACTTCTACTGCGGGAGAAACTCAGCCAAGCCACAACGATCAGACCCCACGGAGGTAATGCGAGCGATACTTAAACAGTTGATGTGTTGCGGCTCAAGGTGGCAGACAGACTCCTCCACCGCAATAGAATACAATCACCGGAAGCTGGACGCCGAGGAAGATGGGTCTGACATTGCACAGCTTGACATACATGAGACTACTCAAAAGATAATTGATACTGTCGCGAAAACACGGGCGACAATCTTCATCGACGCGTTAGATGAATGTTGCTCTAATCAAAGGCATTACTTACTAAGCGCATTGAACCTCTTACTGAATGAGTCGACACATCTTATAAAGGTCTTAGTTTCTAGCCAAGATGACATGGATATAATGATGAGGCTACAGAAGCTCTCAAATATCTACATCAATATCGGAGATAACGGGATGGACGTCAGAAGATACGCACAAATAGAAGTCGAAAAAGCAATAGGTGATGGGAGGTTGCTGAATGATCAAGTCTCCACAGAACTTCGAGAGCACATTATAGAGAGTTTGCAAGGAAAGGCTAATGGGATGTACGAAATTGGCCAAGCTCAATTGAAAGACACACCTGACAATTTCAGGGTTTCTCTAGGTGAATCTGCAAATCCAGAAATTGTGCGATGGCCGCCGTATCAGACTGAAAGAAGACTTGGTGCATGAGCTCGCACAATTACCTCGATCCCTTATTGATTTCTATTCTCTGGTGATAGACAACAACCTAAAGCTTGAGAAACATAGGCGTGCTATTGCCAAAATGGCTCTGCGGTGGCGTCTTTGCACACCTAACGCGAGCACTAAGATGACAATAGCAGCATGCACAGCGTGCACAAAGGTGTCGTCCCCAAGAGCCACTGACGTTTCCGCGTCGGAAATTCTAGATGTTTGCTCCAATTTAGTAGTCTTGGACAACGAGACAGAAAATTTCCGCTTCGCGCATCTATCGATCCGGAAGTCAGATTTCATCAATAACCCTCTCAATCTAGCTTTTTGTTTTGATTGGCCAGAGGTTCTTGATCATTTCGAAGCAGTCCAAGATTTGAGCAAGGTTCGTGGTAATATGACAGATGGGATGACCTGGGCTATACGTCATGGTCAAGTTCTTGCGGTCCGTTGGCTACTTGCTCGGGCTGTTCGGCCCCTGGAATGGAAGCTTTCTCTTGCATTTACGCTCGGACGGGAGAACCTCGTCCGAAATTTCTACGAATCGGGCATGTTGTCAGCGATTATCGTGCTAAATGGTGATCACGTGCTTATGTATGCCGCTAACTATGATTTCCAAGACCTTTTTTGGTACCTAATCAATCAAGGCGCAATTGTGGATTGGCGGGATCAAGCTGGAAGGACCTTACTTTCCCAAGCGCTGACCCACGGTGGTCCAGAACGAATCGCTGAATGGTTTTTCGAAGCAGGGGGGGATCCGGAGACTCAGGACAAGTTTGAGGATACACCCCTATCATTGTCGATTAGGCGTCAGCGCCAAAGCCTGTTTAAGTCCCTATTCGAAAGTGCGTTCTTCGCAAATAGGAAGCGGTTGCAGGGCCGCATTTTGCTACGACTTGCTTTCCAATACTCATGTTACTACGCCGCGTCTGTGCTGCTTTCGTACGGAGTGGACCCATTGCTAGAAGATGACAGGCTTTGTGCAGAATGGAGAGCATTATTGTCATCCATTACTATAAGGGAGTCTAGGATCTAGTTACCTCTAAGCTCGTTTGAATTGATTCCTCCAGAGCATGCAATGAGTCAGGCCTTGCTTAGCGTTGCTGCCCAGCTTCATCATCGTCCGGCCTTACAAATCATTCTTGACATCGGAGTGGACCCAGCCTGTCCAGCACTAGTTGGTCTGAGAAGCCTACGATGTTCTATGGCTCAAAGGGACTGTTCCAAAAGTGAGCATGTATCCTCAAGTGCCTGCAAATCTCTAGAAGGGGACGGGCAAAGTAACCTCGCCTTTGACGAGCTCACACAGGGCCCTCTTGCCTGGGCTGCTTTCACTGGCAACTTGTCACTCGTGACCTCGATCCGCAACCGAGGCATCGACCCAAACCTCGTGAATCGGAATGGTGAGGCAGCAATAGCCTTCGCCGTACAACGGACAGAAATCCAAGTTTCCTTTGAAGACGTAGAGGCTGCCAAAATAGCAGTCGTCCAGCTTCTATTGCAAAGAGGTGCCACTGTCAATTTCCAGGGCGCCGAAGGTGGAGGAGGCTCCTTGCTCCTAGCTCAAGCACTCAAAGCAGGATACCACCGACTCGCCAACCTGCTAGTCAATAGCGGCATTAAGTCGCCAGCCAGCGCTAGTGAGGCGCACAATAAAGGGCTGTGAAGTTGCATTGAAGGAGGCAAGGAGGGCATCCGCGAGATTTTACTCGCCAGGATGGCCGGAGCGCAGGCGATTACGCATGCAGATGGATCGCAATCCAGGGATTCGAGACGGGGTGATGAGCCCTTAGATCTCGCTGCGGGGCTAATACATGGTGGCGTCATGCGTCTTTTGGGAGATAGGCTTGCAGAAGATGCGAATTAAGGTTTTCACCTCGAGTCATCAAACAATCTTATAAGACTTGTATCAAGAATTCGGCGAGCTTCTGCTTGGAATGTCAAACAGGCTAGTTTCTTCTGTTAAGGAATAAAGGCCTCAAGAACTTTTCTATGATTTCAATTCATCGGATCCTTGAGGCTATATGAGGAAAGGACTGGGATACAGAATATGCTAGTTTGTAATAAGAAGACTTTTGGACAACAAATCCTCGACTATCTGCTCGCGCCTGTAATGTCGTTCCTTATGTGGGATTGATGCTTTCTGCAAACTCACGTTGGTCATTTGAGACTTTACATCAACAGAGACCCAAATGTCGGTAAGAACGTCCTCACATAGAGGAAAACGATAAGTCCATGTCATGCTGAACTCTTCATTTGGCTGATGATGCGTGACTTTACCCGGCCCAATCTTGATCATGTTACTCCTGAATAGTCACTCCGCGAGCCACTTACCACAGCTTTTGGGCCACAGGTAGGTCACCACTGTGCAAAGAAATCGCCTGGCCAAGTCTATCAATGTTCTGTTTGAAAGACCGTACCGCAGTTGCCCAAAACATTTCTGCCAAGCCTTGCCATTATAGCGCTGGGTCCGTGCGTCAGGGGCTTAGTGGAGGCCCGGTGTCGGGGTGCCCTCCGTATGCTTCAAATGCTTCACCCCGGCCCCCCCGCAGGCCTCAACAACTAGGCCTCTCTCGTCGTCGCGTAATGGCGGTGACTTGTTTTTGCAGCCTCGTAAGTCGCTACGGAAACTGACACAACGCGTCATCAGAGGCTTTAGCACCGGAACTGGAAGATCCCGACACCCTGCCTGGAACAGAATCAGAGATATCTGTCTCGAGCGGTGGGTGGAAGTCGAGATAAACAACTATCATCGAGCAGGAGATGTTGCTCTGTCGATGTCATGGGCCTCAACCATGGCTCTCATAAGGTGTAGCAGGAACAAAGATAAGTCCTGTCGCTTCTGTTCCGCAGCAATTTGGCTGCTTACCCCCCTCACAATCCCTCGCTCTTCGTGGTCTCCGGAATCTATCCTGCCGAGGTCAGAGATGCCTCGTCAGCCGCACGATAAGAACATATCGTGAAAAGAGTGGCTGAGACTTCCCCTCGAAAAGAACCAATCCAGTGGCGCATCAATAGCGTAGGAGCCGGTAAGATTGTGATCCTATTGCTCTTTCCTCCCGCCATCTATCCTGTAGAGGTGCTGGATTTGAGGCGGCATCAATGGCAGGGTTCAACACATGAAAAAGAACGACTTTTTGAAATCGCTGCCAGGTCTCGAGTACTTTGTCTCGTCTCTATCATCTCTAATACAGTGGCTCTTTAGCAGGGCTTCCTGAACACTCCCTATTCCGTCATCGTACTGTGTCTGCTCTAGTTTTCTGTACCTACCGGTTCATCTTTCTATATCGAGAGCTTTTCGGCAGCTTGGGGAAGCTCCTCAGTGTCAAAAACTCCATTATCCGACGGCAGATGGAGCACAATGTAAGTTGGTACCAGCCTTAGGTGCTTCAAGGTATAGTGGGCTAGGAAGATCTAGCTGACTAATGCGTACAGATCTTTTATGACGAGGAGCCAGAAAAGACGGCCAAGAGCCTGCATAACTACGTGCAAAATCTCTTGATGCATCGGCCTGGTCGACACCAACATCCCTGGCCTTATTCCCACGACATGCCTGAATGCCGATCGGATTAGTTGATCCCGTACGAACTGGACTCCCCCCAGCCATCACCGTAGACAGGATCTGGCTCTTGATCTGCTATCACAGCAGTCTGCCGGTCGATCTGATGGTACATCACATCAAGCTTGATCAGTACCAACACCTTTCTCGGGTTCTTGCTAGGGCCCGCTTCAATACCTGACACTTTGATGAATTGCCTCACTTGAGGTTCGCTTTGCAACCTCAAGTCTCAACTGTGAGCTAAAGCAGAATTTTCGAAAGAACAGCTGCTGTTTTCAGCTTTCCGAATTTTTAACAATTAAGAAGTCAAGTATTTA
>JAABUI010000472.1_pt1 | contig 30470 bp, 29 predicted proteins | sample 5559111 | NCBI WGS metagenome assembly JAABUI01 (sample SAMN10711870, study PRJNA513365) | rock metagenome | isolation source: Antarctica rocks | place: Antarctica: Victoria Land, Buttleship Promontory | reverse complement strand
CATCAGAAGTATTCGAACAAGTCAAGTTAGAAATCGACTCAACAAGAATCAATCAATCGAACTGCAGCAATGAGAACATTGCTAGATGAAGAAGAGAAGTAATGTTGCGAGCATGCATCTCTGATATTTCTGATTAGTCTGATTAGTCTAACATAGACTAGTATAGAGCTGTGAGTAGAGCTGTTGTTGACACGCTAGCGATCTAGCGTGTCTTCGTGAGTAAAACTCACGTCATGTTGCATCTTCTTTCTACTTCAGCTTTGAACTTCTAGTTAGAATACACTCATATGATTCACTCTATGCAGACTCATAACACAATGTTTTTCAACTTTTCTCTTACAGATGTGAAATTGAATGAGCATCAAGATATTGATTGCAGTCTTTCATCAAGATTCAACAAACTTGTTAATTTCTCAATGATGACAATCATTGATCAACTTTGAAAGAAGATGAATAAGAAAAAGCAAGACTGAATTGACAATCATTGCATTGAAATTAAGTCTCAACTCAACGTTAACAATTGAATAATAAAAGTTCATTGACTCAGAGTACTTAGCACATTCTTGCGTCTTGAACAACTTTCAGAGACACAGTCACTTGCATTTTCTGAAGTAGAAGACTGAGATAAAAGATATGTTCATTTTGAAACAAATCATCTCTACGACTTGAAGCAAGTTGAATCTCTTTATGAGAAGCACATTCTTAACATTATCTTCAAAATGAACTGTAGCAAGATCAAAGTAATTAACATGCTCATCAACGATGTCTGAGACAAGAACGAGAAAATTGTATTCTGTATCATGAGTTCTACAAATGCACTTGTTCTTTATTGAGTAAGTGACAAAGTCTCTACTTTCTGTTAATGTTGTTCTTGAAAGTTATCACATGCATCGCGAAAGAAAACATGTTCAACATGATTACTAATGTTTAATTATGTAATACTTTCAACTTGTGCTTAAAGTCTTTGTAACTTTGATAACTTCAAAATTGATCAAATCTAGAATGATGAACATAGTGTGTTTATTTCAAGAAGATTTGAAAAAACTGCAAAAGTATTTAAATGAAAAGTTATCATGCTTTATCATTGACACTATCAAATTAATCAATGTTGATTACAATTTACACAAGATCAAAAGACTAGTTCAGATTGACTCAGAATAAATAAAGAAAGATCAAGCACAGATCAAGAAGAAAGTCAATCATCTTGAATAACATGAAAAGACTATCACTTATGACTTGCGCTGTGTAGATTCAAGAATCGAGATGCTGATATATGATAGACAGAATCATTGAATGTGTATAATGAAGTTGACATTGAAGCTCAAAATCTTTGAAGATGATGATGTAATCAAAGATGTCGAGAATAACAATGACGATGAAGCGAACGACATTGAAATCAATAACAAGATGAAAGATGATAACTGCGTCTAGATCATACAATCTCATACATGTGCATCAAGAACGTGCAGTGTGTTACTAGTGTATCAGTCTGTATTATAGATAGTTGTACTCATTTTTTCTTCTTTGATATTCATTGATATATTCATCAAAACTTATTGAGATCATGAAAAAATTTATAAAATCAACATTAAGTTCTGTAATTCTTAATAATGTTGCAAACATTGCTTCGATGATGCAACAAATCTTCAACGACACATGCAATACTGCTTGAGCATAATCACAGATTCTCATTTTCAATCTCTTGAATAGATTTGATCAAATAGTTCATTAAAGAAATCATGATTATCTAATCAACATTGTGTCTGAATGTGTGCAGATTGACAAAGATTCAAAGAAGCAGACGCAGTATCATTTCATAGATCGACAACAATGTTCATCAATACTGATTTCAGCTATGATCGTTCTGCATTTATGAAACGCAGCAGAGTATAGAAAAATTCACTCATCAATGTAATGAAAGTGTCTGTCAAACGTCAGCGATTTCACAACTTGAAATCACGATGCTTTGAACGAGCGAGCAACATTCATCTCACTTCTATCACATCACTACTATCAATCATGAAAAGAAATAAATGAAAGATTACAAGTAAGAAAAGTGCGCTCTTCTTAAAAATCATAAACGTTAAAGTTTGAGTCATTTACATGAAAATTGACACTTGAAAAGTCTTTTCATACTTGTCAGACATTCACACACTGCAGATGATGTAAACGTGAGTGCAATTGATAAAGATCTGAAGTACAAAAATGTAAGAATGTTTTCTCAGAAAAGAGAAGAAATGTTGTTAATGCATGCAAAGAACGTGTGATACTTCATTTATATCATTTTTTGACTCAAATGTTGACTTGACTTCTAATGTTCAAAACTTGATTGTCAGCTCGCTCATTTGCAAATTTGCATCAACACAGATAACTCATGTTCTGTGATAACAACTCACTAAAAGCTCATCATTGTGAATGCAGAAGTTACAATCTGCAAAATCTAAACTCATGAAAGTCATTTGCGAAGATTCTGACTTGAAGAGCGTACTAGTTACAATCATTGCAGCTGATTATCAATAAGATCAATGATGCAGTTGCTTGATTGAATGAGACACAGATGCACTTTGCATCGTCACGATCACAATAGTCGAGTTTTATGATCTTCGAGCGATTGTCATTAAGATATTAAATATGATCAAGAATGTTAAACTCAATAACTTTCATACATCTTGAAGACTACATGTTTCATGACATCAGAGTAAACATCATCAATTCAATGAATCTGTCTCGCAGTTTAATTAATCTGTTTTGCAGTTCAATAAATCATACATCAGTCAAACTCATGAAAATGACAGACTGATTCTCAAATCTCATCTCATTCAAAGCTATGACTTGAATTCAATCATCAAAGTTGCACGTCAGAAGATGAAATGCTTTCTTTGTTTATTATTATATATACAGCTCATCAAGATATATAAGACGTTATCACTTGTATCTGAGTAACTGTCTTGCTCTGCTCATTGTTAACAGAAAGTCTTATCGATCGATCTTATGCTTCGTCATCAATCATGCATCAAGTTCACTAATGTGATGAATCAACTCAATGAGATCATTCTGATCATGCTTCTCAATATCTTCATGATTGCACATGTTTAAATTTTGCAAGAATGTTTTCTTCATATTTCTTGTATGAGATGAAATATGCAAGTCAGAGTTATCACATTCTAACAAAGCTGCAAAGTATCTGTTTGTGAAAGAAATCATCTTTTGCAAGATCTTAAAGCTACTTTTGTCGTGAATTGTAGAAAGTCTGAATATTCTTGTCTCTTCAAAGATAGCAGATAAATACTTGATATGATTGAAGATCTTGAATGTTCATGTCATGCTGATTAATGAACTTTAACATCATGCTCAACATCATCAACTCATGAACATGAGAGAAACTTTCTATCGCTGAATACATTGTGTTTGTTCAAGAACTTGCAAATCATAATATCAAATTCTTAACAGCAATTGCGTTGAATGAAAAGAGAGAATTTGCAAAACAATGACATTATATGATCACGAGAGCAAGATTTTTCTATCTGCTTTTCATATAGAGCACATGACTCATTTTCTTCACTGCAAAATGCGATGCTCACAATCTCTTTATATATACTGAGTGTTTCTTGATCTTTGATCTTGCAAGTCAACAAAGATTCTCAATTTTGAAGATTACGTTCAATGTATCTTTGTGATTCAAGTATGATAACAGTTTAATCAATCAAGTCAGTCTTTGACATTCTGTCAATGTGTTCAAAAAGTAGCAGCGTATCTGCTTTAAGATCAGTCAAGCACATGCAGTTAATTTAACTCAAGATTGAAGATTATGAAATGTCAGTTCACAGAATCTTTCTAGCAGCTGTGTCAAACTACTGCAAAGCTCAGTTCTCAGATGAGTGAGATCATTTACTTGCACATCAAGCAAAAACATGAGTCAAACAGACGACATTCACGACATGTTCGCAAATGATTGATTTCGCTTACATCGATATAGCTGACTGATCTCAGATTCATGATTTTGAAAATAATGATGAAACTGCGAAACAGTTAAATGAGTTATTGAATCTGCTGCAGATGATAAATATGTGATTACTCAAGATCTTGCACACTATGACTGAGAACAAGATCATTGAAAATGCAACAACTTAGATCAGATCAGATAATATGAAATTAATTCAAGATATTGCAAAGAATGTTAACGCATCAAGTCTAATCAGTCATTGCGATGCATTCATAGCAAATAATTTGAACTTTGTAAAGACTGCAAGAAGTCAAAAGTGTTGAAATCATGTTTAAAAACTAATCAGAGTGCGTGTGTGACTAGAATGTTTGATTTATAGAGATAGTTATAACTAAGACTTTAAGAATACAGAAGAAAGAAGATACAAAAAGCAAGAAGAACACGCTCTATATAGTAGTTACTCAGATCGACGTTAATCTCAAAGAGAACGTGTTGAAACACAAGAAAGATGTTGATTTGAAAGATGTTTGCAACACAAAGAAATGTGTTTGTCATAGACATCTGTTAACTACTCGTAACACAAAGAAATGTGTTTGTCTAGAAGACAATAAAAGCTGATTAGAAGATGCTAGAGAAGAAAAAAGATGCTGAGTCATATCTGAGTCAAATCTGAGTCAGATTTAAATCAGATCTCGACTAGATCTTGACTAGCTTGAATCAATTCTGACGCATTTGTAACATTATCTTTCTCTTCAAAAATTCATGTTCGCATGAATAGAATAAATGAAACGCAAAAATTTTCACTGTTTTTCAATTTAGTGTGACTTGTCTGAATAAAGTTTATGAAATTCAACTAGAACTTCTTTCAAGCTTTTGAATTCTTCTTTATCGACATAGTATCATTCGTTGTTTCAATCTAGTCTCGTTCATTTGATCTTGTATTGTATTTGATCTCAATATCATTTAGAGTTCAGAATGTCATCTATCTTTCAATGCTCATCGTTTTCGATAGTGAGAGATCTAGATGATTCTGAATGCTGTTCTGATAAAAGATCATCAAAATAAGAATGTAATAGCTTCGAACTGAACATCGAATGCAGCTGCTTCATGCTTATCGATAGATGAAGATGATAGAAGATTTCAACTTTGACAGTGATTTGATAAAATTCTAGCTGTTTGTCTTTCAAATTCTTACATGATTTAGTTGTCTTTATGTTTTTAGAGAATAATCAAATTCAGTCGTCTACTTTATAAATGACGTTTCGTCTATGTTTATTGATTTGAGCTTCAATGATTTGCTTCGTCTTTTTCAATTGCTGATGATTGAAGATAAGAAACTCTTTCATTTGAATAACAATATTGTCTGCTTTTTTAGCTTCAAGACGTTCATGAATAGTTTCGTAGTCAGTCGTATCTGAATCGAAACTCATTCGTGAGTGAAAACTCTTATTGAAGTAGAACGAAGTCATTGAGATGATCGAGAAGATATTGAAATTCTCGCTGAATTCTATCATTGATAGTCATTTTGCTCAGTCGTTCTGCATGTAATTGCAGTAGATTCTTAGTTCTCATTCAACGTCTTGATTAGCTCATTTCGATTGATCATCAATCTCAGAATGATAAGCTGTTGATAGACTAGCTGTGATCTTGAGTCGCTTGCAAAGACTTTGTCACATGATTGATATGAACTGAAAGTCTCTGTTTGAAACAATAGAACTAGGTAGATCATGAAGTCAATAGACGTTTCATAGCATGATTCAAACCGTTTCTTCGACTGAGATGTCAGCGTCTTTTCAATGACAGAAAACATAGTGATGTTTCTTGATGAATCAACATATGATTGTGCAAATGACGTTATAATCTTTTGATAGAGATAGCTCAGTGATGAAGTTTATAGCTATATTCTTTCAGCGTTTCTGTGAAATCAAGAGAGAATGAAGAAGTTCATTGATGCTATCTCTAGATGTCTTGCTTCGTTGACAGACATGACAGTTTCGAATGTAACGTCTAATCGTTGCTTGATGATCTGATCAATAGTAGAAACGTTGAACTAAATCAATAGTTCTTCGATTGTCAGAGTGAGAGATGAAAGACTGATCATAAATTTTCTTTAGCAATTTCGTATGCATATTCTCAGAAACTCACAGTAGATCTTTTCTAAACAGAACGTCGTCAACAATCTTGCAGTGCTTCAATTCAATGCTATGTAGCTTGAGCTTGTTTTCGCTTATAGCTTGTCTATACTCATTGCAAAGCTCATTCGTTCTATTGACATCTTTTACTCACTGATAGAGATCAACTTCAGATTCAATAGCTAGAATATTTACTTTATCGAGTGTCAGAATAATCTGATAGCGATCTTCAGTACGCTGAGTTGATTCAGAGACGTTGATCAGAGACATTCTGATTAAAGCATCGACTTTAGTATTCATTTTGCCTGATCAAAAAAATGATCTGAAAGTTAAACTTAAATAGAATGTCTAGATAATTGACTTGACATCGAGTTAACTGTTTGTTTTTCATGAAAGTCTTCAAAGTCTGATGATCGATGAACATCTGAATGAGCAACTCAATGCATTCAAGCTCAAGTCTTCAGTGTTTGAAACATTGAATAATGATCAGCAGTTTCTTGTCATAGATGTGATAATTGCATTCAGCGAGAATCATGCTTTTGCTGTAGAAAGCTATTGAGTGAAGAACTCTCTCATCATCGTACTGTGATAGAATTTCACCTTTGACGTAGTCAGATGCATTGATTTCTAGAATAGTCTGTCGTTTTGAATCGAAATGTCGTAGAATTGAGATTGAGCTGACTTGTTTCTTTAAATCATCAAAAGCTTGAACACAGACTTCGTTTCAAACAAAAGACGTGTTTTTTCTAGTCAGCTGAGTAAATGATTTGACTAGCTTCGAGAAGTTCTTAATGAAACGACGGTAGAAGTTAACAAATCTCACGAAGCTCTGAACTTCTTTTAGATTGATCGACGTAGTTCAGTTGACTATGACTTTCATCTTGACAGAATTCATACGAAAACTCTGTTTAAATACTATGACTTCTAAGAAGATGATCTCTTCTACATCAAATTCGCACTTTCAAATATTCATCTGTAGACTCACTTCTTGTAAGCAATTCAATATTATTTTGACATGTTGTCTATGTTCTTGTTGAGTTTTGCTGTAGATCAGAATGTCATCTAGATAGACTTGACAAAAGTCATTTAGAAAGTTTCATAGAACATCATTCATATACTGCTGAAACGAGATTGAATCATTGATAAGTTCAAAGAGTAGCATCTTTGATTTGTATGCTTCTAAAGCGATAATAAAGATAGTATAGTTCTCACTATCAGAATGCATTTGTAGTTTATTGAACGTTGAAATGATATTCAATCGAGTCAGATGCTTGCAATCAACTATTTTGTTGATCATCTCATCTATCAGAGATAAAGAATAGCGATTTCTTTTAATAATAGCATTGAGCTTTTGATAGTCAACGCAGAATCATAAATCTTCATTTGCTTTTAGAATAAACAGAACAAATGAGAAATATGAAGCTTTGCTAGAAGTTATAAATTCTTTGAAAAGATTCTCGTTCAGATATTTCTTTACTTTCTGAAGCTTGTAGAGAGACATTCCATATGCTTGACAGCGAGATGATGTTACGTCACTAGTAAACTCTATCTTATGATCATATGAATGATGAGACGATAGCTTGTCTGCTTGAACTCGATCAAAAACATCTAGAAAATCTTAATACTTCGATGATAGCTTGACTTTAATATCTTCTAGATTCTGAGTCGTTTCATCGACTGAAAAGACGTTTATGACATTTAGTTCGCATTGAGTATTGTAGATGATTTTTCTATCGATGTCTTCGACGAACATAGCAAAAATCTCGATCTGAATCTTCTTTTTTCATTTTACTAGTGCTTGAAAAGAGACGACGTCTATGTTTTGAATCAAAAATGACTCTTTCTGAATGATTGAAACTGAGTGCTTGAGAATCTTTGAAGCATTGCTATGAGTCGCTGAAGAAATGAAAGTTGATCGCGATCAACTTAAGTGCTTCGTATTTGACGAGATCGAAAAAATAGAAATAGAAATATTTAATTGATTAGAAAATACGATAGTATCATGTCTCATGTTCAATAATATTTCATTTTTGTTCATTCAGAGTTTGCTCAATATGACTTTATGATGCTCGATATCAGCTATCAGCATTGACACAGTCAATTTCTTATGACTTTCGATCGTGAGATTGAGTAGAATCTTATGAGTAATAGTCTTTCTAGCTAACTTCTCATCATATTCTTGTATTAACTTCTCTTTTGCTAGTAATATAAATTGTATTTCAAGTTTCTGACATACTTTATTGACTAGCTTGTCATGTATCAGCGTGTAGACGACGAAATTACTGTCTATCAAAGAGCGAAGACTGAAAGAATTGCTCTGAGAGATAAGAGAAGCATTGATCAGAAATGACTTTTCAAAATAGTTTCTTTTCGATAGAACTTCGATTTGACTGCACAAAAATATGATCTCTATCTCTTTAATAACTCTGAAAAAAATAACTAGTTTTTTGAATCAGAATCTGACTCAGAGTTTGATGTAGATTGATCAAACTCATCATCTTCTAATGCATTGATTCTCGAAGTTCGATCAGAGCACTTTCTAAAGAAATGATCTGACTTATGACAAATGAAACAGCTTTCAGTTTGTAGATCTGTCTCTTTGACGTTAGTCAAAGTCGCGTCACACGATTTTAACTGATCAATGATAACTTCAATCTTTCTATAGAGATTCGATGAATCTCATTTCTCAGCAAAGATGACTTGCTTTCTGATCTTGATCATGAATTTCTTTTCTTTGATGTTATTCATGACTTAATGCTCATTGTTCAAACGAATCAGATAATCACGAATTTCGTTCAGAGATTCTGACTGAATCAATTAACTACTTCAAGCTGCACGAAGATGATAGACTATCTTGTCTCGTAAATCGACAATCAATTGCTTTTCATGATACTCTAGATAAAAGAACAGACGTTGAAACATTGAATAGAAATTGCTGAATTTGCTCTTTTCTTGAGAGAGATTAGCATACTATCTTCGAAAGTTTGTCTCTTTGTCAGAATCATCGTATAGCTGAGTAAGTTCATTTAGTAGATCATTGATTATTGAACAAGAATTCAATGAATCTCGCTAATGTCTGACTAGAGTGACTTTGACTGCGTCTTCGCTGATTCAAGAATGAATGTAGACTAGTATAGCTTTGTCATTGTTGAAATGATTGACATTGATTTCTAGCTTGTCATGAATCTTTTCTTGTCAATCATTTCAGATAGATTCTTTTTCATCAGTAAACAAAGATGAATTCGAAAGCTTCTGAGATTGCTTGCTGAATGTGAAAAGAATAAAGATCAATGAAGTGACATCTCTAGTCACTCACAGATAATGTTGTGCTTTAGTCAATTTGTTCTGAAGTGTCTGATTCAATTGATTCGATCGTTTCTTTGCTCGATCAATTTTCTCAAAGCGAGTCTTTCATATTTGTTCGCTTGATATCTTGTCAAATAGCTCACAAGCTTTCACATCAAGATCTCGTTGAGTTCAAAGACTGTTTAAATCTTCTAGAAACACTTCTAAGTTTTGTTTGACTCAGTGTTGTAACTGCTTTACATTTTTTATATTTCAGAGAATAAAAGCTTTCAGAGATTCATTGAGAGTTTGAGAGTGAGACACAGAGTGACGACGTTTTCATACGAAGTTGATTCTAAGATATTTTAATATGCGAGATGATAGCTCAGAATAGATGACTGAATCTGCAATGACAGAAGAATAGAGACTTTGATAATTCTCAGAGAGATTTTTCACAAATGATTGAATCATAGCGAAGAGTTAACGATCGAGCGAAAAGCGATGCTTGACGATATGTAGTGAGATCGTAGTTCAAGTTGTTTAATCTTCAAAGAAGAATGTTGCTGATTTGAGAGAGATCTTTTTGATGATTCTCAAGCAATCAAGATCTTAATTTCTTGATTCTATTAATTGATTTGAACGAGCGCGTACTGAATGAGCTGTAGATTCTTTAGCAATGCAAGATCTTAATCTCTTGATTTTATTAATCTCTTGATGTTGTTCTGTCTTTCGATGTTGTCGATCATCAGATACATAAATTTCTTTATACTCATCTTGTTGTCAGTCGAGTGAATTTGAATGAGTAATGAGATCAGTATTATGTGATTAAAGAATTCTTAAAGTAATGTTGAGATCATGTTTAGAAACTAATCAGAGTGCGTGCATGACTAGAATGTTTAATCTATAGAGATAGCTATAACTAAGACTTTAAGAATACAGAAGAAAGAAGATACAAAAAGCAAGAAGAACACACTCTATATAGTAGTTATTCAGATCAACGTTAGTCTCAAAGAGAACGTGTTGAAACACAAGAAAGATGTTGATTTGAAAGATGTTTATGACACAAAGAAATGTGTTTGTCATAGACATCTGTTAACTACTCGTAACACAAAGAAGTATGTTTGTCTAGAATACAATAGAAGCTGATTAGAAGATGCTAGAAAAGAAAAAAGATGCTAAGTCATATTTGAGTCAAATCTGAGTCAGATTTAAATCAGATCTCGACTAAATCTTGACTAGTTTTAATCAATTCTGACGCATTCATAACAAAAAGTAACGATGAAAATAATGAAATCAATAAAAGAAGAGTTTGAGCTGTTGTTGATATAATGTCAAAGAATGAAAGAATGAATCATTGTTGAAAATCTAAAGTGAGTACAACGATGACATTCATTATAACGACGCTTCATACTATAATTTGTCTATAAATAAGTCTCTGTAAATATATATAATATACATAGATAGAAGAATCGACATATGCGACATAAGCGACGAAAGCGAGATTCATTTCAGCGCATATGAACAAACGCAGATTATATCGAAATGCAGTTCAGAGCATATGAATGAACGCAGATTTTATCGACAAAAGCAGAACTCAGTCAGATGAGTTCAGCTTAAATCTCGATTTTATTCAGCTTTAAGCGACAAATGTCTCTTTTGCTAAACTCTAAAATTTAATTCACTTTACAAACTGCGAATGTTGCGTGTATCATCTAAACAATCTTTCACATGCGTTGCAATCATGAGCTTCTTTCTCAGTTTCATCTGATTGATCATAAAGATCGTAATAAAGATCACATCATCATCTTCTGATGCAGTCTTGAATATTGTCTCAAGTTAAAAAGACTTATTTAATGTTCAAATGCATACATTCGAAATCTATGAATTCAAACATAAGCATTTAGCGAATGCATCAAATAAGTTTACTTATCGCAATGCATGAAACATCTTTCTTTGCACATTAGACGCAGCATTGATACATAACTTTTTCATGAAACTCAACATTGCAACTTTGCGTCGTCTTTTCATCATGAAATCTACGTGCACATTTAATGCACATTACTCTGTTCAATATCTCAGAAGCATCAGCACTTCTTTCATTAATTTTCACGACTGAGAGCTGAAAAGAATCAGTAACGACATCTAAACACTGAATACACAACTTATCATTCTTCTATTACTAAAAGTTCAAGACAAGTCAAGTAAGAACTCTGATGCTGAGAAAGCATCAGAACTCATTTCATTGCTCATCTTTTCATTGAAGACATTCAGATCATCATCAGAATCAACAGATGTAATGAGTTTCAAAACAGAAAATGATGTTGCATGATTGCAAGAACATCAAGAATTCAACTTCTTTGCAATGATTTATGATTGTTAAATTGCAGTCTCGATCAAAGAAATTCAGAATAAACATTGCATATCTTGCTTATGTCATCAGCTTTGTCATCAGCTTTGTCATCAGCTTTGTTAATTTTTCACATCTTTGAAGCTGTTGAAAATCGAGCGCACGTCATTTCAATACTTGAAACAAAGTTTTTCAAGTAAATATTAATGTAATTATTTGTACAAGCAATTCTTTATCAAGTTGTGAAAAAGAACTCTGATACAGAACGAAGATGAGATGAAAAGAAGATGAAGATTGAGAAAAACTGAAAGAGCAATAAACAAATCAATGATCATTATTCACTCTTGTTTATGCTTTATCATCTCAACAACACAATTTAATCAAAAGACAAGCAATGTTTATGCATCATTCACACATGATTGATGCTGTCATCTACGTCAACTACACATAACATATAATGTCATTTACATGCATTATAATTGAAGATGAATCGTTGTTTGATTGAAAGTTTCTTTTTTTCTTGTTTTCTTACAAAGATTTGAAGATTTTTATCAAGAGCTTCTAAAGCGAAATTATGAGTACACGTCATCGTTTATCAAGATAAATCAAGACATTAATTATTAAGATTGAGAATGAACTCACTTAAAAAAGAAGACAATTGTCATGATGAATTGACACATAAAGATTAAATCAGAGACTGAATTGAAAATCAGATCTGAGTTAACTCTGAGACTTTGTGACTTTGTCAAGACATTGTTTAGATCACGTCATATCTTTGACTTAATATGTCATGAGTTATGTTGTGTTCAACTTGACAATGCTTGATAAACTCTCTATAGTTGATCAATTCTCTCAAGTTATCGAAAGCTTCTTAATAATTAGCTCTATCATAATATATACTCATTTTGTGTCTGTTTAGAATATCACATTGTCATATCACTCTTATAGACTTCGTCTATTCATCTAGTAGACTTAATCATTACAACTTGTTTTTAGTCTTTTAAAGCTTTTGAACAGTTTTCAATGCAATGTCTGATACGAAAGAAATTTCTTTCTCATTAGCTCGCATATTGAGCTGAGTAAATAAATAACTATGTAGATGATGAGAAGTGAATGTAGAAAGCTGAAATGAATGTAAACAGTGCAGTAAACAAATATTTTGATGAGATGTTTAAATAAACTTAGCTTCATTAATTCTGAGATGACAGCTTTAATGATGAGTTAAAAGATATGCACATCATTCATCTTTGCAAACACATCATCTGAACTTTGCAAAAACATCATCTCTTGTCACTAAGTTTAATCAGATAATCGTTCTATCTCTGAAAGAAATTTGAAGAAGAACGCTGAAAAGATCACATAAACAATCAATTTTTGATGTGAAAAGCATTTCGTTTTCTTCACTTTCAAGAGCATAATCAAAATCTGAAACATATTTTTTGAATGTTTCAAATCATCTTTAAATTAAATCTATTTATTTACATCTGAAAAGAGATCATCATGCTGTCTGAAACGTCTGCAATTTGATTATCTCTTACTTCACTTCTTGCTTCATCTCTTGCTTCACTTCATTCTCATTCTCGTTCATGTTCTTCATGATCTTGAGAGACTTGTTGAGACTGAGTCATCTGAGTAGTCTTGCATGATGAAAGCTCTTTCATGAGTTTGAAGTCAGATGACTCTCGCTGTATAGACTCTTCAAAGACTCGCTGTCATCGCTGAGAAATCTCTGATCATACATAATTAAATGAGTCTTATAATTGTTTTTTTGCTTTGACAATGATGAGTTTCTGAATGCATAGTATGTCTTTTGAAGTCATTGTAGCAATAGAAGCAGTGATGATGACAAGTGAAAATGTGATTGACATATCTATCATCTTTTTCTCTTTCATTGTGTGATTCTTCTCTTTCTGAGTCACTTGAAGCAACTTGATGTATCTTTAATGAAAATGTATGTTCTTCAGCTTCAATGTATCATTACTCACTCGATCGTACATGCAATTCTGAATTTCGTGCACGCATATAAATTTCGTTGTTCTTGTAAATGTGCTTGTACAAGTTATGATCATCGTAAATTCAATAATGAGATGCTTGTATTATTGATACATTTGACGAAGTGTATGCGAAGTAACTGTTAGGGGCCAGCATAGAGCGAGTCATATGGGTGTAATGTAACGAGTATATAAATGCTAAGGAAGGAAAGTATCTAGAAGGGAAGAGCCGGCTATCTATATGACTCAGGAGAACATAAGCTAACCCTGAATAGGGTTGGCCTCGGAACAACCCTATAGCCTAGCGGCGAGCGGCCGGCGATAGTCATCAACATAGCCACCAACATAGCTACCAACATAGGTGCGTAGCTAGGATCGTAACAGTAACGAAGACAGTGAGATCTCAAAAGATAGAAAGACGAAGTTCAAATGATAAATGAGTCTTTGCTTTCTTAAGTTTCTGAACGTAATTATGATGTTGATCAAGTAGAAGAAGATTCAATTTATCAATGACAATTATTAAGTCATCTGCATCAGATCAGCAAGATTCAATATTATTGAATTCACACTCATTTATTGAAAATTGAAGTTGTTGTTTAACAACTTAATACTCATCTTCAGCATACAAAGTAGCGATGTTGTTGAAGTGTAAAAGTCTGTCGATGTAGCATTTAATGAATTTTCGTTGCTGCAATCATATATGCTTCTTGATGTACTTGCATATGTTCAAATCTACGACGTTGTAGATCTCATTAAGTGCATATCAGATATCAATAAGTTCTTCTTTGCTGAGAGAGTAAACAAGTGCTTTTCAGCACTTCAAAAAGAGTTTAAAGTCTTTCTGAATTGCAAAGAACTTCTTGCAATGCTTCAGCATATTGTTGTTTATGTGTCAGATGCACAAAGCATGAGTAACATGATTGTAGTCTTCAAACATATGTTGTATGACAGATGCAAGAATCTTGTCATCATCTGACAGTATGATTTCTGAAAAAGACAGTACAAGCTTCTTGTACAGTCACTTCAGAGTTTTCATAACTCACACATAATCATTGAAGCTTTTGTCTTTCATGAAGCAGAAGATGACATAGTAAAAGATGTTCAAAGACGTGATGTTGATGATAATCAGAAGCAACATCTTGTACTTATTGATTTTGTAGATACAGTTCATAATTAAAATCTTGAAATTTTCATGAAGAAGCTTCTGCATGCACTTTGAAGTAAAGAATAAAAACTTTAGTTTCTCGTTATAAAGTTTCTTCTTTGACTTCATGTGTTAGATTTTCTTATCATTTAAAACTTTCATTACAGTCTGAGTAAATGTTAATGATTCTAGTGATTGTGCTTTGATTCAAGCGCGCGCGTTTCATATATTCTGAGATTTGAAGATCAAATTTTCTTCATCAAGATCAAGATGAAGTTCTGTCAGAATGAAAACAATGATGCTGCTTTTTCAAATCTTCTTTTCAATTTTTTGTATAATTTCAGAAGTCATAGTTGCTTTTTGATGCACTGAATGAGCTTCTAGAAGAGTCACGAAGTGATTATGCTTGAGACATTTGACGAAAAGATGTCAACAATCATTTTCAGCAATCAAGTTTTCTTCGTTGTCATTTAGCTTCGCGATGACTTCAAAAGAACATTCGTTGCATCTGCTGAAAGTGTGAAAATAATGCTCAAGATCAAAGATCTTTGTCATGTTGACATGATTGCAACAGAGTCAGACTTTCATGATCACGTCTTTCTTGAACTTCTTGAAGCGCTTCTTCATGACGACGTAGTCTTGAAAATCAGCGTGTTCATTGACTGACTTGATAAGAAGCTCAATTGAGCAGTGAAGACTCTTTGAAGAAGAAAGTAATTGCATAGACATGATGATGACGTGAGTGAATAGCAATGAAGATAAAAATTGAAGCGAATATTCAGATAAACAACGCGATGAATTCTGAAATTATCTGATTAGACTTAGTGACGAAGAATGATGTTTTTGCAAAGTTCAGATGATGTGTCTGCAAAGATGAGTGATGTGCATATAGTGATTATCTAAATTAAACACTTACGTCGAAAATGAAGATTGCAACGAACGAACGAACTCAATTAATAAAATCAATAAGAAACAAGAGAGACGAGAGAAGACATCGCTGACAATGAATTCAGGTTCAAGAGAGTGAAAAAGATATAAAACTAATCTAACTACTGAGAAGGTATATGTATACAGAATAGCTGACTAAGCTTGAAGACTTCATTCACAATTCTCGATTGATTTGTCATTGCTTCAAGCTCGCAAAGTCGAGAACTTGTGAGATTACTGTTGGTCGATTTGTCATCGCAGAATTTCTTCGATGAGCATGTTAAGACAAAGAAGTAATGAGCATTAATAGGCAGCATGGAATTCTCATGGAAAGCATTATCTTTGACATCTTTTCAATTTCTCAGTGTCACTCAGGGCCGCCATGGAGACCGTTCTAGTCATCGGAGCAACTGGAAATATCGACGTATCAGCCGTCACGGCTGCGTTGCGCTCCAAGCGCAACGTCTTGGCCATTGTCCGCAACCAAGATTCAGCCGGCAAACTCGTCAAGTACATTGGGTCGTCCGACGGGATCACTTTCGCTGAAGCCAATGTTCTCTCGGACTCGGGGGTAAAAGATGTTGTTGATCAAGTTCGAGCGGGCAAGCTCCCATCTTTTCAGCATGTGTATTCCAGCGGTTGGTTACCCATTATACTCACGAGTCAACGTTCGCTACTGACATTTCAATCAAGTTGGCGGCGAGTACACTACAACTCCCCTTCAAGAGATCACCACCAGCCAGCTACGCTCCAACTTTAACATCTTCTTCGAAGCAAACTTCTGTAGGCCCTTTCAATCCTTAAGTGGACCCGACACGTTCTAACAAAAGACTCGCAGTCGCCTATCGGGATAGTATCGGCTATCTGCTCGAACAGAACAATTCTGCGAGCACATGAACTATTTGTACTGGGTCGCAGGGCGACTTAGCAACCCACCCGGTGCCGGCCATGACGCAAGGCGCCTTGTTCCCAATGGCCACGGCCGCCGCCCGTGAGAACGAGTCCACGAACGTCCGCTTCAATGAAATTTACCTCAGGTACCGAGTCGAGGTGGATGAAGTCGCTGCCCAGCATGGGACAACGAAGGCATCGGACTTTGGGAAAGTGTTCGAGTTAATCCTGGCCAATCCCGAAGTCCGCAGTTCGCGCGTTCGGGTCGACGATCTTGAAGATCTCAAGAAGTTGAAGTATCAGAAAAAGTTCTAGTAGCACGTCGTGTCACTTGCATGACCAAAAAAGTAAGTAATACTACATCTCACTGTCGACGTTTACTTAGTGTCAAACACAATCAACAGCCGGGACTTCTCTGCTCTTCTCGGCCGCTTCACTGCACCTGTTGATCAACGCCCCAATGTTCTTGACATAGCATGGGTCAGCTTCTGCGTATTTGAGAAACTCAAGCTCAATAACAAGGCCACTCGAATAAAGCGAAATACCCTCAAACTAATTGCAGGTGCCAGCCAGGTACGCCAGAAGCCACGTCTTCTTCTTTCGCACTTCTTTTTAGTTCTGGCCGCTGTACTCAACTACAGTACCATGTGTCAAGTAGTGGTCGTAAAGCCATATACAGAGATCGTCATTCCCAGTAATGTTACACTTCTTCGCGCTGATGTCTTTCGTTCCTCGGTATCTCAAGAGAATGTAAGATCAGACGGAGTTTGCGCCCAGCTGTATCCCGTTTAGTGCATTTGTTATTTCGTCGAAGATGAGCACGAGTCAATCAGTAACACCGACGTTCTACCTGTCGATCTGCTCATCCTCATCTTCAGCGGGCGTCGTCTCTCGGCTGTCAATAATGAGTTCTTCAGCCACGCCTTCGACTGCACTACGGAGTTTTTTCAAGTTATAAGGCAGCTTAAAAGCACTGCTAGCCTTGTTTTTGATGTTCTGAGCAGTTAGAACCGCGAAAAGATCATCTGACTTTGAAGCTTCGCTTTGCTCAATATTCATGCGATCAGATCCGTCATCTTGATCTTTTTTCTTACGAGCGTTCTCGACAAATTCTTCAAGTTCTTCAGTAAAATTTTTGAATAAATTTGAAGAAGTCGTTTCCGAAGACTCGTCTGCTTGATCTCTTTCGTTGTTCGCTTTCTTTCGTTGTTCGCTTTGATGAAAGCAGTGTCTTGATTTAATGTTTTCTCTGAGTTTACCTCATTGAAAAGTGCTTTTGCTGCTTCTTTCTATTAACATGCTTTGTCAGCTTTAAGACGAGCAGCGTCTGAGCTTGCCTCAGTTCTCAGACGTGTTTTCGTGACTAAGCTCCTTCGGGTTAGCTACTTTCTCTAAGCTTCTTCGGGTTAGAAACTCTCTGAATGACTACGCAGCCTACGGGTAACACGTCTGAGTGCAAACCTCTGTAAGATAGATTGATCTGCGTTAAATCTGAAATAATACCGAACTTTGTCGATCGTCTTACCTGATGCGATAAAGTATGAGCGTATTATGAAATTAATTACATTTTGTTCGCTCTGTTTATCTATCTATTCTACGATTTCTATCGACTCGTCTATCTACTCATCATTCTACTCATCATTCTACTCATCATTCTACTCATCATTCTACTTATCACTCTACTCATCATTCTATCTACTCGTCTATCTAAATTTTCAGCTACCAACTCAACTATCGACTCGATCGTCTACTTATCACTCTACTCGCTTCAAAACATGCTTCATGCAACATGTTCAAATAAGCGTCATTCGCTTCATGATTTACTTCATAGTATGCTTCATATATGCTTCATAGCACATGCTAATTAGCTCAATAGAAAGCATTCTTCATAATTCTCTATCAAACTCTCGATCAAATTCTCTATTAAACACTTTATCAAATTCTCTATCAAATTTTCTACTGAGCTTTCTACTGAGCTTTCTGTTGAACTTTCTATCAAACTTTCTATCAAACGCTTTATCAAACTTCATATCAAATTTTCTATCAAATTCTTTATTGAACTTTCTATCAAACTTTTTATTGAAACGACTTAGCATACTTTCTCAATCATCAAAAAGAACGTTCGAATCAAATCTTCATCACACAACATAATATAAGTTCAACTAAGTTCAGTCAATGATATGATCATGAGATATCTGACGACGAGAGCAAAAAATCAAAGCTAGCATATTCTTGATCGCGCTGCTCGACTACTCGAATTATCACACGCAATCAACTCGATGATGCGATGATGCAACTTATTGATCTCACAGAATTTTATTGATACTTAAATTAGACGCATCAGATAAAGCATATGTGAAAGTACTATCGCAAGTTCACATACATTATAATTCACATATTGTGCATTGATGATCGCGTCGCAAACAAGAATGTTGTGACTTGCAAAAGTTAATGAGACAAGTTGTGCGAGCTGTCATCAAATTAACGCAGATCAACCTATCTTACAGAAGTTTGCAATCAGACGTTGTCGAGAGATAGAGTACAGGTGCGGTATAGGAAGCTTCGAAACCAACAGGGCGAGCACGAACACATGCAACGATCGACCTAGTAGATAGGTAGATCTAGAAGGTAGGCTAGATACAGATGACTAGGTAGATAGGTAGATAGGTAGGTAGATAGGTATGTCTCTATGTAAATGCCCCCGCCTAGAAAAGAGGTGAAAAGATGAGTAAAGAGGTGAAGAAGAAAACTTCGCTCGAGAAACCTCTATAAATGGTAGCCAATATCCCCATGAACCCTGAAGGTGCGGCTGAGTTATGCTCGGGAAATCCCTATCAATAGTAGCCAATGTCCCCATGAACTCTGAAGGTGCGGCTCAATAGCCCTGCTCGGGAAACCCCTATGAATGATAGCCTATATCCCCATGGATCCTGAAGGTGCGGCTGAGCCATGCTCGGGAAACCCCTATCAATAGTAGCTAATATCCCCATGGACCCTGAAGGTGCGGCTGAGCCATGCTCGGGAAACCCCTATCAATAGTAGCTAATATCTCGGTGAACCCTAGATGCGGCCGGATCAATGCTGTTCCATGAGTCATCGAGGGGTGAGACTTCGCCCCACGACATTCTTCCCTCACCCATTTAATGCTCGTCCCTTGAGCATCAATGTGATCCTTCTATGGTACTAGCGAGGCGAAAGCGAAAAGCGAATGACGAAGGCCGAAGTCATAGGTGTAATCCGAGCGAAGTTACAAGAAGCGAATATGTTGAATAGCTAGTAGAACGATAGCTAAATGACGAAGTATTCGAGGACGAAGGCGAGATATATGACTAGTCAGTAGATTGATAACTAGAGGGCGATATTTTCTGGTGCGAAGGCGAAGCTTTGAACATGACTAGCTAGTAGATCAATAGCTAGAGGGCGATATTTCCTGGTGCGAGAGCGAAGCTTTGAACATGACTAGCTAGTAGATCAATAGCTAGAGAACGATAATTTCTAGAACGAAGCTTTGAACATGACAAAAATGAATAGAGTCATCAAGATCTAACTCTAATCATTACACAGTGAACGCTAGTGAGTTCATTGCGTAATGATTAGAGCAAGCTTTGATCAGATGAGATAGTAGTCACTAAATCGACGATAAATTGAGGGCGATGAAATATATGAGAGTGACAAGATGTTTTAGATAGTCGCATGGTCTTACGAGATAGTAGATGAGCTACTCTGTCACTGATTCTTGCTGAGATGAGAACGACAAGATGTTTAGATGATCGCATGATCTTACGAGATAGTAGAATCTATTCTGTCACTGATTCTTGCTGAGATGATAGTGACGAGATGTAAAGATGATCGCATGATCTTACGAAGTAGTAGAATCTATTCTGTCACTGAATATTTGACTGTACGATCGAATGACGAGCTATATGAGAGCGACAAGATGTTTTAGATAGTCGCATGATCTTACGAGGTAGTAGATGAGCTACTCTGTCACTGAATATTCAACTGTACAGTTTCTCATTTTCTTATTTCTTTCTTATTTTCTTATTTTTCTTACGAAACTATTTTGTTTCTTACAAAATTATTTTCTTTCTTCTTTCTTTCTTCTTATTTCTTATATATCAAAAATGAAAATAAAATCGAGCAATGCTAAAATTCAAACACATGATTTTCGCATTTGACAGATCTGAGTCTGTGAAATTCTGATTGATTGAATCTATTGAATTCAGAAAGATAGTTTCATCTTTGATCTTTGAAGAAATCTTTTGAAAGAACATAATGATGAGACAAAGATAGAGAATGAAATCGAGTATGTGAGCTTGAGAAAAACGCGTTGTCTTTGACTCTGCAACGTGTGTTTTTTCTCGCTGAGCTCGCTGAGTCTATGAAACATGACGTATAAATTTTTCATGAATAAACACGACTTAATAAATGAGTCACGAGATGAGCTTCAAAGCGAGTCACTAGAGAGGGTTCTTGCAGATGAGTCATGAGATGAGAGAATAGAGAATGAGAAAGTAGATGAATCACAAGAAGAGATTCAAGCAAATGATCTAGACGAGAAAACAGAGATATTTTAAGTGAGCGTTCAACAAGAATTTCAAGCTGGTGAGTAGCAAGATGAGCTACGAGATGAGTCATGAGATGAGTCATAAGAGAAATAGATACGCGATGAGAAACGAGACGAAGAAACAGAGAATCTTTGCTTGAGTTTTCGACGTAAATTTCTAGCATCTCAAGCAGACAATCGAGCAGATGAGACAGAGACTGAAGTGAAAATCGAAGAGATTGAGAAAAGAGAAGCGATTTGAGTGAAGAATCGCTGCAAATCTCAAGCAGATGACGAGCGAAGAAACGAGCTTGCAGATGACGAAGTTGAAGATCTAGATGAAGATCAAACGAGAGAAACAGTAAGCTTTCGAGCTGATAACTGAACGAATTCTCGAGTTTCTTGAACAGACGAAGCAGACGAAGAAAATGATCGAGCTGAGAAAACAATAAACTTTTGAGCTGACAACAAAATAAATTCTCAAGAAACAGTCGAAGCAGATGAAGTTGAATTAAATCATTCAGATCAAACAAGCTTTATAACTCGTTGACAAGTCATTTCTCGCTCACACATTCAATGTATCTCGTTCAAATCATCATCATCATTGAGTAGCTTCAAGTGTCTCGTTTCTTCTTGAGTTATTTCTTTAGCTTAAGTTTTCTTTTGAGTCTGAGTTTTCTCTTGAGCTTGAGCTTTCTCTTGAGCTCAAGCTTTCTTTAGATTCAGCTTTTCAAACATGATTTGTCAATGTTCATGCAATTCAGTCTTTTGCTTCTTTGATAACTTTTCAAGCTGATCGAGCTGAGACTTCAATGTCTGAGCGATTCATTGATTATTTGAATGCAAAGTCTAAAGAATCTGTCTGCGAGCTTTTGAAGACAAGATCATCATCTGATCAAAGATCATCAACATGTTCATGTTCAGCTCACTCAAGCTGTTCATCGATGCATTCATTGTTGCAAAGATGAACGTGTCGCTTTCTGTTGTTTTATCACTGCTTTACTCAATATCATGAAAATGATATTCTCACGTTGAGCTTCAATGTTGAGAAATAAAATACAGATGCAATATAGAAAGCTTTGAAATCAACAGAGTGAGCATAAACACATGCAACAATCGATCTAATAGATAAATAGATCTAGAAGATAAACTAGATACAGATAACTAAATAAATAGATAAATAGATAGATAAATAGATATGTCTTTATGTAGATGCTTTCATCTAGAAAAGAGGTGAAAAGATGAGTAAAGAGATGAAGAAGAAAACTTCGCTTGAGAAATCTTTATAAATGATAGTCAATATTCTCATGAACTCTGAAGATGCAACTGAGTCATGCTCAGAAAATCTCTATCAATAGTAGTCAATGTTCTCATGAACTCTGAAGATGCAACTCAATAGCTCTGCTTAAGAAATCTCTATGAATGATAGTTTATATCTTCATGAATTCTGAAGATGTGACTGAGTCATGCTCAAGAAATCTCTATCAATAGTAGCTAATATTCTCATGAACTCTGAAGATGCAACTCAATAGCTCTGCTCGCGAAATCTTTATGAATGATAGTCAATGTTTTCATGAACTCTGAAAATGCAACTGAGTCATACTCGAAAAACCTCTATCAATAGTAACTAATATCTTGATGAATTCTAGATGCGATCAAATCAATTCTGTTTCATGAGTCATTGAGAAATGAGACTTCGTTTCACGACAACGTGTCGCTTGTATGCTGCGAAGTCAGCAGAGCGCTAATTCAAAGAAACTTAGCGAGAGTGCTAATTCAAAGAAGTTTAGCGACGTTGACACGTCTGAGAACTGAGACAAGTTTGAGCTAAGTTGACATGTTCTCTGATGTTGAAAGATTGTGAGATGAATTTGCTTGCTCTGTCTGTTTACATGTTTTGTTGATTGCAATTCGCTTGAAAACTCAACTCAGCATTTTTTCTTCAACTTCTATAATCAATAAAATCTTTGTTTTGAAATAAATCTAAACTAATCATCAAGTTGAGTTTCAAGTTGACATTTTGAATTTGACTCAATTCAAAGTCTAGTTGCTCACATTTTTATTGACTTGACAATGCTTGACAAACTTTCTATAGTTGATTGATCTTCTTAAGTTCTCAAGAGTTTCTTAATAATTAGCTTTACTATAATATATATTTATACTATGTCTGCTTAGTGTCATGATGAATTGACACATAGAGATTAAATCAGAGACTAGAATCAGAAACTGAGTTGAAGATCAGATCTGAGTTAGCTCTGAGACTCTGTGACTTTGTCAAAACATTGTTTAGATCACGTCATATCTTTGACTTAATATGTCATGAATTATGTCATGTTCAACTTGACAATGCTTGACAAACTCTCTATAGTCGATTGATTCTTTTGAGTTATCGAGAGCTTCTTAATAATTAGCTCTATCATAATATATATTCATTTTGTGTCTGCTTAGAATATCACATTGTCATATCACATCAACAGTTTGTAAAGTGAACAAAATTTTAGAGTTTAGTTAAAGTGACATTTATCGCTTAAAGCGAAATAAAATTCGAATTTAAGCTGATTTTGTTAGACTGCAATCTGCTTTTGTCAACAAAATCTGTGTTTATTCATATATCTTTGAACTGTATCTCACTTTTGTTGATAAAATCTGCGTTTGTTCATATGCATTGAGCTGAATTTCGCTTTCATGCATATGTTGCATATGTCAACAATCACTTATTTACTCGCTCATTTACTCATCATTCTACATGCTCATTCATCTACTCATCACTCTACATGCTCGCTCATTTACTCGCTCATCTACTCGCTCATCTACATGCTCAGCATTCTACTCGCTTATTTACTCGCTCACTTACTCGCTCATCTTCTTGTTCTATCGAATTTTCTATCGAATTTCCTATCAAACGCTCTATCAAATACTCTATCAAACGCTTTATCAAATACTTTATCAAACTTTCTATCAAACACTCTATTAAAAGCTCTATTAAACACTCTATCAAATACTCTATCAAACTCTCTATCAAAAGTTCTATCAAATACTCTACTAAATGCGTTGATTGAGTGCATAAAACACATCAAACAATGCTTCAAACAATGCTTTCTACATGACTTTCTATCTATAGTACTCATCATCTCAAATGCTCAGCTATCTATCTTATTTACTTGATAATCTTCACTTTGAGCTTTATAGAGTTGATGCTAGAAAGTTTGAAGTTTTTATCTTCTTTCTTTCTTCATAGTTTCTATCTTTCAGAACAACAACAATCAAAATATTTACATGTTCAACTATCAACTCAGCTATCATTTCAGCTATCAACTCAACTACAGCTCAGCTATCAACTCAGCTATTTACTCATTCATCTACTAGTCAGTCTACTCACTTCAAAACATGCTTTATGCAACGTGTTTAAACACGAATTATTCACTTCATGATTTACTTCATGATCTACTTCATGATTTTACTTCATTATTCATTGCTAATTAGCTCAATAAAAAGCATTCTTCATGAATCAATATTGAACTTTCTATCGAGCTTTTTATCAAACACTTTACATGCTTCAAAATATGCGTCGATCGAGTGCATAATATAAGTCAAACAATGCTTCAAACAATGCTTTTCACTGAGTTATCTACTGAGCTATCTACTGAGTTATCATCGTCTTTCTACTGATCTTTCGATCAAACTTTCTATTGAGCTATCTATTGAGCTATCATCATCTTTCTACTGATCTTTCAATTGAGCGTTCTACTGAGTTATCAATTGAGCTTTCTACTGATCTTTCAATCGAGCTTTCTATTGAGTTATCTACTGAGTTATCATCAATCTTTCTACTGATCTTTCTACTGATCTTTCAATTGAACTTTCTATTGAGTTATTTACTGAGCTATCATCGTCTTTCTACTGATCTTTTGATCAAGCGTTCTACTGAGCTATTGATTGAGCTTTCTACTAATCTTTCAATCAAGCTTTCTATTGAACTATCTACAGAGCTATCATCAATCTTTCTACTGATCTTTCTACTGATCTTTCAATTGAACTTTCTATTAAGCTATCTACTGATCTTTCGATCAAGCATTTTACTGAGCTATTGATCGAGCTTTCTACTAATCTTTCGATCGAGCTTTTCATTTAGCTATCTACTGATTTTTCAATTGAGCTTTCTATTGATCTTTCTACACATCATTCAAGAATCAACTTTGTTTTCTATCGAGCATCAAATATGACTCTATCATACATTCTACGTGACTTCATATCAAACATTCTACATGACTTTCTATCTCATTAACTTCTTCATTGACTTTTTCAACGCATATATTAAACTGTGTAAATAGCTATTATTTAGATAGTCAAATTAATTATTCAACGTTGCAACTATTAATGCTACAAGTGTCAGAATCATGTTTGTTGAATTAAACATCAGAATCGTGTTTGTTGAATTAAACATCAAAGACGCATACTGCGCTCTTAAAAGTTCTAGAGATGTTGACACTTTTATGAATATGCATCAGCTAAAAGTGACGCAAATCTGAGACATGAGATTAAATGAATATTTGAAATATTGATTATTAAAAGCACTAAAATCTGTCTCTGTCACTCTTTACAAATTGCAGATGCACTCTTATAGATCTCATTTATTCATCTAGTAAACTCAATCATCATAGTTCTAATTATTTCAAATTCTTCTTAGAAATGATGATTTGATATTCAAGCATGACAACAGCAACGTGATTGCAATAAGATCAAAATGATGACATCTCAATCTTGCAAGACATCATATCAGAAAACGAACGTTGCATAATGAAATCAGAAAGCAAAGAAGCAGAAGATGAACTCTCTCTTAATATTAATGAACAGCTGACATGAGCAATGCTTCAACGTGATGAACTGCGAAAGAAACAGAAGCTAGCAACTATTCAATCAGAGATTGAGACTCTGCAATTCATCAAAACAATAAAGAAAAGTCATTGAGTCTTCACTTAAACTTTCATAAAGAATTTGAATGATCTATGCATCATCTTCATAGTGTCGATGATGATGAAACGAAGTCATCATGAGATCATCTCACAGAAGCGAAGATTCTCAATGTCTTTGAAGAAGTATCATGACAAAATCATAAGAGAACATAGAGAGTGAATTCATGATGTCAAAATCTTATTTTAAAATACTTCTTGACATTTTGAAAGTGATGAGAAAAAGATTTTGTACTGCATGATTTATCTGAAGAATGAATCAAAGAAACTTTGATTTAATCACGAAGAGACTATGTCTGCAACTCAGCAGATGTGATTTAATTTTATTAACTTTCTTCTGAATTTAATTGAGAATTTGATGAATCAAGACATAGACGTGACTCAGCAGTATACAAACACATCGCAACGTTCAAATCAAATGATATGAATGTTTGCAGCTCATCTGAGCATTTTGAAACATCAACTTTCGTTGTATAATGATGAGCATAAGCAAACTCATTTATTCATCAAGTTGAAATCTGAGCTGCGCATGATCATTACTAATGTGCAGTTGATTTCTATCATATGAGATGTGTTAATAAATTTTGTTGCTTGATTGAAAACAAATCTGTGAAAAGAACACGTCTTGTTGTTGAAATGATCTTAAGACGAGAACTTGCATGATCAAGATAAAGTCAACAAGAAGACTCATTTAAAGCGAAAGAAATTTCATCAATCAACTAAATTCAATTCTTCATCAAAAACAAGCTCACACGCTTTGTCATGTTATAGCAAGAATTTGTTCAACATAATGTGCTACACATGCAATCAAAAGAATCATTACTCTACTGATTGTAAAGATGAAAAGATCAAGAATAGATTAAAAGAATCTGATGCAAATCAAGTATTCATTGATTCAATGTCACATATAAGTTGTTTCAAGATTTCAAGAAAAGACAAGTTCTCAATGAATGCTTCAAATCATTGAGAAAAAAACAAGAAGTTCTTTTCATAAAGATTTTTATATATAAAGAGCATGTAATTCAAAGAGATCAAAAGACAGAAATGAAGATTCACATGAATATTGATGTTGAGATGAACGTGATTAGTCAATGTTTTATCATCAAGCAAGATATGTCATTGCTGAACGTTGATCTCTCAAGATCTACTTGAATGAATGATCAGAATGTTTATTGTTATGACGTTTATAAGATGTGTTATCGACTGAGAGACAGTTGAAACATAGAGAAAAAAGATATAAGTATCTTCTATGTTATCAACAAGAAAGAATCTTTCTTGATTCTGAGTATGTTAAATATGCAATTCAAGTGTATTTGAATAAACATGATTGCAAGAACATGATGTTTCAACGTGAATGAACATGCATTTGAATTGTTCTTCGCATAAGTATTTGCAAAAGCTTTACAAGATGAGTCTACTCTATATGCTCTTGTCATGATCAACGTCATCAAAGAGTCGATCAGTGAACATCAAGTGAAAGCAATGAATAATGTGATGAGTTGTATCATAAACACATTTGAAATGCAAACTTTACTGAATTGAAAGAATATAAAGATGTATTCTCAACAGAAAGTGTCAACAAATTGCTTTTGCATGAAGATCACAATCATGCAATTGAAATCACTGCAGAATCATCATATGAATCATTGTATAATTTGTCAAACACAGAGTTAGCGACTCTGAGACAGTATTTAAATAATGTTTTAGCGAAAGAATGAATTAAGCACTTCATCAGCTTGACTGACGCGTCTATTCTATTCATTTTCAAAAAGAATGATAGTTTTCATTTATGCATGAACTATCGAGATCTGAATAAGATCACTGTCAAAAATCATCATTCACTGTCTTTAATTAGTGAAACTCTAGACAGACTCAGTAAAGTCAAGCAGCTCGCTAAGTTAAATCTGAAGAATGCTTATCATCATCTCAGAATTCAATGTGAAGATGAGTGAAAGATGATGTTTCATACTCGTTATGATCTCTTCAAATATATGATCATGTCATTTGATTTAATCAATGCATCTGTCATCTTTCAGACTTATATTAATAAAATCTTGACAGAACTTTTAAATGACTTTTATGTTATTTATCTGAATGACATTCTAATCTTCTTCATAGAGAAGATTGATCACGTAGATCACATGAAGCAGATTCTGAAGAGACTAAGAAAGTTCAGGCTATATGCTAGCTTGAAGAAGTGTGCATTCTTCATCACTAAAGTGAACTTTCTAAAATTTGTCATATTCACAGAGAGCATTTCGATGAATCTAAGTAGAATAGACATCATCAAAACATGATTTAGATTGAAAATGTATTAAAAAATACAAGTTTTTCTGAGATTCATCAATTTCTATCGATGTTTTATACATCACTACTTTCAGATAGCAGAGTCTTTAACAGAATTGCTGAGAGATAGTGTAAAAGATGTAAAAATGAGTTCATTCATATGATCAAACGAAGTGAAACAAGCTTTTAATCAGCTTCGCGACGTCTTTATGAGAGCATCTATACTAAGACATTTTGACTCAGAGCGACATATACACATCGAGATCAACGCATTCAATTATGCAGTCGTGAGTATTTTGTCTCAGTCAGATGACGAAGATCAGTGACATTTAATTGCATTCTGATTCAGAATGATGATAGACGTTGAAAGAAACTATGAGATACATGATCAGAAGCTTCTAGTCATAGTAGCGATGTTTAAACACTGACAACACTATGTGAAAGACAGTTATCATACTGTTGAAGTTCTGACTGATCATAATAATCTGAAAAATTTTATGAATGTACAAAAGCTAAACGAAAGACAAGTCAGATGAATCATGAGATTGTTGATCTGCAACTTTGAAATAGCACATAAATCAGAAAAGACAAACTTAATCAATGCATCATTGAGATGATCTGACTATAAGAATGAAAACATCTTTGCGAATTATTTGCTGCTCACTCTGCATCAAAAGCTGACTAGAATAGAAAGCTTAAATAGCTTTATATTCGTAGTGATCAGAGAACTATACTGTATACGAGTGATTAACAATGTCGAGAAGACGTTCATTCACAGTATAAGTATGAACAGATATTCAGCAGAACATGTTGAAAGCAGACTGCAAGATGAAACTCATTGATGAATATGAATGATTAATGATGTTGAGAAGACGTTCGTTCACAGTGTCAGTAAATGAAGATATTCAATGAAACATGTTGAAAGCAAATCGCAAGATGAAATCTACTGTACATGAGTGATTAACGAAGTCAAGAAGATGTTTGTTCACAGTGTCAATGAAAACATGAGCATGTGTTCAGTAATGCATGTCAGAAGTATGCTGTTGAGAGTCATGACTTTAACAGTGCGAGAAACACATCTAGATGAAGTACATTTCTCAAGAGATAGAATTTCTCAATTTGAATCAATAACTTCAAGAAGCACAGATGTTAAAACGTCAACTCATAAAGATTGCAACGTAGCTGAAAAACAGCTTAATTCTGTTGCTGAAACTGTTGATTGCAAACAACTCGTTTCACATGCAATTGTCAGAGTATTGACAATTCATGAAACAACATACAACTCTAGTAGTAAATTCATAGTTGAGCTCATCAAGATCTTACAGCAAGAAAATGAATTTGCTGTAAAGTTAAAAGCAGACGAGACAATGAGTATACAAAAGAATGATGTCGAAGCTTGAATATTGAATAATCAAGAAATGATAGAATACAATAAATCATTGTATGTTTCAAAAGATCTTTCTGTCAGAGAAGAGCTATTGAAACGTCATCATGATGACTTGTTAGCGAAGCATTTTGATGCTGACAAGATCAACGAGCTATTAGATCGCAAATATTACTGAAAAAGTATGATCAAGAATGTCAAAGAGTATATAAATACTTGTGACATTTGTCAAAGAGTAAAGATGAAACATCATTTATCATATAATGAGTTAAAATTATTACTTCGACTCACAGATTTCTGAAAAGAAATCACTATGAATTTCATAACAGATCTGTCACTTAGTAAATGAAAAGAAGTTGTATATGACTCGATTCTTGTGATAGTCGATCACTACACGAAGATGATGCATTATCTGTCTATGAAGAAAACTCTGACTGTTGTAGAGTTAGCAGAGTTGTTCTTTGAGAAGATTGCTTTAAGATATGAGATTTCAAATGATATTGTTAGGGGCCAGCATAGAGCGAGTCATATGGGTGTAATGTAACGAGTATATAAATGCTAAGGAAGGAAAGTATCTAGAAGGGAAGAGCCGGCTATCTATATGACTCAGGAGAACATAAGCTA
>JAABUI010000471.1_pt1 | contig 30548 bp, 36 predicted proteins | sample 5559111 | NCBI WGS metagenome assembly JAABUI01 (sample SAMN10711870, study PRJNA513365) | rock metagenome | isolation source: Antarctica rocks | place: Antarctica: Victoria Land, Buttleship Promontory | reverse complement strand
ACAACCGATCTGCGGTGCGGCCGGGCGAAGGTGACCACCCGTCTGACGGTCTGCCGTCCGACTTTTCGGCGCGGCTCCGCGGCCAGCATTGCGCCGCGCATCATCATCCATCCGTTGTCCACAACGGGCAAGTCTATCCGGACCTAGTCCGAAGTATCCATCGACAGGATCTCTTGTCCGTCAACGCATCCCAGCAACCCTTGTGCACTTGCACCGGACCACGATCAGGAGGTTTGGGCCCAATTTGGTCCCAGAGGCTTGCGGTCGCGGTCCGAAACTGGTCCCGACAGCCCCCGATTGAGAGCCGGTCGCAAACAAGGTGCATGACTTCAGCAACAGCCTTTCCTGAGCTGTGGAGTGTTGATCGGCTCGCCGATCACCTCGGCACCTCCACGGACTTCGTCTACACGCTGGTCGCCGAACGCAAGATCGGGCACCACCGGATCGGCAAGCTCGTGCGTTTCACCGCCGAACACATCCAGACCTACCTGGACTCGGTGCACGTCCCCGTGGAAACGCTGAACACCGGCAGACGGGCAGACCCGCCACCGCGTACACCGTCGCCGGCGGCGAGCAAACGGCCTGCCGCATCAGCAGTGCGCAACGTCGGTGGGCGCCCTCGCACCCCGACACGGGCAGCCACCTCCTCCGAGGTGTTCTCCTGATGGCTAGGCGTATGCCTGCGGGCGTTGAGCTGAGAAAGGGTATAAACGGGATCTCCTTCCGGGCCCGCTGGCGCGATGAGCAGGGAGGGCGGCACAGCGCCACCTTCGACACCCTCGACGACGCAGAAACCCACCTACAGGAGATGACGCGCAACCGCCGACGAGGTGTCAGCGTGAACCCGACGCCGGGCAGAACCCTGTTCTCCGACTGGGCGGAGACGTGGTGGGCGACGCGCGATGTCCGGGCCTCGACCAAAGCATCCCAGTTCACCCTGATGAACCGCCACGTCGTGCCGCACTGGCGGGACTGGAAGCTCATCGACATCAAAGCCCACCACATCCGAACGTGGACGGTGGAATTGACCCGGGGCGGGAGCTGCTCGCGGGGGCCGGACATGCCACCGCTGCAACCGAGCACCGTCAACAAGGTTCTCACCATGATGAAACTGTGCATGGCCGGAGCCGTCGACGCCGACCTCCTCGAAATCAACGCGGCGACCCGGGTCAAACCGGTGACCAACAGTGTCGAGGAGCGACGCTTCCTGGAGCCGTGGGAGCTGGAGGAACTGGAGGCAGGGATGCTCGAGTGGTGGCGGCCGATGTTGGCCCTGGCCATCGACTCCGCACTGCGCTTGGGTGAGCTCGGCGCGCTGCAGGTGAAGGACCTCGACCTGCTGAAGCATTCGGTGCGGGTCCGCGGCACCGCGGTGGAAGTCTCCAAGAAGTTCACCAACGCCGCCACAATGCGCCAGGTCACCGATACGAAGACCGCCCGCGGCCGCCGGGTGGTCCCCACCCTCACGCCCTCGACCGTCGACAAGCTGGCGGCGATGATCGCCGAACGGGGGCTCGGCCCCGAGGACACCCTGTTCACCGGTCGCCAGGGCGCACCGCTGCGCGGGTCCAACTTCCGCCCCAACATCTGGAAACCGGCGGTGACCCGAGCCTGCTTGGCCGAACCGTTGCCCACCCCGCACAGTCTTCGGCACACCGCGATCTCCCTGTGGATCGCGGCCGGGACGGTGAACCCCATGGAGATCGCGATGTGGGCTGGGCACTCGTCGATCAACACCACCTACTCCGTGTACGGCCACCTCATTCAGAAGGACGCGAGCGCCACCATCGAGCAGCTCACCCGGATTCACGCCGAGTCCGCGGCCACCCGACGCAACCAGGTCGTGCGGCTGCGGTCGGTCCCCGCCGCCAAGGACGGGCCGGAGAGGACCGACACCGGGACCTAGCCGCAGGCGAAAAAGTCATAGGCGCCGCTTGCCACAGACAGAAATAGAAGGCCACCTCCGAGTCGGAGGTGGCCTTCTATTTCTGTCCCGGTACCCGATGGGCGGGCAGACGCAAAGGGCTGAGACAGGTGCGCCGTAGGAGATTTCCGGATCGCCGCACACACATTCACAACGACTGTTCCCTCCTCGGAAACAGCGGCGAACCTCAGAAAGAGGAGATCACCTTGAGGACCAGGAACCGATCTTTCCGTGTGGCAGCCGCCGCGGTAGGAGCCGGGGCAATGCTGAGCACCCCCGTGCTCCTCGCCCTCGCCACACCCGCCTCGGCAGCCGGCACGCCCGCCGCCGCATCCACCGTGCAATCCGCAGCCGTCCCCGCGGCGAACCCGTGCCCCGCGATCCGGGTGTTCAACCTGGAGGGGACCGGGGCGTTCAACGGCCTGGCGCCGGGCACCGCGCCACCACCGGACTTCCAGGCGGCAGCCGCCTTCGCCCCCGACCGTGCGCTGACGAACCTGTCGCAGGCGTCTGGTGGTCGGGCCGACTACTTCACGATCAACTACCCGGCCGCCGGCGGAATCCCGATCTTCGCCTCCGAGCAGGCCGGTGTCGTCGAGACCGAGCGGCAGGCCACCGCCTTCCTCGCACAATGCTCCACGAGCAAGATCGAGCTGCTCGGGTACTCCCAGGGCGCCTGGGTCGCGGGTGACGTGGCCACGGACATCGCCAACAACAAGGTTCCCGGGGTCACCCCGGACAAGGTCGTGGCCTCGTTCCTCGTCGGTGACCCGATCAACCAGGCCACCCAACAGCCAGGGTTCGGCACCCAGATCGGGGCTCGCACCGGGGCAGGCCCGCTGCCCGCACGCTTCGCCGGGTTCGGAGCCAACAACGCCACCACCTTCGAGTTCTGCAACCCGGGCGACAACGTCTGTGACGCCCCACCCGCGGCACCCGGCTCGCCGGCCTCGGCAGGGAACATCATCAGCGTCATCAACGGCCCCACCCCACCGCACCTGATGTACAACACCGTGGAGGTGGCGCCGGGTCTGAGCACGGTGGCCTACATCCGCCAGTACATCCTCGCCCACCTCCCCGCAGTGGTGATGCCACCCGTGACGGCACCTCCGGTCATCCCACCCGTGGTCACGACACCCCCGGTAGTGGTTCCGCCCGTGGTGACTACCCCTCCGGTCATCCCGCCAGTGACCACCCCTCCGGTGATCCCACCCGTCGTCACGACACCCCCGGTAGTGGTGCCGCCCGTGGTGACCACCCCTCCGGTCATCCCGCCCGTGGTGGTCCCTCCGGTAGTCGTGCCTGTTGCGCCACCCGTGGTGGTCCCTCCGGTAGTCGTGTCTGATCCCGGTGCCACCGCGGTAGTCGATCCCGGTGCTGGAGTCACTCCGTTCCGAATCGACACGGGTCTCGGAGCCAACGCTGTGGCGGCACCCGCACCCACCAGCACCAACTACCCGATGCTCTCGGGTGGACTGGGCATCGTGATGGCCGGTGTTGCCCTACTACTGGGCGCCCTGTACCGGCGTCGGTCGCGTTAGCCTCGGAAGCACGGGCGGTGGACCAGAGTTCCACCGCCCGTGCTTCCGACGGTGTCCCTGTCCGTAACGAACAACCCGAGAACGTGGCCGCGATGAGCATGCACGATGAAACCACCCAGCCCGAACCCGACGACGTCACTCCGACGACAGACGGTGCTGTCCCCGACCCGGACGTCACAACGACGGCTACCGGGCCGACACGGAATCGACGGCGCGGTGCGGTGACGGCGGCTGCCGCCGCCCTTGGGCTCGCCATGCTCGTGACCGGAGGTGTGGTGGCCACCCACGGGTTGAACCCGGGTACGCCCGCCGCTGCTGCCGCTGCACCTGCAGCTGCTGCACCCACCGCCGGCAACGATGCAGCACCTGCAGTACCCACCAACGGCAACGACGCACCTGCTGCCGCCGCTGCTCCAGGCGCTGATGCTGCCACCCCCGGCAACGATGCTGCCGGGGGTGGAGCCAACCCCATTGCCCCCACCGCAACCGCCGTCCCACCACCACCGGGTGCGGCCCCGCTGCCGGACGCACCGTTCCATGTGGCAGACACAGCTCTACCCCCGCTGCCACCGATACCGAACCAAGCACTGCCACCTGTCGCCCCGGTGCCCACCCTCACCGCGGCACCGGCAATACCGGCGGCCGGCATCGTCAACACCGGGAACGGCAGGGATCAGAAACCGAGCGGACCCGGTTGCGGTGATGTACCACAGTCCGGTCGAGTAGTCATCGGCTCGCTCTGCATCAACGCCCCGGTCGTGCCGACCGTTGTCGCCGGTGACGGCAGCCTCATCATCCCCGTCGACGTGCACAAGGTCGGCTTGTGGACCGGTGGGGCCGCCATCGTCGCCCCCGCAGGAACCACCGTGATCGCCGGGCACGTGGACGACGTCAACCAAGGCCCCGGTGCCATGAACCAGCTGCACAACGTCGCCCCCGGTGCGGTCGTCTCGGTGACCGAAACCTCCGGGCAGGTCACCCGCTGGCAGGTCACCGATGTCGCAGTGGTCGGCAAGGACTCCTTGCCCCCGGTCGTGTTCGCCGGTAAGAACGGGCCCCGCCGGTTGGCGTTGGTGACCTGTGGTGGACCGCTGCTGCACCTGCCCAACGGACACGGTGGAACCTACGGGACCTACCGGGACAACATCGTCGTTACCGCAGTGCCGGCCTAGGCCGTTCGGGCGTCACCGCGAGGAGAACCCCAGGGCGGTGCAGCTGCACAATGAGCTCAACGGCGCGTACGGCTCGCGCCGCTTCTTCGGCGCCCTGGGTGGGCACCTGCGGGAACTCGACGCCCAGCGGAACTGACTTCCCGGTCTAGTCTTCTTCCGGCATCCGTGAGTGCCGGGACGGGTCGATGACGAACCCGTGCCTGCCCCGCGTGCGGTACTCGTCGGTGGGTACCAGATACTCGCGTTGCTCCGACGATCCTGGACGGGATGCGGTGACCTCGACCATGCCCGGGTAGGTGTCACTGGTGGTCGCGCCGCGCACCACGTCGTGCTCACGGTGTTCGGCGCGAAAGGTCTGCTGGTCCCGGATGTAGGACTCCCCCGGTGCGATCGTGGTGCCGGTGACCTTCTCGTACTCGTCGGGCCGGTAGTTCCGGCAGAGTCGGTGGGCTGACACCACATGTGCTTCGGGGTAGGCGTCGGGGAAGGTGACCGCCGTGATCGCCCACTCGTCGTCCTCCTCGTACCAGCCACCCTTGTTGCGCCACTCCGGGTGCACGGCCCGGTTGCGCTGCGCGGACAGCTTGGTGCCACCGTGCCCGGCGGTGCCGACCACCCCGATCCCCGGTGCCACCGTCTCCGCGTACTGGGCGGCACCCCACGGGGTGCGCATACCTTCCCGCACACCCGCCGAACCCCACCGCGCAGCCTCGGCCTGGGCGTCCTCGGCGGCGGCGCGCGCCTTCTCGGGATCGGAGGACTGCCCGGAGGCGACCCGGCTGAAGCGGTCGGTGTCGTACACCTCCCAGTCGAAGGACCCTGACTCATGCGAGGTGACCCGCATCGCCAGGTCACCTATTCGGGCTGAGTGTTCGTCGTCGCGATCATCGTGTGTCCACTCGGCGCGAAGGTCCCCGCCCACCGCCGGCCCAGTCTCCGGGCTCAGGGTGATGTCCGGCTCAGGGTGCGCGGCGGTGGCGAACTGGCCACCCGAGGGGACTCCGGCGGAGACACGCGAATGTGGGTTGCTCATACCCTTCGTGTGTGCGGCTCGACGCCCGCGGCCTCAGCGGTAGTTGCTCTGCTGGGTGCCGACGCCGATCGCGATGAGCACGATCACGTAAGCCACCAGGATCACCGCGCCGACGATGGCGGCGATGATGGCGAACTTCTTGGCCGAAGCCGCCGCCGCGCGGGCCTCGTCCGGCCGGCCCTGCGCCCACAGTCCGTTCACCTGGGCGGACTTGACGATGGACACGATTCCCAAGGGCAGGCAGCAGAGCACGGTGCTCAGGATGGCCCAGACCAGATAGTTGTTCGGCGCCGGCTGTGTCGGCCCGGCGCCACCTGGTCCGCGGTCGAAGTTGCCGTACCCGCCCGGATCGTTCTGTCCGGCGTCGTAGGGGTAGCTCATGTGGGTCTCCCGTCGGTGTGGTGAACCGCGAGGTGCGGGCCAACCGGGAGATGTATGTGCGGCGGGGGCGGAGGTGCCTGCGCGTCAGCGCGCGTGCGCCAGCTCGTCCAGCCGGACGTTGCGCAGCCAGTCCGACAGCTTCGCCGTGTCCGGTTCCTCGGGCAGCGGTGACCTGGTGGCGGCAAACCGATCTTCGTAGGAGTGCAACGTGTCCTGCAGCAGGTCCATGTCGCCCAAGATGCCGACGGAGTGCCCGAAGTCAAATATCTCGCCACGGTTACGGACGCGCAGCGGTAGGTGCCCGTCCGTGTACAGCGACAGACCGCTCTGCAGCAGTCGCAGCACGTGGCGGGCACTTTTCGGGTTGCGGATGTCGAAGCCCGAGTCCGCCACGTGATGTCTTTTCACGATCTTCTTCACCTCCCGTTCGGTGTTGGTCAGGTACCCGGAAGCGACGGCGGGGGCGGACAGAAAGTGTTCGCGCAGACCGACGAGCTGTCGACCGGTCTCGGTGATGCGCACATGGTCCTCGAGGTAGAGCATCTCGAGGGCACTGGGCCTTCCGTCCAACGCGATCCGCATGAACTTACCCAGATCAAGTTCCCGGGCGTTCGGCTCGTGGGACTCACGACTGTCCGCCACTGGTTGGATCGCACCCAGGAGCTCACGACTCGGCGTCAGGAACACACCTTGCCTGTTGATGTCGGAGCAGGACCGTGCCAGGCCGTAGGCATGGGATCCGAGGATCCCCATGAGCAACACATCGTCGGTAATCATCGGTCGTCTCCTCGCCGGGGTGAAGGCGCCGGTTTCGGTACCTCGACTTTCCATGTGTGCGGCCGCAGGTCCGTCCACCCCGGTGTCGCCCGACAGGCAAAGGCCCGGCTCGTTACCGTGCGCTGTAACGGGTCCAGGCGCCGTTGCCGCCAGCGCTGATGTAGCGGTGCTCGGTCAGGTAGCGGCACACGGTCTGCGCAGCCAGGGTGTCGGTGCACACCATGCGGGCGAGCACGCTCGGCGTGAACGATTCGGTGGCGTGATTCTCCAGATAGGCCTCGATGGCGTCGGCCACGGCGTACTGCACATCGGTGAGGTCGGTGTTGCCGGTGAAGTAGAACCCGCCCCGATCGCGGCAGCGGCCCACGTGACCGGCGACGAAGATGCACGCGCCATATGCGCGGTCAACGCGCGGGCAGGGAGTGTCGTTGCGCTCGCCCTGTTCGGCGTGCGTTGCGTCCCGCACTGCCGAGCAGGGCCACATCTCGCCACACCCTTCGTGACCGTCCCAGCCGCAGTAGGTAACACCGTCGTCGGTGTGCGGCTTGTGCACGTCGGTGCTCATGCGGACGCCGCCCGACGTCTGTTCCGCGACGAGCAGATGGAGCACAACCCGCGCCCGCTGTGCCGGGCCAGACCCGGCGGCACCGGCACACCGGCTCTGGAGGGCCACAACGGGGCTCCGCACCCCGAGCAGGGGTCGCCGCGGGTGATGCGCTGCCCCCGTGTGGCGGGTGGGGTGTCGTCGTCGCGGCGCTGCAGCAGGTGGCCTCCGCGGATGCCCGCATCGTAGCGGCCGACGTCAGCGGCGCACGCCGCTGTGACCGGGCATCTCGAGCAGACAGCTTCGGCGTTCCGGTGGCGGAGCTCCCGGTCCTGCGGAGTTTCCTCGTCGCAGCGGTCATCCCAGGTTCGTGGGGGGAGCTCGGAGTGCAGGCACGCCGCGGAGCTTCTCCACGCTTTGGGGCGCGGCGTGGTGGCGGGCATCAGCGGAGCACCTCGGTTAGCGGGCCGAAATCGTTGAGCAGCTCACGCCACCGAAGCAGCCCGGGGTGGGGCGGTAGCTGCTTGCCGTGTTCGTTGTGGCAACACCAGCAGTTGGTGTACCAACTGCTCCACCGGCGACCATGCTTGTCGAGCAGTTGGAGCAATGGTGTGGTCATCGGTGGTTCGTGATCGCCTGCACACCACACTTGCGGTTTTTGTTTGGCCCGTCCCCATGCGGCCTCGGCTTCATCATGGGTGGCACGGGAACGGGCCAGTGCGGCGTAGGCAGCGTCGCGTTGGTCCTCGATCTCGTGCGCCGAACTCTTCCAGCCATCTGCGTCCTGCCGTGCCGAGTCCCGCTCGGCGCGCAGGGACTCCACCGTTTCCAGCGGGTCCATGGCATCGGCGTGCTTGCGCAGCATGTACATGATGTCGCCGGCAACGTCAGCCACGTCAACCCAGTCCTCGGTCGCTTGGATCTTCCGTGTGATCCACTCTGTTACCCACCGTGCGGCGCGGGCTTGCTCGACGGGGGTCGGGTCGTCAATCATCGGTGTCGTCCTCATCGCCGGTGGTGAAGGTGCCGGTTTCGGTACCTTCACTTCCCATGTGTGCGGCCGCAGGCCCATCCACCTCGATGGCGCCCGGGAGGCGAAGGAACAGCTCGGGATCGAATCCGGTGGACAGTCCGCCGGTCCCGCAGCCTTCATCGTGGACCGCGACGGACACAGCCCCGGCCGCCCACATAACCATCATGAATGAGCAGCAGAAAGTGCCCGACTGGTTGGTCGTAGACGCCTGTGTGGCCGAAGTTCACCCTGGCGTGCCGCACCGTTTCGAACCGGTGTTCGCGACGATCGCCAAAGTGACTGAGCACTGGGTGACCCTGTCCAACGAGACCGTGTACCCGGTGCCCGGCCTACGTCGGACGCAAGGCGAGTGCACCTTCGTCCTCATGTCCGTGTCGGATCCGCAAGTGATGCGCGTACGACTTGCCCACGCGCTGTGGGAGCAGCGGGCTACGGTCGTCGAGAAGTACGAGGCATGGTCAGCAGAGCCCACCGAGCTCAACACCAGGGCGTTGGAGAACGCTGCCAGCCTCGCCGCGTTCTCCCATCGCAACTTCGCGGGCTGGCTGTCCGCCCAAGCGGAGAAAGAAGCCGCAAAAGAAGCTGCCGGTCCCGTCTAGGGCCGCCGCACACATGTCCACCATGACCGAACAAAAGCAACAACATGCCCGGCGTCGCACCTGCCTGCAGCCGGGTGATGGTTGACCACCGCGGCTCCCCGCACACATCTCAGGTGAATACCCCTGATCACCGACAGAGAAGGCCCCCGATGAGCGCCAACACCATCACCCGAGTACAGCCCGGTGTCCCCTCCGGCGGGCAGTTCGCCGCCAACGCCCACGCCGAGACCGACGTCAGCCTGGGCGCCGAACCTGACGCCTCCATCGTGGACCGCGACAGCCCGTTCACCCAGCGCTACGACACCCTGGACGAGAAGCTGACCGCCATCCACGGTGAGCTGGAAGGTCGGGTGGCGGCGCTGGCCGAGGACGACGACTGGAACCGCTATCTGGACACCATGTCCCGGTTCCATCACTACTCGTTCTCGAATCAAATGCTCATCGCGATGCAGACGAAGAGTCAGGCGACCAGGGTGGCCGGGTTCAAGACCTGGCAGGGGATGAACCGCCAGGTGCGCAAGGGTGAGAAGGGCATCGCTATCTTGGCGCCGAAGACGATCCGCAAGGATGCCACCGACTCCGCCGGCAAGCCCATCGTCGGCCCGGACGGCAAACCGGCCAAGAAGTCGGTGGTCATCGGGTTCACCGCGGTCTCGGTGTTCGACGTGTCCCAGACCGACGGCGAACCGCTGCCGGACGGCGAGTCCATGACCACCCTGTCCGAGGAGCCGCCACCGGGGTTCCAGGAGGACCTGACCGCCGCGATCACCGAGTCCGGGTACGCCGTGTCCTATGACGACATTCCCGGTAGCGCCCGCGGGTTCACCGACCCGCACAGCCATCGGGTGGTGATCCGCTCCGGCATGTCCGAGGCCAACCAGGTGAACACACTCGCCCATGAGCTCGGCCACATCAAAGTAGGCCACATCGAACGGTTGGACGAGTACCACTCCGGGCACAACGGCAACCGCGGTGCGTTCGAGGTGGAAGCCGAGTCCATCAGCTACGTGCTGTGCCGCAACCAGGGCATGAGCCCCGACGTCGGGGACAAGTCGGGGCGTTACGTCGCCGGGTGGGGCAACACCGACCCGGAAGCGGTCCGCCGCTCCGCGGAGCACGTCCAGAAAACCGTCAAAACCATCCTCGGCTCCGGCCGGTGGCGCAACAGCGAAGGAGATCAATCGTGATCGACACAGCAACCCCCGACACAGCAACCCCCGACACTGTGGTCACCGAGGTTCTGGACGAGATTGACCGCACGGGTTACCTGTTCGCCGGTGCCGACCAGCCCGAGGTGGACTCACTGATCGAGCGGTGGTCGGCACGTGGGGAACGAACCTGGGTGTCGCGGCGCCCGGTGGGCCGGGACGAGAACGTCGAGCTCAGCCTGGATGACGTGCGGGGATACATCTCGCACCGGTGAGCTGATGCGCCGCGGGAAGAGGTGGTGGTTGTGCCGAGTCTGACGGTGGTTGTCACACACGGGGAGGCGGCGATCTGCGACGCGGTGGCCAAGGTGGGGTTCACCCCCGCCGAGGAGCTGCAGGCCACGAGGAACTGATCACCGCTCGCTGGCTGGTGGACCTGCGCACATGGTGGTCTACCAGGAGCAGACTTCGATCATGGCCGACACCACTACTGTCAAGGTTCAGACCAGTACCCGCGACCTGCTCCTCCAGCTCGGAGCATCCCGGCATGAGAGCACCGACCAGGTCATCCTGGCCGCTGTGGCAGCGATGCACCGTGACAGACGCCATCAGGTCGCTGCCGCGGAAGCGCTCGCCATCAAGGACGACCCTGCCGACCTTGCCGAGATTCGGGCGATCCAGCAGGACATGGCCGCCTCGGGCGCGTAGTACCTCGACCAGGCGGCCGGTCGGTGAGTGCTGTGGTTAGGCGTCTCGTTGATGTCGCAGCTCGTCGACGTCGACGAGCAGGAACACCGGAGCGGCCGCGACACGATCCGCTGCGCACCCCGATGTTCCTGCCACCCTTGCCGTCGGCTGGGTCAGCTGCGACTCACCTGGCCGGTGGCGAAGCTGTAGGTCAGGGTGCCGCCCTGAAAGGCGCTGGCCCGCCCACCCGGTACCGCGAACTCGTCACTGACGGGGAACCCGAGCGAGCCGGCTTCCCAACCCTGTGCGGTCCAGGCGTCCCGAATCGCGCCGTGCACCTCGTGAGCTCCGCTGGCCGGGGACCAATAGATGGACCCACCCTGGAAGTGCGTGTAGCGGCCGACCCCGCCCGGGGTGGTCAGCTCGTTGGTGAGCGGCGCCCCGAGGAAGAACCCGGTCGGGCCGCCCAAGCTCAGCCACTCGGCGCGGATCGCGCCGACGACCCGGCCGTCGGCAGTGCCGTAGTTGCGGATCCACTGCACCGTGGAGGTGCCGGGAGCGACCTGGACGCTGTCGTACTGCGTGTGCGCGGGGCTGGGCTGGGCCAACGTGCCCAGGTACTGCCACATGGCCGGACCGGGGCCGGGAGGGGCGTCGCAGACGTTGTCGCCCGGGTTGCAGAACTCGAAGGTGGTGGGACTGTTCGCCCCGAACCCGGCGAACCGCGGGGTCAGTGGGCCTACGCCGGTGCGTGGGCCGATCTCCGTGCCGAACCCTGGCCGCTGGGTGGCCTGGTTGACCGGGTCACCGACGAGGAACGAGGCCACCAGCTTGTCCGGGGTGACCCCGGGAACCGTGTTGTTGGCGATGTCGGTGGCCACGTCACCCGCAGCCCAGGCGCCCTGGGAGTACCCGAGGAGCGCGATATGGCTGCCGCCGCAGCGGCCGAGGAAACTGGCTGCCTGACGTTGGGTTTCGTCCACACCGGTGCGCTCGGAGGCGAAGATCGGGAGTCCGGCGGCGGCGGGGTAGTTGATGGTGTAGTGGTCGATGGCTCCGTGGGTGGCCTCGGAGATGCCGGCGAGTGCGCTGGAGGGGACGCCTCCGCCGGGCAGGAAGTCCGGTGGCACCGGGGCCCCGTGGAACCCGTCGAAGGCGAAGGTGCCCTCGAGGTTGAACACGCGGACTGCGGGGCAGCTGTTGACGTCGGCGGAGGCGGCGGGTGCGGTGAGCAGTGAGCCACCGAACCCGGCTACTACCGCAGCGGCAGCGACAGCTGCGGCGGCGGCGGTTCGTAGGGGGGAGCGGGCTGTATCCACTGGGCACTCTTTCTCGGTGCCGCTGACGGAACTTCTACCAGCGGGACTTCCGTGACGCTCCGCATGCGAAGTGTCACGGTCAGCGCTCTTGCGCTGGTAGTGATGTGTCCGGTGAGGGCGCGTTGTCCTACAGCAGTGCCGCGGGGCCGGTGAAACAGCCAGGTTCCGACCTGGATGTCACAGAGTCCAGACCTCCAACTTGACGCCCGACTGGGCTGCTGCTCGGGCCAGCACGGTGGACACCTCGTCCCAGCTCAACCCACCGATCCCGCAGCCGATGCGGGGCAGGGCGAGCGAGTCGACCGCGTGGTCGCGGGCGTGCGCCAACGCTGCCCGCACCCCGGTGTCCAACCAGTCTGCTCGGGCGTGGGCACCGGGCAGGTCCTGGCTGGCGATGTTGTACACCCACCGACCCGAACTGGGGTAGGCGAACATGGTGCCGGCCCTCAGCCGCCCTGACCAGCACTCCTGCCGGTAGGCCTCGTACATGCCCAGGTCCGCGTTGCGGAAGGCCACCGCGATGCCCGCACCCATGCGGCCTTCCGTGTTGACGCCGTGCCCCAGTGCCTTCGCGTCGGAGTCGAACAGGTTGCCGGTGTGCTCGGTGAAGGTGTTCATCAGCGCACCGCCGCCAGCGCGGTGGTCCAGTCGGTGGCGATGGCCTTCTGTGCATCGACCAAGGTGATCGTGCCGGAACAGATGGCGCTGTGCAGCTTGTTCTCCACCGAGTCCTTGGGGTTGGTGGTCCCGGTGGCGACAGCGGCGTTCGGCTCGGGCCACAGGTTCGAGGTGGCGTTGGTGCCGCCCAGCTCCAGGCTGATGAGGTGGTCGTACTCCGTGGTCTTGGTGGACTGCTCCCCGTACTGGGCGAGGGAGACCGTCTTGGCCTTGTCGGTTTCGGTAGCCGGGGCGCGGACCGAGGAGGAGTACCCGCTGCGGCAGATGGTCTGCGGCAGGTTGGACTGGGTCACGCCGGGGTCCACCGCACCGGGGGTGCAGGCGGGGTCGGGCAGGAACTTCCCGGACGCCGCGTCCACCGCCTTGGCGTGGCACTGCCCGGGCGATAGCGCCACATCGTCGGTGACGTGGCTGCGCGCGGAGACGATGTGGATTCCTGTCCCGGCCAAGGTGGACTCCGGTGCGCCGCCCGGCACCGGAATCTGCTTGGTGGCCGACCCGGGCGCTTGACCCGTTGCCGGGGCAGGAGCCTGCTGCGTCGTCGTTCCGGTGCCGGCGTGCGGAGTTGGTGCTTGAGCTGAGCAGGCACCCACCGCCGACAAGGCGAATGCGCCGAGAACCAGGGCGTAGCGGGTGCTCATGGGGTGGGTGCTCGACGTCCTTGTGGTGTTCATGCCCATGATGTGTCCGGCGCCGACTGTGTGCACCGCGTCTCGTCCGGTCAGCGAGGCACCGGGCTCCCGCTTCCCCGATTCTGTGCGGTGCGCGGCACGGACGCCCTCGCACCTCGAACGGTTACCGTGGCAAGGTCGTCGATCCGGTAACCGTTCTGTGATCCCAGCAGACGGGGCACCCAGTCCCCATGGACGTCCGACTGCTGACCCCTTGCCTGCCATTCGTGGCCCTTCTCGCACACCCACCACACCTTTTGTCTGGCGCCGCCCGATATGCGATCGGGGGTGAGGTCCTCGTTGCGCGTGGGGTGCCATTGGGCGGCCACCTTCGGGAACTGGGTGACGAGGTCGTTGACCCCGGTGACTGTTTTCAGGCCGGCGCAGACGGGACATCCGTACCCTGCGGAGGTCCGACCACTCACCGATGCCTGCCATTCGTGAGCGTGTTCGCACACCCACCACACCTTGTTCGCGGTGCCGCTTGATATGCGGTCGGGGGTGAGGTCCTCGTTGCGCGTGGGGTGCCATTGGGCGGCCACCTTCGGAAACCGGGTGGCGAGGTCGTTGACCCCGGCGACGGTTTCCTGACCCGAGCAGACGGGGCACCGCGCCCTCTTGAGGTCCGATTATTGACCGGCGACTGCCATTCGTGAGCGTGTTCGCACACCCACCACACATTTTGTCTAGCGCCGCCCTTCACGCGGCTGGGGGTCAGGGTGTCGTTCTTCGTCGGGTGCCATTGGGCGGCCACTGCGGGGAACTTCTCGGCCAACGACTGACCCGGCTTCGGCTGCTGCGACATTGTCGAATACCCCTCTCGGCCAATACGTGGCCATGATGTGTCCGATGCCGGCCCGGTCTCCGGGCCTAGGGCGATGTCCGGCTCACGGTGAGCGGTGGTGGCGAACTGGCCCCCCGAGGGGACTCCGGCGGAGACACGCGAGTGTGGGTTGCTCATGCTTGCCGTGTGTGCGGCTCGTCCCCGCAGGCACCAGGGTGTCCAGTCCTTGGGCATCTTCGCAGATGCGTAGACGAGCATGATCCGCACCATTGCGGAGCGTTCAGCCACCGGCACCGGCCGCGGCCACCAGCCCGGCGGCGATCTCTGCCCCGGACTCCGCCAACCCCCGCATCTGCTCCGGGGGCATTCCGCCCCGCAGCGCCGTGCTCAACAAGATGGCCATGCGGTGCCTCGGCACGCAGCCGAGGGCGACGTCGAGGGCAGCCCCGGCCAGGACGCCCTCGTTGCCGAGGTAGAAGCTGAACGCAGCGAGCACCGCGGCCTCCGCGCGGACAGGTACGGGCAAGGCGGAGGTCAGATACACCCACAGCCGCCTGGCGGCGAGGGCACTCGGCCCGATGGACAACCCGAAGCACGCATCGCGGAGGGTGAGGTCGCTCAGCGCGACCCCGATCTCGGCGATACCGGTGGGGGTGAGTGCCTGCGCCGGGTCGTCCCGCAGTTCGGTGCAGGCGCCGACCGCGGAGCGCAGCGACTCGTACTGACGGGGCAACCCGGCACCCGTTGTCGCGGCGAGCCGGGCCATCGTTTCGGCGCGCTGGTCCAGCAGCCACGGCGGGTCGGGTGTGAACGTATTGGCGACACTGGCCCGGTCGGCGTGGATGACCCGCCCGAGGGCGACGTGGGTCGCGGCCACGATGGAGGCCGACGGGTCGGGCAGCACCCCGGTGCCGCCGCCGAGGTAGTCGTGCCACACCGAGCCGGTAATGATCGCGGTGCTGGATACGGCCAGACTCAGCTGCGTCCCGGACCTGTTCAGTTCCCGGCGCAGCGCACGGACGAAGCCCCGGTGTGCCACGTCCCCGGCGAGGGGAGCACGGTCTTCGACGACGACCAGCGAGACAGCCGCGGCGCCGCGACGGACGCACAGATCGGCGAGTTCGCTCACCTGGTTGGGGATGTCACCGACCTCATGCGGGTCGGGCAGGTCCACCCGCATGAGGAGATCGACCCGCTCGGCATTGGTGCCGGTCATGCAGATCAGTACGGCCGAGCGGGTGGGGACCAGACCGAGCAGTGCCGGTACAGCGGCAATGAGGTCGGCAGGGCTGGTGAGCTTGATGGTGTCCATGCCGCATATGTGTCCGGCCGTTCGAGCGTGCACCGCGTCTCATCCACCGGCCGCGGCGACCAGCTCGGCAAGACGCACCATGGCCAACTCAGTTTCGAGCTCCACCGCGTCGAGCACATCGGTGACATCGGCGAGGGCGGCCACAGCCTCAGCGCGCCGCGTCGCCGCAACATCGGGGTCCAACAGCACCCGATGCGGCAGGACGCCACCAAGCTCGAGACCCACCGGGTCCGGGGTGCGCAGTCGGCAGGAGAGCACCGTGCTGATCATCCGGGCAGAGATCGCCGGTCCCGTGGAGTCGATGAGCCCACGGGCGGACACCCTGGGCAGCAAGCTCGTCCTCGCGCGGCCCCCGTTCAGCAGCGGCCGCGCGCAGTGGTGGCCGACCGCTGTCTCCGGTGGGTCCGCCAGCCGGGAGCGGATTCCGGGCAGCCCGTGGCGTTCGTGCAACGCCAGCACCCGATGCCACCGGGTGATCCCGCACGCCGGGCAGGTCGCCGGAGACTCACTGCTGGTGTGCACGAACGTCGGGGCTGCCCCACCGGGTGGGCTCACCCGAACTACGCCCGGTTCCCTGGCGATGTCCCCCACCGCCAGGGAACGCAGCTGGGGCCGGCGCAGCCCGGTAGCGGCCAGTGCCAGCAGGCACCCGTCACGTCTCCCGGCCACCGAGGAGGGCCACCCGTACGCCGGAATCCGCCCGACGGCCCGCATGAGCACCGCAGCCCGGGCCGCGGTGTCGGCTGGGGACACCGCGGTCACCACGGCCGAGGAGTGTCCGCGGAGGTGGTAGCCGGAGTACCCGGCGTCGCGGTGGGCCCGGTTGATGGCGCTGATCCGGCGTCGGGCCGTCGCCGCAGCGGAAGGGCAGTCGTCGAGGAACACCTTCACCGTCGCCGCGTCGGTTCCGAGCGGGGACCGGCCGGTGGCCTGGCACCAGTCGACGAACAGCGACCACTCGGCCCGATACGCCGTCGGGACGATGCTCATAATCCCAGGCGGGTCACCGCGTTGCCCTGCAGCGGGGCCCCCTCGCGGGAGTAGACCTCCACCATGGCGTGCGAGGTGTGCCCCGTCTGGCGCATGATCGCGTGCGCGTCGGCGCCGGACCGGAAGCTCTGGGTGACGAACCCGGCACGCAGCGAGTGCCCGCCCAGGCTTGTCGGGTCCAGTCCGGCGGCCGCGCCGCGCCGCTTCACCACCAGGTTGATCGCGTGCCCGGTGACCGCCCGGGTGTGGATGACGCCGGAGCGGCTGACGGGCCGGAACAGCGGGCGCGAGGGCTCCAGTCCCCCGGTCGGGGTGTCGGTGTCCTGCAGCGGGGCCCGGCAGATGTGCACCGACACCGACGATGATCCGCGCAGCACCCTCAGCACCGCCGGGCGACCGCCGGTGTCGGAGGCGTCGAGCACCGCGCGCCAGCGTCGCAGCGCACACGGGGCGCAGGTGAGTGGGTTCTGGCCGTAGGGCAGTGCCACCACCCGGCCTCTGCCCTCCTGGTCGGTCTTGGAACGGCCGAGTGCGACGTGCGCCCCGTCCTGGACGTGCCAGATGACGTCGCGCACCGCCAGCCCGGACAACTCCGAGCGGCGAAACGCTCCGGCGAAGCCCATCACCAGCAGGCAGGCGTCCCGACGGGCGGCCACCGCGACGGGCCACGTCGTGAGATCCAGCTGCCCCAGCACCCTTCGCAGGTCCCCCAACAGCAGCGGCGCCCGGCGGGCGGGTGGGGTGGCCCGTTCCCGGCGGATCCCGCTGAGCACCGCCACCACCCGCGGGTGGTGCCCCGGCGGGGGGTGGCCGTTGACGGTGTGCGCCTTGTTCATCCCCGCCACCCAGCGGCTCATCGTCGCCGGTGCGTACCGCCACGACCCGTCGACACGCTGCTGGTGCGCGGCATCGGCGAGGTAGGCGGCCACGACGTGCTCGTCGGCGGGCAACGCAGTCACCTCTCGGCGGTTGCACCACGCGGTGAACCTGGCCCAGTCCCGCTGGTAGGCCAGCCGGGTAGCAGGTGCGGCCGCCGAGTCGAGGAACGCCGCGGCCTGCTCGCCGGCGGTGCGCAACAACAGGGAGCCCACCGGATCGGAGCCCACTGTGCCGGCCGGTTCACGGACCTGCGGCGATACGTCCATCCGCAGAGGATAAACAGGCCGCCCGACACGAAGACCCCACCCACGGTGCGATTCCTCGATCTGATCTGACCGAGCCGATTCGGTGTGCCCGCATCAGCCAGCAGCCCCGCGCGGACCGGGACCGGGCAGATCGTTGCGTTCGCCGCCCCCAACCTGACCGGATTCGGCCGTCCCTGCAACGTCACACCCAGCGTGGGGACGTACTTCTCGCCCTAGCTCTCAGAGTTTCAGCCGAGCCAACACGCCTGCCCGAGTGGTGCCCGTGAGGGCACCGAGGAGCGCGATGACCGCGCTCTTGGTCCGGGGCCGCACCGGGTTCGTCAGCATCAGTCTCCGGGCCACCACAGCCATCTCCGCCCCGACCGTCTCCACGAGGGCGGCTTCCACTGCCCTCGTGACGTCGGCTGGGTCCATCTCACCGAGCTCGATGCCAGTGAGACTGCTCTGCGAGATTCGCAACGCCTCGTAGTGGACGAGCGCGGCGACCGGACCGGAAGCCAATGCCTCGGCGGCATCGAGAATTACGGGATGAACGTCATGACTGCGGTATCCGGGCATGGTGTTGATGTGCGCGGTCGACCATCAGTCGACCGCGTCACCTCCAAAGCCGGGACGTACTTCTCGTCCTAGCGGGCCACCGCGATGCCCGCGGCCTCCGGATCAGTCAGTCCCTCGGCTGCGGTTGTGGCACCGGCAGGTATCGCCCGTCCTGCGACGGGTACATGCCGGCGTGCTAATCCACCGGCCACGTGGCCCGAACGATCTGCGTGAACCCACGCGACGACCGAGCATTCGCGGCATCGGTCATTGCGTGGTCGGTGATGCAGTCCGCCCTGTGGCATTGGGGGCAGTGCTCTGGTGGGGCCGACGCGGTGTGGGTCGCGGCCAGAGACTGCGCCCACCCCGCTCTACAGCAGACGCCCTCCGGCGCTGTCCCCGCGAAGGCGGCCACCGCCTCGGACCTGCTGTCGGAGTGCGGTGCCACCTGGTGCTCGATCACGATGTTCCCCTCTGGTTTGTGCGGGTGGTGGATCAGCCGGCGACAGCGACAGCGATCCGGCCGGTCGTCTTGCGGTACGCGGCGAACCACGCCTCGATCGGGGCCACAACGATCGTGTCGGTGCCGTGGCGTTCGACGATGGCGACACGCCGGTCCCGCGGAACCCCCAGATTCTCGCTGCGCAGATGTGCCACTGCGGCGCCGGGGTTGCCGAACCGGGCGATCTCATCGTGGGCGAGGGTGTCATCGGGCCAGAACAGGCACGACGCGAGCCATCGCACCGAACCGACGCGCGCGCGCGGAATCGGCGCCATCCCCAGCGCGAAATCCATGCGACCGTGGCGGGCTTGGCGCTGTGCACCGACCGCGGCCTGGCGCAATGCGGCCCCGACGTCGGCGCAGTTCTTCACCTGCACCGCAGCATCGGGGAACACCTTCAGGTCCCCGATGTCCTCGCGGCGGCCGGCACCCAGCATGCGCATAGCATCGGGCACCACAAGATCAGGTACCAAGCTCACGCAGACCCGGACCGCTTCGCGTTCGCCGCGGTCACCTTTGTTCTTCGATGAGTTCGCCACAATGGTCGTTTGCGCTTGGCCGCTGATCGGGTGGCCCGTGAAGACTGCCAGGAGGACGGCCTCCGATCTGCGCATGTTCCACAGACAACAGGCCTGGGGAGCGACGTTCAGAAAGGACACGCACGATCATGGAGATCACTCGCCGCTCATTCATGACCGAGCCCGGGGAACCGCTGCTCATCGCACAGTCACCGATCGCCACCGCCATCAGATTTGGGACATGGCTGGCGGAGGCGGGGCTGCCGGCGAGCAGTGTGCTGTCCAGCCCGCTGTCCGCGGTGCCCCTGCCCATCTATCCGGCGTCCTGGGACGAAGGGTCGCGACGGTGGCCCGGGGTACGCCCCGAGGCGATGTGGCATCCGCTGATGTGGCTGCCCGATCGCGTGGCCAAGCGGTACAACATCCTGTACGACGGTGAGGAGCCCGTGCTGGAGGACGACGACACGTGGGCGGTGCGCGTCGCCCTGGAGCTCACCGCATCCGGAATGTACGACGAATCCAGCGGCACCTGGATGGACGTGCTCTCCCTGGTCGGGCTGGACCCGGACAACGACGCCGACCTCGCCCGCGTCTCGGAGTGGCTAGCCGGGGCCGACGACGACCTGCTGGACAGCATCGACCTGGCCGAGCACATGGACAACCCCGACGACCTGACGTGGGCGCTGTCCTCCGCGGTGGACATGGTGGACGACCTCCGGCTACTGTCCTGGGCCCTCACCGCCGACGACCTCCTCGACGTCCTCGACGACCTGGTTCAGGGCAGAGACGACGAAGCCCTCGACGAGGGACGCGCCCGCTGGGTAGGCGCCGTCGTCGCCCGGATCGCCCAAAGCCACTTCTCGGCGCTGGAAACCATGGACGGGAAACCGGAAGAGGACTACTGGGAGGGGATGCAGAAGACCCTCGAGTTCGGCGCCGCGGATCTCCCGGCGCTCCTCGAAGGTCCTATCAGCGAGATGTCCGATCGGCTCGGGGAGATCCGCGAGCAGTACTGGCCCATGATGGAAACCCTCGCCGACGACGCCCCTCCGACCGGCATCGAATCTCTCATCCCGGCCCTCAGCTCGGCAGCGAACTGAGGGCCGGGACCCGGGTCGCTGCCGAGAAGCTCAGGTCCGGGCGGCGTTCTTCCGAGGGATCACCAGGATCACGATGAGGGTGATGATGCTGAAGAAGAAGCCGAGGATGCCGAACAGCACGGCGCTGTGGCCCTTGGATTTGGCGATGAGCGCGCAGACGACCGCGGCGATGATTCCGCCGATCAGGTAGAAGATGCCCTTGACGCCGCTGAGGATCATTCCGGCGGCGAGCACGTGCGTGTCCGAGGCGGCGAGCAAGGTGTACATGGTGTGCCCTTCCGAGGGTGAGGAGCCCACCCTAGCGGGGAATACCGACAACGCCGTGCACTATGGACATCCTGGGTTCACCGCCCCGAGCTCGCGGCCCAGGCCCCGTTGGTGCAGCCACTCCTGGCGCAGACCCCGTTGCGCCGCCGGCAGGGTGTTGGGCACCGAACGACCGCGCCGGTTGACCCGGGTGGCCGGGTAGCACCACTCGGGGCGGAACGAGCGCCAATGCCCGCTCTCCCCGCCGACGCAGGTGACGGAACCGTCGGTGCCGAGGCCCCGCACGAGGAACACCCCACGCTCGCCGTCGACCCGGATCGCCATGCCCTCGGGCAGACCGAGCTCGGTGAGCGCCACCAGCTGGGCCTGATGGGCCTGCTCAATCTCGGCGTGGCGCAGCTGGGCCCGCGCCCGTTGGGTGTTCACACGGACAGTGTGCGCGAACCCGTCCACCGGTGATGGTTACCGAAAATCCCGGTACAACGGCGCCGCTGTCCGCGCGCTGCAGGCTCGCCGACGGCGATCTCAGCTCGCATAAGTGAAGTTATCGAAGCCTTCAACACACCGGTGGGAAGTGCCTGTTTCGGGCCCTCATCCGGGGCGTCGAAGCGGCGGCCGCACACATCGAAGCCATGGCCATGGCTTCGATCGACCCCGACCAGCAGTCGCTGTTCGACGTCGCGCCACAGGTGACCGTCCCCGACCCGTTCGCCGGCCACCGGCCGGTCACGTTGCCGAAGGCCGGGGCGCGCATCCGCTACCAGGCGCCGGAGGGTGTGCGCAGCGGCGTCATCTGGTGCGCGGCACCGGGCAACCAGGTCTGGGTGACGCCGACAGACGGTGCGCCCCGGTTCGAGCGGGTCGCGGTCTGGGCCACGACCCGGCCGGGGAACGTGCGGGGCGAGCTGTCGCAGGGGACACCGGGCAGGCCGCACACATCGTGGGCATGACCAACACCATCACCCGTGTCGGCGCCGGGACCCCCCGTGGTGGCCAGTTCGCCACCACGACCCACCAGGAACCGCACCTCGAACTCTCCCGAACCGTTCTGGGCAACCCCGTCATCGCCAGGAACGTCCGTCCGCACGATGCCGACGAAACCGTCGAAGACCCCGCCGGTGCGCTGACCTACCGCCAGGACGGCACCCGAGTCCAGGCAACGGCGCTGGACTCCTCCGGCGCGATGACCACCACCGATGGTGTGTGCGTCGGTGTGCAGTTCAACGCAGACGTCGAGGAGCAAGTGGTACGCCACGACGACGGCACCCTGGGCGCCTACCACCCCGAGGACGTCACCCGCGACACCGTCGGGCCCCTGTGGACCGCCACCGGGAATGAGGGCGCCGCCGCCCGCAGCGCGCACCGCAACGGGCACGCCCTGGCCGTTGAGCCCGACCAGCAGGGGCTGGCGGCGAAATGGAGCATCACCACCGCCGAAGGCCACCGCCTGGGCGGTCGCGCGGACACCGCCGGGCAGGCCTGCGCCGCCGCGACCGAATACTCCGACCACTACGCCGCCGCCCAGGCGCGCCACCAACTGGGCGCGGACCGCCACCACGACAATGGTGGTAGGTCCCCGGTGTACATCGAGGAAGCCGGGGACGACGGGCTGCGCGCCATGCTCGGCGGCAAGGACCCCAACTCCTTCACACCACCGTTCTGAGCCGATCCCCGAGCAGACGCACACAGTTCCCATGTCCCCCCACGAGCAGGTAGTCCACCTGCACAATCACAGCGAGCACTCCTGCCTGGACGGTTTGAGCCGTCTCAAAGGGATGTGCCAGATCGCCGCGGAGCAAGGCCAGGACGCCATCGCCCTCACCGACCACGGCACCCTGGGCGGCGCCTGGAAATTCGCCAAAGCAGCGAAAGAGGTCGGCATCAAGCCGATCCAAGGCTGCGAGCTCTACCTGTCCCTCGGTGCCCGCGAAGAACGCAACGAGGAGATCGAACCCCGCGACGACGAAGGTGACACCGACGCCGACGACGACTCGCACGGCAAGACCACCGGGGGTGGGGACACCAAGACCCGGCGCTACCAACACCTCACCGTGCTGGCCGGCTCCACGCAGGGCTGGGACAGCCTGGTGCGGATCCAATCCGCCGCGCACAGCAGTTTCTGGTACAAGCCGCGTGCCGACTTCGACCTCCTCGCCCGCCACAGCGAAGGCCTGATCGTCCTCACCGGATGTCTCGGCGGGCCGGTGGCCAGCAAACTCAAGCGGGGCGACTACGAAGGTGCTCGGGCCAACCTCGGGCGCCTGATCGAGGCGGTCGGCAAGGACAACGTGTACGTCGAGGTCATGGACCACGGCATCGCCGCGGAACGCAAAGTGACCGGTGGTCTGGTGGATCTGGCCCGCGAGTTCTGGGGACCCGCCGACTACGAGAAGCGTGTCGTCGCCACCAACGACGCCCACTACCCACGGGATACCGACGCCGCCGCGCACGACGCGTGGCTGGCCGTGGGGGTGGGCCGCAAGTTGGACGACACCAACCGTTTCGCGTTCAAAGGCACCGGCTACTTCATTCGCTCCGCCGAGCAGATGCGGGGCATCTTCGACGACGGCAACGGCACCGGCAAAGCCGTGGACACCACCCTGGACATCGCCGAGCGGTGCTCCGGTGACGTGCTGCCCGCCTCGGAGCTGCGTCTGCCCCAGTTCCCTACCCCGCAAGGGTTCACCGGGGACGCCGCCGCCTACCTCAAACATCAGGTGCGGGCCGGGGCGCAGCGTCGTTACGGAGCTCCACTGCCCCAGCCGGTGCGGGACCGGTTGAACTTCGAGTTCACGATCATCAGCGACATGGGGCTGGCCGACTACTTCCTCATCGTCGCCGACATCATCGACGCCTCCCGCAAGCACGGGGTCCGAGTCGGGCCAGGACGCGGCTGCCTGCACGGTGACTCACTGGTCTGGACCGAAGCCGGGTACAAGACGATCCGCGACGTCGCCGTCGGTGACCGGGTACGCACCCACACCGGCGCTGTTCGCCCCGTGGCGAACACCTTCCGCTACGACGTGGATGAGAAGCTGGTCACGCTGCGGGCTTTCAGTGACGGCAACGGTGTCACTATGACGGGCGACCACAAGGTGCTCATTCGGCGGGGCGAGTACGAGGCACGTCCCGAGCGCACCAAAGGTGGCGCGGTCTACTCCGAGGCCATCACGTCCCCGCTGGAATGGGTCCGCTCAGACCAGGTGTCGGTCGGTGACCTCCTCTGCGTCCCGCGCCCCCAGGCCACCGTGGTGTCGCCTGGGGTCATCGACGTCGCACCCCTGCTTCCCCCGGCGCCCGCAGGCACGACGTTCACGGTGACCTCGACGGAGATCATCGAGAGCTACACGACGAACAAGCCCTACCCGCACAGTGTGCGGGAAGTGGCGGCCGCGCTGAGCATGTCCCGCCAGGTCATGCAGGGAATGCTTGCCCGTCGGGTCCCGGACAGCGGGGACATCATCGAGAGCTGCGCAAACAGGTGGGGAGGACTCCTCCGGAGAAGGTCCGTAAGACAAATGCGAGCACGCGACCGGCTCGTCGCCGAGCTCCGCTCTCGTGGTTTCGCGACACTCGCCGACTGGGACCGCTACGTGGGCATTACGTCCACCGTCGTTGTCCGCACGCCACGGTTCATCCCCGTGAACGAAGACCTGTGCTTCCTGATGGGTGCCTGGGCGTCCAACGGTTGGCTCACAACTGACTCCGGGCGTTCGGTGGGGTTCGCGGAGCGACGATCCACTGCGGACGACACCATCGCGTTGATGGTGAAGCGCGTGTGGGGACTCGGTATCCAGGTTGCGTCCTCGACGCACTCGGATCTCCTGCAGTACGACATGCGCTGCGCTGCGGTGCGGGCGTTGTTCCGCAGCTTCGCCCCCGACTACGTGATGACCGCCCAGACCAAGCACCTGCCCGACTGGGTGCTCGGGCTGTCTGCTGAGCACCGCAGGTCGCTGTTGGACGGGTTGTGGTGGGGAGACGGAACGATCTCGGGTGGTCGGTGGCAGTACGCCACCTCATCACCGGCGCTCATGCACCAGGTACGAGATCTGATCTGGTCGCTCGGCGCGCCCGCCGGCGTCGACGTCGACGTCGACGAACGAACCGATGCGCGTCCGGGATACGCCAACCGCTCGATCGGCTGGCGTATCCGCACGACACCAAAGTTCGTGGCCCCCAAGGCTCAGTTCGGTGGTGCGGACGAGGACTACATCTACCTGCGCGTGCGTGCGGTGCAGGCTTCCGACCGGGTCACAGAGGTCTTCGACCTCGAGGTCCCTGTGGAGCATTCCTTCATGACCGACTCCTATGTGGTGCACAACAGTTCAGCCGGAAGTGTGACAAGTTACTGCCTGGAGATCGTCAACGTGGACCCGCTCGCCCACGGACTGCTGTTCGAACGGTTCCTGGACCCGGCCCGCGTCGGCATGCCCGACGTGGACATCGACTTCGACACCGTCGGGCGGGACTGGGCCATCAACTACGCCGTCACCAAGTACGGCGCCGACCGGGTGGCGCGCATCGGCACCTTCGGGATGGCCAGGAGCCGTCAAGCGATCAAGAACGCCGCACGGGTCCTGGACCACGTCCCCATCGGCAACGAACTGTCCAAACTGGTTCCCATCGTCGGTGACGGCAAACCAATGGACTTTGACCAGCTCGACGACGAGGACAACGGGTCTTCCACCGCGTTCCGGGCGAAGGTGGCGGCGTCCGAGGAAGCGAAGGCTGTCATCGAACTGGCCCGCTCCTTCGAGGGTGTCGTCGCCCAGGAAGGCATCCACGCCTGCGGTGTGGTGATCGCCGACGCCACCTTCGACGGTCTGGTCCCCCTGCGGTGGGACCACCGAAAAGGGGCGGAGGCAGACACCGCCGTCACCGTGTGGGACGGCAAGGACATGGACGACGCCCAGTTCCTGAAACTGGACTTCCTGGGTCTGCGCAACCTCGACGTCATCTCCGAGGCGGTGCGCCTCATCGAGGCGACCACCGGTGAGGTCATCGACGCCGACAACCCACCCACCGACCCCACCGATGAGCGGGTACGGACTACCTGGGCGGGGATCCGTGCCGGCCGCACAGCCGGTCTGTTCCAGCTGGACGGATCGGGGATGACGAAACTGTGTGAGCAGATCGCGCCCGAGTCCGTCGCCGACCTGTCCGCCATCATCGCGCTGTACCGACCGGGGCCCCTCGGCGCGAAGATGGACGTGCACTACGTCGCCCGCAAGCGCGGCGAAGAGGACGTCGACTACGCCATCTACACCGCGGACCCCGCCGAGCAGGCGGTGATCGCCTCCGTGCTGAACGACACCTACGGGGTGCCGATTTACCAAGAATCTCTGATGATCTTGGGTGAGCTGGTCGCCGGATTCGGGCCGGCGGAGAAGAACCGGCTGCGCAGGGCGTTCTCCAAGAAGAAGCGTCCCGAGATTGAGGCGATGAAAGTCGTGTTCATCGACGGGGCCCAGGCCGAGGTGATCGACGAGCGCGGAGTTGTGACGAAAATGGCGTTCGCGGTGAGCACCGCGGAGAAGCTGTGGGAGACCTTCGACGCCTCGGCCGAGTACATCTTCAACAAGTGCTTGACCGGGGACACCGTGTTGCCCACCGGTGTCGGAGAGGAGTCCTGGGAGCTCGGCGAGCTGTACCGCAAGCTGAGCACCATCGACACCCCAGGACCGGTCTGCGGTTGGTGCGCAACGGTGCCGTCGGTGGTGCGGGGCCTGTGCCTAGGCTGCTACTCCTGGCACCAGGATTTCCACTCCGCCGACAAGGGTTTCACGCTGCTGTCCTACGACGCCGCGGACGGCCGGATCCGGCCCAAGCGGGTCCGCGACGTGCACCACAACGGGGTCCGGGACGTGTGGCGGATCGAAACAGGCGAAGGTCATGTCGTCCGAGCCACCGCACAGCACCGTTTCCTCGTCCCGCTCGGTTGGGTGCGGGTCTCCGAACTCGCCGTGGGCGCACACATCGCGGTCGATGCAGGCCACGAGCGGGCCGGGGCCTGCCACATCGTGGCCTTCGACGAGATTGTGTCCATCACCGCCGACGGGTGTGCGGACACCTACGACGTGGAGATGGACGACGTGGGCCACAACTTCGTCGCCAACGGAATCGTCAGCCACAACAGCCACTCGGTCGCCTACGGCCAAACCGCCTACATCACCGCCTATCTGAAGGCGAACTGGCCGTCCCAGTATGGTGCGGCGCTGCTCGCGGTGACCTCCCAGGACGACAAGCGTCAGGGCACGCTCAACGCGCTGCGCGAGGAAGGTGTCGCCGTCGCACCGCCCTCCCTGCGCCTCGGCGGAATATCCACCCTTTCCACCGAGGACGGAACAGTTCGACTGGGCATGCGGGAGATCAAGGGCGTCGGTGACGCTGCCCGCTGGATCGTCGCCGAACGCGACACCGGTGGGCCCTTCGAGTCGGTCCGGGACCTGCTGCGCCGCGTCAAAGTCCCAGCAACCCCGGGCGGTCCGCTGGTGAACAACCTCGGGATCGGGGCTGTGGACGGGCTCATCGAGGCCGGTGCCCTGGACGAGTACGGACCGCGCCTGGGCATGAAGATGGCGTTGCGCGCCGAGCGGGACAGCGACAACGTCGAGGTACCGGACATGGAGTGGGGTTCCCTGGAGCGTGCTGCCCGTGAACGGGACCGCCTCGGCCTTGTCCTGTCCGCTCACCCGTTGGTGACCTTGAAAGACCAGGTGAAGATTTGGCGGCCCCCGGGTATGGAGGGGAAGACCCGACCGATGTCGAACGTCCCCGTCCCGGTCCAGAAAATCGGGGCGGTGGACGGAGCCGAGATACTCACCCTCGGGGTGCTCGCCAGCTGGGCCGAACGCTCCTACTCGCGGGGCCGCATGGCCAACATTGTCCTGGAGGGCAGCACGTCGGCGGTGGAGTGTGTCCTGTGGGATGAACAACTGCTCGAGTTGAAAGCCGACGGTGACCTTCCCGTCGTCGGCTCCATCCTGGCGCTCCGCGGGAAGGTCACCGTCACCACCGTGGACACCGGGGACGAGGACGGGGGCAACGAGGAACGGCGGCAGGTGACCGCCCGGCGGGTGTGGAAGGTGACGTTGGACGACGACGCCAGACTGGCCATGCCGGCCGCATCGGCCCACGTGCCGCTGCGCAGGATCACCGCCATCGGCGTCACACCAGCAGCCCCCGCAACCTTCCCGACGACGGCCACCTCGCCACCGTCGGAGGTGCCCACCGAGCCGACCGACACCCACCGGTCCAGTCCGGCCGCCGCAGAAAACCCTGAACCGGAGGACACCGGGCGGGAGGTGGTCCGGTTGACGCTGCTCCTGGACAAGACGGACGACGCAGCGACCCAGTTGTCGACGGCGGATTGGGAACACGTGCGCGAGCAGCTGTTCCCCACCTACCCGTGGAGGCTGTTGGAGTCGAGGATCGCGGAAACACCGGGCGGAACCGACCTTGAGGTGTTCGCCACCCCTGACGGTCGATTGGAGCTGCTGATCACGGTGTGTGACGAACCAGTATCCGGCGACAACCTGGTGATCACCAGCCAGAGTGTCTCCGGTTGATCCCCTGCACCGGAGGTCATCGAAGCCGATTGACAGGCAGACGCAAACGAAGGGTGAGCAGAAAGAAATGCTCACCCGGACGGGCACCCGCCCGACCTCGGGAACGCCGTCGCCCACCATGGGCAGAGGAGACAAAGCACCATGAACAACCAGACATTCGTCGGGAACCTGACCCGGGACCCCGAGCTGCGCCACAGCTCGGAAGGCAAGCCGCGGGCCACGTTCTCCCTCGCCATCAACGAGGGTGAGGGTGACAACGAGAAGACCCACTTCCTCGACTTCACCGCCTTCGGCACCCTCGGTGAGAACGTCGCCGCGTCCCTGAGCCGCGGACAGCGCCTCGTCGTCACCGGGCGGGTCAGCACCTACAAGAAGGACGTCACGATCGGTGGGGAGGACAAGTCGCTGACCATGGTCGGCTTCGTCGCCTCCGCCGTCGGTCCGGACCTGCGCTGGGCGACCGCCAAGGTATCCAAGGTCGAGCGTTCCCGCGTGGAGCCGGCCGACGCCGGTGCCGAAGAGGCACCCGCGCAGGCAGCATCCACGGAGGCAGCACCCGCCAAGGCCGCCAAGCCGGCCAAGGCGGCTGCCAAGCCGGCCGCGAACGACGATTTCTGAGTGATCTCCACTGTGGTTTCTGCAGGTAATCCACCGTAGGGCCACAGTGGAGGGCACAACGTCCGCTCGGACGCCCGCCACCACAGGAGGGGGACCACCGTGTCACACGGAGTCACCGAGGACGGGACTGAAACACTCAGTCCCGTCCTCGGTGACTCCCCTCCAGTTGCCAGTGGGGGGATTTCGCTGCTGCGCACCCGGTGGCAAACCGCTCACTGGGTTCTGGGGCACACTTTTTCCCGGGTGTTGATGGCCGTTGCGCTGCTCGGTGTCCTCGTCGCTGTCCTCGCCCCCGCACTACACACCGACACGGCCGGACGTGCACCGGCCCCCGTGGCCACCAACCCTGCCACCACTTCCACAGCACCCTCGACCACCACCTCGGCACCGAGCACTGTGCCGAGCACTGTGAGTCCACCACCGACCACGGTGGTAGCGGTGCCGCCACCTGTTGTCCCGGTGCCGCCGCCAGTGCCAACCACACCAGCACCGGTGGCGCCCCCGCCTGTGGTGGTCCCCCCGCCCCCGCCGGTGGTGGTCCCCCCGCCCCCGCCGGTGGTGATCCCACCCCCCGTAATCCAACCCCCCGTGGTGATCCAGCCTCCTGTCGTGGTCCCCCCACCCGTGCAACCACCTCCGGTCGTCGTGGCTCCCCCGGTGCCGCAACCCCCGGTCAACCTCAGCCAGACCGGATACAAAACCGTCGTCTGCTCGACACCCACCGTGTTGACCTTCACGGTCAACGGAGTGGGAACGGTCGGACTGTCCGTCTCGGGTGCAGGGTCCGGTGGTGGCTACGGCAACGGCACCGTCACCCGGGCGGTGTCCGGTCCCGCCGGGACGTACAACGTCGCCTACAGCGCCAGCGGCGGGTCAGCGTCCATCTCCTACGGTGCGAGAGGATCGTGCAGTGGGTGAGGGCACGCCGGGTGAGGACCGAGCTGCCTTCGGCTCCGGTTCCGCCGTCGGCGCCCGCATGCTGATGCGGTTGCGGCACGACGCGAAACGACGAAGCTCCTCCGACGACGCCCATGTGTTGGCCAACTCGATCGCCGCACTGGCCCTGAGCTGCATCGGCACCGAGCCCGACGACTACCAGGCCGGGCAGGTGCTGCGCGCCGTCGCCGTCGCCCTGGTGGCCACCAGGCAGTCGTTCATGGCGACCCGCGACCTGTCCGACATCGGGCTGTCGGAGTCGATGCCGGCGATCACGCACCTGTCCCGGATTGCCGAGTCATTGGTGGCCCTGGCCGACGAATGCCGCGCCGCCGAGCTCGATGAACCTTTGCTCCCCCTGTTCAACGACGGCGATCCATTCAAGGATTCGGCCGCCGGCTGATCGGGCGCCATCTCGGGCATTCGGCGGACGCTTTGCGGGCGTTACGGGACAAGAGAATGTCCGCCATGTGTCCGGAAATGCCCTCAATCACGGCTGCACGCCACGCCCACGCCGGTCACCGGGCCTGAACCGGGCACCTGCCGGCACTTCCCGGCGTTCGCTGGGCATTCGCCGGACATCATTCGGGCACTTACCGGACACGCCGCTGGCGTTACTGGGGCAAGAGAATGTCGGCTCCCCGTGGTTCCGGGTGAGCGGTGACGTTGTGCTGGCTGGTCACGCCGCGTCCCGTGCGGTCGCGTAGGCGAGGATACGGCGTTCGTAGTTGGCTTGGTTGGCGAACCCGCAGCCGACACGT
>JAABUI010000469.1_pt1 | contig 30760 bp, 24 predicted proteins | sample 5559111 | NCBI WGS metagenome assembly JAABUI01 (sample SAMN10711870, study PRJNA513365) | rock metagenome | isolation source: Antarctica rocks | place: Antarctica: Victoria Land, Buttleship Promontory | reverse complement strand
CTGGTCTCGGTGGGTTACACCACCGGCGGTGAGCACTGGATGCTCGATCTGGAGCGGATCGCGGCGATGTCGCTGGCCGGCGACCAGGAGCGTTGCCTGAACCTGATGCGGTTCCTGGCTGCTGAGCTCGCGCACAACAGCTGGTCGGAGATGCTCCGGGTCACCCTCGTCGGATTCGGTGAGGAGCTGGTCGGGGTCAACCCGAACCGGCTGACCTATACCGAAGACGTCAATGGTGCGATTGCCACCTTGAACCGGCACCGCCAGACGGTCACCGAAGCAATGACCGACGCTGGTGTCGACGTGCTGACGGGGCGGCTGCGCGATGTCCTGGGGGACAGCTGGGCTCCGAACGTGCTGCTGATCGCGCCTCACCTGCTGGCCGACAATGCGGCCGGCAGCGCGTTGAACAGCGACGGGATGAGCGGGCTGGCAGAACTGCTGGGCGCCATGAAGGCGCAGCCTTCCCGCGCGTCGATCGCGCTGGTACTGACCGCTGACCCTGACGCCGACCAGCACGCCGACGCGACCCGCTGGCAGCTCACCGTCGACTCGGGCGGCATCTTGCGCATCCCGGCGTTGGGGCTGGAACTGATCGCCCAGCAGATCCCCGCCTGTGACGCCGCCGGCTTGTCGCAGATGTTGGCGTTGGCGGCCGCCGGTGACGATCAGTCGGTACCGGCTGCCCGCGGCCAGCAGCCGTGGGATGAGTTCGCGGACGCCTGCGGTGGTCTGATCGTGCCGCCTGCTCCGACCCAGAGCGAACCAGCTGAGCCAGGTGGGCAGGGTGGGCTCGGTGGGCAGAGTGGGCCGGGTCATGTACCTGGGCTGCATCTGGCTGACAGCGCTGCCTTTGTGAGCAACTCGGTGCTGCCGCTGTCGCCGCAGACCTACCTGGAGCAGACCGCTACCACCGAGCAGGACCTCCTGGCGCTGGCGCCGCAGGTCGATTGCGGCCTGCGGGAACAGGTCACCCGCGCCGACCCTGACCTGGATGCCGAACTGGCGGCCTGGGCCGACCCGACCTGCCCACGACCACGGTTGACACTGCTCGGACCTGTGCAGGTCCGCGCGGCGGGCGAGTTGCCCGCTCGCAGTCCGCAGCTCGCCTTCCACACCGAGGTGGTGGCCTACCTGGCCACCCGTCCCGCCGGTGTGCTGTCGGACCGTTATGCCAGGGCGATCTGGCCGTCCGAGCCGGACGTGGTCGGTAAGACCAAGGTGCGGGAGTCGGTGTCGACAGTCCGGGCCTGGCTCGGTGAAGACCCCGCGACCGGGCAGCCCTACCTGCCGTCCGGCTCCTTTGAGGCCGGCCGGGCGCGCTACCGGATCAACCAGCTGCTGTGCGACGCGGAACTGTTCCGGCGGCTGCGGCTCCGCGGCGTTGCCCGCGGACCGGAAGGCATCGGTGATCTGCAGAGCGCACTGGCGCTGGTGACCGGGGAACCGTTCGCGGACCTACCCACACCCCGCAAGGGATCCCCCGGTGGGTACAGCTGGCTGGCGGAGGCGAACTCCCGCCTGGATCACGAATACGCCGCGATGATCGTCGACGTGGCCCACATCGTGGCCACCCACCACCTCGCCGCGGGCGAGCCCGCCGCGGCGGCCGCGGCCGCGCAGGTCGCGCTGCGGGCGGGCAGTTACGAAGACGTGCCGCTTCTGGACCTGGTCGCGGCCTGCGACGCGCAAGACCAACGCGCCGAGGCCGACGCCTACGTCAAGAAGATCCTGGCCAACCACGACGCCGACGTGGAGGAGGACCTGCCACCACGGACAGCACAGGTGCTGTTCCGGCGGCAGTGGACCCACCGGGCAAGCTGACCGTGCAAGCCAACCAGTTGAACCTCAGTTGACGAGTGGTCCGAGTCGGTCGGGCCGCCTGAACAAGGAGATGCATTATGGGTGACGTCGGACGCAAGCGTCGTCGGATCGAGGTCGTGCCCTCACAACCAGCCGAGCCGACGACTGAGCCGATGACCGCACCGCAGCAGGCTCCCGAGCCGACCCCGCAACGGGAGCCGGGACAGGTGCCGACGCCGTCCACGCCGTGACCTGTGCAGACCAGGTCCACCGGGTCCGACGTGACGCCAGGATTCTGGCAGGGGCGGGACGTGATGGATCTGACTGATCTTGGGGTTGAGGCCGTCGGTGTGGGGACATCCGGATGGTACGGACGTTCCGGATCGGACCGGCCGGGCAGCTGTACCCGGTGAACTCGATCGACGCCTGGGTTGACGGCTGGAACACCGCGGTCTGCGGGCGCGGCAAGACCCACGCCCCGCCAGGCCCGAATTGCCGGTGCGGTTTCTACCTCTACAGCGACCCGGCGTACGCGCTCGCGCAGCCGCCTGCCCGTCAGGTGATGGCGGTCGTGGCCACGCACGGAGCCATGGAAATCGGGAGCCGCGGCGCCCGGGCGTCCCAGGCACGAGTGGAGGCTCTTTGGTTGGGGCCGCGGGTCAGCGACCAGCTGGCCGAGGCCGTCCGCGAGCGTCACCCGACGGTGATGGTGTTCCGCGACCGGACCACCATGGACCAGCTGTTTCCGTTGACGCACCTGGACGGGTTCGGCAAACGTCGGGTGTCGGAGCGGACCCGGCGCCGACTCCGACCCGTGATGTGGACGTTCCTAACCGCCGTCGTCTTGCTCGGCTGCATCCCCACCCGCCTCACCTTGGCCTCACCGGCCGGCACCGCGCTGTGGTTGTCCCTGGTCGCCGTCAGCCTGATCGTCATGCTCACCGGACTGGTACTGCGGTCGTCCGTGGTCGGGTTGCAGGGTTCCGCCGCCCTCGCGTGGTTGATCACCGCAGGCCCGCAGACCCCCGTCATCTGGGCGATGCGCGGGCCGTTCGTCGTGCTGATGGCCACGGCAATGCTGATCTGGCGGCGTGCGGGGCAGCCCGGCCGAACGGTCCGGACCGCCCGCCTGGATCAGGGCCTCCGGCGCTGGCGGGGCCGGTTCCCAACCTCGGGGTGACGCCACTGACGCACCGCCAGGCGCTGCAGCTGGCCGCGAAACGCCGCCCGTCAGATGGCCACCGAGCGACTGGGCCGTATGCGGCGGCGCTGTCGCCGGGCTGGTCCGCCAGCCAGGTGATCTGCTTTGCCCGGTGACTACCGAGGGTCAGTGTCCAAGGAGCGCCAGGCAGCCTTCTGCGAGGGCGCTGCCGGTGACGTCGACCTTCTCAGCGTGGTTCACGCCCCGTCCCATTTCGACGGTGAGGCTGCTCGAGTTGGCGCCTGAGGGCGCGGTGTCCTGGGGTACGGTTCCGTCCGAGGGTCTGCGAGGCCAGCCTCGCCGAGGAGGTGAAGCAGTCCCAGCTCGTCGAGAGCCTGCGCCGCGTTGACCCGACATCCTCGGCAGGACTCGTGCGCGACAATGTCGACGGCAAGACCGCGGAGCCAGGTAACAGCGACACCCTCGCGAGCGGCGGCAGGGTCGTCGGTGTTGACGTCTGGATGCTCCTGCGCGGCGGTGAGGCTTATAATCTTATCGAGGTGAAGGACTGCGGGCGCCCGACGAGGCCGCTCTTTACCGTGACGACGCTCCCGCGCTTCCGGTCGGTGCCGAGGAACGCCAGGCCGTCCCAGGTCTCGACAACGTGAAGTCCGACGGCGGGATGCGGGCGTGTCGGCACGGCATACCGTAACGGGCCCATCACCGGCATCCATCAGGTCACTGGCGCCGCGCTGGGAAGCCGGTCGAATCTGCGGATCGCCAGATCATGGGCTCCGGGCGCTGACGGGACCGATTCGCGTCCCGAGGTGACCCCGCTCGCGCACCATCCGTCCGCCTCCAGCTGACCGCGGGGGCAGCATGCAGAACTGTCCCCCCGGATTGGGGTGACAGTTCGACGGACACTGTTTACGCAGGGTCACGGCATCCCCGCCCGATGCCGAAGGACCCCCGCAGATGTTTCATGACGCCACCGTGGTCGGCAGTTGGCCGGCCCTCACAGACCGTCTCGACCAGACCAAAACCGTCCGCCGGTGGGCTGACGGCGCATCCGAGCTGGCGGGTCTGGCCACCGTTGAGGACCTGCTCACGGCCTGGTCCGACCCTGGCCGGACCGACACCGTGCTGTACGCGTTGGTGAGGCTCGCCGCGGTCGACGGCGGCCACGACGACGACGCGCTGCTGCTGATGCTGCATCTGCTCAGCGGTGTGGTGTGGAAGCTGGTCGGTCAGCTCCGTGACCTGAGCCCGGACATCGAAGCGATCGTGCTGGCCGAACTGACCTGCCAGCTACTCGGCTACCCCTGGCGGCGCCGGACCCGCGCCGTGATCGCCAACCTCATGGCCGAAACCCGCAGGGCGGTCCTGGCCGACCTAGTGCCCACCGACCGCTACCACCCCGACCGGGTCGAGGCCTTGACCGCCTGCGGCGACGTGCCCCTGGTAGCAGCGCGCCAGCACCCCAGCGATCACGAGGACCTCGACGTCGTGGACCTGCTGCTCTGGGCAGTCCACCGCGGCGTCGACGCTGACGACGTCGCCCTGCTGGTCGCGACCGAATGCGCCCGGGACCGGCGACAGGCGCGCGCCGACGATGCTGTCGCCAACGCTCACGGCATTCCCACCCGAACCCTGTACCGGCGTCGGGAACGGACCCTGCGGGCGCTACGCGAACTCGCGCCGGACTATCTGAGGGCCGTCGCATGACGGGTTCGCCGCACCCGACACAACCTCGTGCGGACTGTCAGCAATCGGTCCGGAACAACGCCTTCTCCCAGTGAACCAACACCTCAGCCCATCGACGCGGCCCCCGTCGCCGCACCGCCCACGGACACCGAGCCGCTCAAGGAGCATCCGTATGGACCTCGCCCGGACCCGCTCCGTTCCAGGAGGCGACGCTGTGGCCAACCCTGCGGACCGCGCCGGTCACGCAGGCCGCACAGCGGCTCCGGAACCTACGGCCGAGCAGGTCGCGGACCTACTCGAGGCGGTCGCCGACGCCAACGGATGGATGGCCGCCGAGTCCGCCGAGTCCGGCGGCATCCTGAGTTCCCGCGCGACGGTCAGCCAAGTCACCGTGGACCGGTTCAGCCGCCTCGCCGAGCAGCTGCGCCCAGGAGCATCCGCCCGGGCCAGGCTGTCCAACCTGGACCCGGACGTGCTGCTGGCGGCGACGTCGCTCTGGCTGTCGCGACTGTCGCGACCTCGGCCGGTGCAGAGCGCGGCGGCTCGTGCTCAGAGCCGGTGGACGACTCGACCGGCCGACCGGCCGGACTCGTGACCTTGGCCGAGGTCGGCCTGGCCGGCCAGGACATCGACGTTCTGCACGGCGGCGACGTTGACCCAACGGGCCGGCTGCTGTCGGTCACGGAGATCCAGCAGGCTTTCCGGGAACTTCGTGCACGCCGCGCCCCTGAACCGGTCTTGGCCGGTGTCGGTACCGCCCCAGGCGCTCTGGACACCGACGGCCGCAGCGGCACCGCGGCCGGCGGTGGACTGGCAGCGCCGAATCCGGCGCGGACCGGGGGTGACAGCGCCCTTGGTGTCAGCTGCACCGAAAGCGGGGGTGACACTGCCCGCGCCGCCCGTTCTGGGCGGGGTGACACCGCCTCACCTGCGCGCTCAGGCCGGGGTGACACTGCCAGGCCTGCCGCGTCTGCACGGACCAGCGGGCCCATCGTGGATCGCAGCAGGCTTGACGCTGCGGGCGTCACGGTCGTGGCGGCGCATGCGGGTGCAGGGGCCTCCACGGTGGCGCTGGCCGTCAGCGCCGCCGCCTCTCAAACCGGCCGTCATACGCATCTGCTGGACAGCGCGCATCCCTGTAGGTCCGGGTTGACCGCGGCCGCCGAGGTGGAACTTGGGACCGACGGCAGCGGCGGGTGGCGGCGCGGATCGCGTGAGCTGATCACTCTCGACCGCCGAGCCCACGACGCGACCTCGGGCGACTGGCCTGCGCCGCCGCCAGGCCACGACGACAGCACGCTGACCATCCTCGACCTCGGTCTGGTGGCGGTCGGCGGCCTCGAGCGCCTGGCCCGCGACGTCAGCCGCATCGTGGTGGTCTGCCGGCCCACCGTGCCCGGCGTAAGGATGGTCGAGCACCTGCTTGCGCAGCTGGCCGGGCAGGCCCAGCTGACTGTGCTGGTGGCGGCTGTCGGTCCCGCGCGTTGGGCCGGTGAGGTCACGGCCACGGTCGGACCGCGGCTGCGCCAGCTCCGCACCGGCGGCCTGGTCGTGACCGTGCCGGTCGACCGGCACCTGGAGATCACTGGCCTCAGCCATGCGCCGCTGCCCAGGTCGGTCCTGGTGGCCGGTCGGGTGCTGCTGGAGCTCCTCGACAACACCCCAAACAACGGCGCCCCAGCCACCCCAGGCTGCAGCCCCAGCTCCGCCATGACCTCGGTGCCCCCCGCGCCGGACCTGAAGGGAACCACGTGATGACCCAGCTGCTCGCCACCAAGCTGCTCGCAGCCGGTGTCTGCCCCGTCGCACCACCCGGCCTGCAGGCCTATTCCGACCAGATCTTGTCCTGGGTGAAGTGGGGGGTCCTAGCCGTCCTGGCGATTTCGTTCTTCGCCTCCGTCGGGATGCTGGTGTGGGGCCGGGTCACCCACCACCCCAAGGGCGCGCGGCTGGGGTTTGACGGCATCATGATCTGCCTGGTCGGGGCGATCATCTACGTCGTCGGGTTTGTCATCATCACCTCGATCACCGGTAAGGGCTGCTGATGATCGGCCGTCAGCGCACCTCACCAACCTCGAATCTCGGGATCCGTTCAGCACCAACGGTGTGGAGTCGGAACAAGCTGCTCGGGATGCTCACAGGTGCCGCCGCGATGGTGGTGCTGCTCGTGGTGGGTGTGGTGCTGGCCGTCGTGCACGCCCTACGTCCGGGCGGCAACCCGGCAGGCAGCCTGGCGGGCAAGCCGCACGGAGTAGTGGGCACCGGCATCGTCCAGAGCGTCAGCGGCGACGGGGTCGACCCACAGGCGGGACAGTCTGACTCGCCAGCTGACTCGCCAACGCTGCGCGACCAGCTCGCCAGCCGCCCGCTACCGGCCGTCCCGGAGTCGGCGTCGCACCCCTCAGCGGTATCACTCGCCGACCCCGGAGCGCCGTGGCTACTGCCGGTCGCGACCCGCACCGGCCAGGCCGGTGTCCCCACCGGCTTCGCTCGGACCCCGCAGGGCGCGATGGCGCAGCTCGCCGCCATCGACACCGCGGCACTGTCTTCAGCCAGCCTGGCTGGGGCCCGCGCCGTCATCACCGGCTGGGCCGCCCCGGGCGGACCGACGACCAGCAGCTGGTCGGTCATCCGCGCCATCGCCACGCTGCTTAGTGAGACCGACCTGTCGGGAGGAACCCATCAGCTCGCCGTCCTGCCAACCCCACTGATGGGCCTGATCAAAGGCAGCTTGCGCGCCAACACCGCAGGCCCCACTGGCAGCTCCGGCAGTGGGGGCAGTGGGGGCAGCGGCCAGCCTGTTTTCGTGGTGCCGTGCATCGACTTCGAACTCGACGTCACGGTCACCAGCACGGCCCGCGGCGCGGCAGCGGACTGCCAACGGATGGTCTGGACCACCGATAGCCGGGACACCGGCGACACCGGTGGCACCGGCGGTGCCGGGGGAGCGGGTGGTCGGTGGCTGATCGGGCCAGGCCCTGAACCCGCGGCCGGACCGTCGGTGTGGCCCGATACCGACCTGGCCATCACGGCCGGCTTTCGGGATCTGCGCCGTGGCTGACCCCACCGGGGCGGGCACCCGGGTCCTCGCGCTGGACATCAACCCGTTGCACTGGCTTGGGAGCGCCGCCGCCGGGGCCGCGGCCGATACCTGGAAGGCCGCGATGATCGGACTGTGGACGGCGGGGGTGTGGCTGCTGCAACTCGCGTTCAAGCTCATCGACGGCTTCACCACCCCGGACGTGTCCCCGACCGGACCGTTGGCCGCCGTGCTGCCCACGACCCTGTGGCTGGGGTTGTTCGTGGTGTCGATCACGATGGCCCTGCAGCTAGCCGTCGCGATAGTGCGCCGGGACGGCAAGAGCCTGGGCCGGATCGTGATCGGCGTCTGCCAGTTCGGGGTGGTGTGGGTCGGCTACCTGGCCGTCGCGGGGTTGCTCATCGCGGCCGCTTCCGGCCTGACGACCGGGCTGCTGTCCTCGATGCTCCACATGAGCAGTTGGTCGGCGTACGCCGGGAGCAACACCTGGCCCCGTCAACTTGAGGACACCGCAGCCGCGAGTGTCCTGGGGCTCAGCGCCCTGTTCCTGCTGATCCCGGCCTCGTTCGCCTATGTCCTGATCATGCTGGTCCGGGAGGCCTCCCTGATCCTGCTGTTGGCGACCGCCCCGATCGCCGCAGCAGGGCTGGTCAACGACACCACCAAGGTGTGGTTTTGGAAGACCCTGCGCTGGTTTCTGGCCAGTCTGCTGATCGCCCCCGCGGCAGCGCTGATCCTGGGTGTCGGGACCTCCCTGAGCAACGGAGTGATCTCCGGGGCGGGGACCAACACGGTGGCGGCCGCCGGCACCGCGGTCGTGGGTTGCGTGCTCGTCATGATCGGCGCGGTCTGCCCCATGACGTTGTTCAAGCTGCTCGCGTTCGTGGACCCCGGCACCGGCTCGGGCGCGGCGATGCGGCAGTCCATGAGCGACGCCGGCGGCCTGGGCGGCCTGCTCGGCGGCGGCAAGAGCGCCAACGCAGGAGCTGGGAGTGGCGCCGGCTCTGGCGCCGCGACCGCGACCTCGGGCGGGGGTCAGTCACAAGGTGAGGCCTCAGCGCAGGCGCAGTCCGCCTCGCGAATGTCGAAGATGCTCGGGCCGATCGGGACCGGCATCGGGATGGCAACCTCGATGGCGACCCGCGTAGCCGATCTGACCTCCGACGTGCTGGGCCAAGCCGGTGTCGGGGATCCCGGGTACAGCATGAGCTTCGCTGACAACGCCAGCAGAAACCGCCCCAGCGCAAGCGGCTCGCGTAGCGGCGGTTCGGGTAACGGCAGCGGTAGCGGCTCGGGTGGTTCCGACACCCCGCTAACCGGCGGCGGACAAGCCGGACCCGGCGGCACCGGTGACAGCGGTAGCGGGGGTGGTGCTCCGTTGCCGACCAGCCCACCGACGCCCCCCGTACCGATGGGACCGGGTGGCGGCGGCCCCGGTGCAGGCGCAGCCGGCGGCGGCGCTGGTGCTGGCCTGTCGGAGGCGGCGGTGGTGGCGCTGTGAACGCGCCGATGTCGGTTCCGATTCGTTACGGCGACTGGAGCAAGGACAAGCATGGCTGGTTTTTGGGCCTGTCCGGTGGGGCCTGCATCACGGTACTGGCTGGGGGAGGGCCGGTGCTGCTCGCGATCGGGACGCGCAACTGGCTGCTGGCCGGTGCCTGGCTGCCGGTGTGGGCAGTGCTTGCCGCGGCAGTGTGCCTGCCGGTCCGGGGCCGCTCGGCGGCTCGCTGGGTCCGGGACGCGATGTGGCGGACGCTCGGTATCGGGCTCGGGTGGGCGCACTGGCAGTCCCGCGCCGCGGCCGGGCTGATGAACGACCCTAACCGGGCGGATCTGCCGGGGGTGCTGGCGCCGATCAGCATCCACGACGGCCCACCGTTCGGGGTGCTGCTGAGTCGGCCCGCCATCGTCGCCGACAGCGCCGCCCAGACCTGGGCGGCGGTCGCCCGGATTTCCCACCCTGGCATCGGGATGGCCGAACTCGCCTCCCGCGCCCGGATGGCCGCTGGGTTGGCGGAGCTGCTGGAGGCGGCCGCGTCCGCCGAGCTGGTCTCGGTGCTGGCGGTGCAGGTCCGGACCGTCCCGGACGACGGCGCCGAACGCGCCGCCTGGCAACGCCGGCACCAGCACCCCGGCGCCCCGGCATTGGCGCTGGCCGTCGATGCCGAACTCGGTGCGGCGATGGTGGCTGCCGGGGTGCGCCATGAGGCGTTCGTGACCGTCGTGGTCCCCGAGGACCGGATCGCACGGCAGGCCAAGGAGGCCGGCGGCGGCGTCGACGGCCGCGCACGGGTCCTGTTCGGGGTGATGAGCGAACTCGAGGCTCGGCTGCTCGGCCCGGTGGGCTGCTCGACCGTCAGCTGGCTCGACAGCCCCGCACTGGCCGCTGCGATCCGGACCGGCTTCGCACCGGGGGACCGGGCGGCCCTGACCGAGGCCGCCCTTGCGGCCCGGGAGGACCCGACGATCGCCGATGCGCTGCCGATGGCCGCGGCCGGCCCGAGCACGGCGCCCGCCGCGGAACGCCGGCATTACACCCACGACGCCTGGTCGACCGCGACCTGCACGGTGCTGCTCCCTGACGCCGGCGCGATCATGGGTGCGCTCGCGCCGGTGTTCACCCCGACCGAGGCAGGTGAACGGCGCAGCGTCACCGTGTTTTACGAACCGCTCAGCCGCCACAAGGCTGACAAGCTCGTCGGCCGGGACTCAATGTCGGCGGGGACCGCCGCGGAGATGCGCACCCGGATGGGTTTCGCGACCCGCGCGGTGCACCGCCGGGACACCTTGCGCCTCGAAGCGGCAGATGTGCGGCTGGCCGCCGGTCGGGCGCTGGTCCGGGTCGCGGTCGCCGCGGCGGTGACCGTCCCGTCCGATGCGTCGATCAGCGAGTTCGGGCGGCGCTTGGAGTCCTCGATCCGGGGGGCCGGGTTCACCCCCCTGCGCCTGGACCTGGCCCAGGACAGCGGCTTCGCCGCCGCCTGCATCCCGTTGGGCATCGGGCTGCCACGCCGACGGGACATCCGATGAGGAGCCCCAGCAACCCCCGCGGCCGCTTCCGGGCGGGCGGGCATGGTGGCGGGTCGGGGCGTGGGATCGCCCGGCTCGTCGCGGACTTCGGTCACCAACTGCCGCCGCACCCGATCGCGCCGACCTCACTGACGCCACCGGAGGTGTTCACCGAGGTAATCAGCGGTCGCGGGCGCCGTGACCGCGCCGCAGGGTGGGCGCCGGTCCCGGCGCCGCTGTCGACGTGGCGGATGACCTCAGAGCAGGTCGGTGGGATCTGGCCGCTGATCGCCGCCGACGGGCTGGCTCCGACTGGAGCGTTGATGGGGATCGACTACCTGTCCGGTGGCGCCTTCTATGCCGACCCGATCGGCTGGACCCTGACCGGCGCTGCAGGCGTCACGAACCCCAACATCATGATCTTCGGTGCCCCGGGGCAGGGGAAGTCCGGGACCGTCAAGATTTTCACGTTGCGGATGATGGCTTACGGCTACCGCACCCTGATCCTGGGCGACGTCAAGGACGAGTACGAACTGCTGTGCCGCTGTCTCGGGGTCGAGCCGCACGCCGTCGGACACGGCCTGCCGGCCCGGATCAACCCACTGGACTTCGGGCCGCTCGGCAACGACTGGACCCGACTAGCAGCAGCCGAGGCCCAGCGCCGGGCCGCGATCGTGTTCTCCCGCTGGCTGCTGCTCATCAAAGGTCTGGTCGGGTCCCAGCAGGTCCCGTTCACCCCGACCGCGGAGACTGCCGTCGAGCACGTCATCCGTGAACTCACCGGTTACGCGGCCGGCACCGACGCCCTGACCGAGATCACCATCCCGCAACTGTGGGAAGCCTTGAACAGCCCCACACCGCAGCTCATCGCCGACTGCCGCTACTGCGGCGCGCAGCACTTCCTGGACGAAACCAGGCCGGTCCGGGACGCCCTCGGGGTGCTGGTCAAAGGCCACCTGTCCGGCCTGTTCGATGACCACACGACCGTGAAAGTCGACTGGCGGGCACCGATCCAGTCGCTGTCGCTATCCCGACTGGACCCCCTCGGTGATCAGGCCGTCGGGGTCGCCCTGACGTGTCTGAACAGCTGGGGACGGGCCATGACGCAGGTCGCCGAACCCGGCGACCTGCGGATCATCGTCCGTGATGAGGCCTGGAAGCAGATGCGCCTCGGGGTGGATGCGGTCAAGAGCCTGGACGCCGACCTGCGGCTGTCGCGCCGCGACGGGTGCGTGCAGATCGTCGCCGCCCACAAACCCTCCGACATGCTCACGGTCGGCGACGCCGGTAGCCAAGCCGTCGCGATCGCCAAAGACCTCCTGCACCTGTGCGCGACCAAGATCCTGCTCGGACAAGACGACAAGATCGGCGACGAACTCTCCGGCTTGCTGGGCCTGGCGCCGATGGCCGAGCACATCGTCACCGACTGGGCGACAGCCGCCAAGGGCCGTGCCCTGTGGCTCGTCGGTGGCCGGGAGTTCAAAGTCGCGACCATCCGCAGCCCCGCCGAGGTCGCGCTCACCGACACAAACCAAGGGTTGGTGGGAAGGTGAGGACCTTTCGCCGCGAACTCCGGGGTCCTTGCCCTTCAGTAGGGCGGGTCGTCGCCGGAGTTCCCGAACCCTTGCTAGCGGCCTCGCGACCCGGACATCAACGGGCCCTGTCCTGGCCAGCAGATGCACCGGCAACGACAGCTGAGATGGCCGGTTGAGATGGCTAGCAACTCGCCCAAGGCGGCCGCCGGGCTGCTCGCCCTACCAGCCACCGGGCTGGCGGTGTTGCTCGTGGTGCTGATCGGTGCTGGCGCCGCCGCGCAGCCGGCTCCGATGGGGTGCGGGGCTGCCGGGACCGCCACCACGATCGCGAACCAGCGGTTGGACGCCGAGCAGATGAGCAACGCCCAGACCATCGTGACGGTCACCGCTAGCCGCCGGCTCCCGGCGTATGCCGCGATCATCGCCGTCGCCACCGCCTACCAGGAATCCAAGCTCCGCAACGTCCTGGTCGAGCTCGACCACGACAGTGAAGGGCTATTCCAGCTGCGGGTGGGGCTTTGGACCAAAGCCGTCGCGGATGACCCAGTGCGGTCCACCAGCTGGTTCCTCGACGGGCTGGTTGGGGTCCCGAACTGGCAGCAGGTCCCGCTGACCGTCGCTGCCCAGGCCGTGCAGCGCTCGGCCTATCCCGACGCTTACGCCCGCTGGCAACCCCTGGCCACCGGCATCGTCGGACAGCTCTGGCCAGCCGCCGCCGCGGACACCACTGCCCTCGACATCGCAGGCAGTGCCGTACCGGACCCGACAACGGCCCGTGTGTCAACCACCACGTCCAACGCGTCGACCGCCATGACGATCCCGGTGGATGGGCTGGTGTGTCCGGGTGCGGGGGGTGGCATACCTGTCGCGGGCGGCGGCCCGGCAGCAACGACCGTCCCGGCCGGGCTGAGCATCAGCGGGAGCCCGGCCGGAATCGCCGCGGTCCGCTTCGCGCTCGCCCAGCTCGGCAAGCCCTACCTGTGGGGCGCCGCCGGCCCCGGCGCCTATGACTGCTCCGGTCTGACCATGGCGGCCTGGGCCACCGCCGGCGTGGCGCTGCCGCACTTGACTGGAGCGCAAGTCAGCGTCGGCATCCCTGAAACGACCAACCTGAGCTCAGCAAGCGCCGGGGACCTGGTGTTCATCCCCGGCACCGACGGCACCCTTACCAACCCCCGTCATGAAGGGATGGTCATCGGCTCGGTGAACGAGCCGGACGGTCGTCACGTGCTGCTCATCCAGGCCCCGCACACCGGCGTTCCGGTCCAACTCGTCGACGCCGGCCGCTGGGCCGGCCAGATCGTCGCCGTCCGCCGCATCGCATAAGCACCAGCCGAACAGCCATACCCAACGCACCCTGACGCCTCCGAACGCACATCGGCGGCACGTGACCACAGACGAGTAGGGAGTTCATCCGATGAGCATGCAGGCGCAACGGCGGGACCCGCAGCCGATGTCCCGAGGCGGTGAGGTCGCCCTGGTGATGGCTGCCGGCGCGTCACTGATGCTGGCGTTGGCCGCGCTGCTCGGGCTGGGCCTCGCGAGTGCCGTGTGGGGCAGCGGGTGGGTGTGGCCGCACGGCAGCGACACCATCGGCTCCGTCCTTGGCGGCATCATGAGTGGGCATCCCGGTGCCGGACTACCCACCACACTCCAGGCACACGTCCCCGGCCGGGCCGTCGTCTACAGCTGCATCGCGGGCACCGAAATGTTGATGCTGACGGTCACCGGGACGGCGGGGGTGCTGTTCTGGCGCTACCACCGCCCCGCCGATGCCCGCCGGGGGATGGCGACCCGCGCCGAAGCCGAACAGGTCCTCGGTTTGAGTCGGCTGCGGTCGACCAAGGCAATCATCCGACCCGACCTGCACCGCCCACACGGCACTAGGAAGTGGGCCAGATGACGTTCAAGGCGGCCGACGTCGGCTGGCGCCTGGGCCGATCGGCGATCCCGCGCGGGATCGAGCTGTGGTGCCCGTATGACCGCACCACCGGGGTATTCGGTGAGCAGGGCTCTGGCAAGACCTTGGACGTCCTGGCCCCGGCGCTGCTCGCCCACCCAGGAGCGGCGATGGCGACCCTGACGAAACTCGATGACCTGCTCCTCACCGCCGGCCGCCGGCAACGCCCGCTCGTCCAGACTGGCAGCGCTGGCGACGATGCTGGCGGTGCCAGTGGAGGCGCTGGGGGAGGCGGCGGGATGCCGCGCCCGATCGCGGTGCTCGACCCGTTCGGGGCCGCCCCCGGGCTCCCCGAGTTCGTGTGGGACCCCGTCGCCGGCTGCGTCGACCCGAGGGTCGCCGAGAAACGCGCAAAGGCCTTCGCCGCCGGGACGGTCACCGGCGCGGTGACCGGCGGACGGCAGGACGGCGCCGCCCGCTTCTACGCCGCCGAGACCGCGAAAGTCCTGCAGGGGTTCCTGCATGCGGCCGCGCTGACCGGCCGGAGTTTGGAACACATCCTGGAATGGGTCGCCAACCCGGTCGCCGCTGAGCAACCCGCCGAGATCTTGCAGCAGCACCCGCACGCAGCCCGGTTCTGGGACGGACTGCTGTCCGGTGCGCTGCACGGCAGCGCCGACACCGTCGGGAACACCGTGACCACCGTGCAACAGGCGATGGGCCTGTTCTTCCAACCCGAGATCCGCCGTCGGTGCGTCCCCTCCGTAGGCCGGCCGGCTACCGACATCGTCGGGCTGATCAGTCGCAATGGCACGATCTATCTGCTCGGCCGCGAAGATCCCTACGCCTCCGCCGCCCCGCTGATGACCGCCATCGCCGAGCACGTCCTGGACACCGCCCTGGCCGTAGCCAGCACCTCACCGCACGGCCGCATCACCCCGAGCTTCCTGGCCTGCCTGGACGAGCTGCCCTCCACCACGCCACTGCCGACGCTGCGGGTCCGGATGGCGAACGAACGGGCGCTGGGACTGTCGTTCATCTACGCCTCCCAGACCTGGAAGCAGATGGTGGTGTCCTACGGCGAGGACGAAGCCCGCTCACTGTTCGGCCTCACCAACAACCTGGTCATCTTCGGCGGCGGCAAGGACATCCACTTCTACAAAGAGATCTCCGACCTCATCGACGACGTCCGGATCAGCCGGCAGACCGTCAGCGACGGCCCCGGCGGCGTCGGGACCTCCCGCGCCGGCGAAGACGTCCGGGTCCTTCGCCCCGGCGACATCCGCAGGATCGCCGAAAAGCACGCCCTGGTCATCGCGGGAAACGCCCCACCCATCATCGCCAAGCTCCGACGCTGCTTCGACGGCAAAGACGGCGAACTCCTCACCGACGAACTCGCCGCGGCCCGCGCCCTCGTCAGTGCCGCCCGCGACAGCAGCGTCGACATCGGCCACCGCACCACCACCGCCGTCGCCTACGCCCGCGACCACCACCTCAGCCCCAGCCCCAGCCCCAGCAGCAGCGACGTCACCGGCCTGGGCGCCCCCGAGGCGTCCGGTATCGGTGTCGCCGCGGCACCCCTACCGCAGGACGCCAAAAGGCAGGACGCCGCAGGACGGGAAGGGTCGTGGTCCTGGTGATCCTGACGCCGTTCCCGCCCCCACCCGCGGCCGTGGCCCGCAGTCTGGAACTGCTAGCCGTGGTGCGCCGCGGCGACCCCAAGGAAATGGACGCGGCCGGGGACCTCACCGACTTGCCCCGGCCATGGGAACCGCCGAGCTGCCCCGCCGAACTCCGCGAACACGTGTGGACATGGTGCGAGGAAGTCGCGCGCTGGCTCAATCACCAATACGCCTGGCGGCCAGCTCAGCTGATCCCGCCGTGCTGGCCCCGGCACGCCCACGTCGCCCGGGAGCTCGCCGTGTTGGCGGTCTTGCGCTGGGACGCCGAACAGGCAGCGACCCCTGCTGTGGTGGAGGACTGGCACCGCTACACCTGGCCGATGTTCAGCGACCGAATGTTCACGCGCCTCGGGGAAAGCACCTGCCGCACCGGCAAGCACCAGGACTGGCCCGCCGCCGGCCGGATCGACGCCTACGCCAGCCACGACGCGACCCAAGAACGGCAGAACCTCTTCAACGCCGACGTCCACCCCGCGGCTGGACACGACTGACCCGATAGGCGCAGCACAACGACCCCAAGAAGCTCATCCGTCAGAGCCCGAACAAGGTGAAGACGCATGACAAAGCACGACCTCCCCAGTGGCTACCGGATTGCCGAGTGCGGCGTGCCAGGCGTGCCACCGAAGTACCAAGTGCTGTGGGGGCACCGGGCGGGCCCAGCAGCTCATCGCCATGCGCGACAACCGCGAAGAGGCCACCACAGTCGCCTACGGCCACCACACCCGAGTTCAAGCAGAGCAGGCCGCAGGTTTGAGGAGTTCCGGCAGACCCAGCCACCCCCTCCCACGGCAGCGCTAGCCCGCCCCTCAGAGGCAGAACCCTGACATGACGGCGTTCTCCACACATTCGGCGGCGGACCGTTTCCGACCGCGCGAAGAGGGTCCACTACCGAGATGCACCGCTGACCAATACCAACCAACCAGGAGACAAGCGCATGACCAGCCCCACCATCGGCATCTCGTCCGCACCCGACACCGCCTTGGCCCGCATCGCCGCGCACCTGCAAGCCGCGTTCTGGCACGCGCACGCCAGCGCCGGTGACGACCTGCTCTCCCCGTGGGCTGACACCGCCCACACCATCGACATCGCTGCCGGCGCCGTCCAGTTGCACCTATCCGGACCGGTCGAACCGGCCAGGCACCCGGACTGCCTGAGCGCGCTACTGGCCGCCGAGCAGGAGCTCACCCAGCTGCCCCCCGACCAGTCGTTGCCGCTGGCGCACTTCGTGATGGCCCGGACCCGTCTGACCGAGGCACTGCGCGAGGCCCGGGTGTTGCAGACGTGACCGGCCCAGTGTCGGCCCAACAGCTGCTCACCCTCGCTGAAGGCCAACTACGGCAACTCGCCGTCAACACCCACGCCAGACCCGAGCAGCTCGCCGCTGCCTGGCCAGCCTTTTTACGCGCCGGCCAGCACCTACTGGCCCGAATCGCGGCGCAACCCGGCGAGCACAGCGTAAAATCCGCCGCGACCGATGACGAGCACGAGCAGCCAACAGCCACCGCCGATCCGCAACTCGAGCGGGCCGCTACCTTGCTGGCGGCCGCAGGTGACCTGATTGTGGGCCGGGACCGCAGTGAGCTGTCAACCGAACAGCGCGCCCTCGACGCCGCGCACGCGACCGTTCCCTTGCTGGCCGGCGCCAGCATGGTCGCCGCCGCGACCCTGCCGCATCCCGAGCTGCTCGCCGTAACCGCCTCCGCCGCTACCGCGGCCCACACCTGGTCGGCCACCGGCATCACAGCAGGCAGCGAGCAGCAGGTCGCCGCTGTCCCTCCCGCTGTGAGCGCCGCCGGCACCGCCGCTGACACTGCCGCAGTGACGGTCACGTTCGACGACGCCAGCACGGTGCTGTCCCGGCCGACCTCCTCGCAGACGGAAGACCTGGGGGGTCTGGTGACCGCTGCCGTTCACGGCTGGCAAGGCGCCGCCGGACAGGCCGCGCAACGTGCCGCCCCCAGCAGCGATGACCTCCTTCGAGCCGCGCTGGCCGCTGGACGTCTACTGGCGTTGACCCAGGTGTTGGTCCGGGCACGCCCGCGGACCGGCGAGAGTGGCGCCGCGCTGGACGACTGCATCGGGCAGATCCGGCTGGCCGGCAGGAGTTGGAACGCCGCCGCGGACGCGTGGCGGTCCTTCAGGACCGGCACCGCTCCCAGCGACCAGCTGCAGCAGGCCACCGCGGTGCTGGACGACACGGTCAGCGCGCTGGCCCGCACCGCCGGGCGATGGGCCAGCCCGGAGCAGATCCGCGACCGGATCGGCCCCGACGCCGCCCACGAACTCGCCCGCGGGGCCTTGGCCGCCATCGCGCGCGTCGCCGACCAACACGGTGCTCAGGTCAGCCGGCTCGCGCAAACCGGCGCGGTGTATGCCCCAGCCCGCCAGCTCACCGCGACCGCAGAACGCATCCCCGCGGTACTTCGCGGCCGCTGGCTGCCCGCCGAAGCAGCCGAATGCCGGCCCATCAGCACCGCCTACCAGCTCTTGCCCGCACGCACCGCCGCCGCCCGCTTCGCCCACACAGCCCTCAGCGACGAAACCCACCGAGTAACCGCCGCCGCGCCCACGCCCGCCGCTGCGTTGACGCCGCCCACCGCCACACCGGCCCGCACGCGGGCGACGACCATCGCCGAGCAACGCTGGCAACCGACCTGCTCAGCCCTCGACCCGCGCTTGCCGACCGACCCGCACTTTCGGGTACTCGCCGCCGCACTAGACCGGGTAACGCTCAGCGGCACCGACGCCATCGCCGCTTTGACGCAGGCAGCCGACCAAGGACCACTACCGCCGGAACACACCGCCCGTACCTTGCACCACCGGCTGCTCGACAGCTGCCCCGCAGCAACAATCCCGTGGGTCTGGGCCACGCCGGTAGCGCTCCCTCCCAGCCGACCCACACCACCACCGTCGCTCGCACCCGCCCGCAAGCATCCGGCACCCAGCACGCCACGCCGCTGACGCCACCCGTGGTGGTTAGCACTGGTGAGGCGGTCATCAGCGCGGTTCGACTCTGCTCAGCGACCTTGCTGGGAGGTGGCTAGCGACGCTTCTTCGCCGGCCGTCCAGAGCACCTGACGGTCAGCCAGGGATGTTAGGCGACGTCTCGAGCGCCGACCGGAATCCTGATCCGGCTCCGGCGGCTCGGCCGACTTGGACGACTTGGACGGCTCGGGCGGCCCGGGCGGCTCGGCCGCGTCCGGCGGGGTGGCCGGCTGACGACGTGCAGCCTGTCGCCCGTACCGATCGTCATCAGGTACTCCCCGCCCGGCGTGAACACCTGTCCGTCCGCGACAGGGAGCCATCCCAGCCAATCGCAGTCAGTGTTGAACACGTGCTGCCCGACGCGGAAGCCTACGTACTCGCCCGTATAGGCGAACAAGTACTGGAAATGCGCAACCGCTGGAACGTCGCAGAACCCACTAGGTAGCGCGACCGGGGGCATCCGGCCACCGTGACCGGGATGCCCAGGGTGACCTGGATGCCCGGGATGGGCGCTGCTCAGCGATCCGGGTGGGCTACTTCGGCGCAGGAAGCGGTCACCGAGGATCGTTGCGCGGTATCTGCCCCTCGCGGCGTCGACCACGTCGCCGGCCGTGCTCGCGATCCAGCCGATCCACTGGCCGGTCAGGTCGAACACGTGCATGTCGTCCGGTCGGCGCCGGAAGGCGACGCACTCGCCGACGCTGTCGTAGAGGAACTGGGTCACGAGGCCCCTCCATTGGTCTGCGCGGGGGGGGCTCCCGGCCCACTACTCGTAGGTGGCTTTGGGGGCTTGGGGCTCGACGGTGTGCTCGGGTAGCCGCCCTTCTTTTCGATTGAGCCGCCGAACTTCTGGCCGCCGCCCGGACCGGACGGGGCGGCGGGGCGTGGGCGTCGTCCGCTCACGGGAGTGCTCCTTCGACGCAGATGTCGTGCGTGATGTCGAGAACTTCGATCTCGGCCCACCTGACCAGTACCCCGGTCGGGAGGAGAACTGCGTCGCCAGCGGCGTCGGTGAGGAATCGGCCGGTGACGGGGTCGAGCTCAGCCCGGCGGGCCAGGTGCAAGTCGCCAGGCTCGGGATGGCCGGCTGCGTAGCTGCGACGGCCTTGGTCGTCTGTCGAGAAGTGCCCGCCGACCCACGCGCCCCGACTTCAGTCGTGCCCGGACGAACCCGGACGGAGCCGAAGACCACAGGTAGTCCCAGGCGCGCGGTTCCGGTGAGTCACCGACGAGGAGGACCGCCCAGCGGGCGCCTTTCCGGCGGCCTCGCCCGACCGTCAGGCCGGCCGCCGTCGGCAGCGCGACGTACGCGAGGGCGGCTGCCTCGACGGCCCACAGCGGTGAACGGCCCGCATGGAGGTCGCCGCTGACGATCGCGTGCCGGTACAGCCAGTAGCTGCCGGCGGCGAGCAGGGCGTGCATGGCGGCGGATGCGGCGAGGAACCTGACGAGCCGGTCGGAGAGCCCGACCGAGTAGCTACCTCCCTCCCGTTCGTAGGCAAACAGGTACGCGGCTCCCGGCAGCACTGCGACGAGTGCGACGACGAGCGCCTGGAACGTGGAGATCATCGGGCAGCCGCGTCTCGACGATGCGGGCGGGCACCGGCGAGCTTCTGCCTGGACGTTCGTTCGGTGGTTGGGGGGTGGCGGGTCATGGTCGCTCGTCTGGCCGGATGTAAAGGACTCGCGTCTGCTCGGGATGGCGGAGGGCGAGTCTCCGGGCGAGCGGTTCCTCGTACGTCGTGACGACAACCTGCTTGAGGCCGCTGGTGCTTGCAAGCAGGCTTGCGATCTGACGGCGCGCGGGCGGGTCCAGGTGTTCGAGCGGTTCATCGATCCAGCAGAATCCCGCATGGGTCGCCGCGCCGAGCACGAGCAGCCGCAGCAGTAGCTGGGCACTGGTCTGTTCCCCGTCGCTGAAGGCCGCGAAGGGCAGGTCCCCGCCGTTTACTGTCCGGCTCATGCGGCCGCTCCGCAGGGCCAGGTCGCCTCTGTCCCCGAACAGTGTCTTCCAGCGCAGTCGGAGTTCGTCCTCCAAGGGCGCGACTGCCTGCCTCGTCAGAGTGTCGACAGCGGCCGTCGTCGCGGCGGTCGCCGCTGAGATGAGGGCCTGCTGCCGGTAAAGGGCTGTCAGCGCTGCGTCCGCCTGCTCTTCTTCCTGCGCCGTTGCGACGGCGGCCGCTGCTGCGTCTGCGGCGGACCGGGCCCTGACGAGGTCGTCGAGGGCTGCCTGGGTTCGCTCGACGGCTGCTGCGAGGACTTCCGCTTCGTCGGCGGCTGTCCCTTCCGGCAGGGCGGGGAGCGGCACCTGCCGCTGCAAGGGCCGTAGCCGGGCCTGCAGCGACTGGACGTCGGCGAGCTTCGACCCGGCGTCGCCCGCGTCCGTAGCCGTCAGGTCGCGGCGAAGGCCTTCCAGTTCCGTCTGGTGTCCTTCGCGGGCTGCTTGCCGGTCCTCGGCCGCCAACGGGCGACGGCACACCGGGCAGTCGGAGCCCGCGGCGTCCAGCTCCGCGAGCGCTGTCTGTAGCCGGTCGATCCTGTCCCCGAGCACTGCTGCGCGGATCCGTTGCTGGTCGACCTGTTCGGCGAGAGCCTGTTCCGCCCCGCCCAGTGCAAGCGCGAGCCCCACGGCCGGGTCGGGGTCTCGCTTGCCGTCGTCGGTGGCTGGAGCCGCGATGAAGCCGGTCGCCTGGACGGCGAGTTCGCTGACCGCTTTGACGCGGCGGCGCTCGGCGTCCCGCGATGCCTGGTACACCCGGCGCGCTTCAACGGCCGCTTCGGCGTCGCGTTCCGCCTGCCGAGCGATCCTGTCCTCTTCCTGCGCGAGAGCCACCTGCGTTGCCGCCGCGTCTGCCTCCTTCCGTAGCGCCCGGAGCCGGGTCGCGGACGGGGGAGTGACCTGCCGCGCGGCGGCAATGTCTCGTTTCAGGCCCTTTCCGGTCGTCTCCAGCCGGTCCAGAGCGCCGTGCAGACCGTCGATGTTGAACAGCCGGCTCAGGTTCGGCCCCAGCGACAGCCCGGCTTCGTCGGCGAGGCCGTGGCGCAGTCCTCGGAGCATCGTCAGGCTGGCCAGGAAGCCGGGCTCCGCCAGCAGGCGCTCCGTGAGTATCTCTCGCGCGTCGCTGTCGCTCAGGGCCGCACCGTCGAGCCGGCAGGCGGCGGGAGTTGCTGAGGTCCTGGTCAGCCGCTTCGGCAACGGCCGAGCAAGCTCGAGCACCCGACCGTCCGGCAGGACGAGCTCGACGGTCGCTGTCGCAACTTTCGCGCCGTACCGGACGGCTTCGACGGGACGTCCTGCTGCCTCTCCGTACAGCGCCCAGGCAGCGCCCTCGATCAAGGACGTCTTGCCGATGCCGTTCCGGGCCACGACGAAAGTCGTGCCTTCCTCGAGTTCGAGCTCGACCCGGTCGTATGCGCGCCAATTCTCTAGGGTCAGGCGGCGGATCACGGCGCTTCCCCGAGCAGACCCTGGACCGCCTCGTCGGGGTCGGCACCGGCAAGCACGGCCTCGATAAGGGATCCGACAGCGTCCACGTCAGCGTCTCCGACGGAGCCGTAACCTTCACGCTTTGACGGGATGACCGCTCGGGCCGCCTCCCGCCGGATTCCGGCGACTGCGTCCGAGGCAGCTTGCACACTCAGCGCTTTCACGTTCTTCAGGCTTGTCTTGCGGTCCTCGAACTGGACGGGTGCCGCGTCGTGCCATGGCCCGCGGGTCCCGTCGAAGAGCTTGCGAAGGGCCGTGACGAGCTCGAGCGGCTCTTCGTCGACGCGGGGCCCCGAGATGCGTCCAGACGGAACCTGAAGGGCGTCTCCGGTGTCGGATGGGTTCAGCATCAGCGCGGGCCATTCCGATGCGGCGGCGCACACGGCGACGCTGTCCGCTTCCAGGAACGTGTTCTGAAGCGTCCGGCACATCCCGGCGATGCGAGGCGACCTGAGTGCAGCTTCCGGCGCCGGCCCGGTGATCAGGACGACGAGCACGCACGTGCTCAGATGAGTTACGCACGCCACCGGGTGCAGGGAGTGGCCGGGTTCTCCGTACAAGGCCTGGTCGGGCTCCGCAGGAGCCACCCGCAGACCGGCCTCGTAGTACGACAGGTCCCCAAGCGCGTCGAGCAGGGCGAGCGGGTTCCAGGCGTCGCCGCTCGCCGTCAGGACGTCATATGCCGCTGGATGGTCCGCGGTGCCTAGCGACCCGAGCAGCTCGCTCACGATCTGCCGGTACTCGATCCGCTGGTCGTCCTCCCTGATCACCGGCAGGCCGGTCCTGACCGCAGAGGGCGGCTCTCGGCCCGTGTCCGCCGCACGCCGTACCTCCGCGACGTCCGCGGCGATGTTCAGCGTCCCGACGGGCGTAACCAAGTTCGACAGCAAGATTTCGCCATCGACGCCGGTTAGAACCGCCAGTTCCATCCCGAGCGGAGTCGCGTCCGCGTCCACGAGCAGGGAGTACTCGTCTGCCATGTCCGTGTCGGGTACGACCGGCAGGACCGCCGCCGTCGTCCCGAGGACCTTCCGGACCCAGACGAGGAGCGCGACACCGCCCTCGCTTGCGCTGTCAGCCGCACGCCATACCTGCCCGGGCAGCGCATCGCTGCTGTCTGCCGTGCCGTCGCCGCGTAACGCTGCGAGGAATCCCTCCGGCAGGACAGGGCTCGCGGCAGTCAGGGCCGTCAAGTCCCCGCCGGTGTCCGCCTGCCTGCCTTCCGCCTGCAGCCTTCCGATCAGGACTCGGCAGAGCAGGCAGGCACCGGCGTGCTCCTGTTCGTGTTCCGTCCCTGGGGCGCCGGAAGCTGCCAGCAGCAGCATCGACTCGGTCGGGTGCAGGGGCTGCCCGGCCATTCCGAGGTAAGTGTTGTCGCTCATCGAGGTGTCACAACGTCGCATCCTGCGTGCCTGTCCGCTGGTGAACGTCGGCCTGCGCCATGGACAGCATCGCGGACAGGACGTCTTCGCCGTCAGGTTCGGACTGCAGCTCCCGCGTGAGGTGCTCGACGAGCTGCCGGCGCAGCACCGCGGTCTGGCTGTGCCCGAGACCCAGTCGAGCGGCCGCCTCGCGGACTGGCATGTCCCACGTACCTGCAAGCAGCCGCTCACGGTCGCTCAGGCTTTCAAGCAGGTCCCGCGCAACGATCCGGTTCAGGACCTCCTCGTGGCCCTGGGTCTCGTCGCGGGGCCCACCGGGATACTCCAGGATGTCCAGCTCGATCGTGATCGGCACGTGCCTGGGGTCGAGCCGGTGGGCACATGCACGCGCCAGCTCGGACGACGGAAGGCTTCCCTTGGCGGCGTTGAGGATCGCCGCGAGGAGACGGACGAAGCTGTCGCGGTCAGCCGCCGGGCTGCGCCGGGTCGCGCTGCTCCACCGCGGAACATGGACGTCCCGGACCCCGGCTGCCGCCGCGGCGAGCACCCTGAACGGCACGCTCGACGGCTCGTCGGGACCTTCGGCGGCCACCCACCGCCCGGGCTCCGTCGCACGGCGGAACTGAGGGCTGTCGGTAAGGATCTCGGTGACCCGCAGGACCAGCGCGCCAAGCTCCGTGGCACGCCCCCGATCGCGGTGCGCGTTCAGCACCGCGGTGTGCAGCAACCTCGCGAAGCTGTCCTCGTCCGTCGACGACAAGACCAGGGCCTGAAGCCGGGCGGGCCCGCGCGTGCTCGTCAGGAAGTCGTGCGCGAAACCCTGCACTGCGGGGCCGTCCCAGGCCGCATGTCCCTCGGGCGGAGGGAAGTTGCGGCTAAGCGCGACCGACCGGACCGCCCCATACAGCAGTTCCGCACCCGCGGGTCCGAGCCGGCGGTCTTCGAGAAACTCCTGCCGAGGCCCGCGCTTCACGTGTACCACCGGAGGATGATCTCCTCGAACAGCTCCGGCGACAGGTCGCCGCACGGCCGGATGTTAAACGGCGTCCAGTAACGCCCTTCGGTGGACGTCAGCCGATCGAACACCCCGTCCAGGTTCAAGGTCAGACCGGGGTCAGCTTTGTGGAAGACCCCCGGCCGGCTGGTGTCCGAGGTCCGGGATACGACGCTGATCCGGCCCAGAGTCGTGCCAGGCACCCGCACCACGACCACGGGCCGCTCGGCGTGCTTGTCGGGCGGCTGGAAGATCGTCGTCCTGGCCCAGTACAGCCGACCCTCGACAGGCAGGTACGGCACGTGCCGCGGGTCGAGTCGCCTCATCTGTGGACGCTCTCGCGTCGCTGGCGCAGCCTGGTCGCACCGCGCACGGCACGCGAGCAGTTGGACTGGCTGTCCACGGCTGCAGCTGCCTCCATTCGAAGCTGACATCGCGGCGCGACGGGGCGTGCGCTCGCGCGGGACAGACGTCGCACCTGCGGCGGGTGTCCGGCCCTGCCTGGCCGGTGCCGCCATCCGTAGTCGGTCCGTTCTGCTGTTGCCTGGACACCCGTCGTCAATGCGACGTCATCCCCACGTGTCAGGACGCACATCTTGGCGACTGCGCGCCTCGCCCACGGCGGCCGCAGGACCGCAGCGGGGCGGAAGGGAGGAGCAGAGATGGCGAAAAGTTCAGCGTCCAAGGTCACGAGCCCGAAGGTTGCCGCGAAGGCGTCGAAGGCGCTGCAGGACGGGCGGTCGTCCGCGCGGACCCGCAGCATTGCGGGCAGCGCGCTGGCGCAGTCGAAGGGCAAGAAGAAGTAGCCGCCGGGGAGCTGCCTGTCCCTGCCCCGGCAGGCAGCCGTCCTCGTCGCATCTCAAAGGTGCCAGTCCCCGGCCCCCGAGGTCAGCCACGCAAGGGAACGGGCGACGGTCGGCCCGGGCCGGGCAGGTGGGAGTTCGAGCACGTGGCGGTGGCCGCGGCAGCCTCAGCGAACCGGGGCGGCCCTAGCGCGACTAGGTGCAGCTTGTGATGTCGACGAGCCCGTTCGCGTTGGGCAAGTAGCGACAGTTCTCCGCGGGAGGCAATCGTCCCGGCGGGCTTCAACCCCGTGGGCCGCAGACCAGCGATCGACCAGGGAGAGTGCGGCGTAGGCGCGGTGATTGGGGTCAGGGTCTTGGGACTGGCCGCTCACGGTCGTTGCGGTGGCTCGCCGCGAAGGAGGATCTGGGGTGAGTCACTTCCGCTTGCGGGGCCGGGGTGGGCGCCGCCGATGAGAGTTCCGGGACGGCGACGTTCTGCTCCGCGGTGTCCAGGTAGCTCGTGGTGGTGGCGAGCTTGTCTGCTGCGGTGCGCTCTTGGCCGCTGGTCCGCGAGGCATGGTGGGTGGGGGGTAGGCAGCTGGTGCAGGCCGCGATCAGCCGCAGGTCCAGGTTCCGGGCGATATGGCTGTCTGGGAGCGGGGTCCTCGCGGCGAGCCGGGGGAGTTGTGTGGCGACGTCGAAACCGGCGGCCTGGGCGCGCTGGAGGTGGTCGGCGAGCACCTGCCAGTGCGGATCGTCGGTGAGACCGGCGGCGATGCCCTCGCCGAGCTCTGTCCAGCGCCCAGTTGGCGACTCGCCTGGACGGGTAGGAACTGCCGCCGGCGAGGTCGGGTAGTCCGCGACCTTCTCGCTCAAGCGCTGGCGGACAACCCCAGGTTTGTCCGCAGTCCATGCTCCGTGAGCGTCGAACACTTCGTTGAGGGCAGTTTCGGCCGCCACGCCGGTGCGGCCGACGATGGTGGTGAGATGCCGTGGCCAGGCGGCCATCGGTAGCGCCGCCACGACGTGGGCCGCTCGGCGGGTGGCGAGCACGGCTCCTTCCACGGTGTTCAGGCGCTCGGCGAACAGCGCGATCCGTGCGTTGAGGAGGGTGTCGGCCAAGTCGGGGGCCTGCTCCAGGGCGCTCCGGAGCGCCGCGGGGCCTGCGGTCTGCAGCAGTTCGGCAGGGTCTTTGCCCTTCGGGACCACGAGGTGGCGGGGGTTGTCGCCGCGGGCGGTGAGCTGCCAGAACGCCCGGTGCGCGGCCTGCTGTCCGGCGCGGTCGTTGTCGGTAGCCACGATGACCCTGGGCCGGCCTGGGCCGAGGTAAGGCTGCAGGGCGTCGGCCTGGGCGTCGGTGAACGCGGTCCCCAGTGGCGCGACCCCCACGAACCGACTGTCGCCGGCCAGTGTGACGGCGAGGGCATCCAGGGGTCCTTCTACGAGCACGGGGGTGGAGCCTTCGGCGAGGGCGGTGGCGTTCTCAGCGAGCCCGTACAGCTGATGGCCCTTGGTGAACAGGTCGGTCTGGGGAGTGTTGAGGTACTTCGGGCCAGCGTTGTCCTGCTCGGTCCTGCTGGGGTTGCGGCGCCCGATCCAACCGAGAACCTCCAGGTTGTCCAACGCGTCACGGCCGCTTTCGAGGCTGGCGCTGAGGATGGGGAAGACGAGCCGGTCGCGGAAGCGGTCGATGACCCCTCCGGTGGAGGCGACACTTCCGAGGCCGGCAGCGACGATCTGTTGGTCGGTGGCGCCCTGGCCGCGCAGGTGATCGGTCAGGGCAGTCCAGCTGGCGGGGGCGTAACCGACCCGGAAACGCTCGTCGCCGGTCAGGTCCGTTCCGAGCCGTTCAGTGAGGTAGGCCGGTGCCCACGAGTCGGCGTACCCGGCGGTGAAGAACCGGGCGGCTTGGGTGTTCAGCTCGAGCAGGCAGCTGCGACTGAACGCCGTGGTGTCGGGCCTCGGGTGTACGCGGTCGACCTCGGCGGCGGACTGTCCCGCACCGACCACGCCGACCACCTCGCCTGTGGTGGTGATGGCGTTGATCGAGTCAACAAGGGTGGGGGTGAACTCTTGGTCGGGGAAGGGTGGTTCTTCGGCGTCGTCAGGCTCGACGAGGTTCGCCAACCAGCCCTGCTCCTCGCCGCTGGGGTGGTGCTGACCGAACTGGTCGCGGTCAGTGAGTACCCCGATCCTCCAGATCAGGGCGGTCGCGAGCTCATCGCTGCGCAAGGGTTCGTCGTCCGGGTGGCCGCCGCGCAGCAGGTCGTGGGTGGTACTGAGGAGTTGTTGGGGTTCCCAGCCGCTGCTGCGGGCGTGGCTGACCGCCGCGACCAGCGCCGGCCAGGCCGGGTCGGCCAGCACCTGATGGGCGGCCGCAGTGCCGAGCACGTCGGCCAGCACGGGAGTCCAGTCGGGGCGCAGGGTGTCAGACAGTGAGTGGTGGGTGGCTGTCATTGCGGCGGGGGACAGGTGCCGTGCGAGCCGCCACCACAGGGCGGCGGCGGGTTGCTCGTCGGGCAAGGCCCGCTCGCTGCCGACGGCTCGTGTGAGGTCGTCGATGTTGATGCCGGCGCGGACGGCCCTAGCGAGGCGGTCGGCCAGGACCGGCCAGTACGGGTCGGTGGTGATCCGCGGGTCAATCTGGTTGGCCAGCGGCGCCCAGCGGGCGGTGGCCGCTTTGGGGTCCCCGAGCAGCTTGCTGACACGCAGGTCCAGGGCGCGTTGGGCGCGGGCGTCCGCTGCCGCTGGATGGGGTGGTCCGGTGGGTCGGCGGTCGCCGTCCTCGACCGCGTTCGCGGCTCGCCAGACCGCCAGGTCGACCACGAGTTCGTGGTCGCGGGTGATCAGGCTGCTCGCCCAGGGTGGGGCGCTGGTCGGGGTCCAGGACCAGGCCCTGGCGTGGACCTCCGCGCTGTCGGCTTGGACGTGTTCGGCGCGGTCGCGCAGGTACAGCCCCCATTCGGGGTGGGTGGCCAGGGCGGCGGGGATGGCGGGGAGCCACGGCAGCGGACCCCCGCCGGTACGGCCGCCGCTGGGGTCGGTGTGGGTAGGGTCGGTGTGGGCAGAGTCCAGGCGCCAGTCCAGGACGGCGGCGACGTCCCGGGCGTCGTCGAGGCTGGGTCCGGAGGCCAACGCCCGCGCGAGGCACCGTCCGGGGTTGTGGCCGCCGATGGCCAGCAGTGCCAGGTGCGCGCGCAGCGTCGGGTAGGCCTCGCATCGGGTGAGGCCTTGCACGGCGGTGTCGGCGGCTTGGTCGATCGCGGTGAGCTTGGCGGGGCCGAGGTGGTCTACGGCGGCGGTGGCCAGAACGTGGTGGTAGCGGTCGGCGTCGGCATGCAGCCTGGTCGCGGGGTCGGCCAGGGCCCGGCCTTGGCTTGTTGCCGAGACTGGTGAGCCGTCGCGGGCCAGCAGCCGGGTGAGCAGGTCGACCGCGGTCGGGGGCAGCAGCGCGTCGCGGGTGATGACCGAGTGGGGGTCGCCGTCGCCGGCGGTGCTGAGGTAGACGTGGTTGGCGTGCCGGCCGCGGGTCACCGCGACGTACAGCAGCTGGCGGGTCTCCTGTCCGGTTGCGACGGTGTGCGCGACGTCGGCGGTGATGCCTTGGGCGCCGTGCACGGTGGTGGCGTAGCCGAGGCTGACGTGGTCGGCGACGTAGTCGGCGGGCAGCGTGAGGCGCCGCCCGGTCCGTAGGTGCTTGGCGTCCAGTGCGCCGGTTTGGTGGACGGCTTCGACCTGCCAGCGGTCGCCGTTTTTGACCCAGTCGGTGGCGGTGATCGCCAACTTGCGGTTGTTCTTGCGGGTGATGATCGCGTCCCCCGCGCAGACCTGCGTCCCGTCGCCGAGGCTGGTGTGCGGCCCGGTGGGGCCGGGAAGTTGGGTGAGCCGGTCGCTGCGGGCGCGGTTGTTGAGTTCGACCACGAGGTCCCGGGTGGGGGCCAGCATGATCGCGTCGCGTCCGGCGGCCCGATCCGCCGTCCAGGCCGTGTAGGCCTGCTCGGTGACGGTGGTGTTGTCCCCGACGTGCACCCTGCTGTTGTCGATGTAGTAGCCCAGCGCGGCCGGGTCGCCGTCGCGCAGGGCGAGGGAGGCGGCTCCTTCGGCGTGGTTGGGTGCTCCGGTGTCGGGGTGGGTGAAGCGCATGACTTGGGACAGGGTCACGGCTCCGTGGGTGTCGGCGATGTCGCGGAGCACCCCACCGGCGCCGATCGCGGCGAGTTGCTGGTCGTCACCGATCAGCCGGACCGACCCGCCCCGGCCGAGCACGTAGGTGATGGCGGTGGCCAGGTCGGTGGTGCCTGCCATCCCGGCTTCGTCGATCACGACCAAGGTGTCCGGGCCGATGCTCTGCAACCAGTCCGGGACTGGGTTGTCGCTGTTCAGGGAGTGGATCAGCTTGGCGAGGGTGTCGGTGCGGGCGCCGGTCTCGGTCCGCAACACCGCGGCGGCGGCAGCTGAAGGGGCGAGCCCGATGACAGTGCCGCCACGGGTTCCGTCGCTGTCGGTGCTGGTCCAGGACCGGGACAGCACCCGCATGGCGGTGGTCTTGCCCGTCCCGGCCGGGGCGAGCGCGAGTTGCAGGCGCGCTCCGGAACTCGCGAGCTCCCGGACCAGCTGGACTTGGCCGGGGTTGAGGTCGACGCCGTTCGCGCTCGATTCCAGCAGCGCCAGGTCCACCGTGCTGGCCGCCACGACCCGGCCGTCGCGGCGGCCGCCGGCCGCGACGATGGCCTGTTCCGCGGCGACGATCTGCGTCGAGGTGTACAGCGTGGACCCGGCGACGGTGTAGACGGAGCTGCCGTCTGTGCGGCGAAGCAACGCCGGTTCGGGTACCTGCTTTGTGTGTCCGGTGAGGCGTTCGGAGCCTTGCAGTGACATTGACCGGGCCGGCGAGAGCGCCGCCGTGACGACGGCCTCGACTGCCCGGTCGACATCAACCAGGGCGATGCCGGTGGCGCGGGCTTGGCGTTCGGCTTCGGCCCGGACGTGATGGACCTGCCAGGTGGCTCGCGCGGACTGCACCGTGCTCAGCACCAGCGACGTGGTCTGCTCGACCCAGGGGCGGGTGACCTGCTGCCCCGGCGGCGTCTGATCGCGGTGGCGGCCGGGCCCGAGGGCGCCCTGCAGGTAGTCGCTCAGGCTCTGCTCCCCGCCGAGCACGGCCAGGGCCTCGGTACGCCAACTGGCGCGCTGGTCTGCGTAGGAGCGGGGCACGTGCTTGTTCTGCCGGGTCTCGTTGTTGGCCTGCTGGGCCAGCGCCAGGGCCTCTTTGGGGTTGGGGGGCCGGCCGTAGTCGGTTTGGAACTGCGCGGA
>JAABUI010000467.1_pt1 | contig 31023 bp, 27 predicted proteins | sample 5559111 | NCBI WGS metagenome assembly JAABUI01 (sample SAMN10711870, study PRJNA513365) | rock metagenome | isolation source: Antarctica rocks | place: Antarctica: Victoria Land, Buttleship Promontory | reverse complement strand
GAAGTTGAGAGGTGACGGCAATGGCCCACGGTGGAGGTGCTTACCTAGGTAGTGCGGGTGACAAATATTCAAGCTAGGCCGAATCGGAGGGCGGGCCCCACGGGAGATTCACAGGGTCCCAGATTGCCAGATGCGCATGGTGTCGCTGGATTGAGCGAGGAAGCAGAGACGTGCGTCACGGGTGTTTGACAAATCCCGAAACACGAGCGTTTTCGTTTGGTCTCGTTGCAGGTCAATCACCGTACCGTGAAGAGCCATGGATCCGCAGAGAGCAGAGGGGCGCAACGATTCGACTTGCCCGGTCGACGATCAGTCGTCAGCAGCTGCAGTGCGCAGGAGTGTAAAGTAAGTCAATACTCTTTGTTCCTGAACCCTGAAGCGTGGAGGAAGTCTCCAGTACGGCAAGCGCTCGACCGCTTCGACCCATGCTACAGCCAATCCCGGAGACCGGCTCCGACGGGCTGTAGCGGGATCTGCACGGCCACTAGCGGCACGCGATTCGTTACCAAACTTTTCTCGCACCCCAAATCGTCTAATCCACAAAAGAAATAGGTTCGATCCCTGGTGCGTTAGACTTTCGTTTCGATGCCTTCCTTTCCTCACGCCATACGCTGCACATTCTTCGGAGATATGCAATGGAATTGGATCACAGAGACGGTGCGCTGATTGTTGACAGTCCCCCTCCCCCTGACTGGCTCACCTCGCGCTGCGGTGCCAAGCCGCCGCGCTGGATGGGGTGCCATGACGACAACGATTGGCCCAGAGCGGCCGATGGTCCGTGGTCCCACCACCAGTGACCACCAGAGCCGTGGCGGAGTTAACGAGCGCTACGACCGACCGCTCCACCATTCGTCTCCTGATCGCTCACGTTCACTGGCCCATCGATGCGCTTCCCCAGATGAGGGTGGCCATTGGGAGTGGTCGCACTCGACAAGCTCCATGGCCCAGCTCGACCTGGCTCTGCTTTCTCTGCTCCCCTAAGGCACCGGCCGATTCCGCGGTCTTTGGCGCCTCGTATATCGACATGGTGTGGATTCACCCAGAGCCAACTAATGCAAGCCACGAGAACCCCTAACCAGGCATGCTCTCGTGTCATTGCCCGAACCATGGTCGACGCCCATGCAGCTGGCGGCGCTACCGTTACCCTATCCTATCGACGCTGGCCATTGTCTAGCGGTGCACTAAGGCCTCTACGAGACTCTCGACATGTCGGTGGGCCACAATGCGCGCTCGGCGTGGCAGATCGAGGCAAAAACCCTCTCGGCAATCTGCGAGTTGGGGCCCCTGCTAAGCTGAACTGTGATCCTCCCACCACCCCATTCCTGCATGCACGACGTCAACTGCATATATTGTCACCCCCTTAGCCACCATGTAGCTGCAGATGGTGGCACCGAGTCCTTCGCAGGCCTAGATCTGCCACTGACACTGTGTCGCATAACGCGCATTACTCTAATTCCTCTCCTTGTACGTTGTACCTTTGTGGCCGAAATCGTGCTGGATCCTTTTGATTTGATATCAGCTGCTTCACGCAGATGCCACCACCACTGAACATCGCTCAACGACATCCCGCCGCCATCACCACGGCCCATGGATCCAGATGTTCTATCATTCGTTGATACCCCCCAACTCACCCTCTCGCCTCCATAGACCATGGAGGCTGCCAACTCCACCTTCTCTGCCGACGACGTCGCAAATCAACCGCAATCGTTGATGCAGTCGCAGCGTCCTCGTGAAAAGTCGAAGCGTCCTCAGCTGTCATGCAATCCATGCCGAGCCAGAAAGGTCAAGGTTTGTCGTGCGCTCTTCATGTTGATGACTTCCTTCCTTATCAGCTGGTTATTAGTGCGATCGAATACAACCGTGTACTGCGTGCGCTCTTCATCAAATTGCCGACCACTGCGAATTTGATCTCACGGAAGCCGAGCGACATCCAATCTTGCAAGCCGAGGCTCTCAAGGAGAAGGATAAGACGATCGCTCAGCTTCGCAATGAAGTGGCGGCATTACGCGGGGATCCGATCAAAGCGGAGCCCGTAGATGAAGTGGTTTCATTCGGACAGAGTGGGCCGAAGATCAAATTACCTCCCAGGGTATCATCGAAGAAGCCCCCTACTTTAGCTCAGAAGCGCGAGTACCTGGGGGAGATGAGTGCCAACATCTACTTTGGAAGTCCGGGTATGACCAGCGTTGTCGAAGAGGTAGGGCCCGAATGCATTCCATGTTCGCGGAATCATTCATCTAAGGTGTCACAGTTCGCACATCTGGCATTTGATCGCAAGCCAGCCAGTCTGACCCATGCCGTTCCTCGTGGTACTGACATCTTTGCCTTTCAATTGGCGACGTCTCATCCCTTTCCCACCCTATGGTCTGCGAAGGATGACATTTCGACTTTGATCGGACTTCTCCCACCCGAAGCTGATCTCTATTCATATCTTGATGCGTTCCAACGTCGAGTTCAGGCGTGTTCTTTCCCCCATGTACCTGACGAGTGTACGACCAACGAAGTCCGGCGATTTCTGGAGAATATCGATCACAACGCTGCCTTGCATCCTGACATGCTCGCGTTACTATTTGCAACTCTAGCACAAGGGTTGCAGTATGGAGTTTATGACAGGTATGGCGAGAGATGGCTAGCTGGCGCAGTAGAAGCGGAGTCCAAGAAAAGCGATGTTTACAGCAAGTATTCAGACACAGGATACTCGAGGCAAGGCTAATTCCTACTAGTTGCTGCTTCCATGCAATGTTTGAGACTGGGCTGTTACATGAATCGCCCAACTTTATTGGTGATTGAGACTCTGGTGATGATGGGTCCGCACCTCACTAACAGCGGTAAATTTCTTGATGCATCCGCTTTATTTGGTGGGACTGTAAGGCTCGCTCAAAGCATCGGATGTAAGTCAAAGTGTTCTCCGGCATGGTGCACGAAAACCTGATAATCCACAGTACACCGAGATCCGGCCTTGTTGAACCCTCCGGCTCCCCCGAAAGAGGTGGCTACACGCAAGAATCTCTGGTGGTGGATGATGCATATGGACATGCAGTACTCCATGTCACTTGGGAAACCACTCGGAATATCCAGTATGGGCGACTGTCCAGCTCCTGAGCCGATCCTTCGAGATCCCATCAATCAAAGTCTTTCGAACTATCTCGCCCAGTTCAGCATTCTAGGACGTCAGATTCTTTCCTCTGCATATCTGACCAACGAGCAGATCGACACATTTAACGACCAGTTGCTAGCTTTACATGAGACCTTACCAGACTTGGTTCGATTTGATAAGACGTGGCTGAACAAGAACAAGTCCCTTCCAGGATGGCCCTTAGATGCTCAGGCAGGGATTCTACATGCTAAAATGCACAATTTCCTACTGCTCCTGAATCGACAACGAATCGAGAATGTTCGTCGAAACTCCGAAGATCCCCGCGCAGAGGTCACTCCTACACCCTCTGCTTCACACAGCAAACAAAGCGTCCCGCGCGGCCGAGAACGAGTCTTGAAATCCTGTCGAGCGCTGCTAATCGCTTTTGAATTCTTCCAGACTCGCGTGCAGGCTGCCTTGGTCTGTTGGGAGTTGGGTCAGATGGCCTTCAATGCAGCTATGATTCTGCTTTTGTCCATGCTTGAGACGAGTGACACTCAGGATCTCCGAGCCGTTGAGCGCACATACAGCACATTTATCGAAATGAACAAGCTTGGCGTCCACAAGCTAGCCGGGGCAGCGGTTGAACGGTTGGGCATCATCCTGAAGGAGTACCGAGCCGGGGATCCTGCCACCGAGACAGTCATGGGCCAGCAAGGTATGATGCTGTTGGAAGATCCTGGGTTGCAGGGCTCAATGCCTGAAAGCTTCTCACCACTGAATTTCCAGATGGCTGGCGGTGCTGACACTCCAGGCATGCAAAGGTCGCCGACTGGCTCAGACACTGGAACCCGCCCGTCACCATCCCAGATATCCCGGAAGAAGACTGGACGCAGACCTGGTTCAGCGCGCGATTCCCGTTCACGACCTACGAAGAAACATGTATCAGGATCTCATCGCCCATTGAATGACCGTCGTTTCTCCGATACCGCTACAGCACGCCCTCCGCAGAAACGAAAAAGAACCAACAAGAGCACCCCCAGTCTTTCCCTACTCACCAGTCAATCCGGTCAACATAGCTTTTCGGTGACACCGCAAGCTACGATCAAGCCCGAGTCGCTCTTTGAACCGATCGAGCATACCTTTCATGGATTCAATGCTATCGACACAGCCGCCCAGTCAGCAATTGACCGTATCCCCGATTTTGAGACCACACCTCGACCTCAAGGCTTTGTACAACCTCCTCAAACCATCCAAGGCTTCCCCCATCACCAACAGCATACTGTATCAGACCCCGGCGATCGTACCCTTGACTTCAGTAACACTACCACTCCCGGCACAGGCGCAAGCGAATTCTTCGACGAAAGCTATCAGACCAGCCCTCATTTCGACTTTGGCTTGACCGCCGCAACTATGAACCCCTACGAACCTCCGTATTCTGCGCCCTCTTACAACGTCCATGATGACCCTTCCTCGTCTTATCATCATCATCACAGATTTTAGCGAACAACAGCATAGGCAACAATCAGGAGTGATATACCCCAATCGGCGGCATTTATGGGGACCCACGAGCATCAGAATACTGGGATCTCGATATCATTCACATTGAAAAAGCAAGACGGTGCATAGCGAAGCCAGGCGTTTTGTTTCGTTTGTTTTCAACACGTATCGTCATTCTCCGTTTCTCTACAGGTGTATTACCTACTCGATGATTTCTTTCCGTTACCGGTAATCATTTCAGGAAGGATTTGTTTTTCGGCGACTCGAGCGGCATGACACGGACGATACCCTAAACGCCTGGGTTTTTGGTTTGCTTACCAAAAGCTCACTCATTGATTTACGCACTCATGTACCCTTTTTCGGTTTTGTCACATCTCGTTTCTAATGGGTCCATCCTGTCGCTTCCAATCTCGTTTGAGTTGTTTGGGAGGAACTTTTGTCGGTGCATTTTGCGTTAGATGCGCTAGCTAGCCAGTAGAGCGATTTTTGGAGTTTAGATTCAAATCAACGGATTCATTTCCACGAATATCAATGTTGCAAGGGGATGGTATTTTTTCAAAATTAGAGGGTGATTATGAGATTGAGATGTCACGTATGCTACGAGGTAGAGACACAGGATATTGGCATCGTAGCAGTAATACACTGACTGCTTCACTCATGCATCGACACGTCTAGAACCTGGCCATGCACATGTATTTCACTTTGGCCCGACGACGGCGTCATCATATCTTCTCAGTCGCCATCGGCGACCCTCGCGACTGTCAACACCTGCTTTCACGCCTTGTGTGGCGTATAATCTACAACAAACCCCTTCCTTCAATGCTTGCCTTCAACCAACATATGCATCCCCCTCAGCAGCACACGTAGCAAACCACACTCCTCCCCATCCCGATTTCTCCCGCGATAAACCCCATATGTACATTCCAACGATAAGATCCAGAGTGGAGAACATATGCGCCCGGTAAGGTAATCCGGAGCTCATACCCTAGTGGAAGACGATCTCGTCAGCTGATGTATGGGATGAGGACAGAGAAGGGTGGGAAGGGCGAGGGCGTACGGTAGCATGTCACTCAACACCTCGCCATAACTACTCGCCAGAACGGCGACCGCGATCTGTTCTCGTCAGCGAACACTTCTCTCTTTTCCCCTTCCCACCCCATCCCCTGGAATCAGAAGAAGCTGACGCACCCCGAACATCCCCACACTCCGCACAACGCTCTGGTTTTCTTTGGCGGTGACGGCGTTGTAGGTGTTTTTCAATGAGCTGGTTATGGAGGAGGGGGCGGAGGTGGGTTGTGGGCGGTGGGATGGGGTGGATGAGGGGGGGGCGGGGGTGCGTTTTGGTGGCATTATTTTGGGGGGGGGGTGGAAAGATGTCGAGTGGTGGTGGGTTGGATATGGAGAGTGCTGAATGTTACTGTCGAGGTTTGCGGTTTGGGATTTAAGCTTGGAGGCGCTAGGGTGGTTTGGGATCTTGGCACTAAGAGCTACGAGGCAGGGGTCTTGAATTTGTATCACTATGATATTAACGACAATGCCGTTCCGTACAATTCAAAATATTCTGTCTATCAGACATGCTCGGGTGGAGAAGAATCTGATGATGGTGCCATTGTGTGCTTGACGTCTCATGTCTCATACATGATTAATGAGGCAAATGCGATTGTTGATTCATCAGTAGATGTCGTTTTATGAATTTGCGCCTGCCGTCATACCAAATTTGAACCTTAGGACGAGGAAAGATCTATACTGGAGGCTCTCGATCCCAGATCCCGCTGATGAGAAAATATATCCGTAAAGCATAGAATGTGAACCTGTTCATGCCTCGCTTCTTTTTGATTATCAATAGTTTCGTGTTTCATATATTGGAGTCGAGCTTGATGGAGGGAGACTCCATTGCGCTAGCTGCTCAGCCATTGTGTTCTGGAAGAAAGCATCTTCTAGAAGGGCTACTGGCCCTCATAATGAAATCCGCCGTGAGGAAAATCCGTGGGAATAGATGCCATTGATCCTGGGGATAATTTCGGAATCATTCCTGAAAATGCCTTCATATTGTTCTTTTGTTTTATCCGCTCAGGCGTCTCGTGTGTCTTGAACATCGGGATAAACTCATCGAAATCATCGGGCCTTAGGATTGGTGGGAGGAGTCCAGAGTCAGAATCCCCGCACGGCACCTCTACTCCATCATGCTCTCCGCCACCGATCTCCCCTTTCATTTCGTAAGAATGTAACCACTCACGAGAAGCTTCGGCAGAGGGACTCCAAGTCTCTGATTTGACAATATCGGCGTATGTCATACTCTCGAGCCATGCATCGCGGAAACGTATATCAATGTGGTCCAGATTCGAAGAGCAAGCAGCGAGATCTATTGCTTCAATATCAATCATGTCCATGACAATCCCGGCTAGTTGCATTTCGCACAGGAGAGCCCGAACGAGGGACACACGCGCATCGATATATAAGCACTGATCGTGGAAGTGAACTCTGTGACCTGGCGGAGAATCCGTCATGGAGCGTATACTTCGGATTTTCCAAGGCGGAGATTGCGAGAGCAGTCCTATTAAAGCTAACGTGAAGTCAGCCAAAGAGTCGGCCGGGGAGAACCAGGGAATGCGCTGATTCTCTAAACCAGCTTTACGCTCGTCGGCCGCTTGGCGGAAGTGCTCTATTAGGCCTGATTTCCGGCCCAACTCAGTCAGGAGTACAATGTCCTCGGTCAATCGCCGTCCCATAGCTGAATCGAACCCAAATCGTGGCTTCCGAACTTCGTTGGGTGGGGCTCCACAACGGAAGTATCGTCGCACTGAATTAGGGAGGTCAGATACGAGAAGGAAAGGGATTCCAACGTCGGACGAGTCGAATGCTGGGAAGACGCACGTAGGATCGTATCGGACGTTTAGAACAGTCCTCAGTATCAAGTCAGGTCCTTGAGGCAGGTAGGCATTAAGGGCCGCTACTAAAATCGTCAAGGTCCAGACAAATTGATCACGGCTTTGAGCTAAGTCAATGGCGATACGGAGCGCAGTTGAGAGCTGCTCGTTTGATTTCGTAACAGAATTCAAGACTTCCATCCACTTGTTCGGAACTGTAATAGAGAGTATCTCCGGTCTCCCGCTTCTAGAAATTGGCCAATTGAACAGCGGCTGATAGTGGAGAGCGTTGTACATGGGCATAGAAATATCGAGATAACCTTCCGACATCATCGAAGCCGGGACATCAACGTCACTCTTAAAATCCATTCTTGCGATGGTGGATCCAAGTTGGACACATCCAAATAGAACTTTTGCCAGTTGTATCAACGGTTTTGGCTGCTTCTATTATTGTTGTTAGTGTACTTCATATTTTGGAATTGAGCATTCCAGGCTTCGTACGTATAGACTATTGTAGAGGTACTCGGATACGATAGTGATGAATGTGACTCGGTTACCTCCATATTCGAGCATTGGACGCTGAGGGTCTTCGCGGGCTGTATTCAGCTTAATCATGAGTTCCTTCAATTCTTCAGCTTTTTGATCTAAAACCAGGTGCAATTGTTGCATTCCATGCTGAATACCATGGACTTCCCGCTTCATGATTTCCCGATTATTGTCCAATTTCTGGCCAATGTTGAGCCGAGTACGCTTGTGTTCTTCGCGGGCTCTGACGGAGAAATCTGCATTACTCCTATAGAGAGACCGATCGTATGCAGAGGATGCCTCGGTAATAGCGCCAAGTACCTCAGCACGCGTGCGTTCTTGCTGCTCGGAGCACTCTCTATGAATCCTTTGGTTTTGTTCTTCCAAAGTGGCAGTTGCTGATTCGATCTCCAAAGTCAAATTTTCCTCTGCATCTGCGTGCAATGTCTGTATCTTCTCTGTCTGCACATCTATGATCTGTACAAAGTGACTTCTATTTACCTCCAACGCCTCAAGAACTTGGGCGATTGCACATTTGGTAGCATTGTCAAGGCGTTGAAATGATTCTGTTTGCTCGAGAGCCATCACGTTAAAGCGATCCCTGATAGAACCAAGTTTAGCAAACAACATTGGCACAAGCCGAAAGAGACAAACGTTACCTTAGATTCGCAGTAACATGCAGCATCAAGTCCTGCCGAAAGCCTCCGACTCGTCTCGTGAAGGTCAAGACCTTCTCCTTGCCCCACAGACACTTCAATGCTTTTCTGAAGCTTTTTAATCTAGTATTCTGCCCCTCGACCGCGAGCGTGTCCAGCGCGAAAAGTAGCTCCTCCACGGCTTGACTGCATCGTGAACTTATGGTATCTAGCAAAGGATCCGTATAGCCCGTCGAATCTTGACAGCTCAGTCTATCACTGAGGTTTTTCAAATGTATCGTTATGCTGTGTAGATCGTCGTATTCCTTAAGACTACCAGACGTAGTAATATAGAACTCCTTGGTCTTGGAGACCACCGATGTGGTGAAGTCGGTAAATTGGAGTATGCTGCCAGCCAGGCTGACGGCAGCGAGAGCCTCCATCACTGAGCATCCTTAATCCTACAGGGTGCGAATGGAGATAAATCTTCCAGAGACGAGGGTCAGGCCTGTGCGATGGCATTGTCAAGGCGCAGCTGCGATGCAATTGACGTAGCCTTGCCCGTTTCCTGGCACCCTGGATCGACAAGACGTACCAAAGACTGCTAGCCTGTTTTGGGGAGAAGGGTCGTCGGCGCAAACAAGACAGAAAAGGAGAAGTCTCTTGATCTTTCTTCAATGCCTACCGCCGGAACAGCTGATCCTTCTCGAATAAAGATCTTCACATCACTGATACAGGCAGCTGCTAGCTCTGAGTGAGGTAGAGGTTTGCATTTGTAACCCACATTTCTTTTCCCTGCAAAACAACCCCTTTCAAATGAGAGCGCAATTGATATCAACCAGAGAACACAGCAAGGTAGAGTAAGCAGAAGCAATGTCTTTCAGCCTTCCGCGATTCAATGGGGTGAGTAAAGACTGACTAATTAAAATGTTGGACTCACTTGAAGCCCTGAGGGGGAGTGAATTTCGCTCTCATCAATGATTGTATCGATCTCGCTTCCATCCTATATCTTGCATCGTTTCTCCTGGCAGAAACCATCGGCCACAGCGTTTACCCAGATATTGCCGCGAAGAAGGGAGGTTTCAAGGGAGATGGGTACGAAAATGTTTATTCTTCCGGCCCCGGAATAAACCCTCTTCTATCCGGCCGACCCTTCTATGCACCCCATACCTAAAACGGAAGCCACGCTATGCAAGTAACACGACCCTACCATGGTATCACGATCCCTATCCAGAGATCCAATGCTTAGCAATATCCTTCGCCAATCCCAACCGCAAAATCCTAAGCATATCCTCGCCCTTTGCATTCTCCCCCAATCCTCTCCGCCAATCCCACCCCCTCTTTTCTTCCTCCTGAGATTTAGCGAGAGCTCTACTACTGCCCAGGCCACTCGACTCCGAATGCGACATCGATTCTCCGAGCAAAGAGAAGCTGCTCGCCGACATGCTGCTCATTGTCTTCTGGAGCAGCTGCCGTGGCGATGGGGGCGCTGCTCGACCTTTACATGCTACTAGAGTGGCGTGAAAGCACTCCTCACACTGGCTGTAGATCCGTGGAGCGGTGGTTTGCAGGTCCTCGATTGCTTTGATTAAGCTAAAGCACTGGGGTTGCGAAAGCAAAAAGCTTGGCTCTGCGGGACTCATTGTTAGATTCGAGAAATAGCAGGTGTGACAGGATGACTTACGATTGACGAACATAGTGGCTTCACCTAGCAGTGCAAGCAACGCATCTACTTGCACTACGGCACCTCGGTTCTCGTCATACAGACCGCCATGGATGTTGTCAGCAGCACTGTTGATGACGGCTAATAGTGCAGTTGCAGCGGCGTTCATTCGCGCAATGGGCCTCAAGTTCGGCTTTTGGCCCTCTTCAAGTCGAACTTCTTCGTCTCGCAGATCGTAGAATCTGCGTAACGTAGCATAGCCTGAAAGATGGGTTTGCAGCATTTTCGCAGCCTGCTGGTCAAACAGGGCAAGTCGTCCTAGGCTTTGCTGTGGCTCAAAGATCAAAGAATGGAGGTTCGAATCAAGAGCTGCCAAAGCTGGGTACGCAGTGGACTGGACGAGTGACAAGGATATGAGAAGATCCAAGACGTCCTTCATCTTCTTCTGGCAATGAGCGCGGGCGAAGTAAACAAGAGCCGTGCCGTAATCATCAGTGTTTGCGACAACCGTATCAGCATAACCCTACTTGAATTAGAGACAGAGCAATCAAGGGAAAGGGTATTCAGCATACCTCTGCAATGACCCGGGCTTCTTTCGTAATAGCAAATCGCTCGCAGGTCTGCAAGATCCTGTCCACTTGCATAGAAGAGCCTCTAGGCAGGCGAGACAGCAGAGCTTTGATTTCAGCCATTGCAAAACCTTGGTTTTCCAACCGGTTGAGCACACTGATGGAGAATTCCCAGCCCTCAGATATGCTTTCTGCCGTCATCTTACCTCTGTGCGAGAGCGCGTCTGCATATTGAGTGAGTACAGTATCTCTCATTGTTAATGGCTTCCGTGAGGGTCCGACACTATCAAGCAACCGACGATCACTTTCATCTAGGCCAGGCAGTACACGGGCTTCAGTCTCAAGCCATCCACCCGCACTTGCTATTTCAACGACCGCCGAGGCAACTGGAAGAGACCATGCTCTTAGCAGGCCCACCACGAGTTCGATACTACCCTCGAACACAGAAGCCAAGCCTACTTCAACAGGATTCATTGTATTGACTGCGAGTGCTGAGCCTTCAGCATTTACGCGTTTCAAAGCAGATGCCAGCCGCCGCAGATAAGCAGCGTTAGGATTGACATCCACAGTACGCATACCGTGTGATTCTAATTTTCCGAGAGACTGTCGAGCCAAGGGCACCCTTTTGACATGCATGTCTTCGTCATCGTCACCAGTCCACCACGCTGTCAAGGCGATAGTGGCCTCAACCCAGTCTTGCGCCATGTACAGGATCTCCTCTTTTCTCCCAAGTATTATCCCATATATGGTTCTCAGGTTTCCATATACAGTCCATGGCACTCGGCTTTCAGCTCTTCGAGCGGACTGGCTGAGATCCATGGTTGTACCCCGGAGGCCAAAATTCGATGCCTCGAAAGTAGATTCTGTAGGGTCCATCTCACGATCACGACCTTCTGCAAACGTAGCAAGATCGGTGAGTGCTTGTTCAACTCGCTTCCTGAACATGATCCATTCATTCCCAGTAATGTTCCAGTCGTCCTCTTGTGAAGCCGGGCAATGCTCCAAGACTTGAATGGCCCTATTGATTACTCGCTCGATATTGCGGACTTGCACGACACTATAGCTTTGGCCATCTCTCCTGTCTTCCATGGCTGTCTTTGCGTGGATAAAATTTGACTTCTTGAGCAGATTGATCACACCAGAAAGCCTTCCCCGCAGTGTGAATGAGTACAGAATGCCCCAATAGTCCTTGTGAGCAGTCGGATTGGGCTGGTGCGACTCAATATCGTTGCTGTACAGCCCGTAAGGATCTTGATACTCGTTCAGCCAATCGAGAAGAACTTTTGGAAAGGCGGTAGGGTTCGGCGGCGTATGCTCGGGCGTAGAAGGCTTCCGATGGAGGGAAGATCGGGTCAAGCGTGCGAGCGCGAGACTCTGCTTGCCTTTGGCAGTAGGAGGATGACGAAGCCGTAATAGTAAAGCACCGAGATAAATCGCCTTATGCACAGGCGGCGCACTCTCTTCTGGTCCTATGCCCTTCAAGGTCTCTTCCTTCGGAGGAAACCCTGCCAAGTCTTGATCGGAACTTGACCACCAGAAATTGCTCAGTGCTTCCGATGCTTTAGGAAGCCCAGCATGTAGAGGCTGATGATGTCCCCCACCCAACAATTCGGAACCATACAGGTCTTGCTTGATTATAGCTTCCGTCCCAACAATGAAATCGTCCCGCTCTCTCAGCTTAGCGATACCAAAACGTCCAGCCGTACTTTTTGCTATCTTGGAAATATCTGATTCGCCGTGTGATTCTGATGTCTTTTCTGTATTACGTGGTAAGGCATTAGATATCCTAGAACCTCCTCGTGTCCTCTTGGTACCTCGTGGGTTTGCGTCCATGATAGATGATCCAAATTCTGATCCAAATGCTACTGATTCTCCATTTTTCAATGATCCGTTGGATACCGAACCAGGGTCGAGCAAGTGGCTGATAGACCCCTGGTCGACATTCATTGTGCCTTCTTCTTCCGATCCCTCAGCATCGGCTTCCTCATCAAAGACCTCAGATTCATCCTCGTAAGACTCCTCTTCTACATCACTTGGCGGCCCGTGGGGCGGGCTGCTGCTCGGCACGCCAAAGGTGTTCTTCGTCAAATCTTCAGTACTACTTCCAAAATCAAAATCGGCGCTTTTGTTCAAAAAGCGGGCCAACTTCTTTTGGTCTATAGTGTTTGTGTAGAGAGGTTTGGTGCCTTTTCGCAAGCCTGTGTTGGCGCCATGGGAGCTCTTTGATTTGAACAATGTCTTTCCATATCCTAGCTGAGAGCTGGCAAATATTGACGAAGGTGGTGGGTCAGCAGGCGTGAAGGAAGCCGCTGAGGATGGAGGAGGGCCAGCGGGTGTTGTAGACGGGTTTGGAGCGAGTGGACTCTTCGTAAAGCCATTCGGTAAGTTTGCAAAAATATTCGTAGATCGCTGACCCGACCCAGGCGTAGACGGAGCTTGAGAACTTGAAGAGAGAGGAACGGTCCATCCAGACATCGTGATTGTCTGGCCAGCAATGGTTCCACAGGAGGGAGGCAGCTTGTACAGTGTAGCTGCCACCAGGAGCCTAAGCCATAGATTGCCAGTGACAAGTATACACCTCTTTAATCTTCTACCCAGTCGTGCTAGAGAAGGACAGTAACTGCAGTGCTGTCATTGTGGCAGGTCAAAAGCAGTTGCAGAGAGCTGCTTCAAGGCTAAAGAACAAAATGTTGAAGATCGCCTTGGTTTCGGACGCGCTCGTCGCGCCAATCAGAAGCCGCGAAAGTTTATTCGTTCGTTAGCGGACTTTGCCATTAGCCTTTGTTTACATCTCGCTTCCTGTGAGGAATTCAAGTCAACTACATTGGCAAATTTGTCGCATTGCGCAAATGGATCCCCAAAGCCGAAAGACAGCATCCGCATACATTAATAACTTACTATTGTCTCGGGGTCTTCTACGAAATGGCAATCCCATTGAATTTGCGACCCCAGAGGAGGCAGATGGAGGCGTGGATGCGACAATGTCACAAGTCATGAATCTAGTGCATGATCTGATCCTACGACGAGATGTATGGTAACACTTTTGTCTTATTACTTTGACCTCCTGCGCTCTGTCTCTAATTTGCATTGATCCAGCGTGAATCGGATACCCTTGCAAGCCTCTCACAAAATCTACAAAACCTACGGACCTCATCAACCCAGCATACTCAAACCATCGCACGGCTTGAAACCCGTAATGCAGATCTCGACAGACAGCTAGCGTTGACAGCGGCGCAAGAGCGCGCAGCTCGCGCAGCGCGGAGGAGCGCAGAAACTCGGAATAGAGCACTCAGGGAAGAAATGGCCCGTTTGAAGGGATCCGTTGCACAGATCAGGGCGCAGTGCGCCACCGACCTCCGGCGACGAGACGGCGAACTTCAACGGCTGAAGCGGCATCTTGAAGGACGGAGAGGAAGGGATGGCAACAGTGGGCAGGTCGGCGTAGTCATAGTGACCCCAGGCCTCAGCAAAGGACCGCAGGCAAATCGAAACGGCGGCATGGGAACAGATCTCGATAGCCCGGAGTATTCATTGAAGCAAGAAACAACGGAATTCCTGACACAGTTGAGCCAAGGTTTGAGTGATGAGAATGATGCTCTGATTAGCCTTGTGCGAGGTACATTGGCGACTTTAAGGAGCTTGCAAGGGTTGCCGAACTCAGGACAAGGGTCGGAGTGTTCTGGTAGTGTGGAGGGACTGGACAACGTCAACGGTCTTATGGGCGGCCCTCCATCCTACGAGGCTCTAGCCACCAGCACAGACGAGGTCTTAGAGCACCTCCGAGGCCTTCTGACCAATCCTTCATTCGTCCCATTGGAAGAGGTCGAAATTCGAGAAGAGGAGATTCACAGATTGAGGGATGGCTGGGAGAAAATGGCTTCACGGTGGAAAGAAGCAATGACTTTGTTGGATGGATGGAAGAAAAGGATGGTTGATACAGGCGACACCATTAACTTGAATGATCTGAAAATTGGAATGGAGCTTGGCTCAGAGATACCAGCAGTACGAGAGGCGCAAGATTGTTCGCTGCTGAGGCCAGATGAGGATGCCGTTGTAGATGCAAACGAATCCGCTATTCTGCAAGACTTGCAAGACAACGCCGAGGCACCTTCTAGCCCTGAGGCCGAGCAGATCAGCGGAGTGGATCTGGACATACAAGCCACAGACAGAGCCCTCAGATTTAGAGACGCTAATGCCAGACCCGCTCTGTCTCCACGTAAAGTCTCGTTTGAGCCGATAGAGGAGGAGAATAGCAAGGCCATCATGGAAGAAGATGATCCATATTTGCTGGAATTTTCAATGTCTAAGGCTCCACAGGCAAGCCCCTCAGAAGTAAAATCACGTATACCACTGCAGGTAAGCGATCAAGGCAGCAGTGGCTCGAAAATACCTCGTTACTGACTCCGTGACTTGTACAGAAGCAACCCCAAGCCCTTTCTCCTGCTCGGACTGTCCAGCAGAAATTGGACCGTGCACAAGCCGAAGCCGAAGAAGCACGGATACGAGAGGAGAGTAAGGCAAGGAGAAAGACTATATCAAAACAAGGCGTGACTAAGAAACTGAAAGGAAGTAGGAGAAGGAGTACACTAAGTCCAGAGGAATTGGAAAATCTAATGGGCATCTCATGAATAAAGATAGCGATTATGAAGAATTTGACTGAGCATTTTGCCTGTTCGTATGTGACAGTCCGAGCAGCATCCACGCCTTCGTCATGACTCTGTCAAACTCTGGTCGCAGCGCCTTATGTAATTGCGGGCGCAAACGGACTCGGTGCACCTTCGGCCACTCCAGCATCGGCCAGAAATTGCTTGCAAGTAATGAGCCCCTATGCCTCACTACTGAGCGCGCCTTATGATGCTTCTAGCATAACCTCAATATTGAGATCAAATCTTCGGAAGCAACGAGGTTGCTAAACGTCTGACGGCTTGCTAAGAAGTCAGCTGGGAGATCGACGCCGAGGGTTCGTTGCAATGAGGAAAGCTGCTTGCTTTGATAGAGAGAACAGTTTTGGAGACTCAAAGATCCCGATCTGATGGCTTGGTCACACTGCTGGAAACCTACGACTAGTTGGGTGGGCCCAACGAACGGAGCGCGCTCATCTTGAACACAACATCCTCCTTCTTTTGCCACACAGCTATCGACCATGACAGGAACAGCAATACCCACACATAGCCTATTGCTCTTGATAGGAATCCTGACTGGCCTCCAACGCGGTAAAACATATTTTGAAACCCATCTTCGAGCATAATGCCGAGAGCTTGCATACAGAAGAAACGTAAAGCGCCTGAATCGCGAGGGGGAAGCGAAGCGGACATATCTGACACACTGTGCAAGCAGCCAGAGATGAAGAAAACGATCTGGAGATTCTGATGCCAGAATTCGCTTTCATTGCAATCATGTGTTAGCTCGAGTGGCAGAGGTGAGGGTGGCTTGATATGAAGGAGACCCACCCCCAGAATTTTCGCAATGTAAACGCATCGAGAATGGAACCGAATGCAGGGCGCCATTCTCCCACTGAATTTGGATTGAAGCAGACAGCGACGATTGCTGGAATAGTAAAGAGTAGTCGCAGAACGCAGTAGCCGCTCATCCAAAAGGTGACATTGACTATGATTCTCATCCAGACTTCATCGGGTGTGATACGGTCCATTCTGGTAAAGAAAGAGACATGCGACGGCTGCAGTAACTCCCTGTTCAAACCTGCTCCCACGTCGATGACATAGTCATTGAGGAAGTAGCATCCAAGAACGATTGCCAGTCTCCAGGCTATTAATAGAAGAGGTGATGGAACCCATTGAGGATCGCTCTTCGAAAAATGTGGGACGGCTTTGACCTCCCAGGATGTGCCTGGCCCGCGGACTGTGCCCCGAATTTCGTTGCCAAAGGCAAAACGTGACGCTATAGTGTCATCTTCATCAACGGGTGGGGCCTTTGCCGTCGATGTATGCTTATCAAGTTTTATATCATTATTGGATGCAGTTGCAAATATAGCGCGCCGGTCTTCGAAAGCTCATTTCCGTAATATCAAGGGGTCGAAGTAGGCCAGGGGCAGATTATTGGTAGCGCCTCCGATGATGCCCGCTACGAAGCCCGTAGATTGTATATATATAGAAAAAATTGCGAGAATGAGCCATACATAAAGGCATAAGATTACTAATATGGCATAACGCTGAGGAGAATCCGGTGACGTAAAGCCAGCACCGTAAGCGAACAGTGGTCTCGAGGCGATAAGACAGATCCAGGGGTCGGTGATGATGTAAACCCCCGCGAGTCTTTAATACTGCTCATAGTTTTCAAGACCCACAAGGAGACCATGCAAAGAGTCTACTCATCAGAGGTCATCAAGACGCTATAGACTGTCATTTCACTGAAGGCTTCTGCCAATGGCACCATGAGAAGACGTTACTCTTAGCCAATGGAAGCCTAAAGAAGTCTAAGAGGTTGGAATACTCGTCGTTAGGATGCCAAGACATCAACGAGATTAACGAGATTAAGTCAACGGCTCGATGGGTCGAGATTACGATAGAGCGATTACGAATTACGATGGCACGAACAAGCAGAGGCATTTTCAAGAAGGAAATCGAGCTGATCAAGGTTGCTCAGTCCATTGGTTGGTCAACGATGTGTATTGGAGATGCTATTGTCAGAAATCCGTGACATGGTAATTTTCTCACAGGACTTCCGCTCGCTTGGAGGCTCAAGAAATCCTCCTGGAGAACCCAGCACGATGATCGCAGGACTCAAGACATCGGAGAATTTTTCGAGCGATAAGAATACGTTGTAGGACCTAGATATCGGCCGCACCGATTCTGTGGTGGTAGTATGTGAGGCTGTAAACTTCAAGCGCAAATGTCTAATTATGAGAGCCTACTGCCAAAGTGCCATGCGACCGCGTTCGGCCTCTACGTTCTGCTACCGGTCTCTATTTGGCACAGATCTTCATCAGGTGATCGGTTCTTCATGCGTCTAAAGAAAGGATTGAGGACTAAGGTGTCAGAAAAGATCCTGTTCCTTCTAAGGCTGAAGGGATTGACAGGGCTGTGCAGCTGATTGGTGGGAGGAAACGCGGAATAAGAAAATCTGCCTTGTCCCAACCTTCAGGCTTCAGCTGCAGGACTCTAAGCAGGAATAGTAAGAGTCCGTCGCAACGAAGAGCCCTGCAGAGACATGTTCGCGATGACTGTCTTCTTAGTCCATCAACGCTCATGGTTCTTTGTCCAATCATTGCCTTGATACAGCAAGCAGTGTCCGCAAAAGGACAACAGCAGTCTCATTACGAGCCATAACCCTCTGCAGAAACTTGTGAATGGTTCAATTTTCCTCGGATTCTTCGACAGCAGGGTCCTACGCTCAATGGTAGTCTTTCTCCAGGCTCATCACGTTCTGTCCTCTCGTTACCTATCAAAAGGGCACGGTGAAGATTGAATTCGCGGCATCGACACGGACGTTACATCTCATCATACGTGCTCCTGATTGTCGCTCCCTGGCTCACTCTAGCTGTCATCACTACGCAAGATGGGCAAATGCGAGCTTTGGGGGCCTCTTTGTGAGGCTCTTCATTGATCAGGGTTTCATGAAGGAAGATGGCATCAGCTGACACAGCTAGTCTCCACATGGTTAATCGCCGTTGCTAGCTGGCGCTAGTCAACGTCTGCGCCTCCGAACGGCCAGCGTCTGCCTTCACCCAGGACTTCAGGCCACCACGAGGTTGCTATTCTAATACAGAAGCTCGCAAGTCTACCCGGTGTCAGACAGGAGGCACTAATGCAGCTGCAGTAGGCGCGGTTTAAACATTCTTTGGTGCGTTTATCCCGGATGTCCCGTCGTGAGATAGCACCCACAAGTCAGAGATCTTCAGATTCCCGGATCCTCCCCGGAGGAAATAGGCCAATTGCGTAATCCGGTAGACCTGGCAAGGCCCGAAGCCATGGCTCTCATCCTCCCAGTACCACACTGGTGGTATGAAGATTCAAAGCCTCAGCCGCAGCTCATTGGTCAAACCCTCATCGACTTGGAGTCATCTCCTAGTCATCCCAGGAAACCCTAAACCACATCTTCTCTTAGAGCCTCCGGCGCTCTCGACATGTCTTTTCTAGAACTTCTTTCTCCTATGTAATGAATTCTTAAGCGTTGCCTGTCCCTCTACCGGACAGCGCGAGGGATTTGGCAGAGGATGCCTAGTCATCTTCGGTGCCTGATGTGCCCCGTTTCTTTGGTGCATTTCTCAGTATCGGTCCTGTACCACACAGATAGGTCCTTTATATAGATTCAGCGTCCTACTTGGCCCGTGACGTTCTCTGTGTCATATCCCCTATGCGTCATTGCAGGCTACCCTCATAACCCTCGTTCAATTGATGATGTCTGCCTTTCGTTTCAACTTCGCCACTTAAATTACAACGAACCACTATTCCAACAATATCTTATATACCTGCTATAATCACGGCCCAAGCGATCAGGCGCCATTTCTCACAACAACATTCATCAGTCAGCCTCTACCAAGCGAATCATCACTAAGCACGCCATTGCCGCCATCGCCAACATGTGTATCAAGATAATTGAGCGCTACGCGGTCTGCCGTTGCATCTACCACAGTCATCAAGTCGATGCCTGCCCGGCCTATGGCCGCCGAGGCCATGAAGTGAAGACAAGGGAGGTCCTAGTCGGCTACACGTGCTCGAGGCATTCGAGGACCGGCTCGACGTCCGCTCAACAGTACTCCTATCCAGACTCTGGCTACGCGAGCGGCAGCAGACACAGTTCAGGCCGCAACTCAGACGGAAGTTTTCGTCGGTGACGGAAGCAACTTTTGGACAGCATATAAGTTCTGGAGGACCACAGAAAGTGGAACTGCCACTGGCAGTGAGGACAGAAGATGGCGAATCGCCATGAGGACATCGGCAAGCGCCTTTGGGGCGCGGTGCGCCCTGCCTTAGGACCTGTATTACAATAGCAACATCATCTGGATGATAGCGTCGGCACTGATTTCCTATACTGCACATTTCCTACAAGTTTTGGTCGACTACGAGGCAACGCTTCGCAATTGCGATACTCGACTTTTACTCAACTCACTTACGACAGAGCGCACGATCGTTGACAGCGTCATGAAGTCACGCCAAGGGCATCGGATGGGGAGGACTGGCTGGGCTGGTACCAGCATGAGGGGTGATGGTATACGCATTGGACGAGGGAATTGGAGGACTACGCAAAGGTCATGCAGGCATGACTGTCACGAACACAGGAGGATCTTGGGATCGGAAACGGGGACTTGTCTGGCTGGGAATCGGAGTCATCTGAGCGTTTCATGATGTTGATTGAGTCATTTGATCTCGTTATCTTGATATCCATCTATACCGAAGGCCGCAAGGCAGAAACTAGCTGCAGGCAGCAACAACGATTGGACACAGAGGGTAGCGTGGGGAAGGAAAACGAGGCGGCGCCTCGGGGAACCAGTCCGTCTTTCCGCTCATCTGAATTTACACCATCTTGTTACTATCATCTGATCTTGAGTACTTATTTGGGAACATTGAGTCAATTGTAGCCTTGAGCTGTCCATCGCAGCCAATCAGAAAATTATACGCTCAGCCCTATATAGACAGGCTGACCTAATCGATGTCTTAGCCTACAGCCCTAGAACTATCTTGCGGATCGGCGCGCTCCTGTCAAACACGCATTTCCGCATGCTCAAGGCCTCAGGCCAACAAGATCAATAATTAGATGTGCCTACCATCGGGCTATGAATCACTCATGGTTTTACATGATGGACGGCCATCCATGACCATGTATGCACGATGCAATACGCTTGCATTCTTCCGTACATTCCTCCCAATTTCCTAGGAAAAAACGCTGGGTAGGGGCTAAAGCACGCGCTCTGAGCTCCCAACCACGAGCAGAAATGCTCAATTGGGAGGCTGTTAAGGTGACGATGCTAAACTTTGCGCCGTGACTTACCTCGGCTTCTTGCATTAGGGGAATCCTCAGTGCAGGACAAATGTCTTGGACGAATACACTGATTGCTTGTCTCATCTTGAACAAGCTGCTCACAAAAAGTACAATGAATACTCGTAGGTGTCAGCAATCCACCATCTTCAGTGGACTGAAATGCCTTTGGCAGACGAACTGGTTTTGCTGGTCACACATACAACATCAAGGTTCCATAAGTGGTAGGTCTTGCACGCCCTGTCTAGAGTCATGAAAGTCATTCGTGGTTGATGTTGCAATCTCATCTCGAAGCTGATTCACTAGGCATCCTCTGGCTAAACCTGATTTCGCAAATTCGACTCACAGTAATATAGGAAGACCTATAGATTAAGCGGCGGCTCTTGAATTAACGATACTGTCACAAAATCAAGACATCTCTGCGTCAGAGTAAATCTACCACTTGCTTGGCGAGCCATGAATGTGGTCCCGTAAGTATTCCTTCTACAGTACCGGTAATACTCTTTTTATCGGATGCGGCAATTTTATCTCGGCTTCGCCACGTTAACATTCCACGAACAAAGCACTTGGAAACTATTTTAGATCTAGTGACGGTTGCGGGCACGAGTCTAGCAAACAGGCTTTGATGGCCGCCGAAATGTTCTTCTTTGCCCGTTGATGCATTTTATCAAATCCGTCATGAAAAGCCATTGAACTTGGCTCTCACTACTAGACTCTTCCCCTTTCTCTGCCCTTACCTCTCCACCTTTCGCTATCGGCACGAAGATCATCAACAATGTCTGCCAACAAATCAGACAGCACGCCACATCGCCGTTCTGATGATGCTAATCGTGTACCAGACAATACGAATATCGCAGAAGCTGTAGTACCACCCCTAGTGGGAGTCTCGACAACGGGAAATGATCCAGCGGAGGATTCCGACCATGCAGAAAAGGTGTCCCCACCAACCTCCACAACTTCCAAAAATTCTTCATTTCGCCCTCCGTCTGTGACTTCGACTATTAGATACGAATAATCGCCTTTTGCCGAGTATAGCGTAAAAGTCAGACAGCTCTGCTACTCACTGTGGCCTCCATCGGCAAAAGAATACGGTATCCAGCGACTCTTAGGAGGTCCCAACAACCGATTTCTTGGTGTCCTACGCTCAAAGAAACTCGGTCGTTTCTTATGGCCTCCTTCGCCTCCCAAGGCTTTCGAAATCGAGCATATGGCTGGGGGTAGCTTCAACCGCATAACCGGAGTCAAAATCATTGGTTCCGAAGGCGAAAACCCAATTGTCCTTGTACTTAGAACACCTCGAAACGCATGGGATTCGCGACCAGATCGAGAAGTTGCTACGCTGGAGTACATTCGCCATCACACTGCGATACCGGTACCACAGATAAAGGCTTTCGACTTTTCGGAAGAAAATCCATTGAAGGGGCCTTACGTTGTCCAGAATCGTATCCCTGGACTTTCTTTTGAAACGGCGATCCGCAATGGCATAAGCCACAAACAGTGGTGTACGATGGCGAAAGAAATTGGTCTCCTGCTTCTAGAACTACAAAAGATCAAAAATCCAGCTCCTGGACTTATCGAAGCCTCCACGAAAGATGATGGAGTCCAGGCGTTCACTGTCTGCCCTTTCGACATCAGGCATCCGTTTGATCTTGAATGGAAAGTGAAACAGGCCACTTCAAAGACACTAGAAGCCGACAATGAAAAATTGCAGTATTGGTATGAGAAAGACACTTTTCACTTTTTTGCCAGCCAGTTTGGCGGCTGGAGGGCAGAGGAGTTGCAGTCCAGCCCAATAAGCATTCTATGGAATGATCAAATGCACCGGCTTACCGATGTTGTATCTGCAATGAACAGACTTGGCATATTTGATAAAAACCACAACTGTCTAACCCATATGGATCTTGCCCCTCGCAACATCATGGTCGAAACAGGCCCTGACGATTTCATCAAAATTACTGCAATCTTAGACTGGGATGGTACCTTTTTTGCCCCCAAGTTCGTGTCTTGCCGTCCACCATGGTGGCTCTGGCAAGACGAACAGTTCCCGGAAGATGCCATGGCAGAGGAGACAAACGCGGACGTCAAGCCAAAAGATCCGGAGCTATTAGAAGTCAAAAGTCTATTTGAGGCTACAGTGGGCGACGAGTACATTCGCTTTGCTTACCAGCCCCAATACGGTTTGGCACGGAGGCTATTCCAGATCGCACTGTATGGGAATTATTCCAGTTGGTCCGTGAATGAGATTAAAAAGATACTGGATGATTGGGAGGACCTATACAAAGTCGGATTTGAAAATAACGAGTCTCGAAGCGACCCGGCTTCTCCAAAATCTGTAGCCCTGGAAGACGGAAATGATTCTCAGGGGGAGCTGGAATCTCAAGTTCATTGATTGAGCAGAAGATCGAAGGCTTCAATTGTGTCCGTTCATCGACGATAACATTCTGAAATTGAGTGAGGACTTTTGAGTGATGCGTTCATCATGTACGCTGTCTCTAGGCCGTGCAGGAGCAAGACAATTACTATACGAATTTAACAAAGACGAACCTCGTTCGAAAGTGAAGCCACCAAATCTACGATTTTGAAAAGAAGGCATTGCCTAAGGCATCAAACTATCTGCAAAGAAAACACCTGTAGAGATCAGGGTTGCGCCTTTCTCGTGTACGAAAAATTTCCAAACTGTGTTTTAATCAAAGAGGTAAGCTTTGGCGCACGAATAAAATGCTAGGAAGTTACTAAGCTGTTTGAGTAGAAAATGCAAAAGAGGCTGTGGCCGGCCGTACAACCTCGAGCGAAGCTTATTCGCAATCCCGGTACGACAATGAGGGATAGAAAAGGGTGGAGAGATGGTTCTCCATACGATCTTGTCACCGAGTCTGATTCTCATTCTAGAATCGATAGTCTCTCGCATCAGGAAAAATTGCTTGAGTTATGAGTCGTTTTGTCTTAGGATTCCGGGCAATGATCAGCTTTTGGGAATCATCCTTTCTGGGTTTTCTAGTTCCAACATATGCTGTGCGGAACATTTGAAAGATTGTTTGTCTGTCTGGTGTATTACTATGAGGCCCGCAGGATTTCTGGCCCCTTAGAATACGCCCTGATACGGTTTGTCCTAATTGCCAAGGTTATAGACATTTGCTGTGCAGGAGTGATGACGCAGTGAAGTACTTTCCCAGGTGTGAATCGAAATGGTGGATGTTCCATAGAGACTTAGTCGGCATAAACGGTGAGGTGATGTAGAGAGCGATGATGCACGATGTTTGTTGGGAGAAATGGAATATCATTGTATGTTCACCGTAGGATGATCATCGAAACTGCCAAAGTATTAGATTCCTGCAGCAAGAGTTGTGCACAGGTGTGCACCCGAGGTGTGGCATTGGCGTCCATCTTCAAGAAGCCCGACAGTGGGTGCACGCGAAGCTTTTCTCTTCGCGCAAATCAAAATACTTGTCTGCGCTTTCGGCTCAATGTAACGATGACGAGACCTCTCATAGACGTCGTTCGAAGAAGCGCAGAGCCTGGTTCACTCTGTCCTGGACTCTATGCACCAAATCGTGGAGGAACCGAAATATTTCATCCTAGCCACCTTTCTTTTCTCCGAGCTTAGTCAGTAGTGCAGAGTTACGAAGAGAAACATCATCAAGATCGTTTCCATAAGGTAGCTCATGAAGAGAAGTTTTGTACGTGCATTAGCACTTGACAACTGGGTTGATGTTGCTGTATGATCGCGTGATTGGCCGAGCCGCGAGAATTCCCCGGAAATTGCATAGAACTAAAGCCAACGCCCACTCCTTGAGTTCTTAGGAGCTTCGATTGGTGGATTTCCGCATTAATGAGCACCAGCCAGCTTCCATAATCATGCCGTTATTGAGATACAGCGCTCTGTCGTGGCTTCCTTGGCAGCACGCCTACTAGTCCCATCATGGCATTCAGACGGCGCTGCTTGAGGCCTAGAAGTCCTAGAAGTCCGCAAACAGTAGTCCGTTTGCGCTTTCCGCATACTTGCATTCCAAGGGACGTTTTAGTTCGCTGACTTATGACGAAAACGTCAACAATCATCTGTACTACAGTCTGCTTCTGCGGGTTCAACTTCAGGTCGCTAACGTCCTCTTCTTCATATCCGTGAGATTCATCTTCACTCTCGATCGGACAATATTTTGCTATTGTCGATCTAGCTGTGAGGACGAAGTCCAATCTCCAGAGATGGATGGAAGCGTGGTAGGTATTACTGAGAATGCAAGCCCAACAACATCTGGACCGGCAAATGTACCATCGAAGCAGCCAACAGATTCACGGACTGAAGCGACCAGCTCGAATAGTTCGATCATCTCCCGCACTTCCACAGAGCAGTTCCACCACGTTCCTTTCAATCAATTTAGTCAGCAGGTCAGAGAGCTCTGTCATCAACTATGGTCTCCTCCTGAAAACCCATCTCGCGTTGAACGCATTCTTGGTGCACGCAGCAATTTCATTGTTGGTAGACTGCGTGCAAAGGATCGGAGCCTCCCCTCTCGGCACGCCTTGTCATCCAAGGAATTGCTGATCGAACGATTAAGTGGGGGAAGCTTCAATCGTGTCATTGGTTTGACGCGATTTCCTGAGAGCGAGACGCCCACTCGACTGGTTTTGAGAATACCAAGGTTCGAATACGCTCGACACGACCATGAAGTCGCTGCGATACGATTTGTTCGAAGTCACACTACAATACCAGTGCCTGAGGTCAAGTTTGTGGATTACACAGAGAACAATCCTCTGAAAGAACGCTACGTCATTCAAACCCGTATCTCTGGAGATGACCTACAAGGCGAGACTGGTCCCTGCTGGTTTCCTAGCCTAAACCACGAGCAAAAATGTACTGTGGCGAAAGTGCTTGCCGAAACGCTGCTGGAGTTGCACAAAGTGACTCATCCATTCCCTGGTCACATAGAAGCTTCAAACACAAACGGAGATTGCGATACCTTTTCGGTCCGCCATTTCGAGCTCAACTGGAATGATGGCCTGGCGTTGGAATTGGATCTGAACACCAAGGCACCATTCTTTCAAGCTCGCCCTTTCAAGACAGACTGGAAGATTGACCTTCAAGGACGGAAACCCTTCGGAGAGACGACCTACCACTTTATGCTAGCACAATTTGGACGTTGGAATGCCTTCAATTTACGTCAAGACCCTACCTCAATAGGTTGGTTCAAATACTACGACCGTCTTGCCGACATGGCGAAGCAGATGGAAGAACTAGGTTTCTTGGGAGATGATGAAAATTGTCTTTGCCACCGCGACTTGAATGCTTCACCAAGAAACATTATGGCAGATATCAACCCCGACAAGTCTCTGAGTATAACAGGGATTCTAGACTGGGACAGCCTTGTTTTTGCACCAACATTCGTCGCTTGCGTCCCACCAATGTGGCTATGGGCGTGGGATACGGAAGAGGAGGAGGATGAGAGGAAAGCCAACGACATTCCTACTACTCCCGAACAGCGAGAAATAAAGCGCATATTCGAAGAGACTATTGGTGACTGGTATTTTCAATATGCATATGCTCCAGAGTATCGATTGGCAAGAGACCTGTTCAAATTTGCTCACAGCGGTATGGGCTCGGATACGGACATGCAGCATGTCGATAGGCTCTTGGATGACTGGAAAGAGTTGTATGAATCCCACACAAAAGAAAGCAACGACGAGGCAAAAGACGGCGAGAGTTTCAAAAGCTCAGCTTCGAACGCGGTGGAACATTCCGGCTAAGGCTTAATAATAGACCAAGAAGACGCTTGCTACTCTAGTATAAGATGGAATTCTGGAACTGGATTTCCGAGGAAGGCTGGTGGGGACGTCACCGCACTCGGTTGTATGGCCTGTCTGAGTAGAGCTAATGCCAAAGAAACCAATTTATAGCTCTTGGAGCAATCCTGACACAAGAAAGATAGGATGAAATTTTGGCTCAACGACGTCGATAACGCTTTGTTCAAATCCATTGAGCCTGACATATGAATTCTCATTTTTCCTTTGGTGTACTAGCCCCTGTGCGGAGGCAGGACCTTCGTTCGAATGCAGCATGTTCCTACGACAAACAGTATCGTCGCAAGCGGTATAGTCACATTTCTTTTGCAGACGACTCACGTCGCAGATTACGCATGCGCCTCGATTCTTTCTGCGATCGAACTCGCTTTGAAGTACAAAGAACACCCTTGTTACTCCGAGGTTATGTCGAGGTATTTCTCGAGGCACTCGTGCCTGTTGTTCCTTTCCTTCGAGTCACCCCCAAGAGACCTTCCACAGAAGAATCGTTCGAAAGGTCCTTTTCCAGCGTATTTACCAATATACATATAATTCTGCTACTGCGCGTCCATCATATAAGCTTATTACCCAAAATATGCCTCCTCCCAAGAAAAGTGGAAGGACTACCCATCACTGTCCTATGGCTGGTCAAAACTGCGATTGGGACAAGAAAAGGGTATATTGCAAAAAGCATCAATACAAATGTCGAACTTGTGATTGGAGCGTTATGGTTGGCGCGGGGTGCAGAGGGTGTAACAGCTCAAGAGATGTGAGCACCAACTGCTCCACATGAGCCAGATTCTGGACAGCTAATATTCTGATAGTTGTTTGCCACTCGCCAAAGGAAAGAGGAGGACAAAACTAGGAAGAAGACCGCTCCATCGGTGATGGACGTCTTCCTAGGCAAGGCTAGGAGATAGGCTCTGAGAGCAAACAATCTCCTTTCTGAATATTGGAGAGCAAGGTCTCGTGATGCGGGTCAGGTTTCGAGTGGCCAGACCAGGAAACGTCCATTTTTTTCTTGTCAACATCAATAAAATTTCAGAAGTGATCGAGCAATAGTTTCCAGGGGGCATTGGACAATCTGGTATCGATTTGTAGGTGGGATAGGCGAATTGTATGTTCAGGAGGGCGGTTTATTGTCTGCTGCGGTTCAAGAAAGGGGTCATACAGAGATTGTCTTAGTCTCGCGGTATTTGTATTTTTCTAGACTTATGACTCCAATAATTCAGTCAACATCAGGGAGTCCTACCAATGAAGCGGTCCAGGCTTTGTATGTATGTGATTTCTAGCCTGCAGCCTTTACGCAGTATTTGGCAGCCCCCAGTCTTCCGATGTATGTTTCTATACGCATGTTGGAAAATCTGAATCATCTCGAGATCCCGCTTGATATCGACAAGTATTTCACTATCAAAGCACAAATTGATTCAGGGGTAATATGGCAAAACAGCACCTCGCCAACAAAACATTGAAAAGAGCTACTGGAATATCTCACAATCAGCCTTAGAACCAACAGCCACCGAGCCTTCCCTTTACGCCTATGACAACTACACATTCATTGAGTTTCCATAAATAGACAATCGTTGCGATTACCACCTGACTGAGCCGACGCTCATTCTTCACTCAATCAATCAATGCTCAAGGCAAAAAATCGTATGTCAGAGACAAAGTAACTCCCAAGCTCCGAGCCGGTTGCAGCCATGTCCTCGGTTTATGCCTCAGGCTTTCTCGTTCGATAAGCACTTATTCCGGTGATAGATTGTTTGTCGAGCAGACAAACCATGTTTCTTCGACGTGCTCTATTCACGCAACCTCTGTTGCTCTCAATCTATTGTGTATGCCTCTCATCATCGTTTGTTAAAGAACATTCGGTCTTCCAAACGACGGTACATGGCTGACTCTGCAATGAGATAGACCGCCGTGGATGTGGATTCGGGTATACCATGATGGTGAGAATGAATGCAGTGCCAATGATACGTCCTTTACCCCCGAGTTGCTGAGGCTTAAGCAGCTCTTCGAGAAAGCGGTTGGCTTGGAATTTCTTAAGTACGCTTGTGGACCTACATTCTGACTAGCACGGAATTGCTCGGCTTCGCATCGAAAGGCATCCATTGGAGTTCAATGATAACAGAAGCTGATAAACTTGTGGATGAGTGGGCTACTAGTCGTGCTCTACTTTTCGTGCTGATTGGATGCCTCGAATCAAAATCCTACCGACTGCTTGTAAGAGAAAGAGGCGTAAGATAAAGAGCTTTGTGAGGAAGTTGTGTTGGTGTGAGTATTCGAAGAGCGACAGAGCAAATGGGCTCGCGGATGATAAATTGAAGACTATGAGGATTGGATTGGAGCTGGCGGGGTCATCAGCGAAAGCGAAGACCTCCTTAAAACAGATGTCGAGCTCCCAATCTTTGATCGCGTAGAATAAGCGTGGGACTTTCCAGCTGCGTGCGGTGAAATCCATTCGCAATGTTCATTGGCCTAATAATGGTGGTTCACAAGAGCTCAGTGGTCTACTGCAAACAGAGGTACTAGCAGTATGAAGGCCATTCCCTTTGTCACCTCTCGGTTTAGTCATAGACGGGACTCGTGCACTTACATATCGATGTCCCTTCATGAGAGTTCCGTACATAAAGCCTTGGAGTATGGATTTTTTGCCCAGAAAGACCGAGAATCTCATTGATTGACCACCTTATCAACCACCCTCTGTTCCTCAATCCACAAGATGCCGCCAGGCAGACTCGAAGCGCCCGCCGTTTCCACCCTCCAATGCCCCAAGCACAGTCAGAAATGTGATTGGGACAATCTACAGCAGCTTTGCAAAAGCCATCAATGGAAGTGCGAGGTATGCAATTTTGGCAAAATGAAGGGAGAGACCTGTGAGAATTGCAATACGAAAAAGATGGTGAGAACAACTACTATGCGGAAAGCAGCATGAAGGCTCTTGCTGAGATTGCTTTTAGTTGGAGAAAAGACGTGCTATAAAGGAGGCAATGGACGCGGAAAGAGCTAGGGTTTCGGCGTATGATATTTGGACGGGGAAGGGGAAAGGAAAGAAATTGGCTGCTTAATGGGCTTGGGGGACTCGTATTCAGCTTTTCTCTGCCAGGTTTTTCTATTGCTTTGTCTGTACACTTCCATAAAGCTATGAGGAAGCTGTCGAAGGTAGGGAAGCTAGCGGAGACGCGATTCACCACGATGTCCAATCTTTGCTCAATTCTGCTCGAGGGTTGATGGCATGGTTTTCAACTTCCTGTATTCTTACCATCTCACGGTATGAGCCTGCCTCCAACCAGTATCGAGTATTGTAGTATGTTCATCATAACCATATGACGACCATCAAGATGATGCATGAACGGATGTATTCATACGCTGTCATCAAGGGCCACAGGTTTCGATAGAAAGAGCTTGGTTCCCATGCGCGGGTGGTGGCTTTTGGTAGTAAGAGTAAACCGCGAAAATTGTCAAATATTGAATGTTCAGCAGAGCTTTTTATCCTATAAGGTGTCGCTAGTTCCTTATCAGAAAAGTCTCATCCATTGGTACTTATGCTTGCTATTGCGAAAGGATTGATGCTGAAATTACTCCGGTGAGACTATTCCTCTTTCAGCTAAACACAGCATGCCTGACCTAGCCTGATATGTCGATATATCAATCACGGTCGCAATTGATTTCGCATGACCAACAGCTTGACCTATTACATTACTTAACTTTTTTTTATTCCCCACTGTGAGCTAGAGACTTCTGTATCAATGTCGTTGTTGTGTAGAAGATGTGTTGCGGCGTGTGTCGCCCGATTCATAGCCCAATCATAGGACAACCTGAACTCAGTCTCGACGTACTCAACCATCAATAGGGCAATCGAGATCACGGGCAAGATCCATTTTCTTCCGTCTTTTGGGTGTTTCATCGTTCAGTGTCATTCTCCGACTCAATGTTTGTCACACTACCAGCAGGTTATACCTTGGTCGTGTTCGACCCAAGTGGCGCGTCCACCAACAAGTTTCATACAACGAGCTAACACAAGCTTTGCCATCGACGGTGAGGAAATCATCCGAGAGCGGTGCTCACACGGTATCACTCAAGCATGGCCACGCAGAGTAGCCAGTTAGATGCGTTGATGCCACCACCAATCCAACCTAGGATCATATGCACGACCGCAGAAATTTCAACCTGACAGGACCGAGGAAGCCCACCGGTTGAGAGACGGTGTAGTGACAAGACCAGCCTTCGAACGCAACGCTTTTGGCACGCAAACTTGCACATCCCTGTAACAACTTCCACGAGGCACCGCCGAAGCTGAAAAGTAAGTATGTTCATGATCAGATTGGAGCAAGCATTTTCTTCGTCATGGTGACTTTGGACGAGGTCACCATGGGGATCCCGTTCACTTCTGTATGTGTCTCGCAAGCAAGTACTACCCTTCTCGAGCACAACATGAGGATGAAGGCCTGCGTGGACAATTTTGGGGATTGGCCTCAAT
>JAABUI010000465.1_pt1 | contig 31101 bp, 24 predicted proteins | sample 5559111 | NCBI WGS metagenome assembly JAABUI01 (sample SAMN10711870, study PRJNA513365) | rock metagenome | isolation source: Antarctica rocks | place: Antarctica: Victoria Land, Buttleship Promontory | reverse complement strand
TGGCTGATACTGTGCCACCTGGTGTGTGGCCCTGACTTGTGGATGCATACACTGCAGCACTGAAACAGAAGTTCACTGCAAACAATGCAACTGCATATGTTTGGCAGAAGTGACAGTTTCCCCCGGGCTGCAAAAGCAGGTGACTTCTGCAGTGACAACATAGATCTGCCATGACTAACTATTGACATCATAAACATATGAGTATCTGCTTCCAGTGTGTCAGTAAGCACATAAGAATATCATTTTGACAGTATGCATACTCAACAACATGGTAGAACACAAATGCGACAAATGCAATTACCTTGCAGCAGACAAGGCTGCGCTAGCACAACATTTACAGCGGAAAACTCCTTGTGATGAGGGCAAGTATCTGTGTAAACACTGCGCCAAACCTTTGAAAAGTAAAGATACTCTGCGTAATCACGAGAAGGCATGCAGTGGTCCAAAGAAGACCCGAGAGGAGCTACAGCTGGACAACACAATTTTGCATGCTCAAATGAGCATGCAAGCAGACGCAAGCAACCAACAAATGGCAATTGCTAGCAATGCATCCACTTTGGCTGCCAAAGCGGTGTATGACATCATGAGTCAACCTCACAAGGAGTATGATGCCAATCAGCTTGTACTTCACCAACCAGTGGGATCGGAAAACACATCGCACCTGAAGGGCTCTAGCCTCAGCACGTGGTTCCCCAATCTGACACCGGGCATTGACAAGCTTGTAAAATGGTTCTGGTTGCTTCGTGGGCATGAACATCCGGAGAATCACAACATACTACTGCCGCCAGGGGACCCAAGCATTGCATTGATATGCCGGAAAGGAAACTGGCAGTCCTGCAACTCAGACAAAGCTTTGTTTGAAGTGTACTCTTCAGACGCGGTGGCACTATATGACAAGATGGGAAGCGGGTCCAGTGATTCTGCAGAGATTCGTAACTTCAGGAATGAATTTGTGTTGCACAAGGTCATGGCAGGCATGAATGCTGAAGCATGCGAAAGCGTCATGTTTAAAACTTGGAAACAAGCTATCACAAAAGACTTGTGTGAAATGACAATGGAGCTGTATGGTCAAGAGGTTGCCAGCAATGTGGACTACAGCCGACAACAAGCATATCTCTCAAACATGCAACAGATAGAGAGAATGCAGCAAGAAGTCAAGCAGTTACAAGGTCAAATTGAAGTTCTGAGCCAAGCAAACAAGACAATCTTCATGTCTGGATTTGAAGCATAAGGCTGTTTAAGTGAGCAAAATCTGATTGAGCAGTGTCAATACATCAAGAGTCAAGCCATACACTACAAATTGAACTTCTGAGCCAAGCAAACAAGACAACCTTCATGTCTGGATTTGAAGCATACGGCTGAGTAAGCAAAACCTGATTGAGCAGAGCCATACACTACAGATGGTGTCACTCATCATGTCACCAGGCGGTATACTTCTAATCCACTCTTGGATATCAGACAGATTGAGCCCTGCTGTCAAACCAGTGTTACTTTGTTGCTCACTTGTTGTTGGCAACTGAACAACTTGAAACTTGTAACCGAAATGCTATCAAAATGTCAACAACGGTCCGTCACAAACAGCCTGTTTCACGGTATAGTGGCTTCTAAGGAGTTGTACCTGCACACATTTGCTTTTTTGTGACAGCCTAGACACTGACAGCTTGGGCTCCAATCCGCTATGTGCAGCCAAAGTCAGCCGGTCAACTTGGCCAGTCGGGCTAAGGAATCTCATAGGGCCGCTCTGCCAGGTGTAAGACACACAACAGCACCATGACCGCTCCCTCACCACTCAAAATCACTGAATACAAACAAGAGGTCGAGAGGCTTTGCAAGCTTCTCAAAACAAGCATGCCAACAAATTTGCTCATGCCCCTAGGCACCTGCTGCCCGTTCCAACCGGACTGCTGCACAAGCTGGGTTGAGTGCAAGGCCCCCCGTCCATGAAGAGCTGCTGCGCAAGGTTGTCATGGGTCTGCGGCTTGTGAGAGCAGACAGTGAACCCATGTGGTTTTCTGTTTGCACAATTATTGCCAACATAGCAGTGGCCAACGGCTACCAGGACGCTGGTCTAAGGGTCTTCCATGACTTCTCCAAGAAGTGTTCTGCCAAATAAGACAAAACAGAGACAGATGCCAAGTTTGCTAGAGCTGTGCTTAACTATAACCCACAATGGGGCTTCTTTGTACCCAAGAACATGTTGCGCAAAGACAACCCAGACCTGCTGAACCAACTGAGAAAAGCGCCTGACCTGCAGCGCTTCTTCAAAGAGCAACACGGGAGCGAATAGAGGCCAAGCTCAAGCATTTTCACCTTCCAGACATCACCAGCATCTGCAGGGAGTGTGATTGGGAGCTGCACACATGTCATGAGCCGCAATCCGAAAAGTAGCAAGGGGACTGCTTCAGGCTTGGTCATCTGGTCCAAGCCTGGTACAGGCGAATCTAAGCTGCAATTATGCTTGCATGTGACTTTGAGCTATGACCCTCCACATCTACTGATCTGGAGCAATTGCTTTCTCAATGTATAAGGTGATATGTGTTTTCAGGAAAGATACGTAGAGCAGAGAAGCTCATTGCAGACAGCATCCTTCAGGAGGGGCGTGTCTTGATCTTCACATGTGAGCAATCACGTGACCCTAGCCCACGACCATGTCAGCAACTTCAATAAAGTCATCAAGGCTGCATGGACAGATGCACATGGCACTGACTGCCCCAGACAGCCTGCTCTTTGTGCAATACAACAAAACCATGGAGCGTACCAACCTTGCTGAGGTTCCACGCTTTGTCTGAGCAGAGTCGCTTAGGCGTCTCCAAGGGGCTGAGCGATACGACCGCGTGCTTATGGACGAGAGCGAAAGCATCTTGATGCAGCTGAGCAGTGAACAACAATGAAGGACCGCGCTCGACTGGTAACACAAGTGCTGCATGATGTGCTGATGAAAGAGCGGAGGGTCATCTTTGCAGATGCCTACATGACAAACAGGACGCTCAATCTGGTGTACCACATCTTCACTGCACGTGCAGGGAAGGCAAAGGCCATCTACAGTTCCTGGTGCCAATATCCACACAAGGCCTACAGGGTTGGTGACAAAAAGCAGAGTGCTTTGGTTTGTTAATAGAGCTAAATGCATACACCGTCCAGGATTACAAGCCAGATCTTCAAGAGCAGCCACGAGCGCCTAAGCGCAGTGCAGAGCCGCTTGGGCTGACAGGGCTGACAGAAACTTCAGGCCCTAAGTCAAGATGCCCCCAGAACACGCTTGCGCAAGGTAACCCGGGGTATGCTGTGTTGGCATCCTTGGATTCAAATGTTGCAGCAGAGCTAGAAAAGTAACTACACAAGGGTCAGGATGGCTACTACATGAGCCAGCCTGTCAAATGCTGCTGGAGAAGTTTTACTGTGACAGGAGAGTCAACTGCACTGATGCTGCCTCAGAGCTTAGGGCCTTGGTATTTGATGAGGTTTGTGCCGCCTCATTCAAGGAGAGTGCTGGCCTTTTCGAGTGACAAAGGCTGGTTGGGTATTGGGTGACACACTATGGTGCAATCTGAGAAATTGATGTATCTAGCCATGACATATTGGCAGAATCATGACAGCAAATGAACGGCAGTGCCGCCGGCTTCATAGCAAATTCATAGCAGCAATCTATTTTGAAAAGGTGCTTAGATGCGGTTGAAAAGCATAACACTGACTATGATCCCAAGACCGCAAAGCCACTGGCTGCGCAACTAGCAAAATGCCTTCCAAGTTTGGCATAGTGCCGTGATGTGAGAAAATCACTTGGGCAGCCAAGAAGTCCAAAAAAGAAGCAAGAAGCTGATTTACACGACCTGCAGAAAGGCAGCTTGTAGACATAAACTGTCCCAGATCAGTACCCAAACTGTCGCTTTTGCATGCAGACACAAAATTATCTTTGTAAGACAGTCTACGTCATACCTTGACAACATGAGAAACACATCACAGGGTGTCCTGAAAGTGAACAGTGGTGTAGATGCCAGTCCACTGATTGTCTATATATACCCCACAGCATTTTGCCACATTTGCAACAAATGAATCAATATGCAAGAAGACCACATTTAACAAACTAAATGTTAAGGTTATATTGACAATTTAGGATGTAAAACATAGGTGGATATTTTGCTTGCATTAATATTCTAGACAGATGACTACTCATTGACGTATGACAACCTTCTTACAGGCTTGCTTGTATTAGGTCTAAAATGGAAACACAATCTTGTTTGTGTGAGATCGTATGTTGCCACTCTATGAACATTGTCCCAGTCTGTCCCATGCAAGCCTGGTTCTGCACACAGTCTGTCTCAATGTCAAACAGTTTGTCTCAAAATTCCTGGGGGGTTGATCACGCAAAATTTAGATAGAATTCTAGAGATTGAAGTAAACCATGACCACCATGAGCGCCGTGAGGAATCCTTACAAAGTACGCGCGCGTTAGCTGAAGCGGAGCAAATCAGACAATCTGTCTCATAATCAGACAGACTGTCCCATGCAAGCCTTTTCTGTCTCGAAGTCGGACAGTCTGTCTCATAATCAGACAGTCTATGTCATGTACATCCTGCTAGCATATGAAACTTGTGTCTTGAGTCTTGTGATACTTTTGTTGCCTTGACTCATTCTGTACACTCTTTCTCATAGTCAGACAGTCTGTCTCATATTCAGACAGTCTGTTTCATAATCATAATCAGACAATCTGTCTCATTATCAGACAGTCTGTCTTATAATTTGTCCCAATGCGAGCCTTGTCTTGCACACGTCCTGTGTTGAAGTCAGACTGTTTGTCGCATGCATCTTCGAGACCGACTGTACCAAAGTCAGACAGTCTGTCTCAAAGTCAGACAGTCTGTCTCAAAGTCAGACAGTCTGTCTCGAAGTCAGACTGTCTCATGCACATCTTGCTAGCATGTGAAAGTCGTGTCTGGACATCAGTCTCCTGCGAGCCGTGCGAGCCGTGTCCTGCACACAGTATGTCTCAAAGTTCGACAGTCTGTCTCTTGCACATCCTGCAAGCATGTGAAAGTTGTGTCTTGCGTCTTGTGATACTTTTGGTGCCTCAGATAGGCTGTTTTGAAATCGGACAGTCTGTCCCGTGTTGAGTATTGTCTTGCAATTTTGATACCACAGTTATGTGTGCACCCGGGCTAGCATGTCAGCATACATAGTTGTGTCTTGATTCCTGCAATATTAATGTTGCCTGGAGTCCTTGTGACACTCTCTCGATATCAGACGGTGTGCTGCTCTTTTCGCAGTCCACCAGAAGGATGCACGATGGAACTATGACCAGCTGCAGAAATGTGACAAGTGCGGGACCCTTATAGGACTCATGCAGCATTTGATCTGCATGCAAGAACCCCACAAATCATAAAGTCATAATGGGGGCTACATTGACAATGTACGATCTAAAACATAGATATCACATTTTTGTGCATTCAAGTTCTTAGTGTGTAACAGACCACTGTGGGGTCTTGACAATCGCGGGACCATTGCGGATTCTAGGACGATTGGACAGTAAGCAAGAACACCACATTTTATAGAATGAACAACAAGGTTATAATGACAATTCAGGCCAATAAAACATAGGTGCATTATTCTTTTCATTAAGTCTTTGGTATGTATTCCTGTCTTGCATTCCATTGTGGGTTTGTAGAATTGCGGGACCACTGTGGCTTCTGGCAGATTTGATCTGTATGCAAGCAGACCATATTTTATAAACTAAATATTAAGGTGCCACTAACAATTTAAGTTGTAAAATATAGGTGCAGAAATCTTTTCATTTTGTTATCCTGTCTCTCGATCCACTGTGGCATTGTACAATTGCTGAGACCACTTTGAGATGCAACAAACAGAATTAATGTATTTGCAACAAGCCCACATGTTACGAAGTACGGCCTATATTGACAACGTGGGCTGTAAAACATGGTTATCTCATCATCTGCATCACGCCTGTTCCACAACCGGAGCGCAGCCCTCTACCTTTGCTGCAAGGCTTTGAGCATTCTATCATTGTGAGGTTTTCCTCAAAGCAGGACCTACCAAGTACGACCCTTGACCAAAGAGTTGACAGAGCAGCCCGGGAGGCACTTTTCTCATTTTGACGCAATTTTGCCAGTGGTGAGTGCACTTGAGCATCCCCTGAATCCACTTTGCAATGTTGAGCCGTTCCTTGCACACCCTCGATACACGCATTGTGAACAACGCCCTGGAAGCACTTTGCTCACGTGGGAGCAAAGTCCTTGCACAGGAAACAGAATAAGTAGAAAATGATTTTTAGACAACATACGTTTTCAATTGTAGGCCTTGGCAGGTGTAGGCACGTTATCTCCCCACTAATACCACATTGGCATTTTGCCACTTGTGCCGGTACACAGAGTTGACGACTCTGAAAGGCTCATGTCATCATGTTGCTTTGCTTAGCAGGCATGCAAGGATGTCAAAAGTGATTGAGAGGTTCACCTAGCAGTCTAGTACTCTCCAGCAATCTATCATCCAAACAGGGCCTGCTTGCCTTGCTACTGCTCCGAGTCTGCTAGGGTGGAGGTTGCCAGGGTGCAACAATGGAACTTTTGGAGGCTCTTTGTTGCGGTTGTGCAAACTGCAACAGAAAGAAGTTGCATACAATATTACACAATGGAAATTGTATGAGCATCTGGGCTGGAAACGCATATAAGAAGATCAACTTGTTTGTAATGTACAGTGGCAACATGGTGGAACACAGATGCGACAAATGCCCCTACATTGCACCAGATAAGGCTGCACTGGAACAACATTTGAAGCGGAAAACTCCATGCAACGTAAGTTTAAATGCCGTAAGGGCTGTGGCAGACCTTTGAAAAGTAGTGAAACTCGGCGCAATCATGAGAAAAGTTGCTCTGGTCCTCAAAAAACCCGGGAGGAGGTGCAAGTTCAGCTGACTAACAAAGAGGAGAGAAGCAAGCTGAACATGACGCTTGTCGGCCATGCATCTGCTTCGGCTTTCACAAAGCTTGTCCGCAACATCCAGAGCAACCCTGACAAAGTGCTTGACGTCAGCCAGCTGGAGCTTCACCATGCTATTGGAAAGGAAGCCACTGACCACTTGAGGGGCAGAAACATTGGCAACCAGTTGACTGACAACGTTGTCCTCTTCCCCAGGCGCAGATGTGCTTGTGAGGTGGTTTTGGTTGCTGCGCGGTCGTGACCTTTCACACAATCAAAACATACTATTGAACAAATTTTTGACATCTAAACCTTGCCAAACATTTTGTGTGGTGACTCAGCAGACGCTGCGACTTGCAATGAGGAAGGGTGGAAAATTTGCGACACGGAAGCAGCTCTGCTGGCGGTGTTCAGAGCAGATGTAAACAAAGTCGTACAATTTTCTAGGAACTGATACAGAGAACATCTCAAAGAGGGTAGAAAACTTCAAAAACGACTTCGTGCTACACACTGTGATGGCTGAGCTCATGGTATTTCAAAGCAAAGGCCGATTGTTCAATCATTGGAAGGAGGCTATCACAAAACCATGGTCCACTTTTAAAATGGAGCTGTATGGAACAGAGGTCATAAGAGTTTTGCTAGCACTGCGGAGCACAGCCGCCAGCAGACATTTGCCTCAAATTTGCAAGAGATCAGGAAGAAGCGTGAGATAAGACATCAGAACACGAGGAAGCACTTTTGGATGAAGAAAACAGAGTTCTCTTTGTGCAACAAGGTCCCACTTTGTAACACTGGGCATTGGCGCTGATGTGGAAACAACCCACTATGACAGTGACTCTGTTGCGGAAGATCCTGATCTGCTGGGGCCTGAATCGCCAGAAGAAATGCAGAAGAGCACAATGAGCAACGCTGCAACTGTCAAGCTGAAGCCACCCAAACCCATCCCGCAAGAAACCTGTGTAACGTGTCATGTCAGCTGCTGTTGGTTTGCACTTGTGGAGTGTAGATACACCCCCGTCTACCTTGATGAAGTCATTGAGGATGTCCATGCTGTCGTCAATTTTGGGTCAATGTCAACCCTGCAAGTAATCAGCCAAATGTTGAGTGTCGGCAGATTCCATTTTGGCCACATCGGTCTTGGTCTCAATGGCAGTCGACAGAGTCTGAGATAGCTAGACAGATGGAGCGCAATCTCGTTACGGGCGAACTTGTGTGGCATTGCAGATGGCCCGCAATCTCTTTACGGGCTTGCTTGCGTGGAATTATAGAATTTCCGTAAATTTTATAACGAAAATGTCGATATTTTGCCACATCTACAACAAATTGATCTATATGCAAGAACCTCACATCTTATGCACTAAAAATTGAGGTTCTACTTACATTTTAGGATGTAAAATATAGGTGCATACTTTTTTAATCTTTAGTATTCTTGACAGATGTTTAGACAGATTGGCCGCAGTCTTTTTACGGGCTTGCTTGCGTGGGATCACAGATGGCCCACAATCTATTTACTTGTTTGTGTGGGGTTATAGATGGCCCGCAATCTATTTACGGGCTTGCTTGCGTGAAATTATTGAATTCCGTACATTTTATAACTGAAAATGTCGATGTTTTGCCACATCTACAACAAACTGATCTATATGCAAGAACCTCACATTTTATGCACTAAATACTGAGGTTCTACTTACATTTTAGGATGTAAAATATAGGTGCATAATCTTTTAGTCTTTAGTGTTCTTGACAGATCTTTAGACAGATGGCCCGCAATCTTTTTACGTGTTTGCTTGTGTGGGTTTATAGATTTCCGTAAGCATTTTCTAAAAAATGTCTAGAATATGAACATCCACGACAGCCTGTCTTGAAACTGCACAGCATCAAAAGTTGGCAGCAGTGTATATGCCAATTCACGTAGTGCTCAAGTCCCCCAATGGTGGGCCACATCTGCAACAGACTGATCTTGTGTACAGTCTGTCTCAATATTAGATAGGTCTCCCAAAATCAGACATTATGTCCTAAAATCAGACAGTCTGTCTCAAATGAGATAGTCTGTCCCGTGCTGAGTCTTGTCCTGCATTGCTGGTTCCACGGTTGTATGTGGAGACTACTGTGTATCCATAAATGCACTCATATTTACAGGCTAGCCTGTAGATATTTCAAAGTTGTGTGTTGAGTTCCATTGTGTGTGGAGAGAATTGTGCATCCGGGCTAGCTTGTGAACATTTCACAGGTGTGTCTCGAGTCTTGCGATACATTGGTGTGTCCACAACTAAAGTTTTGTTGCCTTGAGTCCTTGTTTACAGTTTGTCTCAAAATCAGACAATGTCCTAACATCAGACAGTCTGCCCTGGATTCTTTGTTGTGGACAGATATGCTGTGTTCAGCTAACCGTCAAGTGGTCCGTAAGGTAGACGTGTGATGATGGAAAATCCATCCTGTGATGATGGAAACTTCCACCTTTGCACATGATCTGGCATTACAATTACAGACCAAGCTTGAAGTCAAGAGAGTTGTCAGACAGATGCATGTACTGATGGAAACTCCATGAGGTCGTGCATGTTGTGACTATTGTCTACTTCCAAAGACAGCTGATTCACGAGCTATTGCAGCAAAGTCTAGAAGGTTTTTGATTCAACAAAGCTACAGATGCTAATAGGCACCACCTCACAACACAACACTTAACAGCACAAAACAGCTCATCAAGTACACATCACCTCCGATAGCTCTTCCAACAGCTTTCCAGAAACAAACCTCCCGGATAGCTTCTTGAGGGCAAGCCACAATTGCTTTCAGTGCAATGGGTTGACATCATATTGACAACTTGCGGCCTCACTTTGCTGCTCAAAACTGGGGGACTCAGGATCTGGGGCCGGATCTGGCAGCATTACCAACCCAGACTGTGAGAATGGAGATTATGTGGCTGTTGTGAAGAAGCTGATCAAGGATGTTTGGTTGTACGAGAAAGGCGGCGCTTTCACAGCAAAGATCTGCCGTTGCCCAACCAATGGCAGACTGCAGGAGTTCAACGTCTACTTGGAGCAGTGGTCACCTTTAACAGATTCAGAAAGGCTTGTCTCAGATGTGGCCAAGCTTCTAAACATCCTTCTTGACCTCATAGATGTGGACGAGGGCGCTGAGAAGCCTTTTAAAACCTACACTCCAGAGCAGCGATGTAGCCTTGAAAAGTGCTCAGATGCAGTTGACATACACCACATCCACTATGATCCTTGGGTCGCAAAGCCACTGGCTGCACAACTAGCACAATGCCTTCCAGACTTGGCATAGCGGACAAGCCACTTGGGCAGCCAGAAGACAAGCAAAGCAGCAAAAGGCTGAGCAAACCTGTAAAATGTAGACCTCAAACCTGCAGAAAGGCAGCACGTCTGCCATAAATGAGTGGATTGGTGCTTTTTCACTGACGGGCACAATAACAGAAAAGGTGTGTCAGTTATCAGATGACTATCCAAGTTGTGCAGGTATTGGTCCCTTGCATCAATTTATTTTGGGAAGAGACCAAGTGATATCCTGATGATTATGGGATCGATCATGCCAATGCAGAACATATGCACACTCCTGCATATGCTCTCACACAGACCATGCTACTTTATGGATATGGTTTCTGAAGAGTTGCTCAGCAGTTTTCAAGCTAGCTGTCATAGGTTTGAATCTGACCCGGGTCTGACCTGGGTCTGACCTGGGTCTGTTTGCCATATTTTCGATTTAACCATTTAGCTGTTGCATGTTAAGGGACAACCAACCTTTATGTGAAAAGAAAATATACGAGATTTTCAATTTGTATATAAGATAACCTGCTGCTGATTAAGGGGCAGTATGGGCTTGTTTCTCTCGCAATATATCCAACATGACTTTGTCAGTGATTGATTTAGTACGTGCACCTGCCTATGTGGCATGAAAGCTCGTGATGGCATCTTCTGCCTCTTTGAGAAACTCTACCATCAGAAAGCAAGGGGTTTCACACACCTGCAATGAGTTTAGAGAAGTCTGCTTCCCGACAGTATGACAAGCGCATTGCATGCTGTCTCAAAGGTGGACAGCCCTCCATATCTTGTCTTGAAACTGGACAGCCTTAAGGTTTGTAGCAATGTATAGGCCAGTCCACTGAGTAGTCAAGTCTCGTAATATTATGCCACATCTGCAAGGCATTGATCTATACGCAAGAACCCCGTATTTTGTAAACTAAAAATGAAGGTCATACTGACAATTTAAGATTTCGAACATAGGTCCAATGTTGTTGCATTGATATTCTTGACAGATGACTAGACAGATGGCATGCAATCTTTCGGGCTTGCTTGTGCGGGTTCACAGATGGCCCACAATGTTTTGCCTCATCTGCAACACATTGTCTATATGCAAGAACCCTACATTTTATAAACTAAATATTAAGGTCATATTGATAATTTAGGAGGTAAAACATAGGTGCATATTGTTTGGATCAATATTCTTTGACAGATGACTAGACGTCATGCAATCTTTTTACGGGCTTGCTTGTGCGGGGTCACAGATGGCCCGCAATCTTCTTACCGGATTGTTTGGCATCGATCTTGTGTACAGTGTCTCTCAAATCAGACAGTCCGTCCCGTCCTGCGTCTTGTCCTGCATTCCGCAGCTGTTGGTGGAGAGTGCACCCGGGCAGCCTGTGAATGCTCAAAGTTGTGACAGTCCTGAGCTCCGCGGTTGTGTGTGTAGAGTTTTGTGCATCCGGGCTAGCTTATACACAAATCCACTGAATGGTCAAGCCCACAATGTTTGCCACATCTACATTCATCTGCATGCAAGAACCCCACATTATATAAACTAAATATGAAGGTCATACTGACAATTTCAGATTTAGAACATAGGTCCAACGTTTTTGCATTGATATTCTTGACAGATGACTAGACAGATGGCATGCAATCTTACGGGCTTGCTTGTGCGGGTTCACAGATGGCCCACAACGTTTTGCCACATCTGCCACACATTGTCTATATGCAAGAACCCTACATTTTATAAACTAAATATTAAGGTCGTATTGATAATTTAGGAGGTAAAACATAGGTGCATATTGTTTGCATCAATATTTGACAGATGACTAGACGACATGCAATCTTTTTACGGGCTTGCTTGTGCCGGGTCACAGATGGCCCGCAAGCTTATTACGGGTTTGCTTGGCATTCATCTGTACAGTGTGACTCAAGATGAGACTGTCTGTCTCAAAGTCAGACAGTCAGTCTCGAAGTCAGACAGTCTGTCTCAAAATCAGACAGTCTGTCCCGTGCTGACTCTTGTCCTGCATGTCTGGTTCCACAGTTGTTTGTGAAGAATGTTGCGCATCCAGGCGAGCCTGCGAATATTCCAAAAGTATTGTAAGATTGTGACCACAGCGGGACCACTGTGAGACACATTGGCGGAATCTTCACAAGCCAGATTCAACAAGTCTTTTCAATATTTCCTGCTTCCGTGCTAGCTTGTGAAGATTCTGCCGGTGTTTCTTGTTCAGTCTTTCCAACATTTCCGGGGCTAGCCGTCCCAAAATCAGACAGTCTGTCCCAAAATCAGACAGTCTGTCCTGTCCGAATCTTGTGGAGTTTAGTCAACAGACAAAAGGTTGGAGGATAATAAAGGTGACTAAGGTTCTGCAAGGGCTCTCCCGGTTAGTCACGGGACATCTTGGTGCTTCAGTGACCCGTTTGCCCCTCGGATACGCTTACCAGTGGAAAGGTTGACAATTCAGGGTTCTCTTTTCTTCCTGCTCACACTCACAATGGCTTTCATGACTTCTAGAAAGCAGAACTAATGAATCCGGCGGGTTCAGGTCATCATGTTGCTTTCAACTGCAGAAGTGTTAGAGAGGTTCACCTGGCCATTCTGGAACTCTCAGCTGTCTAATGTCCGGAGAGGCGCCCACTTGACTGTTACTGCCCCAAGTCCGTCAGGAGGGTGCAAGCTGGAATTTTAGCGGCTCTGTGTTGCGAATGTGCACGCTGCAACAGGAAAAGAAGTGCATGAAATCAACTGGAACCGGAAGTTCGCACCGGAGAGTGCGTGACTGCAACAATCAAGACAAGATTTGGCCACCAACTGTTGACAATGCAGCCGCATGAACAGTAGCATCCGGCCGGAAAAGCATATAAGAAGATCAACTTGGTAGTATGTACAGTGGTCAGCATGGTGGAACAGAGATGCGACAAATGCACCTTCATTGGGGATGAGGCTGCGCTGGAGCAACATCGCAAGCGGAAAACTCCATGCGATGCTGGCCAGCATCTTTGCAAGAAGGGCTGCGGCAAAGGCTTAAAAAGTCCTGAGACTCGGCGCAATCATGAGAAGATTTGCGATGGTCCAAAGAAGACTCAGGAGGAGCTGCAGCTGGACAACACATCCTTACAAGCTCAATTGGCCAACCAGGAGGAGACGAGCAATCAACAAATGGCAATCGCTAGCAGCGCATCCGTTTCAGCTGTCAAAGCGGTATGCGATATCATGAGTAAACCTCACAAGGAGTTTGATGCCAGCAAGCTTGTAGTCCACCAACCAGTAGGAAAGGAAACCACCGAGCACCTCAAGGGCTCTAGCCTCGGTAGGCATTTCCCCAACTTTACGCCGGGCATTGACAAGCTTGTGACATGGTTCTGGTTGTTGCGCGGACATGACCACCCGGAAAATCACAACGTATTATTGGTGCTGGGTGACCCAAAACATGCATTAATATGCCGCCAGGGAGGCTGGAAATCCTGCGACACGGATGAGGCTTTGTTTGAGGTATTCTCTAAAGACGTTATGATGTTGTATGACAAGTTGGGAAGCGAACTGTGAAGCAAGTCTGCAGACATCCATGATTTCAAATTTGCGTACTTGAAACACAAAGTAACAGAATACTCAAACAGAATACTCAAACAGAATACTCTTCCAACTTACGTGTCGAACTTGAAATCAAAGCACGACGACAATATTGCCTGATACATTGAGCCCTAGTTGCCCGGACAAAAGGGGTGCTTCCACTGGGCATTGGTACTTATGAAAACAATCAGCTGAGTTGACTAGCCAGCCAAAAATGCACGCAGGCCCTGCTTCATATCAGCTGCTGTCGGGTTGCCAGATTTTGAATACGGATAGGCACCATCCACCATCACACAGTCTTTGTCAAAGTCCAGAGGCTCACCATTCTGCAGGTCATGGTCAAGATGCTGCTGCAGATACTCAGCCAATAGTTTGATGTCAGCCGCTTTCATCTTCGCCACCTCTGATTTGGACTTGATGGCTGCGCTCCCAAGCTCTCCAAGAGCAAAGTTGACAATCTGCAGTCGATTTGGGTCCGGCACTGAGCTTGTAGATTTGTCCACATTGACAACACCTCCAGAACTGACATGGCTGCCTGAGTGAGCAGGACCAGACCGGGCAGGATCAGTGACAACTTGACCGGAGATCGCCTCACTCGCTGTGTCACCCGAGATGACATCTCTGCTGTATTTTTTGGTAACAGAAACATATGGCCTAACCGTCAAGCCAGTGTCGCTGCGTGATTCACCTGCAGCCAACAGCCCGCCTGTCAGGTGGCGCAGAGTAATGCACACATCTGTCGCAATCTGATTGGGGTTGCCGCCTTCCAGCTCTCCTGCTGCTTCTGCCCTCCCAACGGCAGCAACAACAAGCCCTTTCAAGGCATTGCTTTTGTCTAGAGTGGGGTCTGTTTTGCTGAGTGAGATCTTCAGGAGGTCAAATACTGCAGCAAGCTCTTTTTCTGATTGGTCTGCCATGGTTGGCTTGCACACTGTACTCCAAGACCACAGAGTTTGATACGTCGATTTTTGCATGGTATAAAGGCGGGACAACACACAAGCAGCATTAGCTGCTTGCATGCTGTCCAGCCCGCCTAATGTCAAGCTGGCAAGAAGCCAGCTTGAACAACGACTTGGCTTTTGCTTGTCAACCAGAGGGTCGACTGGCAAAAACCCAAATGCATAGTACGGTCATGTGTTCACAGGACTTCGATTTTGTAACATTTGGGTTGTTGAATCCAGGTGAAATATAATCGCTTTTGAGCTACACAACTCAACAAATTTCAAATTCACAAGCAAAATACCACAAAATCGACCAAAATCGTTCAATTTACTTTCATATTAGACAAAATTAGCAAATAACTTGGAATACTGCAAATAAAATTTGAATTATCCACATTGCAAAGGCAAATTCCACATCCACATTCTTTGTCAAATTACACCAGTTACAGTTGAACCACTCATTTGTAACCAGCAAATCAAATTGTCAATGGAAACAAATTGGTAAGCAAAGGCAGCATATATGCAAAGTTAGCATCAAAAAAGCAACAATCGAATTGAACCGAATACAGATTTGTAACGAACAAACCCTACGAGAGGCTTCAAGCAAAAACAAATTGCAGCTTTTGCAACTACAATTTACTGAATTTGATTATTTGCACGTCAAACAATTTGTCTGCACCATATAAGTGCTTTTCAAGGAGAAGTATTGCAGGTGCACAAAAGGAGGACGAGAGAAGATCTCGCAGATCTTCTCTCGTCCTCCTTTTGTGCACCTGCAATACGTATGGGGGCCCTTCCATGGGCTTGAGAGAAGATCTCGCAGATCTTCTCTCAAGCCCATGCAAGGGCCCCCATACGCAACAGATGAGCCAAATAAACCTGATAAGGCTTTGCAAGGTCTGCTACAAGACCCTGTGCTGTCCGAAAGCTCCAAGCTTACCTATGCTCAACGCCTCAAGGCCATCTCAACCAAGCTAGGGCAACCAATATGTGAGCTGGTCATGCAGCCCATGGCCATTCTTCCATGGATCAAACAACGATACCCGGAAGTTGCCACGCAGAAGAACGTGGTCACAGCAGTGTTGGCAGCTCTTAAACGAATGCCTGCCGTCAAGGATCAGTACCCACAAGCCCTAGCAATATGGCTACGGGCTTCCAAAGAGCTTGAAGCTCAGCAGCAGGCACGGCTGAAAGCAAATGAGCCTTCTGCCAGACAACAGCGGGGCTATGTTGAACTTCAGAGAGTTGATCAAGGTACGTACCGCTCTAGCCAAGGGATCACGTCAACGCCTCCTACTAGCCTTTTACACCATGATTCCGCCACTGCGCTGCGATCTCAACCGGGTGGCCCTCCTGCAGTGCCCTGCATCTGCAGCCACCATATCACAGGATGACGTGGATACAGTGCAGGAAAACAACTTTTTGTGCTTGCCAGCAGACAGGAAGAAGCCTGCAATTTTAGTGCTGAGAGAGTTCAAAACTGCAAACTCTGCCGGGATCTGGCGGAGAACACTACCAATGAATCTGACTCAGGAATTGTGGACATCTCTGCAAGCTGAGCCGCCTAGGCGATGGCTTTTCACTACCAAGTCCGGCATACCATACACAGCAAAGAACTTCAGCAAATGGTGCTGTTCTGTGCTGCAAAAGCTGTTTGGCAGACCGCTAACCTTGACATTGTTGAGACACAGCTATCTGAATAGCATGGATTGGAACAAACTAACAATAGCAGCCAGGGAGACTCTGGCAGCAGACATGTGTCACAGCACAGAAACTCAAGACACCTATAGGTGGATATCTGATAACCGCATTTTGCGTAGCAGGAACATTTGCAAGTAATATAACACACTTGGGTGTAGTTGTTACAAAAGGGGGGATCCGTTTGCCAACAGGTCAATGTTTTGACTGTCACAAATATTCCATTTTCTGCCAATACTGCTCCTAAGAGAACTATGTATCACAGATTGGATTTTTTGTGACAGGCCGGGACCTCATCAGCGAGGGGTTCCAAGTTTTCGAAATCTTGGTTGATATTGCACAACATCATAATGTCAATGTCTGGGCTGTCACAAATATTCCTTTTCTGCCAATAATGCTCCTAAGGGATTTATGTATTACAGATTGGTGGTTTTGTGACAGGCCACAACCTCATCAAGCTTGACCAAAAGTGTTGACTGCAAGGCTGTGGCATGTAGGTGTTGCTGCCAGGAGAAGACAACAAAGGTTGCAAGTGGTGCTTCAAGGCAAATGCTCTTTGTGGTCCACCGTAAGTCTTGCTACGACTCCTAAGGACTGCAGAGCGTCACAAGAACTTAACACAAATCTATACATTTCTCTTAGCAGTACTGCCCCTGACTATGGCCATTCTTGTGACAACAAGCTGAAGCCGCATGTACCACACCTCCGGTATATCAGCTGCACACCTAGGAGCCTGCTGTGTGCATAAGGTGTGCAATTGATGTTCAAAGAAGACCAGACATTCACATGCTGCCTGACATGTGTCCACTGTTGCTGCTTGACACTTGCTGTTTCTGATTTGATGTGCAATTTGTGAATCCTGTATGTCATTCACCTGGCCGTGTGAGCAGACTAATGGCTATACAGCGCAGCATGAAAGCAGCAGCCAATCGTCATAGCAATACATAAGGGTGCTCTTGCCTGAATCTCAGACAAGAGCAGTACTAATACAGGGAACTGCGAGAGGCAGCTGTCTGCAGTCAAACAAGCAGCATGCATGCATATGCAGCATGCCATGCTGTGTGAACAGCATGTACAGCGATCAAGGGCCTGTGTTGGGGTGCTTGGCAACTGATTCTGTAAGTGCTGAGTGCGCCACGGATGTGTCACCTTTTGCCAGCAAGAGCTGTAGGGATGCTTGGATATTTGCTGAAGTCAGAGCCTGTGAAGTATGCTCTTGCACTATCTCCTGGGCAAGCTGTTGTAACCAGGCATCAAGGGCTTCAGCCCACACCTGCATAGCTTCCTTGGTGATCTTCACACCTGGATGGTTGTCTTGCAAAACTTTGTGCAAGTATGAATCCCAACTGTGGCTGCTGCTACCTGGGACCTTCTTGCGCTTGCTACCTGACAGCCTTGCATTAGGCACTGCTGTAGCTGGTGTTGCTTCAGCCATCAGATCTCAGCAAGAACAACTGTGTGCACAGGTTTGCTTGTAGGTGACAGCAGTCCAAAATGGCTTTTCAATTTTGCAGCCTACAGAGCTGTTACACCAAGCTTTGTGACCTATTGTGACTGCAGGCTTCCAGAGTGCTCTGCTGTCTGCAAGACTGCTGGTGGCGGAAGTGCCACTTTTCTTCCTTATGCATTATGAACAAGGCGTAACCTGCAGTGCGCCCAAAGAACCTGAAGAATTTTTTGCGACGGTTCTCAGTCGGACCTCGGTCCAGAGAGGAGGGTTGCACTAAGACCGAGAAGGAGTCAGTTGCAATGCGATGCAAGCGCTGACCAAAACGTGACTAAATGTGCAGGACTACGAGTTGAAACGAGCTCGGAACGCTTCTGCTTGCCAATTCAGTCTGCTTGACTGGACCCTAAAACGACCTTCGAGAAGTTTTGACCTCCAGGAAATTTGCGTTGACCTCCACACACCTCCAATCCAAAAGACCCCCGCTGGGCGAAAGTGGCGAAAGTCAAGCCCTAATACATTTATAGGGTTTGCCGCCAGTAGGCAGAAGGGCTTTGGAACGCTTGAGTTTGACGCATGCGCGCTGCCCCAAAGCCCGTGGGGCTCTGTCTTCGTACCCGCAAACTGCGTCAATGGCGCAAAGCCATGTAGATGAAGCAATTGACCTTGAGGCCGAGCAGTCTGAGCCTAGCACCTCGACACATGGTAGCTCGGCATCAACAAAAGGCAAATCAAAGGCCGGCCGTCCGGCAGGCAAATCTTGGGAAGGCTTTCTTAAAGTAGCAAAGCCGGTGATAGGCAAAAGTGGCCGCAACTGGGATGGCAAATGCGAAGCCTGTGGCCCACTAGCAATGTACTACTGCCTGCATATTTAGCGCTGCAATGCGCAAACTGAACTCAACTACCTGAACGCATGAATAGTTGCACCTCATCAAGACAAGCATTTCGCAGCCTTTAAAAACTTCTGAGTCCAAGTGTAGCCTATTTCGCCGAGTTTCGCCAGCTGCATTTCGACATTTCGCCATTTCGCCCAGGGGTGTTTAATTTCGCCCCGCACCCTGCCTTGGCACCACTATATACAAGTATGACTTATGTCATAACATGAGATGCTATCCATAAAAGGTCATGGGTGTCAAAGGGATTTGCAAGGTACACCAAAGCACACTCGGTAGCATCACTCAGAAGTCAACCCAAAATTTGTAGTCACAAGCTGTGCGCTAAAGTCGGCGGCCATTTGTTGGACCTGCACGCTCTGTAGTTCACACATGTGTTTCAAGCAATTCTAGACTGCCTTATGTCCTGTCTACTTGAGGCAGGTCTTAATGAGAAGCCGAGCGACTGTGTAAGGGTCCACATTGGCTGAGGGCCTTCTGTCCTCAAGGTACCCGTAGCCCTTCCTTTGCACAGGCAATGGGATTCTGATTGATGCTCCTCGGTCAGCCACACCAGCCCTGCACACACATCACTTTATCCTGGCGCGGTTCTGGAAGCTACTAAGCTTGCACATCAAACATCTGGTGACTTTGCACATCGAATCAGTTGCATACAACTGCATACAATTGTAATGACAAGCAGCACATGTGAGCTGATGCTACACAGGATAATGATGTACTCAGATAATGCATGACACCGATTGACAGATGCCCACAATGCCTGGCAAGGCGAGGCTTTGCATGCCATGCAAAAGTCATGCTTGTTGTTGTTGACTGATTCACTCATATGCTTCCACACAGTGCCTTTGGCTGAAAAGAGGCTTAACAAAATTGCCAAGACAACCCTGCATTGCAACAGTGACAGCTCCTACCTGAAGGTGTTCATGTCACATGTCTCATGCTTGCCAGTCAGTCGCAGCTCATTGCCGGTACCATACTGGCTGATGTGCTCAGGGTGTGTCTTGGAAAGGCGCTCAATGGCTGCATCAATGGCTGCCATTCCCCCCTCTTTCCTCATGCTCTCTGTGGAGAAGTTGGTGTGTGCTCCAGCACCTGAGCATCAGCACCACATTACAAATTGTGAATAGTTGCCTCGTATTGGTATTCACATTGAGTGAGTGGCGAGTCAAACAATTTGTACTAGTACACGACATACAAGAGGTATGCTACACGTTTGTAACATGCTTAACATACACGTCATTGGGGCCCTTACCCAGACTATATACCATATGCTAAGTATGCAGACCATAAACAGTCAGATGCCAAACAGGCCATTGCCCCTTGTTGGGTCGGTAGATGAAACCACTGGATAGATGATATGCAACCAAATTGGTAATGTCCAAAGAACCAAAGATGCATCACAGATGACAATGCAAACTGCAGCTTTTGTTATGCTCAGCTTGATGAACTGGTAGATCAAGCTTGATGTTGTGCTGTGAATGAGTTGCTCACCGTTCCAGTCTCCCTTCATGGGCTTGGGGTTGAAGGTGGCCACAATGTTGAAATCTTCTCCCAAGCGGTGCAGCAGGTACCGGGCCAGGTGCACCTGGTCCCCAACCTCCAAAGGCCCCACAGGCCTACTTCCATGTACATGATCACAGATCTAGAGCAGTTAGTTGCAAGTGTCATGCAGATATCTGCATGCATGGCTGTGACCACACTGGAATGCAATGGTGCATGTAGACAGGTGCAATCACAGGTGAGCCACCCAAACAAGTGCTGTGTCAATGTTGAGCAGCACAACAGCTACTGGCTTGCGATTCAGCATTGACACAAGCTTTGGTTTGTTAGCTCATGTGATCTGACGGTACCTCTCCATGTGTTGTGCCACTTGGTCGTGTGCGTCTGAGGATACGTTTACTCTGGCACACTCTGCTGTGCTTACCTGAGATGATGAGACCTGCTCTGACACATGCATCCATGTGTGCCTCAGCCAGCTGGCGGCCATACACAGCCTCTGAGCCCACCCCGCAATAGAAGGGTCCTTGAGGGGCGGGGAATCCTCCATTGGGCCACCCATATGGCTGGCCTCCCTTGGTCAGCAATGTGTACTCCTGATTGGCAACAGATAGAGTTATCTGAGAGCCGGACCTGATGCACTTCATGAGGCCAAGAAACGTGCCTCAGCAGGCAAGACAGCTTCTTTTGACACACAGCAGCGGAAAGACATACACTGACAGCACAAGCAACCGCAGAGCTCTGTCTGGATCAGCAACATAAAGCGCAAGAAATGGTCGAGTAAGCAGATTTGAGCCATGCCATGGTTTGACTCATCAGGAAATGCGGTCCATCTTTTCTTTGTTATCCCACAACAACCAATATCTTGCACACATTTGGATGCTCAGAGACATGCTGTGCAAACAGGCAGGCATTAGGACCTCCAGCAGAGAAGCAGTTGTATGGTATCTGCTGGACTGCAGGTGAGGGTGAGAGATTGCAGGAAAGGCTGACCTGCTCAAAGCCATATAGGGGAGCCTCTGCCCTGATCTTGTCATCAATAAGAGCCTCCAGCTTGGCACGCGTGTTGGTCTCATGTGGGGTGCCGTCAGGGTAGAACACTTCGCAGAGCACCAGCACATTGTCATCCCCTCGGATGGGGTCTGGGGTCACATACACTGGGCTGCAAGGCAGGACACAAGGTGTTACCAGAATCCATGCAGGACATGACTCCAGTCTCACTACGAGCAGATTGTCATCTTTCTGCTGCATCACATACACTGGGCTGCAAAGCAAGAGATGAGATCATTTTACAACTATGCAGGATATTCCCAACTGAACTCAATCCCTGCAGTTGCATCACACAGCACTGGCAGGTCGTTGGTCCCTTGCACATGCATGCAGCAGACTGCATGGCACAGAAATGCTTGGGCTTTCTCATGAATGATTCATGCCGGATCATAAACTGTGACATTGCATGCTTTATTTGGGGTTGAGCTGATGTATGCATGTAGTACACAGCAGAAAACACACTGAGACATTGCACAGTGCTACACGACTTAACTTGGCTAGGCGGTCTGTGTCAACACATCAGGGATGCAGACTTCTGTTCACAAAAGCAAACAAACACATTTTGTCTGAGGCAGGGGAAGCACACTGCCATGTGTCACAAAAACCACAACACAGTTTGTGCTTAATCAGTATAGTGAAGACGCCGCACTTGAGAATGCAGTCACTGTTGTTGCCTTCTGCCTGGCCAGTGGATGATCCATCAAATGACCAGTCTGGGTAGTCCTTGGGGTTCATTCCCAGAGGCTCCTGAATCACCTTGGTCTTTGCTCTCATCTCATTGAAGACCAGACCCTGTGCATGGCATACGCTTTTACAGCTGCAACTTAACAAGTGAGGCTGAAAGATAGCATGGTGTCTTTAGTGCTCGCTTTTGTCAGGTGCGCTGTAAGGTGCAACTTGCCTTCCCCTCTGCGCCTTCATTGCCATCCATCCAGATGTATTCAGCCTTTTGAGCTAAGGCTGTAGTTTGGACGACCAATGCCCTACCAGCCTGCACTTGACGATTCAATTTTTAATTGAGGCATGAGCAAAACAGCTCGATTTCGAGATCCGATCTGAAAGCTTGCCCAATTCCTTCTTTGCAGGCGACTGCTATCCGTGGAGCGACGTTCACCTGGCGTCTGTGTGGCAGCTTACATGCTCTAAAAACTGATCTGCCCGTGAAATGTGATTTTGCCTGCATCAACACCACGGTCTTCGTTCGTAGACACTCACTGCAAGTTGTTTGACATGTTTAAAGCATGGCTGCGTCGTTAGAACACCTGCAATAGGCTACTCGTCCGGCAATGGCTACATGTGGCAGGCGACGTCATGCTGCAAAGCGACAAGCTAGCTGGACAATTGTGCGTCCGCAGATGTGTCGGTGCGGACATGCGGCCAGCTCGCACATGTGGACTTTGCAGTCATCAGTCATCGGCCTGTTTCACATGACCCTCTTGAAGTGAACCTTTCAGCAGACGAATAAACAGACTCAAGGAATGTGCAAGTATGTGAATCAAATGCATGTGGTGGCTTAGGCAATGCCTTGCATGTAGGAAGCAAATTTTGTCTTTATGAATTCACTGATATATAAGTGCATCGCTGACTACTGACTCTGATCCACTCCCAGCCTCAGCAATCCTGCCTAGCGTCATTCATTTGTGTCAAACTACATGTCGATGCCTCCAGACAGACATGATCCGTCGGCAGACAATCAGATGGAAGTCTAAACTCAGAATCGCCTGGGCACAGTAAAAACGCGTTTCTACAGAAAATTGGGCAGCCCATGCCTCATGGTAGAGGCGGCATCCCTGTTCTGGGGGTTGGTACGATTGTGAAACTTTTGCTAACATATCAACATCAACTTGCTGCTGAATGAGTGGAAGCCAATGCTTACATAGCTCAGCTGCCAGAGCAGACATTACCTGGTAAGTATCAGCCTTCTGATCATCATTGGCTCTGTGGGAGCAGGTGGCAACACATCATTCGAGGCAACTGTGGTATCACAAGCTGCATGCAAGTTGTACAGGGAAATGATCTGTGCGACAATAGGCATCCTCAAGCACTCGCAAAGATTGCACTGCAGACATACACTTTGCAGATCATGTATGTATTTGCCTAACTGACCACTCATCTGTTGTCAAATTCCTGCTTATGTCAGGGTTATGTAAGGGTTCATGAGTCAGCAAGGGCTGTGCAAAACCCCATCAAAACAGGGCATTGGGGGGAGTGGGGTTTTAACAATTCTGGAACAGCCCTATGTTACATGACGCAAAGCCCTTCCCTCACTGACCTCAGCCCCTAGTACTTAGTGCAGTACCTGTCCCTACGTTTACACCTTCATAAGATTGTAAAATAATATAGAGGTTAGCTCGGAACTCAGCTCCTGAGCTACCCTGTTCGCCTTTGTTGACAGCTGTGTAGGGCATTTCCTTGTATCATCTAAGCTTGTAGTACAGCAGCCCCCAGACCAAATATACCAAACATACAATTGCCAACGCTAATGCACAGATCACGCCAACTTGGCTGTCTTTGTCTCTATGGTAGGAGGTTGTCAGCTGCGCCCCCGTTTTGCAAGAGCTCTCTGTCTCGTTCCCACACTCTGCAGGAAAAACGACACCTGCTTGTGGCTTACCTGATGTTAGTCTGTGTGTGACTGCTGCTGGCTTGCACGTCTTGGCAGGAAAGACAGCCCAGCCCAGCCCAGCCCAGCCAGTTCTTTCCTTGGCTGTTCAAGCAATGCAATAAGACTCCTGGGCACCATGCCACACAAACAAATCAAAGGCCTCAAACAACAGCCATGGAACCAGGCATGGCCAAAGCAGGATCTATGAGTCATCCACAATGAGGTCAGCATATCTGGCTCGTGTGGTTTCATGGTCAGGAATGGTTGATGAACACTGCCGCCTGAGTGGTCGGTAAGCATATACGGTAAGCATGTTCAATGTTATGCTGCCTGTGTGCAATATAGTGCACAGGCCACTCCGCTAGCATGTGCTGCTTCACCCGTAGTAACAAAGCCAGTGTTTGGACAGAATCAGCAGTTGCATCAATGCCGGTACATTTGACAGCAGGATAGGTCATTGCAACAAATGCAGCCAAGTTGACACAGTTGTATACACCTTGGCAGGCTGCAGCTGCAGAAGTTGCAAACATGCACATAAGCTGCTCTGAGCCCCGTTGTATGCGTGAATTACAGGCTCAGAGATTGGGAATGTGCATACGCATGCAAGATAGAAATGCAGTTGAGCTTGCTCAGTCAATGATGTCAGAGAAATACATCACCACAACACATGTCAGGTGAAGCAAGACAGCTTGTACAGAGGCAGGACAGCCTATATAGGCTGGCTTGATACCAATCAATGCCTGACATCCTGATTACGCAAGCTGTGATGTAAGTACAGCCCTTTGCAGCTTGGCAGCATTGTCACAATAGCAAGCACGTGTGCTGTGTCTGTGCAAAAGGATTCACTGCCTTGCATGGTGCGTGTTAGAATACTGCCTTGCATGGTGCATGTAATACAATCGGTTGTTCAGCTGACTAGAGGCGCAACTTTATTGTGCTCCAGCAGGTCCACCTCACAAAGCCACACCTGAAGATAAAGGTGGTGGAGATGCCACAGAAGCACATAGACATTTAGTGTGACTAGGTTAGTCCACTGTGTGAACGCCTCCGGGGAATGGAGGTAAGCTAATCACTTCCTCCTGTGTCACCTGCAGACAAAAAAAGATACCCTTGCATGGATCTGTATAGAAGGGTCCTATGGAAACCATGTACTAAGTGTCATAAGCTGATGTCTGCACGGGGCTTTGAGGGGATTTGAATTATTGTCCCATGCATATCATTTGCCACGTGCACTGCAAATACCCTGTGATGAATGTGATGTAAGACTTTGTCAAGATGAATGATGCTGTCACCTACAAACATCAACATTGGCTGTACTGTCATGACATTGCACTGCCAGCTGAGGTGCTGCAACGCATTCAGCTGAGATGCCAAGCATGACCTGCTGCTGCTTTCACGGTTGAAGCGGCAATAAAGCGCAATGTGTACAAGCACTTGGGAAGCTTGGTATCAAGTAGCCATTGACAGATGGCTCAACTAAATGTGCTGCTTAGCACGTCTACTTGCAGCATGCCATGTGTACAGCTCTTGACATAAGTTGTGTCCAATTTCTGAGACAAGCGAGTTTGGACAGGGATGTAGCGCACAACAGTGTAGCTGTCTGACGCTGCGGTTCAGGGCAGGCAGGTTACCGACCCAACGTTCTGTGTACGAGTTCACCGCCGCAGAAAGTGATCACAGCGCTAGCATGATATTGGTGAAGCCAAAGCAGCTGTCACAGTGGAAAAGAGGTAAGAGCCCAGGCCAAAGTTTCAAGCTTTGCTGCCCGTAAAAGAGATCAGAAGCGATACCCTGAAAAGCCCAAGGCTTGTGGCAAAACAGGGCAGCTCTAAGCTGTACTATCCAGTTTGTGCCGCAAGGCCTGGAATCACGAGCAAGAGCCATTGCACAAGAAGCAGCAAAGGCTTGCTGCCTGGACAAGCTCTCCTCTGACAGAGGTAGAGGCTGTGCAGTCAGCAGGCCTTTGTTTTCAATGCAACAACTTGCAGGACACACACAGCACTCTGACTTACCTGTCCACAGCCTGTGACAAAAACATTGCAAGAGCTTAGCCCTCCCCTTGCCCCTTGACTTTGACTTCGACTGCAGACTGCTGATCTGCGTCAGCCCTTACTACGGTTTTGTTCTCTGATTTCATATGTTTGAACTAAATCTAAAGCTTCAGATTTGACACGTGGCCAGGCAATGCCACTCACAGTTATGAGTCATGATACATGAGTGGTTTAGGCTGGCCTCTCACACTCACATGCTGAGCAATGCAGAGGTGTTGGACATTATTTATGTCAAGAGCTGTACCAGACACGAAGCATACCAGGTTTGCTTCTGCTTTGCAACCACGTAGACACGCCACAGGAAGGTTGCAAAGAAGGCTCTGAGTGCACTGAGGAGACGCAATGTTCCATGCATGCAGAGTTGTATGTCTGAACTGACATAAAGATGTTCCCTGAACAGCATGATTTACAGTGTCAGGGCCCTTGTTGACTCTGCAAATTGAACAAGCAGACTGCTGCTGCATTGATTCTGTCGTAAGGTTACAAGTGTACGTTCTTACCCGCCTAATTGTCTTTGCAAACTGTGTGAGCAGTGGTACGGCTCCTAAAGCTACTGAGAATATCACAAAAATCAGAGTGGCCTGCACATGTCACACGCTGTTTGGTAGTTTGAACTGCTGCACGAACATGTCGGCACGCAGCCAGCTCGAATGAAGCTTATTCTGGAATCTCTCCCCTTCAAAAAATCAAAGCGCAGGATGACCTCTGTGTCAGGGTCGGTCGATATTGCTCTCTGTTGGACGTCCTCAATTTCCGCTTGAACGGCTTGTTCAGACGGAGCTGTATTTTGTTTGACTCCCTCGTCCTGTTTGTCTAATCGCTAAGTGTGCGAGTCGGCTGGAGCGGGAGTAGCCTGTTGCAAGGCCCTTTGATCACGTATAGCACTTTCGTGCATGTGCCGCACTTGTCCCGGCGTCTCGACAGCCGTTGCAGTATCAAAGGTGTGCTGGACTTCATGCTGCTGCTTAGATGGAAGTGCGGACAAAACAAGCCACGCCTCCGGAATGTACTCAATACCGAGGACCTGGTTATATGGGACGTACTGGTGCTTACATGCCCTGCCAACCTGTTCGTGGCAATACCCACAGCTGAGGACTCGACGGGCCGTGCGATACCGTTGTTGCTGATAGACAGGCGACTGCACAGAGGCGGAAGGCCAGCATACCGGCTTAAGCTCTTGTTATGTCACCTGCCTCGAATTAGGATCGCTTCAAGGCATTGTGTTACTAATCAGCCTGTGCACATGTATACTCAGCTCGGTGGCATATAAAACGTGAATGTGAAGCACGCTGCCTGGGTAGCACAGATCGCCCTGCAAGCTTCACGCTGTCACGGCGCAACAATTCGACCGAGCACACCAAGTAGGTGTGCTGATACCCTCGGGCACCTTTGAAGCCATGCTAGCGTCTGCTGCCTTGCCGAGTGGTCTCGGGCAATTCTCGGCTCGTACTGCAAGCTCTCAAGGCCTCCCGTTTGAAGAAACACAGAAGCAGCTGCGTCAGGGTGCATCCCAAGCTTCGTTACAGCCTTCGGTACCGGTTTGGGAGCAAGCTGATCTGGACAGCATTCCCGTTCCACCTCATTGCAACCTTCCGGACGTGGTAGTGAAGGTCCTGAAACGTAACTTCCTTGGCAAGGAGGTCCTGCGACATGAAAACATGCAAGCAGGCGTGCAAGACGTATCTCAGCAGAAGCAACTCAAAGCATGGAAGACAGAGCTTTTGCAGGTGTGTACAGCAAGAATGCTATGCTAATTCCGAGTTTGTGTGTGCTTGGGGCCAGCAGACCTCTGCTTACCTGCCTCTTCATGTCAACCTCTGTTTGCTGCAGAATGCGTATGAGGATTTGTCAGTGGAACTTGGATATCAGATCCTGGTCGACAGTGATGAGGAGTGAACAGCCTCTGAAGAAGTTGCAAAGCAGTTGCTGTGAACCTGATTTCACAATGACCACCCTTTCAGCCGGGAACGCTGACCTGCTGACCTTTGTAATTTTCACAAAGCATCCAACTTGATGCGGTTGAGTGCAGTGGTCGTGCAAGCATCTAGTGCTAGCAGTTCAGGTTTGTCGAGTAAACATTATGGCACAAGTTTGCAGTCAGTCTCTGTGGCCGTCAATAGTGCAGCTTTGGAGGTTCTTTGAATTACTGACGTGGACGGTGTTGTAGCCTGCTGTGTCATAGTGTCAATGTAAGGGCTGTGTTTTGATTTGCAGCCATCAGGTTTCATGATGAGTCCAAAGGCAGGGGCAAAAAAATCTGCGCCGTGTTTGTGGTATGCAGCAGACCTGTGCATCTGTCGATTGTTGTTCAACGCTGTGCGTGTTGCAGCGCACATATTCGACAGGAAGTTTGCTACAGTGGATAACGATGTCTACAAATATGAAAGATGTTGATGCTTACCTCTTAGCATCAGACTAGACTGGGTCAAATGCTTAATCACGTCCAGGACGTTTGTTCGACGTCCGACCAAGCTTGCATCAATACGGCTTCAGGCTGATGAAAGGTCTGAGCTTAGGTAGACACATGGTGGTCAAACAGACCTCGATGGCGTTGAGTCCGACCACATTGACATGGACTACTGTTTTGCAATATGGATATTGGCGTCATTCAAACGGCCATCTGTCATGCTGCCAGGCTGTTAATCGCGGGATTAAGTGAGCATGTGCAATTCCATGCGTACGGTGTTTATGCCTTAGGAATATAAGCAATGCTTCCTGCTACTGCGATTAAAGATACTTGGCTGCCGCTGTTGAATTTGAAAGTGGTGTCATTGGACTCATCTTGCTGACTGCATCCCAAATCTGCTCAAGCAGATCATGAAATCTAAGTTTTGGGGGAACATGGTGTTCACCTAAAGCTAGCTTCATTGGTACACGCCACGTCTAATACTGCTGTGTATGTCTGACGATGCATATTGCGTACCACGCGCACCGCAGTACAGCACTGCATGTTGCCACTTGCTTGCAGTACCACTACACTTCACCTCAAAGCATGCTGGCCTGTGCCCAAATTCTCTCACGGCAGGCTGCGCTGCAGACAGCTTGCTCCTAACTATAACTTTTGCTCTCTGAGGCTCTTTCTAAGTCGCGTTTTCTGAGACTTGGACATACTAGCTCGACTGACACCAGTACCATCAATTCTGTCTGAAGCTACACCATCCACTGCTTCTGGCGCTGTGCTCACTGGACTAGTGACAGGCGTAGCAGCAACTGCTGGCGCCTTGAAATGACTGGTTGACTGAGCTGCCTCACTCAAAGGAGTCTGGGGCTGATTGCAGGTAGGGGCCTGGCGCTGTTGAGTTGACTGCGAAGCAGGGTCATGATGAGACCTGCAGAGAGGATTCAGTCAATTTCATTGCACCATTATGCCTTGTGACTCTGTTTGCAATCAACAGAGCAGCCAACAGAAAGCACAGGCTTCTACAAATCAGCTTCTCAGGCAACAGCCTCCCATGCAAATTTTGATCAGGCTTCGAGCCAAGTAGAACGCCAGCCGTTGCAACCTCAATTGTGTTGTGTAACCATCTGTGGTCACAATTACGGTACTATACCACAATACGTTCTCCTTCACTCAGCTGTTGAGTCATGGAGTACAATAACTGCTACGCATAAACCATCAGTGTCATGAGGATGCCCCCAGCTAAGGAGTTGTGCTTGTTAATCTATATACAGGCTTTCAGCTTGTTGCAGCTTGTAGGTCATCTTGGTGAGCCAGAGGTCAGGCAGATTTGCTGTGGAAAAGCACGTTCAGGTGCAATGCAGACAGGCAGCAATGCCCCTTGCCTCTTGCCAAGGACTAGCACAAGTAAAGCACCTGCTTCCAGTAGCCTGGCTGCTGGCAGCTGTCTGTCCAGTAGCCGGCAGTCTGGCTGCAGCCCAGTTTGGGTCAACAGCATGGCCCTACCTGCTAGGAAGGACTGGAGCTGGTGAGGGCAGACCTTGTAGGTGTGAGTCCGCACCACAAGGAACTACGATACTGCCTGCTGCGGTCTTGTTCCCCTGTAAGCATTTCCAGGCTTAACTGCTCAAACTGCATGCTTGCAATTTTTGTCAGCACACCTACAAACAGTATAGAAATATGCTGCTACACGCTCAGAGCCATCGTCATCCACACAGTGCTTCTCAGCTAAAGTGTGACACTTGAATGCTGCAGGTTGAGTAGCATGCCTGGTTTGCAAGATGAGGTGGGTACAGTCGTGCCCAGTTCCTTTGCAGCAGCTCATATGCCATCTTGTAGCCCACATAGTCATCTGGTTCCAAGCCAAGGGGGTAAAATACACTTGGCTTCCGGGCATCTTGCATCATAAGAACACGGTGGTGCCAGGTCTTGCCATCAACAACTATAGCCTGCAGCTGGCTGTGTATGTAGATAGATCGATAAACACGCTTCAGTTTTGTAAGTTAAAACACACGGGCTTCCACCTGAGTATGATGGCCTTCAATAGCTTTATCGCTTGCAAAGTAAAAGCAAAAAAGATGATCACAGTGGTGAGTGGCTCTCCCGTGAGCGTGTGTCTCATCGGAGGACTTGTTGATCTGTCCGTCCCAAGCTGCCTCAACAGCTTGAAACTGCGTCAAGGTCAACCTCAGGAATAGGCTTGGACATGGCATAAGTGGGAATGCGGCTTGAAGCTGTACAAGCTGCTTGGGACCATTTGAGAGAGGTAAGAGTGAGTGCTGCTGCTTGATTGCGTGCCTCAAAGCTTTGTTCAGTTTTACGCTTATTTGTGGGGCTGGCTGCCGCATCAACTCTTCCAACAGGGTATAGGTATCATTTGGAACGCCCGCAAAGCACGACATGGGTACAGCGAATGCTCCCTGCCACTGCTTTCGGTCAAAGGGCGCACTGCATGCTCACTTTCCAATTTTTTGTTGAGCGTTCAACCTATTACGTTGGTGCCACGTGTACATTCATTACTATGCCTATCTGTTCGAAGCTCAAAGGCGACTCTTTGGCATCTGTTCCAATGTGTTGTGTTGTATGTGTTGTAAACGCAAGTTCTACCAATTTTTGCGGCAAAAAGCGTTCAGTGAGGCAGCGCTTGCCTAGCCGCACATCCTATATCATGCAGTCCATGCATGACTTTCGTGAGGATCGGCCTGAAAATGCCGTTGTTGATCTGGAGCAGGTCACAGCTGCCGTCGACCTGCTACC
>JAABUI010000464.1_pt1 | contig 31102 bp, 46 predicted proteins | sample 5559111 | NCBI WGS metagenome assembly JAABUI01 (sample SAMN10711870, study PRJNA513365) | rock metagenome | isolation source: Antarctica rocks | place: Antarctica: Victoria Land, Buttleship Promontory | reverse complement strand
GTCTTGAATTCTGGGAAGGGTTAACGATGCATTTCCAGGGAGAGGAGGAAGAACCTCGAGTCTGCTCGGCGAGCCTTTTCCGTCCGACCATGTTCTCCTTTTGGTTCTCGACGAGCTCCAGAGCCGTCGAGTCGAGCGACTTTTGCAGGTCGGAGAGGTTGATCTCTGTAATGATTGAGAAGGTAGTTAGCTGCGGGAGGGTGATGAGCTGGTGGAGACGCACCCTTCCATGTCGATAGCGCTGCGGAGAAATTTTGTTCTGCCATCTTGACGTTCACCTCACCCTGTCGCTGGCCTCAAGGACGTAAAGACAGTCAGATTCTAGGTGCGGAAGACCAAGGGAATAGGTTGAAAGGAGACCGGCGGCGCGTCGTGGAGGCCCGTATGATTTATGCTTTGCTTTCCCTCCACAACCAAATTGGAATGCTGTAACTCGTATGCTCCCCGCAACCACCTTTTCCACGATATCGCGAGCATCGACATCACTCAGCGGTGATGTCGAGTTCGAGATCGTCGAGCAAATCATCGAGAGGGCACCGAGAAGCGCTACTTGCTGGCCACAAGTCTACAGGGCTTACGGAGAGGTTCTGGAGGAGAAGTAAGTGCCTGTCTGATCGCCTAGCATATCCCAGCTGATATCTGCATCCCCTACGGCAGTGGTCTCTCAGCAGCGACAGATGCGGCGTATTATCAGATCCTGCTGAAGCTCGGGGTCATCCGTGCCCCGACTTACGGCGAGCGATGGAACCTTTGGAAAGCGACTCATTCCATCTTCATCCACCCCACGGCCAGTCCTAGGCGACCACGCGTATCTAGCGGACGAGAAGCGGAGGTTCGATCACGGGTCCCGTTCCTCGCTTCTGTCAGCTCGGACCTGGACGAAGGTTTCGCCGAAGGAGAGACATACGATGGCGAGGGAGAAAGTCTCATGGGACATGCGCGTCCTTCGCCTAGAAAGGAGCTGGCCAAGGATGATCGTTCGCGGTCACTGGTGGGATACACGCCCTCTCAGCCCGTTGACTACGATGTAGTCACTCTCAACCCGCCCATCCGCACTTCCACGCCGGTGTATGCCCAAGGACAGGGTTATGGACGGGCGACACCGCCGCTCCCGCCTTACTCAATTTCCGAGGTTGATGAGTCCCTTTACGAACCAGACAGTCGGCTGGCCGAAAGTCTGCTGACCCCACGACCTGCCTCAGCACCTTGGCCAGGAAGGAAGGACGACTTGCATGACGAGGTGATCCGGGAGATGGAGCGCAGAGCCGACGAGTTCTACAGGACTGGAATGGTGGGAAGGTGTTGGGATGTTTGGCATCGAGCGGTAGACTGGTTCCAGGTGCGACTGGCCCGGTCAACAATCCATGCTAATTATTCTAGGAGACAACATATCAGATCGATGCCGTCCGGAATCGTATCGTCCTACAGCAGACGCTTATCAAATGGCGGAATATGTATCAAAACGTCCTGGATCTACCTAATACCGCCGATGCCCATCGAGCTCATCATCTTCAATATCACGCGCTGCAAGTTTGGCTTAGGCGATCGAGGGACCAAAACCTCGCTAGACGAGAGAAAGTGTGCATCGACCTGCAGGGGCAGAAACGATCAAGGAAAGCTTGGAGATCCTGGAGGATGGAGCTGGTGCGCAGGCGGACCGAGAGGTGGCAGCGGGACATGAGGCATCGCGAGCGAGAGTTCGTCGGGCAGAAGGCAGAGATGCTGTTGCAAACTGCGTTTCAGGTGCGCCCTGATTCGCGTACCTAAGTGCCTGCTCACTTCTCTCAGCGCTGGCATGACGAGACTCGAGATCGAGCGGGCGTTCGCACAGCAGATAGCTTCTTTGCGCAGAAGGTCCTATCCGTGACCTTCGACTACTGGCTCGATGCAATGCATCGCAAACGACATCTGGAAGTCCTGCTTGCGAATTACAAGGCGCAACACGATACCGATGCTGTTACGAGCTTATTCGCAGAATGGCAGCACAGGACAATTCTCCAAGTTTCACACGGGAAGGTGACTGCGACTCGGCACCGAGCGGTACTCAAGCGAGCACTGGATCAATGGAGAATGACGAGGTTTGTGGTCAGCAGTAGCAAGGATGGAGCTGATGGGCATAGATGGCATGAGCACCTTGCCACCTCGTTCTCGGAACGGCATGTTCTCTCTCGAGCAGTGAGAGGCTGGGGAAAAAGGTTACGAGACATTCAGGTCAGTTCAAACACATCCCGATCCGGGCGACTTGACGCATCTCCGTCAGGTCTTGAAGCGCAAGGCGCTCGCGCTCCATCAGCGACAAGATGCTGTCTTGTTGCGGACTATTTTCGATTTATGGGCGATCGCCGAACGCGGCCAGCTGCTTCTACGTATTCATGACACCCGGCTTGTACGGCAGACGTGGGCTACGTGGCAGGCGAAGCAAACCGCGATACGGGCACTCGATGGTAAGGATATCTAGCTATTATCTTCCTGTATTGACGACCGCGAGTTCAGCGTCCGCTCAACATCATGTTTCGTCCTCCGCGCGAAGGACGCTTCATCGGGCTTTCTCTCGCTGGCGGGGTCAGCTTAGCCAGCACCAAACCCTCGCGCTCCGAGCAGACCTGGTTCGCGAGGGCAAGCTCACCTCGTCTACTCTCCTCACATGGGTAGCCGCCTCGCGCCGGTTGCAGATGAATGTGGTAACCGCTGAAAAGGCAAGGGCCTTCTTCCTTCAAAGATTGGTGGTGAGGAGTTGGCGGGATAGACTGGCTGGAAGGCATCAGTCGGCGTTGGTCGAGCGAAGAAGGCTGAAGGACCTTGGTGCTGCTTTCAGTCGTGAGTCATGTAACATTTCCAGGTCAGCCGCTAAGATGAGGGCAGGCTGGCGGGAGAGGACTGCTCAATATCTGCTGGAGAGGAGGATGATCGATGAATTCCAGCAGACACAAGAAAAGGTCTGTTTCGCTGTTCTCGGTACGAGTCTCAATTGACACCTCACTAGCGTCTTTTGAGCAGCACCCTATCTATGTGGACCGAGCGCATCATCGAGCTCAAATCTCGTGAACTGGATATCGTTGAGAGGCGGAACGTCACTATCTTGGGGTGAGCAGCATCCCGAAAGATCGACATCTGGCTGATAAAGTATCAGTGATGCCATATTTCGCTGGAGTCGAGCGGCGAAACGAGTGGCAAATCTCAAGGGGCTCATGCAGAGTTTCATCGATGTTCGGACCGAGGGTGCGCCACTCCGTGTCATTTTGATCGCTTCGTTGACCAGAAGCAGAATCACTGAAGCGTGTCTTGGCTGTCTGGCGGGATCGGGCCCTCCACGCCAAGGATCGAAGAGTCCAGGCTGAGCACGCTATGGCCGAGCGTGACTCCCGTCTGGTAGCCGAGGCATTCTTCACCTGGTCAGGTCGGCTTCGAGAAGGCAACCTACGGGACATCGTGCGAAGCCCTGCTCAAGAGTGAAGGTCCTCGCTGACGAAAGCTCAGGAGGAGCAAGTTGCTCTTCGCCACGAGGATGCGGTCCTCTTCGAAGTCTGGGACAACTGGAAGGCTCGGAGCACGGTCAGTCGCTTGCGGTGAAGTGGGTGAGAGATACTTATGATGATACAGCGTCTGCCTGCGATCACCTTCGTGAAGACCCGGTCGAAGCGACTGGGCTGGCAGACATGGCGGCGAGCTCTGGCTGGGAGGCGAGAGGTGAACGCGGCTGTCGCGCCGAGGGAGAGACGAATGCTCGGTAAGCATAGAAGCGCTGCGCAGCGAAGAGCAGAGCTGACAATCTATCCAGAGGACACCTTCGCGCAATGGTCAGAGGCATCGCGACGCAAGGCAGCTATACGCTCCACGTAAGCTCGACTTGAAAGACCGATCTTTAGCTGACGGACATCTAGGCGGCTTCGAGGTCGGTTACGTCCAGTCAGCCTTGCTCTCGATCCGCCTCGTCGGAGGTCGGCGGGACCTACTTTCTCTTCCGCCATTCCGCCGATCGCTCCTCGTCGTTCGATCCCACACGCTCGCTCGACGTCCACTAGCCGTCAACTTCAGTTGGACCCACCTCGAGGTCGCGTGGATAGACCGACCTCGAGCGAGAGTGTCGTCAGCGAGCCGGCTTACTCGCGTTTGCGCTCCGAGCTTGGCCGAAGAAGAGGGGCGAGCGAGGAACCGGTGGATGCGCCGGATGCGTGCGCAGGAAGTGATCTGTTGCGAGCACTGCGCGGTACGCTACCTGGACGGTGAAATGCTACAACATGCATACAAATGCTCCGGCGGGCCTATCAGCTAAATGGTAGTCTAGACATGTCGGTATTAAGCCGAACAAGGTATGTAGCGGAACAAGGTATGAAACGGAACAAGGTATGTGTTGGAGCAGGTATCAAACATCGGGTACGTCGATCGGCAACACGTCCTTCGTGACCACGTCGAAATGGCCAGGACTACCCTCATGAGTTCGCTTCGCACAGATCCACGCCTCACCGGTACAGCAGTGTGAGCGGCATACTCTCCTCCCCGGTATCCTTCCCAAACTCGACCCAATTGATAATCTCCCCACCCGGATCATTCACTTCACTCCGATCCAAATACGCCACGCGCACACCGATACTCAGCGCCTCGGCAAGGGCCATGATCTGCGCGTGGTCCGCCTCTTTCCCACATGGTTCCACCTCTTGTCGACAGAAGTCGTCGGGGTTGAGGGGGAGGAAGGTGCTGGGTGAGAGTAGGAAGGGGGAGAAGATCTCGTAATGGCTTCGAATGTATGAGGATGTGATTAGGCGAAGCGCCTAGCTCTCCAAGTCAGAGGGAACACAACCTGGTAGTATTTGCAACGCACCACGACGATACAGTTTGATCGCTCGGGGTCTTGGAGGGATTGGATGAGGGTGTATTCTGAGGGTGCGAGGGTGGTGAAATCTTCAGGTGCAAAGGACTGGACGAGCTCAAGAAAGGGGGCGAGGAACTCTTCGTACTAGAAGCACCTCTGTGGTCAGACCAATTTAGAAATGGATACAAGGGGAACGTACGAGCTCCGAGTCAAAGCCGACTTCTTGCATCGCGGGTAAAGCTCGTTGTATCGCCTCGAAAGCGAGGTTCGCAGCCAGCGGAGGATCGGGGGAATGCAAGATCCGCAGTAGATACGCTATTGTGATAGCTACGACGAGACCCCAGATCATCAGCTTGTACTCGCCCCTGTGGAAGAGCTCGCACCTACATCGATAAAAGCAGTCGCCATCCCCTCTAGCTCTCCAAACCTGATCCCACCCATTCCCCTCCAACCACTCTAGCTTCTTCAGTACCTGCTCCGAGCCAAGTCTGTATTCCTCTTTGATCACGCTGAGGGGTACCGGCGCACTGATCAATGGCTACTCGGGGTCAGTCTTGCCACCGAGAGATGTCGGGGACGCACACGAGTCATCACATCCTCTGTATGGTCCATACCCTCCATGAGGCGCATAATCTCCTGGTCAGTCAGGGTCGTCATGTCGGTATTCTCGTCGATCTTCCGGGGCCCGGAAGTGGTGGCGGAGGTCTCGGAGGTGACAACAGGAGGTTGCGATGCCATCTCGCTCGTACTGGCTGAACCTACTTGTTCAGGCTCGTAAGTAGGATCGAGGAGGTCGACGCGGGCTTTCTTTGCGGGCGTAGGGGGAGGTGAGGCGGGATGAGAGTGATCCATGGCGAATGACAAGCTGCTTGAGCGATGGTTCAACGGTCCAACAGCGAACTTTGCAGCCGTTGGCCGGCCACGTGATATTTTCCGCTGGCAGGGAGAAAGACAAACAAATCTGGCCGTAAGGATGTTGATAATTCCAAGGACGACATCAGCAACCATGGCGACTCTAGTGACACTTCCCCCACACCTGATCGAGAGGATACGATTATTCCTCGACGTCGAGCTTCCGATACTAGAAGATATTCGGATCAGTCTTGAGGCAGCTACTTCCGAAGCGAGACTGTCGGATTCCGATATGAGATCACCGACGCCAATCGCTTCGGAGGTCCAGCTCAGCGGGGACACCGATCTAGATCGGGACGAGTCCAGACATGACCACTCAGACCAACGAGATCATAGATCCGAAATGAGGGATCTCGAGGACGAGATTGCACCGCCCACAATCGACATTGACCTGGTCGAGCGCTTATCCCGCTGGGCGACGAGTGATCTCGGGGAAGCGGCATCGAGGGCGAAAGGATTAGGTCAGTCGTTCCCACTTCACAGACGTTGTCCGCTGATACCAATCTCAGATCCTTCTCAATACCTAATTGTCTCACTCCTAGCCGGCACGCAAATCTACGTTCCCCCCAAACAGCGAGCCCTCCTCCTTTCCGCCGAGAATCCAGATAAAGTCCGCTTCCCTCTCCGACTCTGCTTGTACCGCGCTAACCTTCGCCCCGTCCCCTCCCCTGGCCCCCCTCCTTCCTCCAGCCGAGCCCCTACCTCCCCTCCTACCTGTCCCCGACCCCACCCTCGTTCGCCCAGGAGTACCGTCCCCTCGCCGCGCAGCTCTCCACGATCCTAAATATCCTCTTCTCGATCTTCGGTTCCGCCGCTGCCGTCTATGTCGCCGCCGTCACTGGTGCCGGGTATAGCCGCGAGACGGCGGTGATTCTTGCTATCCTTGCTGGGGTGATCGTCGGGGTGGCGGATGGGGTGGTGGTTTGGGTGTATGTGGATAGGCTGGATAGGGGGAGGAGGGAGGCGAGGGAGCGGGGGGTGGAGATGAGCAAGGGGAGCGGTAGGCTTGATGGAGACCGGGGTACTCGCGTGGATGGAGGAGATGAGCCAAAGGGAAAGGACGAGGATCGCAGGAGTGGGGAAGGAGTTATGCCGGAGAAGAGGGAGGTGAGATTACGACGTCGAGCGTTGAGAGATGAAGCGAGGCAAGACGAGCCCTGATGAAGGACTAGACGCTTCCTGGTGAGATAATACATGCGATGGACCGGAGAAGACCGGAGGAGTCGTCATACCCCATTGCTTCTGGGAAATGCCCGGCAGCGATTGTAAATGGTACTGATTCGCCAACGGCTAGTTGAGTTCTGCTCATTCACGAAGAGTCCCCCTATCCAGAAAAAAACCTCTCTGAAAGCTGCGCAGATCCCCACTGCCTATCTCGACCGATTCTCAGATCCTGTAATGACTCACGGGAGAGTCTCTGATCACTGCATCGCCGACAAATTCTGCGGACATGTCGGCTCGACCCAATATCCTTTTCATCATGGCGTAAGTGTGCTATGAGTAGACTGTGCGGGACCACCACCTGAAGAGCTCGTCTGATGTTTTCGTAGAGATGACCATGCGGCGAAAGCTATCAGCTGCTATGGGGCCGGCATCAATCATACGCCGAATCTCGACCGTATCGCCCGAGAGGGTATGCTCTTCAACCATTGCTACGTCACAAACTCCATCTGCACTCCATCCCGAGCTACCATCCTCACCGGCACTCACAACCATGTCAATTGCGTACACACTCTCGCATCCAAGATCGACCGGAAGCTCCCGAACGTCGCGAAGCAACTACGCTCGCATGGTGGTTATCAGACGGCGCTGATCGGCAAATGGCATCTGGGCGAGGGGGAGGCTCACGAACCTACTGGATTCGATCATTGGGTGATCGTTCCTGGACAGGGACATTATTTCGATCCGGTGTTCATCGATGAGGAAGGAGAACATACGGAGAAGGGATATGCGACCGACATCATCACCGATAAGACGATCGACTTCATCGAACAACGGGATAGATCTCGCCCTTTCTTTGTCATGTGTCATCACAAAGCGCCTCACCGATCCTGGGAATGTCATCCGAAACACCGAGAGATGTATCAAGACGATCTCAAGATCCCGGATACTTACGACGATGATTACAAGGACCGTGCAAAAGCGGCGGCGGCAGCGAAAATGCGGGTGGAGATGGATATCACATACTTTGATTTGGGTCTCGCTCAACCTGATGGTGGGGAGGACGAGGTCGGCGAACTCATGGCGGGGCCTAAACATCACGAGATTACGCATCGCAAGATCCCTATGCCGGACGACGTGACGAAGATGCGGTTGATCGATAATCGTACGGCAGAGGTTTTCACTTTCAGGACGAGGCAGGAGCTCTCTCATTTCAAGTATCAGCGGTATATGAAGCGGTACCTTCGGACGATCCAGTGAGGCTCGTCCTCATCTCATCTCATACTCAAGCTGAGTGCGGTAGGTCGATAGACGAGAACGTCGGTCGTTTACTCGACTATCTCGACGCGGAAAGACTATCGGAGAACACGATGATCATCTACACTTCCGATCAAGGTTTCTTCCTCGGGTGAGCCCTGATCTCCTTCACTCCTCACCTCGACTCGACTCTGATGGTTGTCGATCAGTGAACACGGTTGGTTCGACAAGCGTTTCATATACGAAGAATCCTTCCAGATGCCATTCCTGATCAAAGGACCGGGCATCAAACCGGGTTCGATCTGTGACGACATCGTTTCCAACGTCGACTTTGCGCCGACCTGGCTTGACTTTGCCGGTCTGAAGATCCCCAACTACATGCAAGGAGATTCCTTCCTTGAATCGCTAAAAGGTTCGACGGGCAAGCAGCCGGACGACGCGGTGGCTTATCATCGGTATTGGATGCATGGAGAAGACTTCCACAATGCCTACGTAAGCTCCCCTACCTACCTTGACACCTAGAAATACCATGCTGATGGATCGGCCCCTCAAGGCCCACTACGGTATCCGAGACAGGCGCTACAAACTCATCTTCTGGTACAACGAGGGCTACGGACTGCCCGGCACCCGGTCCGGCGAAGAAGAGAAGGAGTGGGAATTGTTTGACTGCGACAAAGACCCGATGGAGCTATTCAACGTCTGGTCCGACCCTTCTTACGTAGAGGTATGCGAGAAGATGGTCCGACGGCTGGAAGCGAAGATGGAGGAGATTGGGGACGATCCGGCTCACCCTGTAGGTCTGCCTGCGAGGCGGTTGAGGGAGATGTATGCGGGGGGAACAGGTATTGCGGCCAAGGCTGCACAGCATAACATGTGATTCGACAACGTGGACATGCGTTTATCAGTAACCGTAACTGCTGCTGAACCGAATCTAGCACTCTCTGGGAAGCACGCCTATAGAAATCCGGGTCCAATCCCCGGGATATCCAGCTGTTGATACCGTTCACAGGCTTGAGCTGAGTAAACCGCTTCCCGGATCTGGTAATCTAATCAGGAGTCCCATGCGTAGACGTAAAACGGGTAGACTGACCACACATTCTATACAATACTTGCTTCAAGTATCTCCGTGAAGATTTCCTTTCCTTTGCTTCTTATTGAAGGTCGAACCATTGTCAGACGAGACCAAGATCGTCGTCGTGCGACCGGCCGAGAAGGTCGTGCTTCCTTCGAGGTGGGTCACCGCTGCAAAATTGACGAAGACCGCTTCACAGGCACTATCGGAACAAAATTCTTCGACCTCTTCAACCTTGTCCCCACCCATACACCATCCTTGCATTATCCCGCAACCCCGCGACCTCCGCTTCTACCCGCCTGGCTACGCTCCCGGGCGTGAAGGTCCTCGATGTTGCAAAAAATCATATGGATGATGCAGAGCGGACCTTCAGGGATCTTGGTCTGGGGAAGGGGGAGGCATACGGCGTCTTCAGCGTACAGGAATATGTGGATGAGCAGATTGAGCTGAAACAAGGTATATCCCACCGGATCAACAAGGTTGGTCAGGCTGATGGTATGGTTCAGGTAAGAGGAACCGTCGACGCTGCCCATGCCCTTGGGGTTCAGCATTTCATCTACTCCTCTGGGGAGACTGTCGGGTTGGCGGGGGACGAGGCGAACGTTGAGGAGGTGGAGAGGATAGACCGCGAGGTCGGTGATCTGTGTGCAAGCTTGTGGCCCGGCTGATGAAAGTTGGCCATGGGGAAGCCGATTGAATTGACTGATGAGTTCCTCGCGGCGTTCGTTAAGTGGATGGTTCCCGGTATGGGAGGAATGTCGGGGGCGAGTCCAGTCCAGGATAGCCGTTGAATATGATCCTGCAGACGATTCAATTCCCAGTTCCCCGACACGCATGGGTTCGCAGTCGACATTGCTCGGACAAGGGAGGTTGTGCCCAAAGTCAAGGATCTCAGAACGTTCTTCCTGCGTTCTCAGGCTGATTCTCAATAATCGCTTCATCTGGTCGAGCGTTCATGCGCCGCAGGACTCGTGTAATATACAGAATGCATGGGTTGAGTCTATGCACATTGTCCATGGGTCAATCTAGCTCGGGCCAAAACGCGCCAGTCGCCGTCGTCGGATCTCATCTAAGAATCCGTCAGCTCTCCCGAGACCAATAGGAGAAACCTGTCGTACCCGCAGATAGTGGCTCAGTCTGCACATCCTCGTCTTCAGCCTCGATCTCCTCCTTGAAATTCGATCCTGCGGCCCCGGGGCTTGTGACCGGTGGTGCAGCCACTGGCTTCGTGGTCAAGAGAGGTGGCGGCGCAGGTGCGGGCTTCTTCGTCACCTTCTCCTTCGCCTCCACCTTTGGCGCAACCCAGTCAGGCGGAAGATCGTCCATGCTCGCTTTCAGTGCCGCTTGTAGCGCCGCATCCTCGTCATCATAGCTCCTGCTGTGAAGCGCGAAATCGGTCGGGCCGGAGTACATCTCATCTTGCAAAGCGCGGTAATTGTAGGTTTGATAGGGCTCTGCGGCATCCTCTTCTTCTCCTTCCTCACGCTCATCTGCAGGGTCTGCCGGGAAGGTACCGGTTTGATCGTCTAGGACATCACGTGGCGAAAGATCAACCCGCGTTGCGTTGCGAGCTGGCCGTATGGGTTGTCCCAAAGCGAAGTCGTCGGGAATGGTGGATGGGATGAGATCCTCCTGGCGCTTTCGCCTTCGGGCGGGCGGGGATGAAAGACCGGCTGGAGAGGAGGTCGGTTCATCGACAGTAGGCTGATCCGTATTCGTCGATGCGAGCTGCATTCGAGAAGCTGCATATCGTCAACTCGAACGACGTTACGAAGTCGAGTCACTCACGACCCACGCCACTGCTTCCGTTGGTTCCACCAGGGCTCACTGGTCCACCATTCCTGCCCATCGGCTCGCCAAGCTCCACCGCCATCCTATCCGCGGTACACTCTGGCAATATCCCGATACCACCATCCCCCCATCCCTCGCCTTCCTCCGTGTCCAAGCCCTCGCCATTTCCAGATCCCGCTTTTCGGATGACAAAGACCGAGTATCCCTCTTTTTCGGCCTGAGTCAGGACGAGGCGGAGATAGGTGGGTGAGATCCACTCTGGTCCGCCGGGAAGGAACGAGTTGAGGTTGTACCACCGCTTGGTGGAGCCTTTGTTAGGCGGCGATGGAGAGAATCGACGGAGGGGTATCCAGTGGGATGAGAGGTTGAGGATGAATGCAGCTTCATCCCTGCGTGGCGTCAGGCTCCGCTCTGGTCATCAAGGAGAGACGGGGCGAACTCGGGATGCTCCTGATAGGGCTTCATCGCCTCTCCTCGCCATCGTACCAGCGTCATGTCCCAAACCTGCAAGGCCCGCTCGAGGACTGAAATGGAGAAGAAGCCGGTGTCATCAAAGTTGTAAGACTTCTTGTTCTGCCTGCTGGCCGACAGCGCAGCATTCTCCGCCTGATCTAGTCTAGATGGAGAGCAATATCAGCAGCTCGATCATCCCTGAGCGAGACTACCAAAAACAGACTGACTTGTGCGCTATGTCCGCCAGGTCGAACTCGGTGTAAGTATTCTGCTGTAACAGGTTGTTCCTGATACCTCTATCAGCAGGGTTCCAGCCACGGACAGCTGCTTCGAAACGTGTAACCAAGTCTCCGCTGAGCAGAGAGACATACAGGCAATGTTGGGCGCCTGATACGTCGCTGATCAGTACGTCCCGCGGGATGTTTGATTGGCCTCACATAGTTGGGATCCCGCTTCTTGGGCCTCGTAGTACATATCTTGGGAAGCCGTCGTCAGAAGATCATTCCTCTGCTGACAGCTGTACTCACAGGGTACCAGGTCCATATTGGCGCGCGATAAACCAGTATATACGGAGAAGACAGAGGAAAGATAGCGCCTGCAGAGTCATGTCCGAGGAATGACGTGTGTGTCGGTATCATTTCAGGATCCGTCGGAAGCAGTCCTGTAGCTCTTGGCTGCCAAATTTCCTACTCATCAAAGACAACTGGCACAATGCCAAAGCAACCACGCCAGTCCGCTGCGATCTCTCCTGCGAAGGGGAAAAGGATCATCTTCGACGACGTTGGCGAGACTTCCACCTCCGTCGAACAGACGTTGAGCAGGTTATCTTCACAATCCAATGTTGAAGATCACGAAGAGGACGACGAGGAGTCAGAGGATGAGTTGCCCGAGGCTGTCGGCCTGAATGAGGTCAAAGAGATCGAGAATGACGAGAACCAGCGCGAGGAACAGTGAGCTGCTTTGAGTGGCGTTGGGGAGTTTACTGACGTTGAGAAGAGCAAGACAGGCGAGAAAGGAATCCACCAGCAAGAGGTCGCGCACAATCGCTGCCCTCAAGTCCCAGCCCATCCCTGTCGAAGTGAGGAGCAAGCAATCACCGAATGTATCAGGGAGTAAACGGAAACGGGTGGCTGAGCCCAAGGTTGATGGGGAGGAAGAGGACGATCCCGAGGCGAGGAGATTGAGGGCGAGGATGGAGAAGGCGATGGGGGAAGGTGCAGGTGACTCCGAAGATGAGGCAGACCTCGGCGGAGAAGAAGGTGGTCAACCAGAAAGCGAGAGCAACGCAGGAGAAGATGATGAGGGCACCGAGGACGAGGGGTCCTTCCACACGGATGCTGAAAGCGAGGCGGACGACGATGATGAGGTTGAGGATGACGATGAGTCTGAGCGACTCGAGGATGGACCGATCGACCAAGGGACTAGGCAAATGAGGGCGAAGATGCAAGCTGCAATGGAGGTAGCCGAACGACGAGCCCTAGGAGACTCCGCCCCGCCTAAATCCGCCGCTGCAACACCTGCGCCGAAACTCCCAGAAGCGAATCCTGACGACGCGATGTATGACCTTGGACCTCTGCCCATATCCGCCAAACCCCTTCCGGCTTCGGTGCTTCGGGCAGCAGCGGCCGCGGATGCGGAGAAGAAGGAGAGGAAAGCAGCCGAGGCGAAGGCGAGAGCGCAGCAGGGACCGGAGCGGAAGAAGCGGATACGGCGGAAAGTGAAGGGGAAGACCCATCATCAGCAGGTTGAGAGGAAGATCGCGTAAGTCGACGTATACCGTATTAATCATAGTCTGATCGCTTGACAAAGTGAAAGGACAACGCTGCATCTCCTTCTGCCGACCCCGAATCCCAATGAGACCTCCCTTCCTCCCATCATCGAGCCCCGCCAAAGACCAGAACCGACGGATCCGCGGAAAGCTTTCTACAAATCCGCCATGAAGGAGAGTGGGAAGATACCTGGGAAGGGTCTAGTAGATGGGCGAAAGAAGCCGCGGTGGTCCAGCAAGCGGTGACGAAGTCGATGCACCGGACACTTTATGTAGATACCGCATGCTTGACCATTTGTCCATATTGCCGCAAACAGACTGGAGCTGAAATTTCCGTCGGAAAGTTGAACCACTCAAAACACACCTTAATCTTTTGTTCATACTCAGATAGCCCCAGAAACGGCCGTATCAGCTACAATGAATGATCCTCTCTCCTCCCTACACGCTCCTCCACCCCGCTACCTCCTCGAATCCGACTCGTCCGACGAAGAAGGTCAAGGTGCCTACCCCGAAACATCCCGCAGACCCCCTCGGCCAACCGCTTCCCTGAACCCATCCATCGAGCTCAATCTCAACTTCAGCGAGGTAAAATGTGCGGTCGTCGGAGTAGGCCAGGCGGGGTTGTACCTGATCCGGAAGGCTGGGGCTCACAGAGCGGTCGGGGACATCACGACGGAACGAGGGTTGGTGGGGCGCTTGTATGCCATGGATGAGGGGGTGATGGTGTTCATGGAAGAGGGGGAGAGCAATGAGGGGATTTCCGAGGTGGCGGTTACGCTTATGAACAGCTTGAAGGCGCGGTCATGGTACGTCTCACCTTGTGACAGATCTCGGAGCTGATGTAGGACAGGGTGATCGTGTCTACTTATCTATCTTCTTTGTACATCCCCGACCTTGCCACGTCTTCTTCCTCACCATCAGGCCCTCCAATACGGCATCTCCAGATTTCAGGCCGGTCTTCGTCTTCTCTGCCAGGAGTGGAAGCCTTCACCTCGCCTAATTACGTGACTGGCCTACCTGCAGCTCTCGCCTCCATCGTACGCGCTGCTACCGCTCTTCCACTCTCCGAATCCAGCTGATCATGCTTGTGTCGTCAGATCGCTCACCCGGTCTCGCGCGTCCCCCATGAAACACCCGTAGACCTGCTCCTCCTCCCTCTACCCCTCTCTTCCCTTCTCACATCATCACTCGCTACTTCGCTCAGCACCCTAACACCAAAGCTGTCGCAGGCCATCTCGAAGCCCTCGGCGATCAGATGGGAGGAGGATGATGACGACCCGTTCTCTAGCCCTGGTATGGGTGACGTGAGACGGAGGACCGGCAAGGAGAACCGAGCGTTGAAGGAGGAGAGTCTCGGTATGTACCTATAAGCTGGAATCTCGATCACAAGCATGTATGCATATCAATCCACTGCCTCTCACTCCAGCATTGTCCAGCGAGGCTGAACGCGCATCACTGCTTGAAGTAACACCCCGTCTCCACATCCCGAATCAGCCCAATCTTCTTCGGCTCCCATCCCACAGTCTCCTTCGTGATCTTCGCCGTCGCCGGCATGTTTATCCCCACGAACATGGACAACCAGGTGAAATGGTCTGTCGCCTGCTCCTCCGGAACCGACTTGGCCGGTAACCCAAGACCTTTGCCGATCGTCTCAGTCGCCGACAGCGTGCAGGCGGACACCAGTAGGTGCTGTCTCGACGGCGAGCCGGAAGAGACGAGCAGCGTCGAGGACATGGACCGCCGGCCAGTGCTGTTGGCCTTCGCCAACGTATCCGGAGAACCCCTTGTCGCGCGCTATCCTGATGAGATCAGGGACGAGTTGATAGTCCCCGTCGCCATGGACGGAAGCCGGTAGTCAAATGACGATCGATCGGACACCTTTGGAAGCGAGCGCGAGGGTGGCGTCCTCACTCGGTTTACGATAATGCCCCGGAATGCCCGGGTCATTCTCGTTCGCTGGCCCATTCGAAGCTTGAGCGATCCCCGTGCCGGAGGTGGTGACGAATGGCTTATTGGATTCAGCGAGAGCTTCGCCGATGGCATTGGTAGCTGCCAGGTCGACGGGACCGCCCTCATGGATCTTGGCGAAGTCATGGATGAAGGCGAGGTGGATCACCCCGTCAGCTTCCTTCGCGGCGGCTCGCAGGGAGTCGAGATCGTGCAGGGAGCCGTGATGAGGTTGGACGCCGGCGACTTGGAGATTCTTGGCGCTCTCCGGGGAACCGAGCAAGACCTAGAACGGTGTGCCCGGCAGATTGCAAATCTCGAGTCACATAGTTGCCGATGAAGCCTATAGGAATGGAGTCAGCACTGGGATCATCCTGAATAATGCCACAGTCGAGAGCAATTCGCATACCTGAAGCTCCTGTCACAAATACCTTCATTATGTCAAGCGGGGAGAGAGCTGTTGTTTTAGATAAAGGTCGAATCTGGTCGAGCCGAGGGGAAATGGTAGGAGAACTGGGTTTATGTAGCTTTCGTGAACCTCGGGGTGATTGGGAATGTGGAGGCGGACATGCGGAATTGGTCTCCATCCGGAAATCGCTCGCCGATTTGATTGACGTGGATATTTTCCTTCCCTTTATTTCCGAAGTCGTTTCCTGTCTGATGGTAACACCTCCGATTGTGTGATTGTTGGACGGTATAGAGCGTTACCTGGCTGACCACAAACAGCAATACGGGTACAGAAAGTAGATCGACCAGCTCCAGGATGTCGAAGTATAAGGTCCGCTTCAAGCTGAGGGGGGCCTTAGTCTCAGGGATCACTTTGCTCCCGGGTCGGCGGCTGACAGATCCAGCGGATCGATTGCTGACATCATCATTGCTCTTGCTAAATAAGCAAAACGGTCGGAATTAGTCACCCTGTTTTCGCCGGGAAGGAGATTGACCTTTGGCTCAGTTCTTTCCTTCTCTTCAACGAGTCTTCTCCCTGTTCTTCGACGACAATGGTCACCAGGATCGGTTTCATAGGACTTTCGGGGAACTCATGGGTGAGAAACCAATCTCTACAGCCGTACCGAGTAAGCTCACTCGTCCTTATAGGCCGCCAGAGCGCACATGAGATCACTCGGAGAGCTCCCTAACGATTACAAGGTCACTGCGACCCTCACAACGCGTCAAGAATCGGCAGACGAGGCCGCCAGAGTTTATGGCATCAAGGGGTATCATGGCGACCCCTCCCAGCTCGCCAACGATCCCGATGTCGACCTCGTCGTCGTTTCCGTGAAGGTGCCATATCACGCTCCTGGCATCCGAGCTGCGATCGAGGCTGGCAAAGACGTCTTTTCAGAGTGGCCACTCGCGCTAGATCTCAAAGAGGCCGAGGAGCTTGCGGCACTCGCAAAGTCTAAGTCTGTGCGCACCATGGTTGGCCTACAGGCCATGCAGGATCCTGGAGTCATCAAAGCCAAGGAGCTTGTCGACGGTGGGGTCATAGGGCGAGTCTTGGCTACCCATTTGGTGTGTGATCAGTACACCATGTCATCAGGCGCGAGACTGAACATTTTCTCAGATCGCCAGCGGCGGGGGCTGGGGTGCCGAGACCAATCAACAGATGGCCTACCTCCTCGACAATAGCAACGGTAGATTTCTCTCGTCGTCAATATCGCTCTTGACCTGTGCAGGTGCAAGCCTGCTGACCATCCCGTGTTCCCACACCCTTGAAGCCCTCAATTTTGTACTCGGCGACTTTGCCTACCTCTCCGCCAACCTTGCGAACCGGCGGACGACCGCAACCATCCAGGAGACCGGTGAGACGGTGCCTTTCACCGCGGCCGATCAAATCCTCATCCAGGGTGCCCTCAAATCGGGCGCCGTCGCCAGTATCCACTATCGTGGGGGTGCTGCCAAGGGTGGGATCGATTACCATTGGGAAATCGAGGGAGAACAGGGTATCATCATGTTCAAAGGCTCAAATGGGCCTCAGGTGCTTGACATCTTCTTTACCCTCCCGGAACGCAAGCTGACCCGTCTAAAGAGGATTTTGCCTGCCATGTACCTCAATGGTGAACAGATCCAACATCGAGAAGACAAAGAAGACAGGCTCGGCAATATTGGGCGCGAGTATGAAGCGTTCGCCGAAAAGGACCCGGCCCATTACGTCGACTTCGATCATGCGGTCGCGCGTCACAAGATCATAGAGGCGATCGAGCAGAGCTCCAAGGCAGACGGGAAGCGTATCAACTTCTAGGAGGCCTTTTGTAGTCCATTTGCAGTCGCCGGTTGATCCGGGTAGCGCGCAGCTTCAACCGTGTCAATCAATGCTTCAATACCACACAGTACAAGGATGAGAGTCCGGAAAGCGGCTCAATCGCTATTGGTTGGGAATCACCAGGAACGATTCCCACAAACTCACATCGTCAATCATGTATAAGATGACGCCGGTTCATCACCGATTCACCGGTCGCGTCACGTTACAGTCTACACCTTAAGCTGATCCTCAGCTCTGATGACATCACGCATCGGCATCGCTGCGACTGCCAAGCGACCCTTACTCCCCCGGTCCCAGATACTTACTCTAATCCTTCCGCCCCTTCTTCACCCATCACCATCTTTCCCAACTTATCATCGCCACCAATCGGTCCACACAGCTCATCATCCCCACCCCCGATTACCCACTACTCCGATCCACATCACCACCCGCAACATGGCGTCGGACGAACAGATCCCAGAGATAATCCTACGAACCCGTGCGGCCGTTTCTGGTATCCCAGGTGAACAGGTCGAGCCCCGACAGATTCTTCAGGATAGCGATAGCACACTCGATCCTAGTAAGAGCATAAAGCTCCCGCCTGGTCGACAGGCCTGCTCGACGATCAATTGGCGCTGTACTCGTGTCAGCCGACTGTAGAACGGGTATGCGGATACGCTCCTGGCGAGTTAAGCTCTCCCACCCTGGCCTTGTGCTGAGGAAGTAGGCAGCTTGTGTGTATGATGACCAGTTCGTCTACGCCAATGGTATGTTTCTCACGATTGCCTAAACGGCCACTTCAGTTGATGAGTAGCCGAATCGATCGGTACAAGATGGCAGCCCAATGGTACGGTCTACCAAAGCTTTTCCCGAAGTCCGAACGCCTCGGGTACGAGGTAGTGAGGAACGACGACACCCTCATCCAGATCAAGTACAAGCAGGTGAGTTCTACTTCACTCCCTGTTTCGTGGCATGACTGACGGATGAAATAGCGATGAGCCTTCCACTTGACATCGAAGACTGCCGAGCCCACCGCTTTGATCTCGCTCGTGCTCGACCCCGCAACGAAGGACTCGGATTTCCCTATGGTCCTCTGCCACAAGGTATGTCGGTTCCGCAACTCGTTGAGCTCCACAAGCTGATGGGGCGAAAGGACCAAGGGAACGACAAAGACTACTCGCACGACGGGTTTACGTTCACATTCAAGAAGATGCAGGCGGACCTCGTGCCCAAGATCATGTCGTCCAAGGAGGTCAAGTACTTCAAGGTGAGTCGGTCTGATCACCGGGCGGACATGTTGCTGATAGAGATGCATCAGGGTGATGAGGATGCGACGAAGGAGACAGTGAGGAAGTATGAGAGCGGAACGGCCGATGCACCGAAGTCGACAGTTGCGTGAGGAAGTGCGGAGAGGCGGAGAGACCTGTATGTTGTACGCTCTATGGAATTAAAAAAAAGGACATGCTCCACATCTCACTGCGATGAGAAATGAATTTAGCGTCATGGTGTCGTATCATTCGTTATCGTGATCCTCCTCTTCCCCTGATGGGATGGCTTTCAATTCTCGACAGCATCCCTCGCCCTATATACCCCTCCTCTCGCTTCGATCGTATCTATCACATCGGCTGGCGGTCGTCCGGTAACCCGCACGGCATAAATCCCTCTCATCCTCTTATCTACACGGCGACGATGGAAAAGCACCACAAGAGACGAGTTGGAAGATTGACAGAACGGGACAGAACGAGGTTGATGGCACAATAGTCGATCAGCTAACGCCCTGATCGAGAGGCTAGACCCACCTATCCGCTGCCACCTAGCCACCCAGCTCTCACTCGGCTCCATCATCGCCACCATCCCATCGTACATCAAACTCGTACATTCAGCGACCCTGTCGGCGCTCCCTCGCATCTATACACGTACAGATTCAGTCAAGTCGACGTGGGTCACGGGTCATGGAGATAAAGCTCACCTCGAGTACATCCTCGCAGTTGGGGCATCCGGACTCGAGGAAGTCGTGAGCTGTTTGGAGGATGGAACAGATTAGGCAGGCGCGGAGACCGTTGTTGCCCTTGCCGCCTTTTGGTGGCATGGTGATTGGGAAGGATCTCGAAATCAGGGCGTGAAGTCGAGCTCAGCGAGTGAATGGATGATTACAAGCTCGTTCGGCGGCTAGTGAAGCGACTGTCAACGCTTCTACGGATACGAGGAGCGTCATCAAGTTTGCTAGGATGACTGCAAAACACGATTGCAATCCAGCCAAATAAGCCTGCCAGAGACCGCCACCACGGAAGCATTTCGGCGATACCAATTGCGGTCGCCTTGCCACTTACTTCCTTGAATTCCATTTCATGATCTCTTCCCTCTTCAACTTCGTCGCACATTCGCCATGACTTCGATGAACCAAGACTCCCTGACTCTTGAGCAGACCAACGAGGTCCGAATCTCTCTCGGACTCGCTCCCATCGGTGGGGAACTTCCCGAAGGCGAGGAGCCCGCCGTCGACGAGGATGACCTCGCCGAGGCGAACTACGCGCAACGGCGAGATGAGATGAAGCGTGCGAAAGACGAGGCGGATGTCAAAGAACGTATCGAAAAGTGAGATATTCTCCCTTTTAGCCAAAGAGACATTTTTCATCTCTTTGTCGCGTAGCTCGTCCTGATGAGGAGGTGTATAGGGCGAAGAATCAACGTGCGCTCAACTCCAAGCTGAAAGGCTCGACCATAGGAGACTCGAGTAGGGATGATGAGCTCTCTGCGAAGAGCTGGATCCGGAAACAAAAGAAGAGGGCCAAGGAGAGGGAGAAGGAGTTGGCGGATAGGAGACAGAGGGAGATGGACGAGGAGGATAGGGCGGTTTATGATGAGAGGGATTTGGAGGGGCTGAAGGTCACTCATGGTGCTGAGGAGTTTAATGAGGGAGAGGATGTGGTCTTGACCCTCAAGGATAGTCGGGTTTTAGCAGGAGATGGTGAGTTTTCACTTTGGCCCTATCAAGTGGTGCGATGCTGATGGGAGCAGAGGACGAGCTACAGAACGTCAACATGATGGATGACGCCGCGCTCAAAGCGGCTCGAGAGCGAAAACGGAGAGCACAAGCCACATACACAGGCTACGACGACGAAGAATTCGACGAGAGCCGGATAGGACAAAAGGCGGATGTGTTGAGCAAGTACGACGATGAGTTCAGCAGCGGGAAATCCAGGAGCGAGGGGTTCAGACTGGGCGCGGCAGCCGTGGAGAAGAAGATGGACATCGTGGATGATGAGTTTGAGATGGTTGGGGCGGCGCCGGCGGTGAAGGTGAAGCTGAGTCTTGACTATGCGAGTAAGTCAAAGATTCCGCCGTAGCGGAGTCGAGCTGATGCCATTTTAGAGGAGTTCGACGTGTCAGATTACGCGAAGGAGGGAGACGCTGGCTTCAAAAAACCAAAGGTAAGCTCAATTGCCATTACCCATTGAATATCGCTGAAGCGACTGCACTGGACTCGCAGAAGAAGAAGGCAAAGCGATCGGCACGAAAGGCGGGTGGTGAGGAGGACGAGGCGGACGGGATGGAGGTGGATGCTGTCCCGACATTCGCGCGAAGAATCGCTGGGGATGGACCGGAGAATCTTGTGGACGATGATGACTTGCAAGCGGCGCTGTCGCGAGCACGGAGAGCAGCTGCGAAGACGAACCCAAAGAAAAGACCGGAGGACTGGGCAGAGCAGAGTGAGCCTTTTTCGCCGTATAGTTCCTGGAGCCAGGCTGATGGTTCTTCAGTTGCGCAGTCGCGACAGGAAGAGGATGCACCACGGGAAGACGGCGACGAAGATGGGCGGATCACATTTGACGACACGTCTGAGTTTGTTCGGAATGTCACTCTGGAGTCTCGAGCGGCTCCCGTCAAGCGGGAACGAGTGGCCTCACCGGTACCTCAGGAACAGCCTGTTGTGGTTAAGATCGAGCGGACAGAAGAGGGGGAGCTCGATGAGGATGAGGATATGGATTCGATCGATGAGGATGAGGCTTTGGCCGAGATGGCAGCGAGAGAGGGGATGTCATTGGAGGAGTATCGCTTGAAAATCGATTCGCAGATGCAGGAGATGGCGGCTGCCAAGGCTGAAGCAGACGAGGTGTGTTCAACTTTCTTATCTTCCGACCATGCTGATGCATTTCGAAGGCGGCCAACGAGTCCGAGCCAGTCATGGGATCTGGCGTGGCGGGCGTACTTTCGCTCTTGCGGAACCAAGGAGCACTGAAGACCCAAAGTGTTGAGGAAAAGGAGCGCGAGCGAATTCAAAAGACAAAAGACCTTTGGTTAGCCGATCATCGACAACGGATGGCCAAGCGTGAGGTCGAGCGGATCGCAGCGAGAGGAGGGAACAAGGATCAGGCGCAGCGGGAATGGGAGAACAAGATGCGTGAGCAGAACGAGGCGAGGGAAGCGTTGGACATGTACCGGAATTACAAGCCGGACGTCCATATCGTCTATCATGACGAGTTTGGGAGACGTAACTGTTCATCCTTATCCATCTTGAGTATAGCTGATGAGGAGGCAGAGATGACCCCGAAGGAGGCTTGGAAGTCGTTGTCTCACAAGTTCCAGTATGTCCCTCCCAAATCTGCTCGGATCCCTTGCTGATTGAGCCATAGCGGGAAGACGTCTGGTCGAATGAAGACGGAGAAGCGACTGAAGAAGATCCACGAGGAGCACAAGCAACTCACCATGATGTCTGGCGACACCCCAACCGGGATGACCGATGCCTTCGCTCGACGACAACAAAAGACTGGATCTGCACATATGGTCTTGTCGGTGGGGAACAAGGGATCGGTCCAGATGGGGGATTCGAAACCCAAGATTCGGAGATAGACCGCTTGTATTGCATCTTGTACTGCTACTCCGTGCATAGTTACACATTACAACTATGCTAACATTACGAGGGGGGCATCTGGAAGACATTGGATGTGGGGTTTCGTGCGAATGCGTTTTTGATCATCGGTTTCGTAACGCTATTAGATCGCTCGGGGTTGGCGAAGATATTGTTGTTCTCCCTCGAGGCGAAGGCATGGACGCCACCTCGCTGGGGAGTGAAGGCGGTCCGAACGACATGCTTCTTGGCCTTTTCGGCGGAGGGCGGGAGGACAATACATTCCGCTGGCATGGGGTTTTAGTCGACTTCTCCTTCTCGTCCCCGCTTCGATCCGATCGACGGTGTAGGCTCGAAGACGTTCACTTGACCTTGACGAAGCGGTTGACGGAGTGTAGATGCTGGAGAAGGTGGAGGAGCGGGCTTGGCCAGAGGTATAGGTGGCGGTCCCATGGGAACAGCTGGACCGGCTATCGACTTGTTGGCCGCGGTATTGGCTGCGGTCTCGGCGGTTGCAAGCTGACGCGATAGCTTGGCGACCTTCTTTTCGAGCTTGCTGTTGTTCTTGTACAGATCTCGAACGCGGTCGTCCGATTCGTCCAGCTCTTGCACTTTGAGTGTGAGAGAAGCTTCAAGCTCTTAGAGGCCGTCAGTCACTTCCTGAAAATGCGGGCATCGGTGACTTACCCGTGATTCGCTCTTGTAGGTCAGAGGCTTCCGTCCCGGCAGGCAGGGTGGCCGATGTCTTCGCGAGCGATTCTTTGAGCTTGGCGTTTTCAGCGAGTAGACGGGACACCTCGATCTGCTTTGCCTTGGCTATGTTGGAAGCGGTGGTTTGTTCCTGCTTGGCGTCGACGAGCTGGTCTTGTAGCGACTTGAGTGAAGCCGAGCTATATCTCGATATCAGTAAATTCCAGTGTATGCGATGCCAAGACCTACAGCTTATTCGTCTCAACATCCTTGAACTTCACCATGTTCGCACTGTGCTTCACCTCCTCCTCAAGCTTCTCCACATTCGCCTGCAATCCCCGAAGTGACGACTGATGTTCCAAATTGGCTGTTCTAAGGGTCTCGACTTCCATAGAAGCGGTAGAGAGCCCTGTCACGATCTCTAAGTGCTGGTCCGCAGTCTCTGCAAAATCTCGTCGCAGAACCGTTCTCTCCGCCAACAATACCGAGACCTTCGTTTGCAGGTCGACGATTCGCTCTCGCAGCGCTTCTCGTTCAGCCAAGGTTCCGGAGGATGATGCCTCGAGCTGCTCGAGTTGCTCGCGATGGTCGCTGATGGTTTTTCTCCCTACCTCGATACTTGACGATTCTGCTAGCTGTGACTCGAGACCGGCGACCTCAATCGTTTTCTGGTGTATTTGAGCGTTGTATGCTTCCACCTCGGCGGTCTTGATAGCCAACTGATCCCGTAGTCCCGCCGTCCTACGCTCGTACATTTTTCGCGATTCGAATAGCTCTGCCATCTGCAGTTTCGCGCCGGTCATCGCCTCCGCATGCGTTTGGTCCCTTGCCGCTAGGTCGGCGAGGAGAGTGTCAAGCTCAGACTGGAGCGAGGCAGCCCGACCCTCCGTACTTTCTAGCTCGGACAGTCTCGTTATCAGGCTTATCGTCTCTGCCTCAGCTGTCCCGACGGCCTCGGACCTCGCCTTCTCCGCAGAGGCAAGCTTCGCCAAGAGGTTTTCGATGTCGGACTCCAGACCCCTTGTTCGCTCTCCTGATGCCGATATCTCTCGCTCGAGCTCGGCTACCCTAGCCAATGCAGAGGAGTGCTCAACGCCTGCTTGCTGAGCGGATGACAGGCTGACCCGAGTTTCATCTAAGGCTGTCCGCAATGTCTGAGCCTCGCTTAGCGCCTTCTTCAGGTCTTCTCGCGAGCGTTGGAGATCCGTTTGGACGGCGGACCGCGCTGTTTCGACCTCCTCAACTCGCAAAGACAAGTTATTCACTTCAGACCTGACCACTTCGAGCGTGGAGATATCGCTACGCAGGTTGGAGATGGTCGTGGTAGCTTCTTGCAGCGCGCGAGTCGCGTTTCGCCATCCCGCCGTCCGATATGTCAAAGCTTTCCGATGGAAGGCAATCATGAGGACCAGGTTGCGGACGCGGGACATACTCTCCGTCTCCGCAGCTTGCGTATTCGTTTGGAAATCGACGATCCGTACAGAGTGATCTCTAATCTGGGCAGTCGCATCGTTCAGCATCCGTTGACTGTCTTGAAGGCTGGTGCCTTGTCGATCCAGATCCGCTTTGATAGCGTCGCGTTCCGCCTTGAGCTCGTCAACTTCATCCTCGTACTCCTTCAACGATTCCTGAGCCATGTGGAGATTCATGTTGACCCGTTTCAGCTCGGCTTGAACTTGGTTGATGATTACTGAGTAAAGAGGTCATTAACGCTTACACCGATGTCTTGGTAGAGATCTTACGTATGCGACGCTGGAGACGACTCTGTAAGTCCGCCTTCTCCGCTTGCAAGCTCTGAAGCGCGGTAGATGACGACGTGGACGAACGGGACCTCACATGTCCGTTGGATGGCGAATCATCTTCCCTTAAGGGCTGCGCTTCTTGCAACTCGATGATTCTGACATGAAGCTGATCGACTCGGGATTCGAGGTCGGACCGTGCTCGATTGGACATGACGAGCTCGTTCTGCGCTTTAGACCGTTCGCTCTGCTCCATAACCAATCTGCTCGCGAGGTCGACTAGCTGTTCGTGATGTGTACGATGGGCCTCTAGACTGGTAGCTTCTTGCTGTGTCGCTTCGACCACTTTCCTCTCAAGCTCATCCCGGACCGTAGTAGCATGTCCCACCTCAAGCTCGAGATGAGCGACTCGGTCAGCGAGGTCATTCTTTTCGGTCGAAGCGGTGGCGAATGAGCCCGCAACGCTTTCAAGCCGTGCTGATACGTCTTGCAATCGTTCTCGCAACTTCCCGGTCTCCTTCTGCAGGTTGTCATGCGCAGTCAAGTGTTCCTGAAGTTCGCATCTCGCATGTGCAAGGTCCTCGACAGCGGATGCTCGATCAGCTTCAGCAGTCTTCAAAGCGAAGTGGTGTTCGTGCTCGCCGAAAGACTGGCTTCGCCGGGAATCGTCTCGTTCGGCGCGAAGCAGCTGGACCTTTAGTTCCAACTGGCCGACATGCTCGTTTCCTCCCTCGCCCCGGCTCTTTTGAGCATCCCTGAGCACCGCTTGAAGCTCCGACACGCGTGACTCGAGCTCACTCATGCGGGCGCGGGCTGCCCGGATGTCCTGTGCCTTGCCGAATGTGACCGCGGCGATATCCTTCTCGTGCTGCTGCCGGTCGACTTCGAGAGTCCACTGCAACACCTCCCGATCCTCCTTATATCGGAACAACTGCTCGTCTCGTTGCCGCGATTCAGATTCAGTCGAGCGATTGGCGATGGTCTCCTGCTGTCTCGCCAGCTCGTCTTCTAGCCTCAGCTTGTCCGCCGAAACCTCCTCGTATTGGTTTTGAAGGCTATCGGCAAACGAGCTGGCGGTGGTCAGAGCGGTCTGCGCGTCTTCGAGCGTTAGGCGCAGGGTATGCGTCTCGCCTGCAGTGTCGTCGAGCTGCTGCTTGAGCGAGCTACCAAGGGTCAGTCTTGTCGGTAAGGACTGAAGTCTCACTTCATGGCTTCTTGCATCTCGGCTGACACAGCCTGAGCATTCTTCTCCGCATTGGCGGCCATCGTCTGCAATCCCGAAACCTCCTCCTTCAGTCGTTTGACTTCCTCGCGAGCGATATCGAGTTCCTGTCTCGCACCGAACTCGAGCACTTCCTTATGCTGTCTAGCGGCCTCTGCATCAGTCACGCGAGATTGGATCGAGTCGATACTCTGCTGCTTCGCTACCAGGTTGTTCCGAAGCTCCTCCACCTCCGCATCTTCATGTTTCCGCTGTTCCAGCACCTGCGACATGGCCTGATTTTGTGCAATCGTCTCGACGAGCTGGCGATCCTTCTCGGCGACATCGTTGATCGCTTCCTGTAATCTCTGCTGGGCCCTCGCAAGCATCTCCTTGACAGAGCTGAGCACAGTCTGTCCATCGCTCAGCTGCGTGTGCAGGTTCGCAATATCGCTTTCTAGCTCGTTCACTTGTGACTGTTTCACCGAGACGGCTGCTTGGGCTACCTTGAGGTCGGACTCGAAGCTCTTTCGCTGCGCAGAGAAAGCCTGTCACATTGTTAGCACTTTCATCACCGGCGACATGACGCAACCTACCTCCATCTCCCCTCTGTGCACTTCGAACGCTGTCTTGACGTTCCTTATCTCCATCCTCGCTGCTTCTAGCTCTTTGCTCGCCTCGTTCAATTGCGTCTCCAAGCCCAGAATTTCCTGCTTGCTCCTGAATTCGAGCTGCTCCAGCTCGCCTTCGAGGCTGACGACTTGATCTTCGAGAATCGCCAACCGCTCCGAGTCGGCGGATGCAAGTGGTCGGGGACTGGACAAGGGAGATTCAGGCAGCGGCACTCGGGACGCCATCACATGGGCACGCTCGTGAAGCTCGTCAACTTGTTCCTCGAGAGCTTTGTTGTCACGCCGCGCTGATTCGAGTTCGCGTTGCAGTTTTCGCGTGGCTCGATCGGCAGGTTCGGATAAAGTAGCGGGAGCTTCGGAACGAGCAGCTGCGAGGTCGGCTTCGAGATTGGCGATCTTCGAAGAGAGCGCTTCCAGCTGTGTCGACGAAGCTGGGTCCAGCTCTGGTCCGACTGCCGCAAGCGGTGGAGCAGGCTTAGCCTTACGTTCCTCCTGAAGAGCCACCTCCATCTCTTCGAGCTTTACCACCTTCCGCTCCAACTCCTCGATCGTCTTGCATTTCTTCTCCACCTCTTGCTCCCATTTCTCCCTCAGCCTATCCATTCCGACCTCCGCAGCTTTCTTGAGCTTCTCCGCCTCCTGCTTCTCGTTCCCGTCTCCACCACTTCGCCATTCCTCGAGCTCGTAGCTTGCGTCTTCGAGCTTGCTGCTCAACTGCTCGATTTCCTTCTTTGCTGATCGTTCTCCCGCGATCTTCTCATTCTCCAACTTCATCTTCTCCTTCTTCGCGTTCGACAGTTGCACTTTTATAGTCGTCAATTCTGCGCTTGAAGCATCAAGGGCGACCTTCAGGTTCTCTACCTCTGCGTCGAGGTCGGATGTCCGGGCGCCGGAGAAAGATGCGGAACGGCGCCGCGAGCCTTTGGGTCGAGCGGGAGAGGGAGCACCGCCAAAGGACGATGTGGTCGAAGGGACACTGCGGATCTTGCCGGCCGCCTAATATGTCCTCAGCACACGGCCACTGTAGGGTGCGAAAGGGCAAACCCGTAGATTGTCCTCCATGATCCGCTTCTCAACCTCGGCCTTCCTCAGCGCGGATTCGAGAGCTCTGACCTTCACTTCCAAGCTCGTCTTCTGCTCTTGCAGCAATCGAGATGCCCCGTCCATGTCTCCACTCGCCATACGATCCATCTCTGCCGATAGACCACCGTCAGCTCCCGGAAAGCTGGAAGACGGGGTCAATCCAACCCACCATATTGCAGTTTCTGATTCTCCTTCTCCCCATTTTTCACCTTCTCCGATGAGGTTCGCAATGTCGTTTCGAGATTGTCATGCTGCAGTCGCAGCTTCGACAGCTCCTACAGATCATCAGGATCGATCCCAAGTCCACCTGTTCATTGCCTTACCTGAGTTTTGGCTTGAAGCGCAGTCTGGATTTTCTGAGCTCGCTGTTCCTCTTCCTGCAGCTGAAATCGTCAGGAGACGATTCCGGTGACGATGTCCCCCTCCATGCTCACTTGATACTGCACTGCCTCTCTGGCTTTCTTGGCTTCGTTCAGCTCATCCGTCCGCTTTCTCTGCTCATTCCGGATTGACGTCAACTCCGAGTCTGGAAGTTCAGTCACATCGACCGAGAATTTAGTGTCATGATGCCCTACCTTTCGAAGCGAGATGTGTCTTGAGCTGCTTCAGTTGACGATCCAGTCCGTCCGATCCTATGAATGCCATCGTCGGCCGCGCTGCCTGCTCCACCAGATAGTGACGAGCGTTTGAAGCTGTTTGGCGCTTCGGCGAAATGATGGGAAGGTAAAACTAGGCGCGTCGATTTGGCATTTGTTTATGAATATGTGACGCGTGACACTGCATCTGTTTTTGATGCCGACCCCTACAATTTTGTACGCAGAGATGTCCAATCAACCTAGGACCAATTGGACCTCCCATGCACCTTCTCCTGATGTCATTTGCCCCTCGACTCCGACAGTGACGCTAAGGAGCCACGCCCCGCGGACCGACTCAATCCATGGAGCGGAAGCAACCGCATTGCCGTCCACCATGAAAGATGCGCTCGGCTTTGAGTCGCCAAACACCAGTACTGAAAGCTGATCGGAAGCAAACTCAGTCCGGATCTTCAGCTCATCTGGCGCGGAATCAGATGATGCAGCGGAACGCGAAAGAGATTGCTCACCTCCCTGGACGCTGACCTGCAATCTAGCAAGTGGCGCAAATTTGTCCAGCATGCCCACGACCGCCACCTTCTGCCCTTTCACCTCCCACACCTTCGCAATGATGATGGCTTCGCATTCCGCCTTCTCCAGTTCAAGGGGCATCTCCGCGGGACTACCTGGTCGGAAGAGCTCGACACGCCTGCCATTGCGACCCGAATGCCCGACTGACCAAAGCGCGTACTCTCCATCCAGCTGATCTACTTCGAGTGCATCCTCCAAGTCTTGTAGGAATATCCTGTCCCTCGCCACCGAGGACGTCCCCGTCCTTCGGCAATTCCACGCTCCGATGATCGTACCTTGCGCCGAGGGGACTTTAACATATGCCAGCGTCGCCGGGCCGTCCTGCTCGCCTTGCAGGTTATCCCAGAACCACCGACCTGGTAAAGCTTGAGCTGGACTGTCCGTTTTCACGGCTTTCAGTCTGCCAGACCGGGTCTTTGCCGTCATTTTCACGAGCAGAGCTTTGTCGGTTTCCGTGTCCGGGGTGTCTGAGAGCAACAGCGGGCCGGGACTGAGACAGCGAAGTAGCGCGTGATATGTCGGCCAATGGTCACGTGGATTGGATGCGAACATGTCGAAGTCTGGGATAAGCGAGAGGTGTGAGGTGAGGATGGACTCGTAGATGTTCGTTTGGATGTAATCGGGATGCCGATTCTCGTAGGGGAGATTGAAGTCATCGGAGTTGCTGTCAAACATCACATCAGCCAGATGGTGCCAACGCTAGATAGACACTTGCCGGAAGACAAGGTTTCCTGGTGGCCGATCAAAGTCGAGACCTCCAGGACCATTGAGCATCCGCTCGTTATGCGACATGCAAATGATGACCCTGTCCAGCGAGCCCCAAACCTTGATGACTGCCGCTAGCATCCCGGACCACATCGCTTGCTGCGTGAGCAGCGCTGTGGGGGAGGTCACAGCGTCACCATGCGCCTGGTTGTCCACCTAGGAATCACTCAGCAAGAACCTCAAAGCCTACTCGGTGACTTACCTTGACGAACCCGACTCCCCAGCTCTTCATCTCTGTGAACCAATCCTCCCAGAACTGCCCCGCCATCTCGGGACTCGGCAACCATTGATCCTCCTCTGGTTTCGCTGGTTCTAGCGGTATGACAACCCCTCCGCGAGGCTGACCCGATCGTGCAGTCCTGTGCGGCATGCAATTGTACCTCTGCGCCAAAGGGCTGTCCGGATCGATACTCCACCAATACCCCTGCAGAGTCAACCATACGCCGACCTCCTCGATGCCTTTGATCTTTAGAGCGGAGACCACATCTGGCATGGAGGCGCCCATACCATCCCAGCAGTCGAAGGAGTATAGTTGCCCTTGCAGTCTAGAAGAATGCTTTCGGATATCTTGCCATCCGTCGTCGATGAGGAAGTTCCTGATCTCTAGGTCAGGTACCAGGCTGAGCAGCATCTCCTTGGTCGGTCGGTCTGGTATCCGGCCTGCCACCCATCAGCACGCTCAAAGAAGGGCCATTGTGTACTCACTGGAACCCCCGAAGCTCTCCCAGGTACATACTCCCAGGCCATCCCACAAATCGCTCCGCGAGATCTTCTTGGCTCTTCCACCGACCAGCTCCCTAGCCCGATCCACAGCGGTCTTCACGATCCTCCTCTCGGCCGCCCTGCCTTTCGCCTCCACGCAGACGACATACACTTGGCACTGCTTGCACGGAATAATCCGGCGGGCGTTCGTGTGTATGACAGGTTGGTCTCCATGGGTATCGACCACGAGGTCATTATTCGCAGATAGGGTGGAAACGGGATAAATGGCGAGGGTCGTGTCCCATGATGGGGACTTTAGGAGGATGAGGGATGAAGCGAGGTCTGGATGATTAAACAGGTGATCGATCGTCTTCGCTTCGATCCATGTGGGTCTATGAAGCCGTTGAGCTGGTTCGATATCAGAAAAGGGACTTCTCACTTGTTGCGAAGGAACGAGATGGTTGTCCATGGTCCCACAGAGGCGAGGACGTCCCAGTCGAGCGGGATGCGAAGGTGATCTGTCTCGGGGGAGAGGATGATAGTCTCTACATGAATTGCCGTGGACATGTTGTATAATTTTCTACATCAGACGACAGGTGCTTCACGTGAGCTTGGCCTCGCTATAGGAAACGTTTCTGCTCCTTTCTCCTCCAGATTCCCGGTGTCTTTCCCTTTCTTCCAGACGCACTAGCTCCACCGGATCTCGGACCAGATCAACACTGCATACGGATAGCGCAACGAAGCTTGAGCCCAATTTCTACGTATGGGGCGTGTGACTCTTGGTCGGAAATAGCAAGATTTGTCCATTCCTGCTTGGCCAAAGCATGTCGGGGTAGCCATGGAGGGATGCGAAGCTGCAGGTTCC
>JAABUI010000463.1_pt1 | contig 31154 bp, 32 predicted proteins | sample 5559111 | NCBI WGS metagenome assembly JAABUI01 (sample SAMN10711870, study PRJNA513365) | rock metagenome | isolation source: Antarctica rocks | place: Antarctica: Victoria Land, Buttleship Promontory | reverse complement strand
CCGGTTTCCCCAACGGGCGCCGCCTCGAGGACGACGTCGTGACCATCGAGCTGCGCGCCATCGCCGGGGCCACCATTCCCCTGGTCGACAAAACCTTCACCCCCGACAAGGCGACCGGGGCCCTGTCGGACTTCGCCACCCAAACCAACGGGGCGTTCCTGCCGCACTTCCCCTACCTCGGCACCCCCAACTGCGGCTTCGCGACGCAACCGAAAAATCACAACACCTGCGACGGCGCCGCCGGTGCCGGCACGGTCCCCGGCGGTAGCGCAGCAACCGGCGCCGGCGGCACCTCCGGCGGCCGGGACACCGAACTACTCGTCGGCGGGGCCGTCGCTGCCGCCGGGGCGGTAGCAGCAGCCGGGGCCTACCAACACAACCGCACCACCACCACCGACGTGGTCGCCCCCGACCACAACACCGAATAGGGCGGCGGTGAGCACCCCGGCCTGTCAACGCCGCACCCCGGCAGGCCCGGGTGCAACCCCAGCGGGATCCGTAACGAGGACGCACTCCCCGCCGGGCCATGGCTAGCTCGCTCCGACACCCCCACCCCCAGCCCGTCACCGGTAACACCCAACCCTGGCACTGCGCCGGGCATACCCTGGGGTATCAGACCCACGGCGAGCTACCCGATCGCCCTTTCCGTCGCCCTGCTCGCCGTCGCAGCCTGACCATCGGGCGTTACTTCGCGCAGTCCCCGCCCCCTCCCGCCCCGCCCGCAGCGCTGGGCACCATCCCCGCCGCCATGACCAGCCCCGCCCGCAACCCACCACCCCCACTCCGCGACCCGCAGGCCAACACCGACCTCACCGCGACCGGCACTGTGGCGCCTGCACCAGCCCCGCCACCGGCGCCGTTCAGCCTGAAGTCCTCACCGCCGGTGTCGGTGCACGCCTCGACCGTGGGGATCAGTTCCAGCCTGGTCCAGGTCGGGCTGAACAAGGACCACCCCATCGAGGTACCCACCAACTACGCACGTTTCCCCTTTCGCGGTGGGGAAGGTTTTCTTGATGGCCCAACGGTTTGCGGCCCGGTGAGCGCATCGGCCAGCTGAGACGCAGGAACGCTGTGCTTGTTTCCCTGTGTTGGATTGGTGTGTTGACACCTTCGTCGCGGAACCCCTTACCCCGCCGGGGGGGTCGGTGCCGCGGCGACTTCGCTGGCGTACACCACGATGTTGTCGCGGTAGGAGCGGGCGGCGGCATCGAAGGTGCCGCCGCAGGTGATGAGCCGCAGCGAACTGCCTGGCGCCGGACCGTAGACGGCGTTGCTGGGGAACGCGCCCTTGGGGTACTGCTCCACCGCGTTCACCTGGAAGGTCACCTCCTTGCCGTCGGAGCGTGTAATCACCACCGGATCGCCGGCCCGAAGCTCACGAAGCCGGAAGAACACCTTGGGCCCACTCGTGTCGTCGACATGTCCAGCCAGCACCGCGGGCCCAGGGTCGCCCGGCACGGGGCCCTCGCGGTAGTACCCGACCTTGGCGAAGTCGACGGGCGGCCGTAACTCACCCGTGCCGGGGTCGCGGGTCAGTGACTCGAGCGTGGACTGCCGCACGCCGATCGAGGGGATCACCACCCGGGTTGGGGTCACCGCCGCCTGCGGAGGAATCGGTTGCGGCCCGCTGAGCGGCGGCGAGGTGGGCGCAGCCGTGCTGGTGTGCGCAGCCGTGCTGGTGTGCGCTGCCACCGGGGGCTGCGGCTGCGGCGCCCCCTGTCCGCAGCCGGCGACCACCACCGCGGCGGCCGCGGCGATGATGATGCGCCGTTGCCGGGTGCTCACTTTTCGACCGTCACGCCCCGCTTCCTGCGCCTGCTGGCCGCCGCGACACCGAGCATGAGGGCCCCTACCGCCACCGCGGCGAGAACGCCCGCCACGTCGGACCCGGAAGCGTTGACAATGTCGGTGGCGGTACCGCCGAGACCGGTCTGAATGCCGCCGGTAGGCGCCATCGCGGGATCGATGCCTTTCGCGTCCACCACGGGAGTGATGGCAAAACCACCGCCCGGCGCGTTGGTGACGAGGAGGCTGTTCACCGAGCCTGCGGCCAGGTCGACCACCGGGGCACTGGTCATCGCCTCGGAGCCCTCGGGTGTGCGGACCTGCAACGTCCAGCGGCCCTGCGGGACGTTGGCGTATCCGGTGGCCTGGCCGTAGGCCAGGTCACGGCTCAGCGTGGGGCCGCCGACGGCCGTAACGGTGAGCGTCGGCGCTGCGGTTGATCCCTGCACCAGCCGCACCCTCGAGGTGTCGGTGGGTGGTTTGGTGAGGTCGTCATTGATGAGGGACGTCTTCAGCGCGTCGCGGGTACCGGTCGCGAGCAGTGTGTAGGCCTTGCCCTTGTCCACGGTGACCGGGGCAGAGAGCATCGGCTCGGTGGCCGCTGCGGCGCCAGCCGGGCGCATGGCGACGGTGTAGAAGCCGGGGGTGAGCGTTTGGTAGGGGGTGAACGCGCCGTAGGGCGCTGTCGTGAGCACGGTCGCGGTCCCGCCATCGGCCCGGGTCAGGGACACATCGACCGGGCCCACGTCGGGCGCGAGGTGGCCCACCCGGAGGAAACCGCTGGGGTTCGTGGGTGCGGGAACGGTGTCGGCGGAGGCGGCGGTTGCCCCGGCGACGGCGAGCAGCAGGGCGAACAACGCGGCGGCCAGGGGGGCGAGCAGCCTCCGTAGGGTGGTGACGGTCATGACTTCTCCTGGGACAGGCGATCACGGTTGGATCAGTGAGGCGAACACCACAATGTTGGACTCGTAACTTCTCGTCTTCTCATCGAAGGTGCCACCGCAGGTGATGAGGCGCAGCCCGGCGTAGTTGATGGGCCCGTAGACGGCTGCGGTCGGAAAGTGGTCCTTCGGATAGCTGTTGAGGGCGTCGACGCGGAAATGCGCGACACTCTGGTCGGCGCGGGCAACGTCGAGGATCTGCCCCGGGCGCATGGCACCCACGTTGAAGAAGATGCCCGGACCCTGGTAGGAGTCGACGTGCCCGACGATCACCGCTGGGCCGAGGGCGCCGGGAGTGGGACCGAGGCGGTACCACGCAGCCTGGTGATAGCTGGTGGGCACCTCGATAGTGCCGTCCTTGTTCAGCCCCACCTGTCCCAACGGGGAGTCGATGCCCACGGTCGAGGCCCGCACCGAGACCGGCGCTGCGGGGCGCAAGCTGAACGGCGGTGGGGGTGGCGGAGGAGGAGGAGGCGGTGGCGGGGGGAGCAGTTCCGACACCGTCGGCGCGAGGTCCGCTCCCGCCTGCGGATCCCGCAGGACGGGGGTCGAGTTCTGCGCGGGCCCGCTGAGGGCCGCAGGAATCGCGCCGAGTGCATCCAGCGGCGCGGGAGGAGGGGGAGACTCCTGGAAGTAGCGCCCCACGGTCAGCACCGCCGTGGCCAGTAGGACAACGCACAGTGCCAGGTACACGACACCGCGGCGAGAATGCCGTCCTGAGGGCCTTGTCTTCCTCCGCACTTTCCTGCTCATCAGCGCATCCCCACGTCGCTCGGCTCGCTTCCTCGGTGAGCGCACCCCGGCCCTGCAGTGCCGCCGCTCCTGCAGGGCTCGGGTGCGTACACCATCTCAGTCGGTGTTCTCGGTGTCCTCGGGAACACCGTCTGATGCGGTCTTCTTACCGTGCTGGTAGGCACCGGCCACGGCCACTGCACCGGCGGCGGCGACGGCCCCGCCGACCAGCAGCTCGGTGTTGCGGCCTCCGGAGGTACCACCGACACCGGTCTCCGCCCCGCCACCCGGGGTTGCACCAGAGCCTGTGCCACCACCGCTCTGGTTCAGGGTGCCGTTGACGCCGTTCGGGAAAAACCCGCCCGAGGTCGCAGCATTCGGGGTGAGGTAGACGATGTTGAGCACGTGGCCCGGCGTGCGCCCGAACGCGATGCCGTTCTCGTCGGTCGGCACAATGTTTGAGGTGCCGTTTGCGCTGATTCCCTGGTCGTCGGTACCCACACCGTCCAGACTGCCGCGGGCGGCGGAGATCTTGTTGGCCAGGCCCTGCACGTCCATGCCCATGCCGTACAAAGTCGTCCTGATCAAACTCGCGTGATAGGCCTCCACGGCCAGAATGCCCGCCGCCGCAGCGAGGTAGGTCTTGTTGCTCACCAGCGGCGCCGCACCCTTGTACGCGGTGACCCCCACATCCTCGAAGATGAAAGCGGCGAGCAGGAAGTTCGTCTCGTTCGCATAGGGATCGAAGGTTCCGGGGATACCCGCCGCCTTGGCCGCTGCGGCGAAACTCTGGTCCAGATCGATCGCCGGGCGGGACACCGCGGCACTCCCCAGCGCTGTGCGGAGGAACGTCACGTGCTCGGCCTCGTCCTTGGCGATCTCCTGCGCGTACTGCTTGATGTTCGCGGTCTGGAACGACACCGCCCGTCCGCCGGTGACCCCGCCCATCGTGCCCACACCGCTGAAGGTGCCCGAGAGACGACTGCCGGTGGTGGCGATGGCGTAGAACTCTGCCTCGAGGTACTCCAGGTTCAAGGCAAAGTTCAGGATGGCGGCGTCGCTGGGTCCCTGCGTGTCCTGGGCGAACGCTTCGGGGGCCCCGAACACCGTGGCGGCACCGACGCCCAGGCTCCCGATGCCCGCTGCTTTCAGGAAACGTCGCCGATCCAATCGGTTCTCCGCACTGCGATTGATGGCGCTCGCGATGAACTTCTTCTCAAACATTGCCGATCCCCTCACTGTGACCCTGCGGTGGCGTCAGAGCCCGCTCGCTGCAAACCCGGAGCGCCGTTACCGTCACAGCCACGAAGCTGCGACTGTGACCACCCTCACCCACCTTTCTATTGATCACAACTCGACCCTGTGATCCTGATACCTCTCGAGCGCGGCCGTAGTACTCGGCGGGGGTGCCCGCAGCCGTGTGCACCGGTGCGCTGAGGTGCTGGGGTAGGCGTGGAGTGTGCTGCGGTGGGTGCAGGTCACCGTTGCCGGGTGAGGTCGTTGCTGTGCGTACCGTTGTGTTTGTGGCTGCTGCTCGCTCCTTCGCCAAGCTCGGTGGCTGCTGCGTCATTGCCGGTGTGTTGCTCAGTGGTGTGTTGTTTCCGACGGTCGGTGGGCTCGGTGTGCTGTCCAACCAGGCCAGCGACTCCATCGCCAGCGTGACCACCGAGCTCGCGCAGGGACAGGTGCCGCAGATGTCCACCATGCTGGACTCGACGGGTCATCCGATCGCCTACCTGTACGACCCGGCTGGTCAACGCACGGTGGTGGCGGGCGACAAAATTTCCGAGGCGATGAAGTTGGCCATCGTGTCCATCGAGGACAAACGCTTCTACCAGCACAGTGGGGTGGACTGGCGCGGAACCGTCCGTGCGTTTTTCACCAACTCTTCCTCGGGGGCCACCCAACAGGGGGCCTCCACGCTCGATCAGCAGTACGTGAAGAACTACGAACTGCTGGTGGTGGCGCGAAACGATGCGCAACGCCAAGCAGCCACCGATCCGACCTATGCCCGCAAGCTCAAGGAGATCCGGATAGCGCTGACGCTGGACAAGGAACTGGGCAAGCAGGAGATCCTCACCCGCTACCTGAACCTGGTGCCGTTCGGCTCCGGCGCGTACGGCATCCAGACCGCGGCGCAAACCTACTTCGGGATCAATGCCGCCGACCTCAACGCCCCGCAGTCGGCGATGCTCGCGGGAATGGTGCAGTCCAGCTCGGTCACCCCCTACACCAACCCGGAGGCGGTACTGGCCCGCCGGAACCTGGTGCTGGACACCATGCAAACCAACGGCGTACTCAACGCCACCGACACGACCACCGCCAAAGCCACACCCTTGGGGGTGCTGCCCCAACCCCGCACCGTCCCCAACGGCTGCGTCGGCGCGGCGGGCGCGCAGAGCACCGGCTTCTTCTGCTCCTATGTGTTGAAGTACCTCGCCGCCGCGGGCATCAGCCCGGATCAGGTGAACAAGGGCGGCTACACCATCAAAACCACCCTGGACCCCACGGTGCAGGCCGCGGCCAAGGCGGCCACCACCAAGTACGCACCAGCCGATCTGAACAACATCGCCAGCGTGATGGACATCGTGCAGCCCGGCCAGACCTCCCACAAGGTGCTGGCCATGGCTGACAGCCGCACCTACGGCTACGACGCCAGGGCGAAGGAAACGTCGTTGCTGCAAACCGCGAAACTGGAAAGCGACGGCGCCGGGTCCATCTTCAAGCTGTTCACCACCGCCGCGGCCATGGAGCAGGGCCTGGGCATTAACACCATCCTGGACACCCCGCAGACCGTCCGGCTCACCGGGTTCGGTACCGGGGGCTGCAACGACGGCAGCAGCGATTATTGCGTGAAAAACTACGACAACAGCTACCTGCCGCAGTACACGGTCACCCAGGCGTTGGCGCAGTCACCGAACACCGCGTTCGTGAAGCTGATCGGCTCCACCGGGGTCACCCCCGCGGTGGACATGGCGGTGAAACTGGGTTTGCGTTCCTACACCACCCACCCCAGCGCCGCAGATCCCCACAAGAGCATCGCCGACTACTACACGCAGGGAAACCTGGCGTCCTTCACGCTGGGCCCCGAAGCGGTGGACCCGGTGGAGTTGTCCAACGTGGCCGCGACACTGTCCTCCGGGGGTATGTGGTGCCCCCCGACACCCATCGAGTCGATCACCGACACCGACGGCAAGCCGGTGAGCATCAACACCCCGGCCTGCGAGCAGGTGGTCCCACCAGGTCTGGCTAACACCCTGGCCAACGCCATGAGTCTGGACCCGCAAACCGGGACCGCCGCCGGTGCAGCGCGGACAGTGAACTGGACGAGGCCGATGTCGAGCAAAACAGGCACCACCGAGCGGGAGTACTCCTCGGCGTTTCTCGGCTTCACCAACACCCTCGCGGCGGCGAACCTGGTGTTCGACGACTCCAACAACCCCACCGGCATCTGCCACGATCCGCTGCGCAGCTGCGGGGCGGCCAACCTCACCGGTGGTGCGGAACCGGCCAGGACCTGGTACGCGGCGATCAACCCGATCATCACCAACTTCGGCCCGGTGATACTGCCACCCACTGACCCGCAGTATCTGAACGGCTCCGGCACACGCACCGTACCCAACGTGATAGGCATCGCCGCCACCGACGCCACCCAACAGCTCACCGGGCTCGGCTTCAACGTCGCTCACACCACGCAGGCCAACGGCACCACCCCCGGAACCGTGCTGGGCCAAAGCATCACCGGCGCCCACGCACCCGGCAGCACCATCGTCCTCACCATCAGCACCGGCCGAACCCCTTAGGAAGCAACCCCGCAACCGCGGGCCCCAGGGCGCGCCTCATTCAGCCCCAGCCCACCCCCGGTCGTCGCCCCCAGGGCCGCGGTGGGGCCGCCGCCGACCGCCTCGATACACCCCCGCAGCAATGACCTGCGGGCAGCTGCGTCGTGCTGTCGCCGTCGGCATTGCCGAGGCCACGCCGAATCGGCGGCACCGTTTACCCTTTTGGGGCCATCCTGATGCGATGGGGCCACTATGCTCATCCGGTGCGCCGCCGTGAGTTCCTGGCTGCGGCCGGGGCGCTTGCGGTGACCGGTTGCGGGGTGGTTGTCCCGCCCAGTCCTCCACCTGTTCCCCTGCCGGGCACCGGCCGGTCAGCGCCGACTTCCGGTGTTCCGCCCAGCACCGCTTCTCTCCCCTCCGCGACGCCTTCGGGGCAGGACAGTCCCGCGGCCATCCTGCGGCGCTTGAGGGTGCCTGTGCCGGTGTTGTGTTATCACCAGGTTCGCGAGCAGACCGCGAGCGACAGTGCCGGGGCGCGACCGCTGATCTGCCCACCGGCCGTGTTGGAACAACAGTTGGTTGCCCTCCGCGACGATGGGATGGTGCCCGTCACCGGTTCCCAGTTGGTGGATTACCTGCAGCTGGGTACACCATTGCCGCCGCGGGCGATGCTGCTGTCCTTCGACGACGCCTCCGCGGGCCAGTTCGGCAATGCCCTGCCGGTACTGCAGCGACTGGGTATGCCTGCCACCTTCTTCGTGATGACGGTGGTGCTGGACAAGCCGAACTGGCTCAGCCGCGACCAGGTCCGCGACCTCGACGCCGCCGGGATGACGATCGCGGCCCATACCTGGGATCACCACCCGGTCACCGAGTACGCCGGGGCGGACTGGCACACCCAGCTCGAGCGGCCGAAGGCGGAACTCGAACAGATCCTCGGCCACGGGGTTGATTTGTTCGCCTACCCCTACGGCGCCTGGAACCGCGCGGTGCTGCCGCACGTGCAGCACGCCGGCTACCGGGCAGCCTTCCAGCTCAACGACCAGCCAGCCGACCACGAACGACCCCTGCTCACGATCCCGCGGCTGCTCACCCCGCCGACCTGGGACACCCAGACCCTGCTCCGCACGGTGGGAAATGTCGCGTCGCGCTGACCGATGACGCGGGGCAGGACACGCGAGAAGGTTCCGTCCACACCGCGCGGGCCCGAAGCGCGGCGCCGCACCGTGCCGCCCAGCACCCCACGATGCCCGCCCCATCGCCCTGCGCTCCGCGCGGTGGGGCGGGTCACCCCCAGGGTGGTGTCGCCGAAGGGCCAGCCGGGGATGGGTGGCCCGCGTGGTCTGGACGGGGGCATGTCCCTGGCAGGTTGGGGATGATCCCGCTCGGGCGGTGTGCCAGCGTCAGCACGGATGATCGGCTGCCCAACGTGCGCCACACACCAAATGTGCGCAACACGCGCAGTAATTTGGTGATTCGCCCGGTCCCGGGGGGTGGTGGGTGATGATGATGCCGTGATGGCTGCCCGCTCCTCGGGTCACCGCCCGGCGGGTTAGCGGGGCCCGCCCGGGGTCACCCACGATGCGCCCGCGCAGCACGCGGGTGCTCAGAGTTCAACCACGGGAGCGAGACAATGCGCCGCACCATGTTCCGCAGGACGGTCACCGCTGCTGGAGTCGGGATCCTCGCCCTGGGTGCCGCGTGCAGCTCACCAGCACTACCGCAGGGCAGCGGGGCGCACGAGGCACCGGCCCCACCCGCGGTGGTGGCGCCGGTGGGGACCTCGGTACCGCCCTTTGCTGACCCCTCCCCCGTTCCGCCACAGGAGCTGCCTCTCGGCGGTCGCTCAATCTTGCCGGACCACCTGGTGATCGCCGACTACGGCAGCAGCGGAGGCGCCGCCCTCGGGGTGCTCGGCGTCGGGTCCCCCGATGAGGCCGCGGAGGCAGTGACCCGACGCGCGCAGCTGTACACCTCCTTCGGTCGCCGAGTGCAACCGGCGATGGAACTCATCGCGACCGTGGCGCTGAGCAGCCCCGGCCCGGACGGCACCTACTCCTCCCGAGGGGACCTGGACGCGGTACAGCGCTACCTCGACGCCGCACACCACCACCACGAACTGCTCATCCTGGACTTCCAACCCGGCAGGGGCGACTACCTCCCCGAGGTCGCCCGCTTCGAGAAGTTCCTGATCGACCCCTCCGTCGGGGTGGCACTGGACCCGGAGTGGAACGTCGGGCGCGGCGAGGTACCTGGCCAAGTGATCGGCTCCTCATCGGCCGCTCAGATCAACGCCGTCTCCACGTACCTGTCCGGTTTGGTGGCGGCCCACGACCTGCCGGACAAACTGTTCGTGGTGCACCAATTCCGGACGACCATGCTTCCCGACCGGGACCAGATCACCCAGGCACCCGGCCTGGAGACAGTGCTGCACGCCGACGGGTTCGGGGCCCAAACAACGAAAATAGCGGTCTATCACGCGCTGGCAATTCCCATCCCACCCTTCCACCCGGCGCTCAAACTGTTCCTCACCCAAGACACCAACATGATGAGCCCCCAGCAGGTGATGGCGCTGAACCCACCACCAGAGATGATCACCTACCAATAGCGACGACGGAGGACTAGGTCCGCCACCCTCATCGGCGGACCCCCACCCGGGTGGGGGTCCGCCACCCGACCGTCGAGGAACGCCGTGTCCCTGTGCCGCGCCCGCGGTCATCACCCCAGGGAATCACTCAGTTAAGCGGTGACGGTGACGGTAGTTCCGGTGCGAGCCCATTGATACAGCCAAGTCATGGCCGGCAAAGGGAAATGGACGCAGCCGTGGGAGCCGTCGGTGCGCCACTGGTCACTGCCGAACGCGAAGGCCTGCCAGGTCGCGTCGTGCAGGCCGAAGTCGCCGTCGTAGGGCATCCAGTAGTGAACGTGCTGGGAGTACCCAGGACCGGTGAGGTTTCGGTCGACCTGTTGGGCTTGGATGGTCCAGCTGCCGGTCGGGGTCTGGTCCCCACCGACCAGAGCGCCGGTAGTGACCGGGGTGGCGCTGGCCAAGGTGGTTCCGGCGCACATCCAGGCGTGCTGCTGGCTGACGCTGACCAAGACCAGTTGCGCTGCTGTGTTGGCCGCGCAGGGATCCGGCGCGACCGTGTTCGTGGCCGAGCGTGCCGAAGGCAGCGCAGCCGGCGTGCTCGGGGCCTGCGGAAGTGTCGTGGCGGCGACCGGGGAAGCCGAGTCCTGGCCAGGGGCTGCCGTGGTCACGGATTTGCCGCCCGCCACGATCGTGACCACGATCGTGACCACGATCAGAATCGGCAGGGTGTAGGCACGCCAGCCGTGCCGCTCGACGAACCGGCGGCCGACGCCGACCGCAGCCGATGCAGTCGCCCCGGATGTCCGACGGTGCTGGCGATTCGGCGCCGGCGGCCAGTCTTCGGTCATGCCGACCATCCTCCCACTGCAGACCACCTCGGCGCTCAGCTAGCGCCGAGGCACGTAACGGAGGTCGTCCTCACCGTGGACCGTGCACAGCGTTTACCGGCCACCGCCGGATACCCGGTGATGGTGCGGCGATGCGGGTGGTGGTGCCGGCCGAAACCGCTCGAGCCGCCGTTACCGGCAGTGCATTCCGCCCCCGGGCGGGTCAGGCAGGAGGGGCCAGCGCCAACCATCCTCGCACAACCCCCCATCACCGGACCATCGGTTCGCTCCTCCAGGCAGGGCCAAACAGCCAGCATGCAGGCAAGGCGCATCGGTGAGACCCGCTCCCACCCTGCGCGTGCCGTGGTCGACTGATCCAGCCATCAGCAACGGGCGCTGTCCCCACCGATGGGTCCTCAATGCTTGGAGGCTCCTGAACTTGGAAGCGAGGATGGAGTCATGCCGACGGACGCCACGCCGGGGAAGCCGAGCACGCGTCGTTACAGCCCGGAGGAGAAGGCCGCGGCGGTTCGGATGGTCCGGACCCTGCGTGCGGAGTTGGGGACCGAGCACGGGACGGTGCAGCGGGTCTCGCCTGGGTGCGTCGGAAGGAACTGTCTGCCCTGCCACCGCCCCGCACACTTGACTCGGCGACGGGTTAATCACCGCTGCATTCCTGCCCCACCGGGTGCATGGTGAAGTCATGACCGATGGTGGCGAGCGTTTTCCCGAGGAGATCTCCCCGTCTCAACCCGGGGCAGACCCGCCCACTGGGCCCGTCACCGGTGCGGCCCCTGAGCCGCCCCGTATCCCTGCGCCGGAGTGGCGGCCGCCGCAGGAAGCCCATCCACCGCACGACACCCCCTACCAGCACAACCCGTATCAAAGCCCCTACTACCAGCAGCAGGCACCACCGTGGTCGGGTTACCCACCGGGCTACCCACACCCCGGTGCCGGTAGCCCCTTCACCACCGACGCCGACACCGACACAATGGTGCGCCCGCCGGTGGGGATCCCCCGCCAGCCCGGGCGTGGTCGCGTCCTTGCCGCTGCCCTGGTAATCGCTGTGGTGGGCGGTGGGATCGGGGGTGGTGTGGGAGAAATCCTGGGCGCCCAGACCCACCCCGTCTCGGGCACCCCGTTACGGACGTTCACCACCACGGTGCAGGCCCAGCCCGCGGCGGTGGCCCCGGTGTCGGTGCAGCAGGTCGCGGCCAAGGTGCTGCCCAGCGTCGTGCAGATCCAGGAAATCTCAGGCCGCCAAGGAGGGGAAGGATCCGGGGTGGTGCTCTCCCCGGACGGGATGATCCTCACCAACAACCACGTCATCGAGGCGGCGGCCGGGGGCGCCGGGCAGCTCACCGTGACCCTCAAGGACGGCACCTCGGCGCAAGCCAGCATCATCGGCCGTGACCCCTCCGCGGACATCGCCGTGATCAAGATGGCCCACCAAACCACCCTCACCCCCATCGCGTTGGGCAGCTCCGCCACCCTCGCCGTCGGCCAAGGCGTGGTGGCCGTCGGCTCACCCCTCGGGCTCGCCGGCACCGTCACCACCGGCATCGTCAGCGCCCTGAACCGCCCCGTCAACGCTGGTGGCGCGGGCAGCGGGCAAGCCTCGGTGCTCGACGCCATCCAAACCGACGCCGCGATCAACCCCGGCAACTCCGGTGGCGCCCTGGTGAACCTCAACGGCCAGCTGATCGGCATCAACTCCGCGATCGCCTCCCTCGGCGCATCCAGCTCCAACACCCAATCAGGGTCGATCGGACTCGGCTTCGCCATCCCCATCGACCAAGCCCAGCGGATCGTCCACGAACTGATCACCACCGGCCAGTCCACCCAAGCAAACCTGGGCGTCTCCGTCAGCAGCAACAACCCCGCCTCCCCCACGGCGGCAGCAGCAACGGGGGCGACCATCACCGCGGTGACACCCGGTGGTGTGGCGGACAAGGCGGGCATCACCGCAGGCACTGTCATCAGCAAGGTCGACGACCAGCAAATCCCCGACGGTGACTCCCTGACCGCCGCGATCCGTTCACACCCCCCCGGCGACACCGTGACCCTGACCGTGAACAACCCCGGTAGCGCCTCCCACATCATGCAGGTCACCCTGGACAGCACCGTCATCAAGGCAGGCAACTAAAGCCCTGGAACTGTTCCACTCCCGCCCCCGACGCCCCGTCCTCAGGTCGCCCTCAGCAAGCCGTGGGCACCCTGTGTCCACCGACCCGAACACCCCCAAGCACGAACCAGAGCCCGGGCACCTCGACCCGCCACCGCGCCGACCGGGCCGAGCCCGGCGTCACCATCGACCTGCGCGGCGCACAGCTCGCCACGAAGAAGTAGCCGCCCACACCAGAGTTGCGCACCCTGCGTGTTACTGGGTGATCGCGAGGTGGTGCTGCTTGGCGACGGGGGACCGTCCATTGCCGCTGGCGCTCGATCGAGCCGCACGCAGCGCTGCAAGCCCGATCGCGTCTAGGATGAGATCCCCGGCGGACGTCGGGAATCTCATCAGCCCTGCGAGGGGGTGACGATCCCGTGTTGAAGAAGATCCTCGAGTTCTTGACCCTTAAGTGGCTGTGGGACCGGCGATAGAGCGGTCACATCCATCAGCACAGCGCTCCCGGCACCGGTTGAGGGCACCGTACTGATCCATTGGATGACGCTCAGCGATCACAGTCACGCTGCGGGGCGGTCAGTCCCACCGGGAGTGGTAGTGAGAAACCGGGCCGGGTCGTTGACGGAGTGGGTGCCGCTGTGCACCCAGCGGGTGAATCCGTCGGGATCGCGGCGGGCGAACTCGTCGAGCAACGCAGATCGGGTTTCGATCAGGTAGAGCCGCTGGTCCGCGGACACCGTGTGCCGCAGGGCGGCGGCACTGGTGCGCCACCGCCAACACAACTCGGCGTCACCGTGCGAATGGCAGGACGGCGGTGAAAGCTGTGTGCTATAGGCGGACACGACGGTAGGCGGATCAGGGTGCGCAGCCTGTGCTGCGCGCCCCGGCAGCCGACCCAGTACCGCAGGCGAACACACGGCGAGCAACCCCAGCACCGCCACGAGTGGCACGCGAGCCCCGAACAGGGCGATGAGACCAACGACCGCGACAGCACCCACGGTGGCGAGCGCACTGGCCATGAGCAGGTAGCTGGGCGGCGGAAACACTGCTCCACTGGTCCGGGCGTGGAGCCAGGCACCCACCGTGGGCCCGACAATCGCCGCGCACACCGCTAACCCAATCAGATTCCTCCCAGGCAGGGCCAGGACAGCGTTCGCTGCGCCGACCACGGCAAAAGCACACTCCACCCGCCGCCACAAGGTTCGATAAATGCCCATCTGACGATGCTCTTCCTGCAGGGGACCCACCAGGGGACCAGGGTTGGATAGATCGACAATAGGTTCGCCGAGGGCCACCAGGGCGCAGGTCGAGAACGGTGCCCGCGTCGTCGCACAGCGATGGGAAGATCGCGCTACGTTCCAGCAGCAGCGGGTACTGAAGCCACGGGCGCCAACCAGGCGACGCGAGGACTGTGTGCGCGGCTGCTGGGGGTACGCCAACCAGACGGTCGCTATCGGCTATGAAGTGTCCCCCAATAAGAGTCCATGAGGATCAGATCCGGGCGCGGCGTCCACAGCCGCGGTGGCAGGGCCATCTCCACCGACTCGCACCACGCTCAAGCTCTACCCGCCGGGCCGCGGCATGTGTAGCGTTTCCCTTGATCTGCAGGGCAATCCGCACACCTGCAGCGCACAAGCTGGGAGCGTCATGATTACCCTCGGTGTCATCCTGCTCATCGTCGGATTCCTCATCAAGATCCCCATTCTGTGGACGATCGGCATCATCGTCCTCATCATCGGCCTGGTCCTGCTGGCGCTGGGCTCGATGGGCCGCGCCGTGGGCGGCCGCAGGCACTACTACTGAGCACTCCCGCTGCCGAGGTTTCGCTGGCGCTGGGGCAGTGCCCTGAGGACGGGACGGCCCGACCGGCTGGTCGCGAGTGGCTGTCGGGGCAGCCGGCGCAGACGTCCCGGGGACGACCGTCGGGCACCTGTCGGTGGCAGGGAACTCGGCCCCGGCGCACCGGAGGTGGCGGCCGTGGCGGCACCCGGTGGCGGTGGGGTGGCGCAGGCAGCAGCCAGGAGCAGCACCGTCGCGGTGAGGGTGGCCGTCCCAGCCCCCCACACGGGCCGGGGCACCCGCACGGTGCGGCCGGACCTGCTCTCGGTCACGTGGTCCCCCTCCTCGACTGCAATCCAGACCGGCCACGCCTAACTCACGCCTAACTCGGGGGTCGTGTGGCTACTTCTTCGCGGCCTTCTTCGCTGCCGTGGACTTCGCTGCCGCGGACTTTGACGTGGTGGCCTTGACCGGGGTCTTCTTGGCCGGGGTCTTTTTGGCCGCCGCCTTCGTTGCCGTCGTGGTGGTGACGCTGTCGGCGACCTCCCGCTTGAACGTGGCACCGACCTTGAAGCCCACGGCCCGGGTGGCGGCCAGCTGCAGTGGCGCCCCGGTCGAGGGGTTGCGGGCGGTGCGCGCGCCGCGCTCCCGCGGCTCAAAGGTGCCGAAGCCGGGGAGCTGCACCTTGTCCCCGGAGGCCACAGCACCCCGCACCTGGGTCAGGGTGGCAGTGAGGGTGGCCTCGACCTGCGCGCGAGGCAGGCCGGTCGCGGCGGCGACGGCGTCGATCAACTGTGCACGGTTCATCAGTTCCTCCATGCGGTCATGGGCGTGCTTGCGGTGATCGTGGCATGGCGGAGAACCGGTCGGTGCCCGACATGCCGGAGCGGGCAGCGGGCTATCACCGGGAAGCGAGCGGGATGCCGGTGGGCTCCCCTCGACTTCGTCAAGCCCAGCCCCGGCCAGTTCCCCTGTCAAACCCCTCCGTTGCCGGGCGTGCGATGGCGTTGCCTACCGCCCCACTGGAGATCGGACGTTGACCCCACCGATCTGCGAGGATCACCCGGTGGCGCGTACGTGGCTGTCGATTCGGGTCGATCTCGTCGATGGCGGGGGCCGGACGCCGTGGCCCCGGCCGGGACGGGTCTTTGCCGCCGCCCGGTCCCACAGCTTCGCCCAACTCGCGACCGCGATCGATGACGCCTTCGCCCGCTGGGACCGCGCTCACCTGCACATGTTCGACCTCGGCGGCGTCGCGGGTCTGCTCATTGACCGGTACTGGGACGACCCGCCCGACAACTCCCGCGTCGATGACACCGTCAAGCTCGGCACCCTGACCGGAGGTCAGCGGTTCGTCTACGTCTTCGACCTCGGTGACGACTGGGCCCACCTGTGCACCGTCAACCCCGAACGCATCGACCCCCTGCACACCGTCGGTATCACCCCGGACCGGCCGACGCCCTACTGGGGCTGGGGCGCCATCCCCGACCAGTACGGTCGCACGTGGGACGGCGACGACGGCGAAACCCCGCCACCACCGGACCCCCAACTGGCCGACCTACCCGCCCTTCACCCCGGCAGCGCCTACAAGGAGGGTGCGGAACGCGTGCAGGTGCTCGGCGGAGGAGCTGATGCCACCTCGCACAGCGTGCGAGAGGTGGTACGGATCAGTGTCACGGTCATCGCGCGCAAGTGAGCTGCCGGGCTGGACGGGCCAGCGTGAGGAGTCCTGGGTGCGGGCAAAGATCGCGTCAGCCTCCAAGACCATCTTCTCGACGAACGCGCCGAGTTGTTGTCGCGTCAGTCGGCTGGGGCCGGAGGAGTCGGATGGTTGAACGGCGTTCATGAGCCGGCAGGACCGGGTTGTTGTCTGGACGCGGTGACAACCCCATCGCTCAAAGTGCGCTCAGTCATGACTGCCTCGCTCTGCGAAGCCGCCAACTCCCGACCCTGCCGTCGGACGTCGGCGAGCTCGGGCACCCGCCGGTACAGGGTGGCCCGGCTGACCCCGAGGACCTGGGCCACTTCGGTCACCGCAGTCTTCTCCCCGATCATCTTCCGGGCCTGCCTCAACTTCGCCGGGCTCAACACAGTGGGCCGCCCGCCGAGGCGGCCGCGTTCCCGAGCGGCGGCCAGCCCGGCGAGGGTGCGCTCCTGGATGAGTTCCCGTTCGAAGCTCGCGAGCGCCCCGAACACATGGAACACCAACCGCCCGCCGGGGGTGGTGGTGTCGATGTGCTCCTGCACCGACTTGAACCCCACTCCCCTGGCTTCCAGGTCACCGATGGTCTCGATCAGGTGCGGCAACGACCGACCCAGCCGGTCCAACCGCCACACCACCAACGTGTCCCCCGCCCTCAGCTGATCGATCACCGCCGCCAGCTGCGGGCGGTCGGTCCGAGTTCCGCTGGCGGTGTCCGACCAAATCCGGGAACACCCCGCGGCCTTCAGCGCGTCCTCCTGCAACGCCGCGGTCTGCTCGGCGGTGGACACCCTCGCGTAGCCCAAAAGTTCGCTCATGACCACGCACTGTTGCACAACCCGCCGACAAGCCTTCCGTGACACACCGGTTTCGTACAGTGCTTTTGCAACACCCGACGGCTCCGCTGACCTGCAGGCCACTTTTCGTCGCCGCGGTGTTGCTTTAACGATCGAATGTGCGACACCAGAATCGAGTCTTTGCTCCTCGGTTCGCTGATCGTGCTGTCTGTAGTCGGCCTAAACTGCCGCTGCCTATGGCCGGTCCGTCAGGACATCGATCGCCCGAGCGATTCCCACCGGTCCCCCGCCCCTCCAGGAGTCGCTCACAGGGCCGCGTTAAGCCACTCGAAGAATGCCAGACGTCGACGTAACCGCGATGAGCACCCGCTGACGGCGGCTCGCGCAGCTGGCCGCACCGTGCCTCACCCCACTCGCGCTGACACTAATACGACGATACGGTAAACGGTTGCCGCTAACTACCCGGAATGTGAAGTATGAGCATCTGCGATAATCTTCCTAGCATCAAACCGGAAGTGCGATCGAATCATTTTTCCGCTCGCCAACTTCGCGCCAAATCGTATATATGTAGGCCAAGAGGAATGAGGTTTAAATTCTCTACTATCGAGACCAGCGCAATATCGACGTGCGGGTTCCAAGGCGTCTACATACCACTCTTCCCGCAAGTTTCCATCAAGACGGTGGGGAAGCTGGGTGCCCACCACGGACTTTATCTCCACGAATGATTTTCTCTCGCCATAAGGAATCACATGAAATCCCTCAATCTCGACCTCACTCCTACCATGATTCACCACAGTAAAGCGCAAGAGATACTCAGGATCCGCGGTTTGCGTCATGACACGTGAAAGTTCGAGGCGAAGCCGCGGGCCGCTGGACTTGAAGTTCAGGTAGGAAATCCACATAGATGCAAAAGCAACCAAGACTGCAACAATCGAAATAATTAATGCACCATAACTGACCCAGGTCGGCGCCCCAATGCTCACAACCGCATTATACCTGATGAGTGTCGAATGACAGACTATACCGAGCACGGGACCCATAACGATGTACTTCGAACGGGTTGCCACCCGGCCGCTTCCGCGTATTGCGCGCGGTTACGAGCCGCGAGGCAACGACTACAACGCCAGAACTCCCGCGGTGCGTTCCACACGGGCATCCGTAGCAAAACAGTCTTGGTCCCAAGACCGTTAGTGACACACAGCCGACTAGGCGGTGCCAGTTGAGAGGTGTCGCGTGACGTCAGAGTCCGGACTGTTGCGCGGAAGCGCTCTCGAGAGCTGCGGCAACAGCTTCGAATTCCGCGAGTGCAGCTGTGAGGTCCTCGACGATCTCGCGGGCGATCACTTCCGGCGCAGGGAGGTTGTCGAGGTCCTCCAGGGACTCGTCGCGTAGCCAGGTGATGTCGAGGTTGGCCTTGTCCCGGGCAATGATCTCGTCGTAGGTGAACGGCTTCCACCGCTCGCTCTCGCTGCGCTCGGCGCGGTTCTTCCCCGGCCGGTAGGACGCGACGAAGTCGTCAAGGTCGGCCCGCCGCAGCGGGTTCTGCTTGAGGGTGAAGTGCTTGTTCGTCCGCAGATCGTAGACCCACAGCGTGTCGGTCCAGGGCTGGCCGGGCCGGGCGACCTTCTTGTCGAAGAACAGCACGTTGGCCTTGACGCCCTGGGCGTAAAAGATGCCCGTGGGCAGCCGCAGCATGGTGTGCAGATCGAAGTCGGTGAGCAGCTTACGTCGGATGGTCTCCCCGGCACCGCCTTCGAAGAGCACGTTGTCCGGCAGGACGACGGCCGCGCGACCGTTGGTGTCAAGGATCGTCATGATGTGCTGGACGAAGTTGAGCTGCTTGTTACTGGTGGTAGCGACGAAGTCCTGTCGCTCGATCTCCCGCTCCTCGCGCACCTCGCGGCCGTCGGCCCCCACCATCGTCAGCGACGACTTCCGGCCGAAGGGCGGGTTCGACAGTACGACCGACCACCGCGGGCCGGGGTCGGCGATGAGAGCGTCCCGGACCTCGATGAGCGAATCCCCAACGGCGGTGCCCATGCCGTGCAAGAGCAGGTTCATCGCGGCGAGCCGGGCTGTGCCGTCGACCAGCTCGTAGCCGCGGACGAGGTTGTTCTGGAGCTTGTCCCGCTGAACGGGGGTCATCGACTCCGCACCCGCGGCGGCGTGCTCGTGGGCGACGAGCAGGAAGCCCCCGGTGCCGCACGCAGGGTCGATGACGGTGTCATCGACGGTGGGCTGGACGACGTCCACCATCGCTCGGATCAGCGCCCGGGGCGTGAAGTACTGGCCGGCGCCCGAGCCCTTGTCCTGTGCCCCCTTCGACAGCAGCTCCTCATAGGCGTCACCCTTGATGTCCGTCCCCGACTGGGACCAGTTCTCCTTGTCGATGAGGTCGACGACGAGCTGCTTGAGCTTCGCGGGGTCCTGGATACGGTTCTGCGCCTTCCGGAAGATCGTCCCGATGACACCGGGCTCGCGGGCCAGCCCGGTGAGGATTCGGGTGTACTCGAGCTCCAGCTGGTCGCCTTGGGCGTCGAGCAGCGTCTGCCACGAGAACCGCTCGGGCAACACCTGCTGGGGACGCAGCGGTCGGGTGGCGCGTTCGTGGGCCATCTTGAGGAAGAGCAGGTAGGTCAGCTGCTCGGTGTACTCGATGACACCCACGCCATCGTCGCGGAGCACGTCGCAGTACGACCACAGCTTGTCGACCAGACGCCGGGAGTTACTCACCCCGCGAATTCTTCCACGCCGTGGTGTCCTACTTGCGCCGCACCTCCGCCGCGAAACGCGTCAGCCACACTGTTACAGGGAGCTGAGGAGCGCCACCGGAGTCAGGGATGGCCGGGCCAATTCCGCAGCCTAAGCGGCCAGAGCGCCGAGCACGGCCCCGGGTAGAGGTCGAGCTGGTCGAGCAAGAAGTCATCGGGGCGTGTACTCGAGGTCAGACATCGGCAAGCTCTTCGATAATTTCTGCGTCCTCGCGCCGCCCGGTCAACCGCCCGTCAAAAGCCGCGGAAAGGGTTGCCCGCCGGAGAGCCACAGACCGACGTGCGGCAGCTCTGCTCACGTTCAAGAGGTTCCGGGTACCAGTCTCCGCGTACTCCAGAGTATCCACTAGCCTTTGCTGATCTTGCATTGATGGCAGCGGGACGACGGCGTTTCCAACCGACTTTTGATCAATCTTTGGCATCGATCCAGCCAGCCCTTTTGCGTGCGCACGAAGGCTACGGTGCGCCCGCTCGGTCCTCAATGCCATATTCAAGAACTGACTACTAATAACAGTTTCGTCTGGACGTACCCGGATAAGCAGGTCAGGAAAAATCGCCCACTTGTCTGGACCAGAATATCGAGCACTAGTACCTACTAGATCAGGCGTGTTAGCACGTTGAACGAAGATGTCCCCCTCCTCCAGCCAAAGCCCCTCCGCCACTTCGGGGCTGGTTACAGTAACCTTGGTGTGTTCGTCTGCAAATTCGTTCCGGGTTACAGCAGTTAGCGTCAATGTTCTTACACCGCGCCCATCCTCCGATGCCCGATCGGATCGCCCGTTTCGCATAGGCTCGCGTAAGACACTCGCCACTGTCACCTCGGCGAAGTTGGGGCGCCATATGAGCGAATCACTCACGCCAGCCATCCATGCTCGAATTCGTCGTTCAGTATCCGTCAGCCAGCGGTCGGCGGCGTCGAGGCGGGAGAGGTGGTCTTCGAGGATCGCGAAGACCCGCCGTTGAACCGCGACCTCCGGCAGAACCAAATTCTGACTTTCAAGATCCTGACGGCGAAGGCTTGGCGTCGCAGTCGAGCTATCGAGCCGCCGCAGATTCAAGTGGTCTAGTTGGTACTTGAGGAATCGAGCGTCGATCGAGGCTGGGAGTTTGACATAGAATGTCGTGTCGGTAGGCCAAGCGCCAGATTCGTGATAATGCACTTGTCCTACGTTTCCCTTGCGGCCGATGATCAGGCAAGGTTCCCGAACCAGGGCAGTGTCTGTGTACGCCATCACGCCCGCGGATCCGACGACGGGGATTTGCGCTCCAACTCGCCGTTGATTTTGCGGCAGGGCTTTGCCGTACTTGACGTCAAATACCCCGCCGAAGGTTTGAACTGGCCAAGTCGACATCACGCGGTCAGTTCCGTGTTGAGCTCAGCGATGAGGTCACCGGCGCGAGTACCGAGGTCACGGAGTGCACCGTCGACCCCGCCTCTGTCCGTGAATGGCGCGCGGTCGAGGTCGTCGGCGGTGATGCCGGCGGATGCTGCGATCACGTCGACCATGCGGTCGAGCCACCACCTCTCCTGGGGGCTGAACACGGCCCCGGCTTGTTCCTGCTGGGTGAGCCACCCGGCGTAGCGCTCCTGGACTCGTTCGGCGTAGGGCATCAGCTCGTTGTCGACGCCGACGGTGTACCGGAGCAGGGAGACGAGGTCGGTGAGGGTGTGCCGGTCGCTGTGCCGGACCCGGTCGACGTCGACGGCCTCGTAGGCGGTCCAGATGATGTCGGTTGTCCAGTTGTGCGGGGGCCGGGCGATGCGGTCGGCCAGCTCCTGGATGTCGGCGAACGCGATCCGGCGCTCCTTGGCCTCGCTGATGAGCTGCAGCGCGGAGATCTCGTCGCGGTGTTCGATGAGGTAGCTCGCCCACGACTCCACGACGGACTTGGCTCGGCCCGGGTCCACGACGCCGTGAGCGTCGAGGAGGACATCGCGGTTCACCTCGTCGATCACCCGGTCGTGTGTGGCACGCAGCTCGAGGACCCGGGTGCGGAACTCCGGGTTAGCGGCGATCGGTTCGACGGCCCGCTCGATGAGGTCCCGCACCGCGGCATCACGATCCACTGCCCCGTCGGTCGCCGTGGCCTGGGTGTCGGGGTCAACGGCGTCGACCAACCCCCGCACCACGTCCTTGACCGGCTGCCCGGCGACCTCGTCGAGCTCGGCCCGCTCGTCGGGGGTCAGCTGCAACTCAAGCTTCGCCAGCCGGGAGGCGAGCGTGGCCGTCTCGTCCTCAGTCAAGGTCAGGGTGGCCGCCTTGTCGAGCAGCTTCTTCAGCGACACGCCCTTGTCCCGGTTGAGTGGGGGGTCGACGAAGTCGTGCTCGGTGACCCCGACGGCGTCGACGATGACGAACCGCGTCTTCATCGACGCGTCCGGGGTAACGGACTGGAAGTCGGCCGGGACAATGGTGCGGGCGCCGCGGCCCTTCATCTGCTCGAAGTACTGCGCCGAGCGGACGTCGCGCAGGAAGAAGACGCACTCCAACGGTTTGACGTCGGTACCGGTGGCGATCATGTCGACGGTCACCGCGATGCGCAGCGCCGGTGAGGTGCGGAAGGCCTGCAGCTGCCCGGCGGGGTCTTTCGCGGTGTAGGTGATCTTGGCGGCGAAGTCGTTGCCCTTGCCGAACACCTCGCGCACCGTGGTGACGATCTCCTCGGCGTGGGCGTCGTCCTTGGCGAAGATCAATGTCTTCGGGACGGTGGAACGGCCAGGGAAGATCTCGGTGAACAGCCTGTCCCGGAACGTCTCGAGCACGAGCCGGATCTGGGACTTCACGGTGACGGCACGGTCGAGCTGCTTGTGGGTGTACTCGAAGTCCTCCTCGATCGCCTCCAGCCGCTGCCGCCGGGTGCGGCGGTCCACCTTGGGCACGATGGTGCCGGCCTCGATGACCCCGCCCTCCTCGCTGCGCTCGGTGCGGATCCGGTACAGGTCGAAGTCGACGTTGACCCGGTCGGCGACGGACTGCGGGTAGGTGTACTCGGAGACCAGGTTCTGCCGGAAGAACGCGAACGTCTGCTTGCCCGGGGTCGCGGTCAGCCCGACGACGTGGGCGTCGAAGTACTCCAGCACCCCACGCCACACCCCGTAGATGGACCGATGCGCCTCGTCGACGACGACCAGGTCGAACGCCTCCGGCGGCAGGTTGGTGTTGTAGGCGACGGTGACGGGAACCTCGGGGACGTAGTCGTCAAGGTTCGGGTCATCGGCGTCAGTGACCACTCCGTCGTTCAGGGCCTTGTAAACCCGCTGGATCGTGGAGATGACGACGTTCGAGGAGCCCAGCGTGCCGGCGCTGGTCAGCTTGTCGACGTTGTAGATCTCGGTGAAACGGCGCCCGTCGCCGGGGGTGCGGTAGTTCCGGAACTCGTTGAGGGTCTGCGTGCCGAGGTTGTTCCGGTCGACGAGGAACAGGATGCGCCGGAAGCCGCCGAACCGGAGCAGCCGGTACGCGGCGGTGACGGCGGTAAAGGTCTTGCCGGCGCCGGTGGCCATCTGGACCAGCGACCGGTCGAAGTGCTGCTCGGCCAGGCTTCGCTCGATGCCGTGGATCGCGGTGATCTGCGCCGGGCGCAGCGGCGCCTCGTCGAGCTCGGGCAGCTGACGCACCTTGGCCCGCCAGGTGGGCACCTCGGGGTTTGCCGCGGCGTCCCGGATGATCGTGGCCAGGGTCGCGGGCTTCGGGACGCTGAAGATGCGGCGGGCCCGCGGGTCCGGGTCGTACCCGTTGGTGAAGTGGGTCTCCGACCCGCTGGCCTCGAACACGAACGGAAGCCGGCCGTCGACGGTGACCGACCTGAGCTGTGCATCGGCCGACAGACCCGTCGCGTACATCGCCGATTGCCACTCGACCCCCGACAGGGTCGTCCCCTCAGGCTTGGCCTCGATGACCCCGACGACCTTCTTGTCCACGTACAGCAGGTAGTCGGCTCGGCCGTGACCCGTCTTCATCACGACCTCGCGGCAGGCGGCACCGTCGGCGGCGAACAGGTTGAGGCTCTTCTTGTCCTGCACCACCCAGCCCGCCTCGGTGAGCTGGCGATCGATCAGCACGCGGGCGCGCTGCTCCGCCGCAAGCATCGCCTCCCTGTCGGACTCCCCCATAGCCGCGACCCTAGCCCGGCGGGTCCGACGAGCGGTTTCGCCGTTTGTCGAGCGGGGCCTTACCGAAAGCATGAGACACCTAAAAGGCTGCGACGAGCTGCCAGCACGTGCGCCCGCTCTTGGCTGAACGCTCCAGCCAGTGACCGATTACCGCCACGTATCAGCAGCGGCCCTGCGGCGCGCCGGTCGTGGTGGTGGGAAGGAGTTCTGTTGGGTGATACAACTTCTGGGTGACGAGTACGGGCCAGACGAGTACGGGCGTGGCGGTCGTGCGGGATCGGCGACCTCAGTGGCGTGGGGAGCGTAAGGCCGTGCTGATACGTATGCCTGTAGAGGTGGCGCAGCGGTTGGCTGCTGCTGCACAGCGGGAGAACCGGTCGGTCAGCGAGCACGCCGCCGCTGTCCTCGCTCAGATCCTGCCGGCAAGTGAGCAGGAGTGAGTTCCGCGGCTGGTTCGGCCTTCGACGGGGTGTTGGTTGCGGACACAGCGTCGTTGCGGAAGGCGCGGGGTGCGTTCTTCACCCCGGCCGACTTGTCGGACTTCATCTGCCGGTGGGCGATCCGTAAACCTGCGGACCGGGTGCTGGAACCCTCGTGCGGGGAAGCCGCGTTCTTGGTGGCGGCGGCGTTGCGCCTGAACGAGTTGGGTGCGCCTTGTCGGGACGGGCAGCTCGCGGGAGTTGAACTGCATGAGGCCAGCGCGACCTCCGCGCAGGGGCTTATCGCCGCTACCGGGCGCACCGCTCAGGTGCAGGTGGGTGACTTTTTCGAGGTGCCCAGTGCGCGTCGCTTCGATGCCGTGGTCGGCAACCCGCCCTATGTTCGCTATCAGGGGTTCAGCGGCGAAGCCCGGGCAGCGAGCCGCAGAGCCGCGCTACGCGGTGGAGTGGGACTGACCGGGTTGGCGTCCTCGTGGGCGGCGGCCACGGTGCACGCCGCGGAGTTTCTGCGTCCAGGGGGCCGGTTGGGTTTGGTACTGCCCGCGGAGTTGCTTACCGTCAACTACGCCGCGGATGTACGCCGTTACCTGATGCAAAGCTTCGGTCGGGTGCGGTTGGTGATGTTCACCGACCGCATCTTCCCTGGTGTGCTGGAAGAGGTGGTGTTGCTGCTGGCCGATGACGCGCTCGCCACCGGTGGCACCGACCACTGCGAGCTCCACCAAATCACCAACACCGCCGACCTGGATGCTGTGCTCGGTGCGGACCCTAGCGGGAGCCCGGCCCGACACCGGTGGTGGCCCACCGATACGAGCGCGAAGTGGACACCGGCGTTGCTGTCAACGACTGCGCTGGGTATTTACGCCCCGCTGGTCGCCGGTGAGGGATTCACCGAGCTACGGAGCTGGGGCGAAACCACCCTCGGGGCGGTCACCGGTCGCAACAACTTTTTCGCCCTGTCCCCCACCCAGGTACGCGACCTGCGGCTTCGCGACACGGAGACGTTGCCATTGTCCCCACCGGGCAGCCGTCATCTGCGGGGTCTCTCCCTCACCACTGCCGCCTACCAGCAGCTGGGAGACGGCGGGGCGCGAACCTTGCTGTTTCGACCCGGACCGGATCGGCGGGCAATGTCGGCGGGGGCGCGCCGGCACCTGGCCTACGGCGAAGCACACGGGGTCCATGAGGCCTACAAGTGCCGGGTGCGTACACCGTGGTGGCAGGTCCCGATCAATACCGCACCGGACCTGTTTTTGACCTACATGAACGCCGACACCCCCCGACTGAGCACAAACACCACTGGGGCGTTGCACCTGAACAGCATCCACGGCGTCTACCTCCATGACGACACTCAACTCCTGGGGCGCGAGTTGCTGCCGCTGGCCAGCTTGAACACCCTGACCTTGCTCGGCGCCGAGCTCGTGGGCCGCGCCTACGGCGGTGGGATGCTCAAAATCGAGCCCCGCGAAGCCGATGTGCTGCCCGTCCCCACCCCGGCGGCGGTCGAGGCCGCCCGGGTTGGGCTGCAGCAGCGTCGCCGCGGCGTCCGCGACGCTCTGCACCGCGGGGATCTCCTCGCCGCGGTGCGCATCGTCGACCAGGTCCTGCTCCGTGAGCAGATGGGTTTATCAGAAGACCAGTACACCGAGCTGGTCGCCGCTCACGCTTTGATGACCGCCCGCCGGGTCGCCCGCGGCGCCACCCGACTGCCGGTGGGCAGGTGACGGCCCGGTCGGACTCATTCAGCCAGTTCGACCACCTGCTGACCGGCCCGTTGACCGACCCGTGGACCCATTCCCGCGGCGCTGAGCCGGTTTACGCACCGAACTACGACCTCCTCGGGCAGCTCCTCACCATCCCGACCAGCGCGGGTGCCGTGTCTGAAAGCGGCAACTTCGCCAACGGCATCGACGCCTGGATCGCCACCGAACTCCGCCGGGCCGGCTTCGGTGAGGACGAGGTGTGGCCCCGCGCTACCCGCCCGCGGGTCCTGCCCCGCGACATCACCACCCTGATCAGCAAGGTGCCCGCCGCACTACGAGCGGAGCTGCTGCACCGGGTACAGAACATCCCCGCCGTCGCACCCGTCGACGCCCGAGTCCTGGGCCGCGCCTACGAAAAACAGGTGGATGTCGTCATCGCCCGCTGGGACCGCGGCCCCGAGCTACTCATCTCCACCAAGGCACAACTATCCAGCTTCGGCAAGAACCTGCCCAACAGGTTCGAAGAGTCCTACGGCGACGCCGGCAACCTCCGCGGCCGCTACCCCCTCGCCGCCGTCGGCTACTTCTTCGTCCAACGCGCCACCATCCGCACCGCCGAACCCGACGCCTTCGAACGCAGCATCGACATGATCCGCAAACTCCGGGACACCGGAGACACCAACGGCTACACCGCCACCGCCCTGCTTCTCGTCGACTGGGATGCGACCACCAATACCGTCACCGCCCACCCCGACCTCGTCCCCACCGACGTACGACCAGATCAGCTGTTCATCCGGCTCATCGACCGAATCCTCGCCGCCACCCCCGTCTCCTTCCACGTCACCGTCCGAGAACGCCGAGAACGCCGCACCATCCCGATCGCCGACCCTGAGCCCCCCACCGTGTGACTCCACAGCGGTAGCGCCACAACGCTGCATCTGAGTCACCAGCAAGTGGCGGCGGATTGGACAGGGGTGCCGGGGAGGCCGCCGGACCGGCTCAGAGGGTGAGCGGTTGGACTGGGTGATGGCCCAACGCACCCGACACCGCCAAGACCGCCTCACCCCGACCGGGTCAGTGCCGGTTGCCCGCACAGTTGAAGAGCCGCCATGGACCCCGGACGGCTCTAGAGTCGCCGCTCACCGAGCTCGCACCCCAGGCCCCGAGTCCCTATTCAGCAGGGCCCGACATCGACCAGCTCATCGCCATCCTCGATGGTGTCCGCGCGACAGCCACACCGGACGAAATCGTCGCATAACGCTTCCCACCCGTGCGTGACAGGGAGTTAGGGACCGACGAAGTACAGGAGCGAGCCTACGTAGTCAGTGTCGACAGTTTCGATGCTCGCGGTGTACGCCGTCCCGGGCGGGTCCGGGTCGGGATCAGGTGTTGTGGCGGCCGGCCCGGGCACTGGAGGGACCTCGGCAAGTCGCATGTACAGATCGTCGGGCATAGTGCTCCTCTTTCATGGTGATTAGTTCTTCCAGGGCCAGACTGCTGCATAGACCAGCGCACCGAGTACGAGCAAGAGCACCGCGTCGCGGAGCACAGTCAGGCGAGCTGCGACCGTGCACTCCCCGATTGTGGACGCCTCGGCATAGCTGATCGCGGCGAGCCGCCGATTCGGCTTCGACGCTATTGCTTGCGTATCGGTGCGGCCGATGACCGCCTTGCCGGTCAGAACAGCGATCGCGCCAGCGAGGCCGAACAAGACAATGCCCGCGCTCACCACCCAAGCAGTGGTAATTGGCCAGCCCGACCGGAACGACGCACGGGCACCGTTGGACAACAGGGCAAGCTCTGCCAGCGCCACGGTGACGAGCGTCCCAGCGCGGGTCCGCTGCCGCTCAAGTTGGCTGTCTTGACGATCCAGTTGACGTCGGCCTTCTTCAATGATCAGTGTGAATACGTCGAAGTTCACGCCCGTCAGTTCGCCACAAAACTCCCTGGGAGCTTCGAAGACCGGGATATCAATGCCCGGACGAAACACCGCCAGGCAATGCCACAGGTAGCCGCGGATCTCTCGGAACTTGCCCTCCTCGATAACCCTCACCGTCATTTTGGTGCGCCCCCAACAAGCCATTCGGCGAGGGCTTGGGTGGCGGGTCGGGCGGTAGCCGCCGGAAGGAACAGCCACTGACCGCCAGGGTTCAGATCCAGGAAGACCGCTCCGTCATTGTCCACAAGCCAATCTTGACTGCTGTAACCCACTCCGAGGTCATAGGCGAGCCTAACGGCAGCTGCTGCCACGTCCGACTCTCCCGCGGAATCCAAAAAGGCGTCATGTGCGGGACCGTAGCGGCGCCAGTCGTAAGGCAGCCCAGTCGCGTCCAGCGCGGCTGTCCAGGCACGACCCTGCACAGTCACGACCCGCAGGTGTCGCGTCGCAGTGATCGCTCGCTGGGCGAGGAATGGTGCGTCGGCCATGTCCACATCGACGAGGTCCTGCGGCGATACCGCCGTCGCGAATGTCACCCGCTGTCTGCCACTACCGTCATCGAAGTTGCCGGGCCCAAGCGGCTTTAGCAGAAAGGGGTCCCCCAGCTCGACGGCGAGGGCCTCGGGGTCATAAGCGATCGCCGTGGCGGGGACACGCAGCCCGAGACGGAGCGCGGCGCGGTACTGCACCATTTTGCTTTCCGACGCAATCAGTGGATCGATAGGAGTGAGCCACGCCACCGCGGGGTCGCGAACTATGGCCCCGAGCAGTGCGAGCCTAGACGCTAAAACCGCGGCTCGATGGCTGCCGAGGACAGTCCCCGCGTCCCAGCCAGCCGGTGCGAGTCGCCGCACCCATCCACGGGCACGCACGGGCATCGACAGGACAACTGGCTCACCCGTCACATCTCGCAGTATCGACGCGATGAGCCCAACGCGGCAGACGGTCTGCGGCAACGTTACTGCGTCGACCACCACAAGGCCGTGGGGCGGTACTTCCGTCGCCACCGCCCGCACATGGGGATCCTCCAAGTCGCCGACAATCAGAACTCGGCACGGCCCTAGCGTGCTCAAGACGCAAAGACACCGAGGAGGATGGCGCTGCGCTCCTCGTCGGTGCTTTCCACGGCCTCCGTGAGCACTGTGCGAGGCGGGCGTGGTTCGTCTGGCGATGTGGTCGAGGTCCCCGATACGGGCTCAATTAATGGCAGATCCTCGGCAAGCCGCATGTACAGATCCATCGTCTAGTCCCCTTCCTCTCACCGCCGCCACCATAGAAAGAACACTAGTAGTCTGCGCTCATGACGGCGCCAGACTGGCACACGATGCTGCGTCCAGGTAGCGCAGTGCGGTTTGGCGTAGAAGCCGATGATGGGCGTGCGTCCACGGTGTGGCGGCTCTGGACGGTGACGACAGCTGACGACGTTTACATCGCTGGCCGCGAAACCGGCCGCTGGATCAAGGCCAGCCTGCACGCGTCCGGCCGTTGGCAGCACGGTTTCACTTCCGAGGCCCAGAACACCGGCTGGGCCTCGGAATCCGGTTCTCGGTACTTTGAGTTGTGGCAGCGCCCTCCCGAACTTGCTAGCGGAGTAACTCTGGCCCTGCGCATCGTCATCCCGACCTCACAACTTCGTCCCGGCCCCTCCACGAGGGGACGGGGACGTGAAGTTCGACGGCTTCCGCCACCCATCCAGGGCAATGGAGTTGTGTTTGACGTCTTTCTCTTGGCCGAAGGCCACCAGGTCGTGCACCTGGAGCAGTCCACTTGCGTGGGACGTGTCGCGTTGCCCAGCGGAGGAACAGTCGAGGTCGTCGCCCGCACCATCAGCTTCGACGCTGATCTGAGTGAGGACTTCGCGGACCACGTGCGGAAAGCTAGGACAGCCGCCGCATCGCAGGGCACCCCGGTCCCGGAAGGCACGGTTGGCCGTATAGCGGTTCATGGGTGGGATCCCAACTTTCACACGGTCAAGTTTCTGGAACTAGCCGTCGACGAATTACCTCAGGCGAAACCGGGGGTGTGAGACGGCGCGACCGCTTCGACCTAATGGTGGCGGTCTTGCGTGTCGCCGTACGGGGCCTTGACCCCTTGGCGTTAGTTCCAAGGAACGAAAATGCGCGGCCGACGCCGGACCCGTTCAATCAGAGGTATATTCTGGCCTCGCACGGCGCCGTTCTGAGTAAGGAGAGTGTCTGGTGGCCACCAGCAAGAAGGATTCGAGTCTCGCCAGCAAGCAGCTCAGTAGCAAGAAGACAAGCAAGGCCGAGAAGAGCGTCGCCGCCAGCGACCTGGCTCAGACCAAGAAGTCCGGCGGTAAGAAAAAGTAGGTACCTGCCAGCTAGCCAGCGCCGAGGACACCACGCCCTCAAGGCCGCGAAGGAGCCTTCGTGCTGCCCGATGCGATTACCCACGACAGCGAGCTCGCTCGGCACCTGCACATTAGCCATCAACACCTGGGCGTTGATGGGTTCGAGGCATCTCTGGGCGATCCACGCACCGGGACTCAGGTGCTGCGAACCAGCGACGAACTCGAGCGGCTCATGCTCGATGAGCAGTCAGATGCACTCGCCGCTGCACGCCAACCGCCGAGCAGCCGGCAACAGTCTGCGAATCGCTGCTGAACGACTGGTAGCACGTCACCGTCGCTGGACGTCGGCGCGCCGGAGACGCCCAGGCAGCGCTTGGCAACTACAACAACAAGAACCTTAAGGACCTTCGGACCTTGGCGGTCCAGCACTCGCCAATCGCGTCGTGCACCTGGTCTGCCCCGGGTGGCTGTCCTTACCGCCACCAAGGTCCAACGACGGCGGGCGGCGCATGCCTGCGGGAAAGGGACGGATGTCATGCCTCCGGATACGCTGGGCCTGCACCCGCCAACACCGACCGGTGTCAGCCACCATCACCGAGCTGCCCGGTCAAATGCGATGATGCCGCGCTACTTGCGGCCGGGGCTCCATTGCAGGCCCCAGCCGTACGCCTGGTCCAGGGCGCTCTGATTGCCGTTGATGTAGCGGACCTCGCGCCGGACCGACAGGTCGTCGTCTCTGTTCTCCAGCATCGCGACCGCACATGTTCGGGCTTGGGGGTCTGACTCATCCAGGAACACCTCGATCGGTGCGCCACC
>JAABUI010000462.1_pt1 | contig 31210 bp, 9 predicted proteins | sample 5559111 | NCBI WGS metagenome assembly JAABUI01 (sample SAMN10711870, study PRJNA513365) | rock metagenome | isolation source: Antarctica rocks | place: Antarctica: Victoria Land, Buttleship Promontory | reverse complement strand
CACCCCTTTCTTCTTTTTCGTTCTTCTTTTTCGCTCTTCTTTGGCGCTGAGGATCGAAGATCCCGGTGGCCCTCCCCAAAAAAACGATGTCTACCACAGGCAAACACCCCCAATCCCCTGGCGCGGAGGACCGAATGGTCCCCGCTGCTTCTAAAAACATATCTTTCAGAGAACAGAATCTGAAGGCCAAGATTCAAGTTCTGGAGGAGCAGAACGAGAATCAGGCCAACACCCTGGATGAGCAGCAAAACACTATCATCCAGCTAGAGGCGCAGGTAGAGCAACTTCAAGCTGAAGCGCAAGCTTCCGGTTCCTCCACACGGGAGAAAGAGATGGAAGATGTGATCGAGGATCTATCTCGTGAAATTGAGTCGATGGGGATGAAAGAAGCAGACACCCTCCAAGAGCATGGCTCCCACCTTCTCCGAGCTGAATTGGCGGCGCTTGAGGGGGAATTCAATCAAGTGTCGTCGAGCAACCAGGAGCTTCACCAAAAGCTCGAGGCAGCAGAATCATTATATTCAAAACGACTTGAGGCAATCGCTAAGCTCCTTACCCAAGAGGTGACTCGGAAAACCCAAGCCGAGGAACTACTGAACCAAGGCCCAAAGAATTTTGAAGATATCATCGCCTGGCTGAACAAAGAGTTAGATAATGGATCGAGGCCAGCCTCCCCCAAAGCTTCCGCGACGGCATCTCCTCGATCCTTGAGCCCGATTGTCTCATCCGTGAAAGAGGACGAGACAACTTTTTCTTCACGATTTGGAAAGGAGCGACAAGATTTGGGTCCACTCGGTCCCACAATGACGCCCCCAATGCCAACATTATCCGAGCGGGACAGAATTGCGTTCACCGAATCGACACCAGACGATCCTTCGTGGGAGAGGGTGAAGAACGCCCCTAAGAAGAATGCCTTTGGCCAGCGCCAACAGTCTGGTGCTTTCAGTACCACCGGCGGTCGATACGAAAGCTTGGGCGATCTCATCGACGAGGGTCTCGGGAAAGGGGCGTCTTCTACATCCTTCAACTACAATTTGGAACGGGGCAGCCGATCTGGGTCAAACGATAGATCGAGCGTTGAACCCGAACAGTTCTCCCAACGAGAAGAGGCCGAGGTGAAGCTGACTGGAGAGAATTTCCCTCCACTGTCAGACAAACCTACGAAGGATGTGGCTCAGTCAGACGCAGCGATTGAAGAGGTCTCGAAGCCTTCAATCGCTGCTTCCCCTTCATACTCGGGAAAGTTGCAGACCCCGCCTGTCGCACCGCCGAAGAAGCCTAGCTTCATGGCCAAGTTCAACAAGCCTAACGCGCCACCGGCCGAGATTACAATCAATCTCCCAAAGCCACGCTCGAACGCCAAGGCTGAAAATGTCGGTGGGGGGGAACCCTCCTCCAAACTTGAGCCTGAAGACGACAAGTCAAAGGTTGCTCCGAAGGTAGAGGGTGCTGATAAGCCAGTGGTAGAACAGGCGGCCAAGCACGAGACGCAGCCTCAAACACGACCAGCACCACCAAAGCAGGCGGAAGTCGAAGTCAAGGTCGACCCTGCAACGGGGCCATCAACCACGCCGCAAGTGGTCCCAAAGGTGACAGAGGCCACCAAAGGGCAATCGAGCAGCAACGCCGCCTCTCAGCCGGTCGCTTCTGCACAGCAGCCTCAACAGCAGCAGCCTCAACGGCAGCAGCCTCAACGGCAGCAGTGGCAGCCATGGCAGCAACAGAGGCAGCAACAGAGGCAGCTGCAACAGCAACAGCAGCAGCAACAGCAGCAGCAGCCGGGTGGTACTAATCGCGGCAATGGAGGAGGTCAGAAGCACGGTAAAGGACGTAACCGTGGTGCTCGAGCCAATGACCACGGCGATAGCGATCCCGTAGGTCAGGGTCAGAATCGCGGAAGAGGTAACGGTCGCGATAGGGGTAGGGGAGCAAATCGTGCACCTTAAGGTACAAGGGGCCTTGAGTGAACACGTCGCACTCTGCTACCAAAACTCAAGGGTGTGGACTTGGGGACAAGGGTACAGGCAGCCTTGAGAATTCAGGGCACGCACTCGGGGCTAGACATCGTGCAGGAGTCAAAACGAGCCCATCGACTGCTCTATCAAGAGAGAGCCATATCATTGGACCCACCAATCGAATTGAAGGTCCTTCGGAACTCTTCGAGATCTGTCTCTACATCAAGGCCTTGCGACATGACATAAGAGTGGCATCTGTCGTATTAGATGCCTGATTACTCCCAACTGGCCACCTCCACTCATTCGTCGCTTGGAGCAAGTTCCTACCGGCTGGCATTTCAGCAGAGGAAGCAGTGAAAGACCACCTGTTGACCTTGAGGGTTCCTGGCGACAAGAGAAAGCCACATCATTGGGCCCTCGATCGAGTTGAAAGTCCTCCAGAACTGTGCCTCCTACCAGAAGGCTATTGCCATCTCGAGACCACCTGTTGACCTCGAAGGTTCCTGGCGAACCCTACTTCCAAAACTCAAAGCGGAAGAAGGACCAGCATACCGATGATAGTGTTCAACTCAAGGAGCAGTGAGTGGCCTAGACTCCCAATTATAAGAATCAACTCAAGGGCGCGATGGCTGGGTATACCGATGATTGTGTCCAACTCATCCAAGGATTTCGTGATCGAGGCGACATACAGTATTACCAGCAATAGATCTATCGTACCCTCTGCAATTTCATCGCATTGCACCGTCACGATAACACCCTGTCAAGAGACACCCTCCTGAGCGCCTTTCATGATATTCGAGATGGAGGCGTGCTAATACTTCATATCGCCATTCAGAATTCAGGCCTCTTCGTTTTCGGGAAACCAGCATAGCACTTTACACCAGCATACTGCTTTACACCAGCATATCAGCTCTTTCGCCAGCATGACAGAAGGGATTTCCATACACGGTTCTGAGCGGTCGCACAAATTTTTTCATTCTGGAGGATTCTCATAGGCCGTTGGTACAAGTCGGGAGGACACGCAGATGGTGGATTTTGGATGCAGGACATTTGGGGACAATGAGCTTGAGATGTACTACACTTTTACGCGCCAATCAAAGAATTATTGCCACCTTTGCCTTCCCCTCTGTCTCCAATGTGAACCATGTCAGACTTGTCTCTTTCCCACCTTCCATACTTGAGCTTCCAGGAAGCAGATTCTTCATGTCACGTGACCCTTCCAATGTCCGCTAAGAGAAATGATCTTTACTCCATTTCCCCCCCGATCGTGAACGCATAGAAGGAGCGTCACGCAATTTTCTTCTGCTGTCAAATAGATTCTCGGGCTTCGATTTGTTGTCCATCAGATTCGACGACCACCACGATGAAGGACTAATTTCGCTATCCTTCGATGTGTCACAGTTGCCGAACAGCAAGCAGTCAGGATATCAGTACCCCTCGAACTGCCTCAGATTGAACACTGTGATTGAGAGCATGTCCCTTGAATGTCGTACTGTGGCTAGTTGGAGCTAGTCTAAGGCGTTTGCGAGGCTACATGAAGCACAGGTCCACAGGGTATGAAGCCTGCTCTTATCCATTGACCTCGGCTTACATGGCGCAGTCATAGCCAGCAGATCGTCTCCTCTTCCTACCTCGAGGCCATCATCGCGAGTGGTGCGGAAGCCCCATCCTGGGAGAAGAAAACCCTTGGACAACATCGGGCTGCTCGACCCTCTCCCTGTGCTTACCCTACAAGACCATTAAGACCCGCTTGACCTCCTTCAGATCAGAGACGAGCAGGTTATGTGGGCTTCACGGGGAGGTTTCGTCCTTGAAGGGCAAGTGCAACTGGGATGTATGCAAGCTGTATGCTCCATTATCAATCGTTAGCCACTCGTGGAAGTCTCTGAGCGTACGGTATCCATCACGTCTCTCCAAATTCTCATCTTGGATTTTTGAAGCTATGAGATGAATGCAGATTCATCTCCCTTGTTCCAGAAGCTCTGGTTTCCGCAGTGACAGATGTCAAGTGAAGACTGAAGCCAAACATGGATACCATTCATCTGACTACCCTTCAATTACTCTTCACTGCACAGTCCTTAGGGTTTCCCGTTCTGTAAGCACAAGAATGGGGTTTTAGAAGTTCACGATCCATCCACTGCCAACTTTGGCGTTTCTTTGTAGATTTTTTCTGAATATGACCTTCCATATAAATAGATGGTTCAATAGTGCCAGCATCTGTCATCGTTTTTGAAGTCCAGACGGTCCCAATGTCTCGATTAAGAAGGACCTATTCGGCAACCTCGGTCCCGAGCCGTAATGTACTTCCATCTGTGGCCTCTGGCCTGTTTTTCTCCCTCAACATTTACTGTTCATGTCATGAATGTCTGAAATTTACTTCATGTGGTAATATTTCTTGCATATCCAGACATATACTTGGCTCTGAGGTGAAATTCACCCGGATGCCTCCCCAAAAAAACCCAATCCCAATGACCCAAAGTCCGGAAAGCATGCCACGGCATGATTCTCAAATTTCTGAACCAGAAAGGAAGAGAAGGAAGTTGGCCGGGAATCCGGCTTCGAATAAGACACTTCCTCAAGCCAAAGACAAGAAGACTGACTTCAGAGCAGTTGTGGTCAGCGGGACCGTTGGCCGAGGAAGGACACTTAAGCGAGCTGAGATCACCAATACCGTATTCGCAACCAAGGAAAGAAGCACAGGGAATAAGGAAAGTCTCGGTGGCTTGATGGAAGATGTTCAGGAGAAGCTCAAGGCATTCCGTGACGTGAATCAGCCTGCTAATCTAGATGGCCTAGGTCTTCGATCTCAGAATTCTGCCGTAGACCCCTCGACAAATATCGATATACTTGGCGAATTTGCTAACGCTGTCTCTGCAGCCAAACATATGATGGCTGTTTCCAAAGCTGAAAGCGACGACACAATTCGTCAGCAACTTCAGGCACACAAGACACAGGTGGGAAAGCTAGAGATATCATACTCCAAGGCTCGGGACTCTCGAGAGCATTATCGAGCTGACTTGATAGCTTCCCTAAACCAGAATGACAAACTTTCGTCTGACCTAGTGCACAGAAAAGCGGAGATCCAGAAGATGACGAAACATCACGAGCGAGTCAAGTCTCATAGTGAGGAGCTGCGCAAGTTGGAAATGTCTTTGAACGAAAAGGAGGCTGAGATGAATATCAAACTCGAAAAGCAGCGTAAAGAGCTTGAAGAGCAGAACCAACAGGCCATATTCGAATGTCGTGCAGAAGCAGCCGTCAAAGCATCTTCAGCGGCTGCCGAAGCCAAGTTGAACTTGGATCATGACATGAACAGACTTGGCGAAATGCACGACGCAGTTCTCGAAGTACAGCGCCAAGTCAGCGAGGAGGGACTTGAGAAAGCGTTGAACTCACAGCGTCTGGACCTCGAAGACAAACACAGGGATTTGAACCTAGAACATATCCGGCTCAAAAAGGACCACGACGAAGCTTTAGAGTCGCAGCGTCTCGACCTTGAAGATAAATCCAGGGAGGCTTCAAAGTTGCAGCACCTCAAGCTCAAAAAGGAATATGATGAAGCCCTGGAGTCGCAGCGTGTCGACCTCGAAGAGAAGCAGGCTGAGGCTTTAGTCTTGCAGCATCTCAAGCTCAAAAAGGAACATGATGAAGCTTTAGAGTCGCAGCGACTCAGTATGGAACGAATAGCTTCAAAGGCTACAGACGAACAACATGAGCGACTCCAGAAGGAGGACCATGCGGCACAGACGCGTATCCGTAAAGAAGCAGAAGACGCCAAGGTTATCGCATGTGACGCGACCAAGTTAGAAATGGAAAACTCTCGCAAATGGGCTTTGCATATGAAAGACAGTGAACATGACAGGCTGATGTCTCAAATGAAAATGAAGCACACCATAGCACTGGATAAACAACGCTTCGAGTTGGAAACTGACTATCAAGATGCCATTGATACGATGTTTGACTTCAGCACAGCTGGAATTGACGAGTTGGTTCGCATCTGTGCGGATGTCGTCGACGACGGTCTGACAGAGATAGAAAATCGACAGAAGGCACGGCTGGAAGTACAAGAAGCGTCTTTCGAAGCCCAGAAAAGCAGATTCATCAATGCTAATAAAGTTGCCTTGGATAATCTGGCCTTCAAATATGAGCAGGCGCAGGAGGAAAAACTGAGTGAATTAAGACTGCAGCTGAACAGCGACCATTGGCGATCTGCCAGAGACATCGAGCAAGAGCATCATAAACAGCTAAGCAATATCCAAGTCAAAATTGATGATGCTGTCGACCACTTGAAGTCCGCCGAGGAGCAGGAGCGAAAGCTGCGATCCACGGTTCAGTCCACCAGCGAAGAATTGGAGACTTCAAAGAGGAAGGAGCACGAAACCCAAGTCCAGCTAGCCGACTTGCAGTGCAAGATTGACATTGGGGTCAAAGAATTCGATCTTGTGTCAGGGCAGTTGGAACGGGCCAAACAGGAGGCAACCACCACTCAACAACAGCTGTCGGATACTACGGTCAAGCATGACGAGCTTGCTCTTGAACGTAATCTCCTCAAGGATGACGTCAGGCAACTTCACGAGGAAAGGGCGAGCATTCATTCGGAAGTGCAGCGCCTACTTGGCCAAATTGAAGAAAATCGATCTCTGTTGAAGGAATGCAAAAGAATTTCAACTACCCAGGCAAATGAACTTGACGAGCTGCGGAGGGAGAGGGATCTCGCCACCGATAGGAATGGCCAGATCCAAAAGGATTTGGAGGAAAGTCGGAAGGCCCTTGACGAAAAGATTGTCGAGGTTGCCCTGAAGGATGCTGAAAGTGTTGAGGCGCATGCGAAATTGGAGGTCAACGGCGCTGCACAACGATCGCTCGAGCAAAAGCTTGATTCGCAGGCCAAGGACCTTCGTTCCATGCGCCACGAGAAGGAGCGATTGGAAGCTCAGTCGACCAAGGCAGATGAGGAGCATAAAGTGGCTCTGAGGGAAAAGGACATCACCATCCACGAGGGGCGGATGGCGCTTTTTCTTTTCCAATGGGACCGCATTATCCAGCAGCAGGAGTGCGAGAGAGAGTTTTTCCACGCAATACAGAAATTCATCGAAAACCACGAAGGGCGTGGCAGTGTCTTCAATCACCAAGTCCGCCAACAGATTTTGCCGGGTTGTGTGGTTGTTCTCCCTCAAAGACGAGATGCTGTTTTCGTCACGCAGACATCTGACCTTAGGTTTCGAGTCCGACAACACAGAATCAGCGAGTGTCGTACATTCGTGCATGATTGGATGCGATGGATACGTCTGGAGTCCGAAGGACAAGAGAATGTGGAATATCTGAAGCTGGTCAAGGATAAGAACCAGCCTCGGAATGAATGGCTGGTAAGAACTTTCTCGACACACTCACCGACAGAGGATGATGATCGGAGGATGCACCAGTTGGCCTGAGGCTACATAGGGAGGAGATTGCTGGGATCGGTATATATGACCAATGTAGATAGGACACGGCCTTCTTTCAACCAAGGTACATGCCATGTCTTTCGCCGGTCTTATCTGTGAGCAGCAGTCTCCCTTCAAAGAGCCCTCCCCTTATTTCCATTCCCCCCTCCGTCTCGAGTTCCGATGATCCTACTATTCTTCGTTGTGACGCTATCTCCTTTTGCGCGTTGGCCACTGGCTAGGAGCATAGATGTTTGACTTTTCATATAGATATCAGCGCTCTTCATCGTAGAATTGTTACTATTCCAGACCATAAGGCTTTCAATGCGGCCAAAAGCTGCTTTACGCCCCTGTGCAATACCTGAAAAGGCTCATGGAGTACGACCCAATCCTGCTGTAACACGAGCGCCCTTCCATCTTTTGTGTCAGCTCTCACTTCCCATCATCCTCGTCAGACAATGACTTCACACGCGCCGCGACTCCGAAGCCTTGGGGGAGAGGACTAGATCTAGGTTATTGGGTGTTTCGCTGGCTTCTTGACAAGTAGCCGACACTTGGACATATTGATGGCTGTGCGCTGCTCAATCGTCTGGGAGAGGCCGCTGGTCATGTTGCGCATGTTCATCTAAGGAACGATGGTTCTAAAGCTGGATCCGCCTAGGCATCTGCACTCTGTGAGCTTTCACAAACGAGATTTTCAGAGGAAGTGCTTACCTGTTCGATGAAGCCGCATGATGGCGGAGAAGGTTCAGTACGCCGCCAATCTGGAGTTTAGATTGTTTTCTGATAATCGAGGATTTAATCCCAACTTGCGGGCCTTGAGTTGTGTATTATGCTGTTGACTTTATGGTGTACCGCACGGCTCATTTGCTTATGTTTTTTGTATCTTGAGGCTTATCGTGGGTCTAGATTAGCTTATCGCCGTGAACAGTGAGTATTGAGTACAAGTATGTCGTAGAGCCTGCGCCAAAGACAATTCAACAAGTCCGTGGTGATTAATATAGCCAACAGTTAATCTTTTTCAGAAGCGCTCAGGCATGATCGGAGATTGATGCTGAGAGCGCTTCCCAAAACTCGGTTGTTCATCTAGAGACGTACACAGCGCCCACCCAAGAGGCGATGACCCTACATACGATTTATGCGTCCAGAATGAAGCACTGCCTACCCTCTAAAGAATTACAACATACGGCGCCCGTCAAAGAGCAAGGTGCCCACTTAGAGAGGCGCCTACATACTAAGAAGAAAAACGCCTACTAAGAGTAAAGCGCCCACTAACAAGGCGCCCACTAAGAAAGCAAAGCGCCCACTCGAGGCGCCCACTAAGAAGGCGCCCACTAAGAAGCAAAGCGCCCACTAAGAAGCGAGGCGCCCACCAAGAAGTAAAGCGCCCACTAAGAAGGCGAGGCGCCCACTAAGAAGGCGCTTACTAAGAAGGCGCCTACTAAGAAGTAAAGCGCCTACTAAGAAGGCGCCTACTAAGAAGAAGCCAAAGCGCCCACTAAAGGTAAAGTGCCTACTAAAAGGTAGCGCCGACTAAATAAAAGCGCCTAATAAGATTTAAAGTGCCCACTAAGAAGGCGCTCACTAAAAAGTAAGGCGCCTACTAAGAAAGCGCTTACTAAAACTAGTAAAGCGCTTACTAGAAAGAAGCCGAGGCGGCTACTTAGAAAGGCGCCTACTAAGAAGGCGCTTACTAAGAAAGCAAAGCGCCCACTAAGAAAGCAAAGCGCCTACTAAGAAAGTAAAGCGCCCACTAAGAAGCAAAGCGCCCACTAAGAAGCAAAGCGCCCACGAAGAAAGCAAAGCGCCCACGAAGAAAGCAAAGCGCCCACTAAGAAGGCGAGGCGCCCACTAAAAAGTAAAGCGCTAACTATAACTAGAAGGCGCCCACTAAGAAGAAGGCGCTTACTAAGAAGAAGCCGAGGCGGCCATTTAGAAAGGCGCCCAATAAGAAGGCGCTCACTAAGAAGGCGCCCACTAAGAAGCAAAGAAGCGCCCACTATGAAGGCGCCCACCAAGAACCAAAGCGCCCACTAAGAAGAAGCCGAGGCGGCCACTTGGAAAAGCGCCCACTAACAAGAAGGCGAGGCGCTCACCAAAATTTGAAGTGCCCACCCAAATTTGGCGGCCACCTATAATCATAGCGGCCACCCAATTCTATAGCGCTCACCAAAATTTAAAGCGCCCACGCAAATTTGGCGGCCACCTATAATCATAGCGGCCACTAGAGTTCTTCTATGGCGGCCACCCAATTCCATAGCGGTCACCAAAATACAGCGCTCACATAAACTTGGTGCTTACCTACTAGGTTGCAGGCAGCCCCCAAAACTCGTGGCGCTCATATAAATTTGGCGCTCGCCCAAATAAGGGGCGGCCACTAAAACTCGCGACGCTCACCTAGATCTACGGCGGTCACCAGTTTCCTACTGCGGCTACCAAATTCTTATGTCGTCCACCAGAATCTGATGGCGCTCACCACCCACAGCGGCCACCAAATATCACAGCGCCCACCAAGATACAGCAACCACCGCGGCCAACTATTATCTAAGCGCTCACTGACCAAAGCGCTCATCAAAAACAAGAGCGAGCATGTCGCCCGCGGAGGACAAGAAACAAAGAGAGCGCTTCCGGTGAGCGCCCTTGGAATTGTGATTGCTCCGAACTTGGTGAGCGCTTTTGATCCTCAGCATCTTAGCCATGGTAGTCGCCTGATCTTGCTAGGCGTAATGTCTTTCGGCGCTCTAGATACAATGGTCGTCTTAAGGATTGGTGGCCGCCTTTGGAAGTCGTCCTTTGGGATGCAGAGAGCGCTTCTCGTTTCTTGAGCGCTTTTGGCAATAGGGGCCTGGTATTTAGTAATGCATCAAGACTGGTGAGCGCTCTTGAAGTCGGTGGCGCTCTTGGTTTTGGTAGGATTGTGCATTTGGTAGGCCTACTATTTGTTGGGCGCTTTGATCAGCTGATCTTAGTGAGCGCCAAATTCAGGTGAGCGCATTGAGTTTTAACGGGCGCTTACTTTGAATCAGTGCTTCAAGCTTGATTGGCGTCTGTATGAGTACACATGTGGGCATATGCCTTTGGAGGTCGCTTTTTCGTCACTGGTCTTCGAAATTAAAGTGGCAAGAACATAGTTCGAGACGTGCGTCTTCGCTACCAGCGCAGCAACGCTAAAGAAACTACGAAAATTCCCTACGAGTTTTCAGAAGCGATCTGTCTTCTGTTCGTCTCTTCTTCATTTATTTCATATCAAGTTCACATCATCGAGCTACTTGGAAACCCCCCTATCTGATGGAGAAGGAGCTTTTGTACATGTTCCTCCAAACGCACCTTTGCCGAGACTGTATTAGCCTTCCATACTGAGGAGCTTTCCTTTCGCCAGCTGATCTGACAACCTCGAGTTGCGATGCCTTTTGCGGCGACGGTTTTGCTTTGCCAACGCCATGGCCTAAGACCATAGAACGAGTCACGCTTCATCACTGTAGGAGTCGACTTCGACATATTACCAAATCTAAGGCACATTGGCTGCTTTTGCCTTTGCACTTGACTTTTCAGGGCTTGATCTAGGTCCTTACATAGACCTCCGGTTCGTTCCATACGCTCAAGATCTTCACGCTTGCTGTCCTGTGAAGCCTACGACTCGCTGGGAAGTTATCGAAACCCTATGTCGAGACAGGACTTCGTGACGAGTATCAGGTGATCCTCTTCAATTTCATTAACATTGTGATTTTGGCTCAGCGACTGAAACATATGACTCATTCCTTATGTTGCGGGAGCCTCACTCGGAAGATTAGGGGCGACTACCCATTGCGGTACCGTGCTTTAGTCTCTTGGTGGTTCCGTTTGCTGTGGCAATAGGGATAGAAGGGTTAACCCCCCAACAGAACAAACCCCCCAACAGAACACCCCCTCTGAATCTTTATAACCACGCGAGATACTGAAAATTGCTTTATACGAAATCTTCCCAAAATCAAAATTTACATAAGTTTCGTATATAAAGTTTTCTTATAAAATGACTTCTCAAAAAATGATGTTCTAAGCTACGATTCAGCCCTATAAGCTGTTCATTTGGGGAGTGTGTTCAGTTGGCGGGTTAACCCTTCTATGTGGTATGATCGGCCGCTATTATTATTGATGGCAGGCGTCATCACTTTTCGGTAGTGGGCGCTGTCGGCTTTCTGTGGCAGTGGGCGCTTTGCTCGGTCAGCGTTTTGGTTGGGGTGAGTGAGTCTTGGTAGGTGCTCTATCTGAGTACACGCTTGAGTTCTTCACAAACGCCATGCCTTCGGTGAGGACTGTGGTATGAACCCGTAGGCAGACGCTTTGCCTTGATGGTAGGCACTGCACTTTCTTGGCAGATTCTAGAATTTGGGGGGATGTCCTCGTCTCGTAAGCACTTTATCTCTTGGTAGACGCTGTGTCTTGGTAGTCGTTTTGACGCTTAATAGGCGCACTGCTTCCTGGTAGTTACTAGTTAGGCGTTGAAGGGCTTTGGTTGAACGAGCGCTTCCTTCGGGAGGCGCTTTGTTTTAGGAGCCGCTGTGTTTGCGCATGTACAATGGTCTAGACCTAATGGGCACTTTTGAGGGAAGGCGCCCCGATCCTTTGTAGGGGTCATGTATCTGGTCGGCGCGTTGAATTTCTGATGAGCGCTTTGACATGGGTGGGCGCTCTGAATTTGGAGACCGCCGTGGGCACTTCGATTTTTCAGTGGGCGCCAGGGTTTTGGCGGCTATGTAACTGGGGGCCGCCTCAAATATTTAGGTGGCCGCCATGATTTTTTGTGGCCGCCCGTAATCTATGAGCGCTATAAGTTTAGTAGCCGCCATTTTTTAGTAAGCGCTATAGATCTTAGTGGCCGCCATATCTGGTGAGCGCCATAATCTGGTGGCCGCTATAGAAATTTAGAGAGCGCCATAAGTTTAGTAAGCGCTAGAAATTTGGTGAGCGCCATATCTAGTGAGCGCCATATCTAGTGAGCGCCATATCTAGTGAGCGCCATATTTTAGTGGCCGCTATATCTAGTGAGCGCTATATCTAGTAAGCGCTATATTTTAGTAGCCGCCATATCTAGTGAGCGCTATATCTAGTGAGCGCTATAGACTTTAGTAAGCGCCATATTTTAGTAGCCGCTATAACTAGTAAGCGCTATATCTAGTAGCCGCTATATCTAGTGAGCGCTATATCTAGTAAGCGCTATATTTTAGTAGCCGCCATATCTAGTAAGCGCTATATCTAGTGAGCGCTATAGACTTTAGTAAGCGCCATATTTTAGTAGCCGCTATATCTAGTGAGCGCTATATCTAGTAAGCGCCATATTTTAGTAGCCGCTATATCTAGTAAGCGCTATAAATAATAAGTCTTAGAAGGCGTAATATTTAATAATCTTAGTAGCCGCTATATCTAGTAAGCGCTAAAGATCTTAGTAAACGCTATAGATAGATCTTAATTACCGCTATATTCTAGTAAACGCTAAAGATAGATCTTAGCTACCGCTATATTCTAGTAAGCGCTATATCTAATAAGCGCTATATCTAATAAGCGCTATATCTAGTAAACGCTATAGCTAGTAGCCGCCATAATTTAGTAAGCGCCGTAGATCTTAGTAAGCGCTATAGATCTTAGTAGCCGTTATATCTAGTAAGCGCTAAAGATCTTAGGGAGCGTAATATTTAACGACCTTAGTAGCCGCTATATCTATTGAGCGCTATAGATCTTAGTAGCCGCTATACTTTAGTAAGCGCTATAAATCTTAGAGGGCGTAATATTTAATAATCTTAGTAGTCGCTATATCTAGTAAGCGCTAAAGATTCTAGTAACTACTTCTATAAATACGTACTAGCTTTAGAAAAGTAGAGTAGAGCGCACTTCCTCTATTTCGATAAGCGCCTATATTATTAGTAAGGGTTAGTATCTACGGAGTACTTTATAATACTTAGTAGGCGCCGAGCTTTGAGAGGGTATTATAGACTTATTAATTACTTTATAGGAAATAAGACTTATAAGTACGATAGACTAGTAAATAAGTTTAGTAAGTAACACAATTTGGCCTACGCTAATATTCTTGGCGGCCGCTATTTATTTTAGTTACCGCTATAATTCTAGAGGGCCGCCTAAGAGATTTTAGGTAGCCGCTTAAATTTAGTAGCTACTATAACTCTAGGTTACCGCCTCGGAGATTTTAGTAGGCGCTATAATTTTAGGTAGTCGCCGAAATTATATAGGCTCTGAGATATTAGGTAGCCGCCTAAGAAATTGTAATAGCCGCTATAACTTTAGTAACTACGAGAGGTTTTAATAACCGCGCCGACTTTACGCGGGCGGTAAATTTTGGTAGCCGCCATAATTTTGAGTAGCCGCCCGGAAATTTAGTAGCCGCTATAACGTTAGAGGCCGTTAGAGATTTTAATAACCGCGCCGACTTTACCCGGGCGGTAAATTTGGATAAGCGCTATAGGTTTTTATAGGCGCTATAATCTTCGGTAGCCGCCTAGAAGTTTAGTAGCCGCTACGATTTTACTAGCTACTATAACTTTAGTGTAAGTAATATAGGTTTTAGTGGCCGCTATAATTTCGAGTGCCCGCCTAAGAGATTTAGTAGCTACTATAAGTTCTAGTAGCCGCTATAGAGATTTGGCGGCTACCGACATCTTGATGGCTGCGGAGGGCGCTCTAGCGGCCACTGAAAAGCCAAGCGCCCCCCTACGAGAGCTTTCACCAGAACAAAGCCCTACTAAGAATTAAAGCATCTACTAATCTCACTCAAGAGAGCACCGACCAAGAAATTAAGCGCTTATAGAAAAGGTTTACTAGACCTCTTTATTGCAGCCGGCCGCTATCTATGAAATGTGGTACGTACTAAAGTAGAGATAGACTTAGCTAGAGACGCGCGGCGCTTATTAAAGTTCGGCGCTTACCAAAATTTCAGAGCTTACTAATATACGACGCTCACTAAAGTACGGCGCTTAGCAAAAGTTCGGCGCTCACGAAAATATGGCGCTCACCTATAGTACTTACTAAAAATACGGCGCTTACTAAAAGTACGGCGCTCACTAAAGTACGGCGCTCACTAAATATAAGGCGCTCCCTAAGAATAAAGCGCTTACTAAAATACGGCGCTCGTCAAAATACGGCGCTCACTAAAAATGAGGCGCTCATCGAAATATAGCGCTCACCTATAGCGCTCACCTACAGCGCTCACTCAATATTTATAGCGGTTACTAAGTAATAGCGCTTACTAAGGACGAGGCGGTTACTAAGAATAGAGCGATCGCCAAAAATACGGCGCTCACCAAAATATAACGCTTACTAAGATTCTAGCGCTCACGTAAATGCGTAATACTAATTAATCTATAGACGCTATCTACTAGTAACCGCTATTATTTGGTAAGCGCTATTTTTTAGTAAGCGCTTTCATATTTAGTAAGCGTTATAGAAATCTAGAGAGCGCTATAGATTTATATAAACGCTACCAATTTCGGTGAGTGCTATATAGTAACCGCCTAACTTTAGTGGCCGCTTTACTTATTCAAGCGCTTTAGATCTTAGTAGACGCTATACTTTAGTAAGCGCCTTATAGTAAGCGCCTCATCTAGGTGGCCGCCCGATGTTGGGTGACCGCCCGATGTTGGGTGACCGCCCGATGTTGGGTGACCGCCCGATGTTGGGTGACCGCCCGATGTTGGGTGACCGCCCGATGTTGGGTGACCGCCCGATGTTAGTGACCGCCTTACTCTTATAAGCGCTTTAGATTTTGGCGAGCGCTCTTCATTCTAGTGAGAGCTATTGGCTTTGGCGAGCGCTTTTCGTCTAAGTAACTCCTATCGCCTATAGGGAGCGCTAATCTTCCTACTGAGCGCTCTTAAACATAGTAAGCGATGTAAGTATAATTCTTCTAAGTGATCGCTCTGGCTTAATCGGTGCTATACTCCTTAGTAGACGCCTTACTTCCTATTGGCTAGTATAAGAACGGTCTAACCTATAGTGGGCGCTCTCTTGGATCGGTATAGGAGTCGCTTTATCACCGTGGCACCTGAGTAAGGATCTACATTAACTATTATTGTGAGCACTTTCAGTAGACGTTTGATTTCGTAAGTCCCTTTCATTAGTGAGCGCCTTTGTGGGCGCCTCATTGTACTCTCCTTTGCTGTTGGTGGGCATTTCCTGCAATGGACACCGCCTTGCAAATATATTCCCGGTGACCGCCACTGCTACGAGATTTTGGCCACGAGCAGCTTCATTGTCTACTGTGTACATGAGTAGCGCTTCAAGGCGATGTTGCAGATGCATAGGACTCGATCGAGACCACCAAAGACAGGGGACTATTATGGAGTAGCAGGAGACTAATCGTGGTAAGTGATCTCAATCTCGTTTTCACCAAAATTATCTGTGTACATGGATTTCCCTAATCGGATGTCGACATAGATACATTCTGTCAAGTCCACCGACTATTCGCTTGAAGCTCTCCCTCCTCTAAGCCCAATCGTCTCCTGGCCAAGGCCTTGGATAGCTATGTGCTGACCACTCTAGCTACTGCTTATGCCGTCAACTGATTCCAAACACGTCTTGTGTCTGCCAGCTCTTGACCTTCTTCTTGCCCGATCAGCCTGAGCCAGGAACGCAACTCTTGCACCATGCTCTGGCTTGGTTCCAATTCTGCGCACTTGATTTCCTTGGACCTTTTAGCCACGCTCTGGATGCTCGTAGCGGTGCATTGTCGGCCCGCGTTCTCTTTCCTCTTCCTTGCCCTATGAATGTATTGATAGCCAGGCCCATATCCATACACATGCCCTTCTTTGGCTTGTATCCAGAAAGTGGATGCAGGGACTTCCTGCTGTTCTGGCGGATAGGTCGTAGAGTGTCTCATTCAATCTGCCGCTATACATGTGAGAAGATAGCGGTCGACCTCAACCTGCGATAAGTCCAAGCCTTTCGTAGGCACAGAAACCTAGCAAGTAGCCCACTGTTCTTGACCGTCGAGTCTCTGGTATCAAGTTACTCATGTTCCCGTTGGGGAATGTTATCACCCAAAATCCAGGATCTGGGCCGTTCCCACTTGATCGCACTTGGAATCTTCGCACCGGCTGTAGCCTGGGCGACCATGTGATGAGGGCTGACCTCAGCCCTCGAGCATGCCTCCGAATCCGGTCGTTCTACTTCGATCCAATTTTGGTCAAGAAAGGCGGCCCGACCTGTTGCTTCGGGCCTCGCAAAGCACCTCCATTTCTTTATCACCTGTCGCAGCTTATACCAATGCCCTTTTCGATACCCTCACATCCTTGGGTGTCGTAGGATTGTCGCCCGTCGCGGCTCTGCCGTGGCTTCGCTGATAAGTAGAGTGTTGAGATCGGAGGCTGTTGAGAGCCCGCTCAAAGCCTACAGAGCTCAGCGCTTACCAAGTATATCTGGCGCTCAAGTTGGGCGGCCACCAAGAATGAGAATGCCCACCAGAGTGGAGAGCGCTTACTGGGAATGCCAGTGCTCACCAAAAACACCCACCAAGCCAAGAGCGCTCACCAATTCTTAAGCGCTCGCCAAAAAGTCGGCGCTTACCAAGATCACCTACTATAGCAGCTACGAAGACATAGGTAGCGCTCGCTCAATTGCGAGCGGCCACCAAAACTTATAGCGCTTACCCACTCAAACTCCTATGGCGCACACCTAAATTGCGAGCGGCTACCAAAACTTGAAGCGCTCACCTGAATTATGGCGCTTACACAATGTCTGAGGCGGCAACCAAAGCTCAGAGCGCTCACGCCGTTCTAAAAGCGCTCACCAAAATTATGGCGCTCACCCAATTTCTATAGCGGTAACTAAAACTTCGAGGGCTCACCCAGATTGTCATGGCGCTCACGCAGTTCTAATGGCGCTCACGTAAACTACGAGCGGCCACTAAAACTCACGGCGCTCACCTAAATCAATGGCGCTCACGTAATTTGTATAACGCTCATTCAATTACCGGCGGCCACCAAAGCTCACAGCGCTTACTAAATTATATAGCGCTCACTTAAATCTATAGCGCTCACCAAAGATACAGCGCTCACTAAGAACGCGGCGCTCACCTAAAATCCTATAGCGCCCACTAAAGATATAGCGCCCACTAAGCACGCAGCGCTCACCTAAAACCCTATAGCGCCCACTAAAGATACAGCGCCCACTAAGCACGCGGCGCTCACCCAAAATCCTATAGCGCCCACCAAAGATACAGCGCTCACTAAGAACGCGGCGCTCACCTAAAATCCTATGGCGCCCACTAAAGATACAGCGCCCACTAAGCACGCGGTGCTCACTAAAAATCCTATAGCGCCCACTAAAGATACAGCGCTCACCAAGGACGCCGCTCACAAACGCAAGCCGCCCACAGCGCTTACTAAAAGCACAGCGCTCAGCAAAGTAGACTGCCCACTGCGCATACTAAGAATTCTCCGCTCACCAAATTCATCAGCCGCTACTGAATCAAAAGCCCCTGACAAGACCAAACCCGCCGCCAAGGCGCTCGCTCTCTGAAGCGCTCAATAGAGGCCCAGCGCCACCGAAACTCAAGGCGCCCACTGGATCAAAAGCGCCCACTAAAGACACAGCGCTCAATAATAGTGTGCAGCTTCCAATACAATCTAATAGTGACGCGCAAACATTAGTTCCAATCTCATCGAACGAAACTCGGCATAAGAGCCGTGGATCGGCAGACCCTCTAGTTTGTCAACAAGGCTTTGTTTTCACAGAGCCAATTATCAGCGCTACCATGGATAAGAACATAGCTGCTTTGTTCCCGCTTCATTCGCCCTAGGGATGGAGGGGCTTGTTGCATCTATCACTTCCTGACGGTGAGTCTGATTCTTGGCCGCAGTGGAACAGGCAGAACTACCAGCCAGGCAATTTCATGCAAATGTCCTCGCAGCGCCCACCTAGGCACGGCAGCCACAAAAAGTTTCGACGCCCACGGCGTTCACCAAATCTCAAGCACTCACCAAAGTAAAACCGCCCTCTAAGGCGTCCGTCAAAGGCATAGAGCCCACCAAGGATGAAAGTGCACAAATGAAGAGCCTTCATTACTAAGCAACTTTGCCAGGCCGGCAGAGCATATGAAGACTCTGTAGTCAACTGACGCTGCACCCAAATTTCGGAGTACTACACATCCCTCGAGGGTTGAAGGGAAGAGTAGTGTAGTGGTCTCGCAGTGAAGCATAGATAATGTGATTCCGATTCATGATGTTCTCATTTATATCCTTAATCCAAGGCCCAAGAGCCGGACAGACTTTGACGATGATCGGGCTGCAATGTGTCAGATTTTCGAGATATGACGTTAATGAGCTGAGGGTTTCGTACTCTGCAGTCCTTTCACGCACGTCGCGATATGTGCCGAAGATGTCGTAAATAGTATAAGCTTAGTCCAAAGCCCAGTATGTTGCCACTATCAGGCCAGGCCGACTGCTGGTTTAATAAAGAGAGCGGTCGCTGGAAACCTTCACGTGATTGATACATTGGGAATCTTGGGTATTCGTTGGGAATTGAGAGCTTGGATCCCAGCAAATGAAGGTTTATAAGCCGCTTTGCGTGGACTTGAGATGATTCTCCAGGAGATGACGACCATTAATATGCAATTGACATAAGGGATGTTCCGATCCCCTCCAGTGTCGAGCTGAAGCGCTGACGAGCTTGAATGGGCGTGAAAGTGAGGCAAGATAAATTGGTTACATAAGAGTTGTAGGCGCAGATACGTCTGAAACAATCTAAGTCGTGAGCAAGATCCCTTATGATGAGCGCCTATGGGTTCGAGTTGGCGGGAATATGATACCCAGTCTCGTAAACCCTGCAGCGACAACAGTGGAGCTGAGAATAATTGTTGAAGACTTGTGAATTCCCCTCGAATCATCGATGGCTACTGCTGGTCGACATCCTGGATAATATCATTAGGGCCGATGTTGTTTGGCAAGTTGGGATGAGTATGGCATATTTCGTAGCTGGAGAAATCGCTCACGACGTTCACTTAGAACGTTGCGATCCCTTTGACTTAAGGCGAAGGATCAATTGAGCCATCGGGAAGCTCCAGCAAGCACGATGACAGTGGCGTGTCCACAAAGCATTGAAGCGAAAAAAGGTGTTGGGATCGTGACAGAGCTCCGTTTCCTAGTATTCGCTGTGTGTCAGGTTTCTTCTTTGCATAAGTTGCATCTCAGCGGTAGACCAAACGTGGCGCCTCTCGCAAGGCAGGGAGATCAGGTATATTTTGAGCCTTGTAGGCACCTACATATCTTAGCAAGAGTCCAATTTATTCCTTAATCATCTTATAATGTGCTTCGCTTCGCATCCAATAGCAAGACCAACCGCACTCCCATAAGGCGCTCACCCAAAGAGCCTGCCCAAGACACTCACCTGAAGCGCACACCTCAAAGCACCCACTAGACCGAGAGCGCCAGCGTGCTAAATATAAGCGCCTACCAAACCTCAGGCGCCCTCTAGAAAGGTAAGGCACTCGTCAAGAATGAAAGCGCTCATTTAAAGGTTCTACCAAGGCGCCCGCATACCGAGACGCCAACCAGAGGTATCGCGCCCACAAAAAGTTTTGAACTCACGGCGGTCACCAAATTGCGAGCGGCCACCAAAGCGCTGACCAAGTGTACTTCAAGGCGGTCACTAAAGAGAAGGCGCTCACTAAAGCTCCTAACGGTTACCTAACTGAAAGTTCTCACTAAAGTAAAGAAAGTGCTCATTAGACTACTACTCTAGAAAGGCATAATACTTACAGCGCCAACTAGAAGTGTCGGCACCTATGGCGCTCACTCAGTCTACAGGGGCCAACAAATCTCAAGCGGCCACCAAATCGGCTGAAGCGGCCACTAAACGGGTAAGGCGGTCACCAAAATCTTTGGCGCCCTCTGAATCATTAAAGCGGCCACCAGAATTAAAGCGGTAGATAAGAAATTTGCTGAGGCGGCCACCATATTAGAGCGCTACTAAAGCGGCCACTAAATGTCGAACGACTACCGAGAGCGCCTACCAAAGCGCTCACTAAATACACAGCGACCGCTAAGGTTATCCTGCGCTCACCAAAATTAGAAGCACTTACCAATAGCAGCGCCTGAGAAGATCTAGGGCGCCCGCGGAAACATAGCGCCGCCGGTTACTCGAAATTACAACATCACTCTCTGAGAACTCCGCGGTTACCAAAACAAAGTCGCTACCAAAAGTGGTAGCCAACAGTAACTACTGAATCTCGAGCGGTCATCAAAAGTGTAGCGGTCACCAAAGGTACGCTTACCAAAAATGCCGCGGTCATCAAAAGTACAGGCGGTCTCTAAGAGTATAGCGGCCACTGGCAAAAGTACGCTCACCAAAAATGCGGCGGTCTCTAAAAGATATCGGCGGTTGCTAGAATTATGTATAGCCGCCAAAAGTGCAGGCGGTTACTAAAAAAAACGGCGGCCACTAAAAATGCGCTTACTAAAATCTAGAGCGGCCACTAAGATATAGAGGTTACTAAATGCTATAGCAACTACCAAAATCAGCGGCTACCAAAAAAATAGTACCTACTAAAAATCTTATAGTATATTACGATTAGGACTAACGTTTCTTATACTATATACTATAATAGCACTTCTGAGCCTTAATTAGTTACTAAGTAAACTAACTATAATTAGTGTAATTAGTTACTAAACGAACTAATTACGATCGGCGTAATTAGTAACTAATTAAACTAATCGTAAGCTTAGCGCGAATTTCTATATCTATATAGATAGCCTACTTTCCTATATAGATAGGAGTTTCGTACTTAACTTATATTACAAACTTATAGTAATTATTTATCTCCTAGATACTAAATATAAGAAATCTTCTTATTCTAGACTAGTTCTAGTAAAGCCTACTCCGCCTTATTATTCTTAATACTCCTCTCCTTAAGAATTAACCCTATAGGAATACTTTTAAAGTAAAGTCTTAGACTAAACAATAGAGTCTTATAATATAGTATTTACTAAAAGCTATAGCGGCTACTAGAGATTAGAGTGCTAATTAGAATATAGTAACTACTACGCTTACTTAAATAGAGCGTCTACTTATAGAAAGCGGTAACAAAAAAGAGCGCTTCTTAAGACTATACGGGTATAGCTCTACTAAGATAAGAGCGCCCGCTAAGTAAAGTACGTACGGCGGCTACTAAAGCTGAAGCGCTTACATATATTAGGGCGGCTACTAAAATATAGTAGCTATATTAGTCGCCAAAAACTAAAGCGGCTACCTAGAATTAGAGCGGCTACCTAGAATTAGAGCGGCTACTAAAACTTAGTCTTACTAAAATAAACGGCTATATAATAATAAGATTGTCTATAGAAACAAAGTATTTAATCGACTATAGTAGCTATTAAAAACGACGGCGCCTACTTCAAGCGCTTACTAATAGTGTCAGCGCCCACTCGAAATAAAGAAATACCGAATAACTATTACATAGCTCTTATAAAAGCTAAGCGCCTCTAGCGACCTCTAAATAATCGGAGCGCCCACTAAAACATAGCGCTTACAGTGACTCCTGGTCCACAGCGGCTACTAAGAATGAAAATTTTGGTAAGTACTATATATTTGGTGAGCGCCATGATTCGGTTTGGTAGCCGCTCTAGAAATTTGGTGAGCGCTATAAGTTTGGTAGCCGCTATAGAAATTTGGTGAGCGCTATGATTTGGTGGGCGCCATGATTTGGTGGGCGCCTAAGAAATTTGGTGAGCGCTATGAGTTTAGTGGGCGCTATAGAAATTTGGTGGGCGCCATGATTTGGTGGGCGCTATAGGAATTTGGTGGGCGCCATAATTTGGTGGGCGCCTAAGAAATTTAGTGAGCGCTATAAGTTTGGTAGGCGCTATAGAAATCTGGTGGGCGCCAAGATTTGGTGGGCGCCATAATTTGGTGGGCGCTATAGAAATTTGGTGAGCGCCATAATTTGATGGCCGCTATAGAAATTTGTGGGCGCCATAATTTGGTGGCATAATTTGGTGGTCGCCTTAGAAATTTGGTAGCCGCTGTGGAAACTTAGTAGGCGCTTTTAGTGAACCCCGTAACTTTGGTAAGCGCCATTATTTCGTAAGCGCCATTATTTAGTGGCCGCTGTGGAAATTTAGTAGCCGCTTTTAATAAGCGCTATAAATTTGGTAAGCGCTATAACTTTAGTAAGCGCTATAACTTTAGTAAGCGCTATTATTTAGTAAGCGCTATAATTTAGTAAGCACTATTATTTGGTTACGGCTGTAGAAATGTAGTGAGCGCTATGAATTTAGTGAGCGCCAAACTTTTGTCTAGTGGCTACTGTGGAAACTTGGTGAGCGCTATGAATTGCTGAGCGCCATAATTCGGTCTAGTAGCAGCTATCTACTAAGTATTTAATGGGCGCCTAGTTTAGGTGGTTTAGGTAGGCGCTATGATTTGGTGAGCGCCCAAGAAATTTGGTGGCCGCTTTCTATGGCCGCCTAGCCCGCTCAAGTGTGCGTCTTTAGTGTGCGCCTTTAGTGTGCGCTTTCACTTGCGCGCTTTCACTATATAACAATTCTCCTAATACCGATATGCAATTCTACCGTTTAACCTAAGGTGGCTGTAACACTTACATCGGTCCCTATGAATCGCCTATCTACTTAGTAGCAACAGCCTCTCTACGAATAATCGAGTACACAGCCTCCCTTATCTCGCCTATTACCATCTCTACCTACATTTTTTACATAGGCACGGCGCCGCGAGATGCTTAGCGAAACATCCGGGTATAAGATTATATGTCTGGATCCGTCGGAGATATATAACAGGAGGAATAGGTAGGTAGCGTAGGAGGCGGTGTTGGGGAGGCGTTACATAATAGATAGGCTGGCGGTCCGACCAGGTACTTGAAGATAATGCTAATGAGAATGTTAAGCACGAATGTCTAATGCTAAGGTCTAAGAATGGCGCTATCAGGAGCATATAAAGCGCCATCTCAGCGAGCTCGGAGGCGACTATCAAACAAGAGTTGTTCATCTTCGGAAAGAATGTCTTAAGAGTACCGAGTTGCACGTTAAGGAGATCTGAGCAGTCTGTGATGAGCTACAAGAGCCTAATCCGTCTGGCCATATCAAATGCGAGTCCCTTCCAAACATATTCAGTGGGTGTGGTGCGCTCGCCTCCTATTCAAGCAATCATGGCTAATGTAGGACCTTTCTACAGTATACCAGCGCCCGCAGAGAAGAGATTGTCCCCAGATCTAGCATCGGAGAGCAGAGAAGAAGACAAAGGATGCAAGCTGTGGAAATTCCCTAGGGTGATGACAAAACAGGCCTGAACTTCCATAGGATAACGGCTCCTACTAGGTATACGACCAGCTCCGAAATCCTAGAAATGACATCTCACGAATGGTGTCGGGGACGACAACTGCATGGCCGTCCGCTGCGTTTAGCGGAACTTACAGGTGTTAGTACGAGAATATACCCACCACGATTGGAACGACAAGCTTGTCCAGCCTTCACTCGCACATGGGATGTCGTGGCGTAAGAATTGACCGGGAAGCAGTCATCTGCCTTTGCTTTACCTCTATCCATGCTGGATTACAGGCATTGATTGAAAAAATAGGAACCTAGGACAACTGTGAAAGTTGCCAACAACCACGTACGCAAATCTGATCTCTGCCTTTGACGCACTTTCCTATCTTGCGAAGTACCTCGGAAGGTGACGCTGAGACCGTCCCTCCTAGGCGCTGCCCGGTCTCAAGTTGGATTGCAACATGTCAGAGATTCAAGCAAATCCGCAATCAAATGTTCACGACATCCATACGACCAGGTCTGCGGTTACCACTGGATGGATAGAGAAGCTTTAGCTCATGAGGCATAACTCAGTGGGCCGAGCGCGATCCATGTCAAACAGAATTGCTGTATTCAAATCATTCGAGAAACAAGAGCATCCTCGACCATCGTGACATACTGGGAAAACACTGAATTGCGTTCGAGACATCGATGGAAGTAGAGAAATGGAGGGGCGGGTCACAGTAGCTTGACCTGCCAAAGATCAATGACTGACCCTGCAATGCGCTCATCTTTGGACGTGAGCTTTCCGACTGTCTCGGGTAGCTTGCCAAATATGTGGGAGCCACTGTGTTGGAGCTATCCACCAGGGCATCCAATCGCCTTGATAATTGGGCACTCGCAGACACTTCTTTGCTTTCCCACTGTGATGGATGTGCCAATGACATCGATCGATTTGGACTCGCCAGTCTTCAATCCCAGAAGTATGCGTGTCTTTGGTACATGAGCTCGTTTTCTGACCTAGAATTGCTGCAGAATTGTTCGGAGCAACCATCAGTTTATGTATTTGTCTCTAAGGCATAATTGTAAGATCTCTTTAATCTAGTAGCTTTCAGTCAAACTTAGAGTGAGCCTAGACTGGAACACTTTGTAGAGGATGATTAGCTTGTGTTCCTTGGCGACATGCCTACACACGTTGCGCTTATGAGTTCGCTTGACAAGTCTCTAAGGAGCTATCATCATCTCTTTAAGCGCCGTCGGTGGTGGCTTTTGCCTATCCACTTTTGGTAGGCGCCGTGTTTTGGTGGGCGCCTCATTTTAGGTGGGCGCCTTTCTTTGGTGGGCGCCTTTCTTTGGTGAGCGCCTTTAGTTCTAATAGGCGCTTTTTTTTAGTAGGTGCTCCTTATTTAAGTGGGCGCTCTTAATTTTGGTGGGCGCCCTTAGTTTAAGTCGGCGCCCGTCCTTAATTTTAGTAGGCGCCCGCCCTTAGTTTTTATAGACGTTTCCTTCTAGTAGGCGCTTAGTTTTACTTTTAGTAGGCGCCTACTTTTAATTTTAGTAGATAAGCGCTTATAGCTTTAGTAAGTACTTTTAGTACTTTTACTTAAGTAGGCGCTTTGTAGGTAAGTATTTTTAATTTTTATACGCTTTTTACAGCTACGTTCTATAGCCGCCTTTCGCTATTAGCTCTTAATATACGCTTTTACCTATTCTTAAGTAAGCGCTTTTAATAGTAAGTACTTTTAGTAGCCGCTTTAGCTAGCCGTATTTACCTATACGTTTATTAGTAAACGCCTTTACCTACGCGTTCTTAGTATTCGCTTAGAGAGGCTACTTTTCGCGGCCGCTTTTAGTAAGCGCCTTTAGAGGGCTTTTTCCAGTGAGCGCCTTTAGTACACGCTTTTAGTGGCCGCCTTAGTGGCCTTAGGTAAGCGTTTTTTATAATAGCCGCTTTGTATAGCCGCTTTGTATAGCCACCTTTTGTAAGGCGGCTTTTGAGGGGCGCTTTTGGTGGGCGCCTTGGCCGCCTTGGGTGAGCGCCTTGGGTGAGCGCCTTAGTGGCCGCTTTTGGTGGCCGCCTTTAGTGAGGCCGCCTGCGCTTTTAGGTTTTGGAGTGCGCCTGTAGTATGCGCTTTTGACGTCCGCTTTAGATGCCAGCCCCGCCCATTTAATACCCACTTTAGGACTGCGCTTTTGACAATTGTCTCGTACGCTTTTAATGTGCCCCTTTGTGCGTCCGCCTCTAGTGAGCGCCTTTGGTGAGCCCGTTTACTACATATTCTAGTGCATAGCCGCTTTTGCTTCTACGCTTATAAATTACACTTCTGAAGAACTCTCAAAGAGAGGCTGTTCTTATATAGGCCACCTCTGGTGGGCGGCGCTTTGAGGATTGGTGAACACAATTTAAGGGCGCTCTCGGCTGCCATCACCTTCTATGACTGATGCGGTTTTGGTAATCACTTCCACCATATAGGTAGCGTTCTGTCTTGACCACTGTTGATATCAACATAGGGCCGCCAGCTCATTGGAGATAGAAAAGACACGGGCATGATGCAGCACAATGGAGACACTGTAACTGGACTTCATTCAGACGTTGACCAAATCATCTAAGTACATGATTGTCCTCAATCCCAGGTCACTGAGAATGCCTTCTCTTTCCCACTTTGACCACCGCCAGCTTGGGAGCCATCCTCCTCTACCGCCAACCTTCTCTTGGGCGAGGTTGTAGGTAGCTTCGAGCCTGTCCGATCCACCCTTAGGCCTTGTCGCCATTCCAGTGTAACTTCTCTTGAATGTCCCAACTCCAGGTCTCGTCCCTCGCAGGTTGACCCCGAGCCATGACAGTTTGTCTTCCGTCATAGGGTTCCTGGCATCTTGCTCAACTTGCTTTGTAGCCTCTATCGATAGGTATTTTGCCAAGCTCTTCATGGTCTTGCTTGCTCCACACCTTCTTTGCCGCCTGACACTGTTGAGATCCAAATCCAGACACCTGCCCTTTCTGAGGCTTTCAAAGTCAAACAGAGCGTCGATAAGAAGCGGTCGGGAAATCGCCCTGGCAGGTCTTGACGTACGTTATAGCATCTGCACCTAGGTTAGTAGGCTGAAATGAGCAGTATATGGGTTTCACTCAGCTTGTTGGCCGCTTCTTAGAAGACTTCCGACCATTGGTCCAGCGATTTTCATCTGTCGAGCGCTTCGCATTCCTGCTGTGCTCTGCGTATAGAGCATCGGATCCGCTTTGCAATCTTCAATCATGACTCATCTCAGGTCAACGATATGAGAACAAGCTCCTTGGGACCCTGTACAATGCTCCGGGCATTCATGTCGGGGAAGGCTTTACCTACAGCCATACCACCTTAGCGGCAAACGACAGGTAAAAATTCGTGTATGCCCTGATCTCATGGGAAGAGACTTTCAACCGTGTCGGGAAATAGCACAGACGACATCAGAAATGCAAGATCTTCAGGGACAGGGGAAAGGCTTACAAAAGTCGCTTGTCCGAGCGAGTCAAGCACACAAGATGTCCTATTTCTTTTTCCTTCTTCTTCCGGAGAAGGCGGTGCTCCAAAGCTCGAAAGCGAGGGGGCCCAAGCCCAACACACGATACTGTAGATTGAGATGCCTTCGCTTTCGCCTCTGTTTGACTGAATTTGCGGTCAAGACTGACCTCTGTCCAGTTCCGTGTACCATGTCTGGACTTGCGCCTCTTGGCAGAAGAGGATTGCTCAACGCAGCTTATAACAGATTAAGTCATCTTCCTGAGGCTCGACTGATGGTGTTTGTTGACGCCAAGGACCAACCGTTCAGTGTAGGCTGTCTCGGCCCATATCGATTTCGTCCTCGATGAAGGTAAATTTGCCACGCTGACCCACCATGTTGCTGCGGACCTTTATTTGCGAGGGGAGTGTTGAGTTCTGGCTCGTCGCCTCCCATTCTGTGGGAGGTTCAGACCACTGTTGCTCGGAATGCTCTGATGATGAGTCTGAGCTATAGAACAGGTGAATCAGCCAAGCTGTACCCCCAGGTGTGCCTTCGGAAGCGGGATTTCAACTCCCAGTGAAGGCCTGTTCAGGTCCATGGTCTTCTGCTAATAAGACGTTTTTGGAGAAAGCGGCGAGAGGCAAAGCCTCAAGCGCAGGAGAACTCAGAGAGTCCAGGATACCTGTCATAGGAGACAGAAGAGAGCGAGAGAGAGGAGGAAGCGGCGACGGGCGAGCCTGAAGCGCAAGACGCACACAAACACGTGTATACATATATATAAATACATATGTATACATATATTTGGACCAGGTCCATCAGTGAACCAACCTGGGGCAGCGTAGCCACCACAGGTGTATCACCGACTTCTCCGATGAAGAGGAGAGAAGGAAAACAAGCGAGTGTTGGCATAAATATCTTTGGCCGCTCGCGTAGCAACGCGCTAGCCTAATTAGCCCGGCAAATCTCCAGCGAGTGTTGATATACGGATTGTACGATGCGGGATGGTAGTTATGGAGATGCTGAAATCACAATACCTGAGGTATCGAATAATCATATCAAATTTCCATACTATATCCTCTGGTTTGCCTAATTGACATGAATTGTTTTGATAATCCCTCGCCAGCGTGTACTTCAGTGGTACCGACCAACTTGTCTTGTGCAGGCTCCCAAAGTGCCTTCTACATGAAATTCCCCTGTGTCTCTGACCTCATTTGGGAGTCTCTTAATGGAAGCTCGCGGAATCATGATTCCAATCCCAGGTTTCTCCGACGATTCCCTCTCCACACCCCTGAATTGATGATAGGAGTCATAAGCGTTGTGATGATTCGACTCGCAGCCTCTTAGTCGCGCTCTCAGATTGCTGAAAGAGCTCTCGTGTGCCAGGAAGTGTTCGTAATCTTGTAGGGGCCATTTTCATTTGCTTTTTATGTCCAGCCAGTTCTCGAAAAAAGGAGCAAGTTCGAAACTTCTCGTATCTGAATTCAATGGTAGACTGCTGGCAAGAATGCGCAAATCAAGACCCACGTCTTTAGTAAAGGCAAGGATCAAACTGCCTGTTCCTCATTAGTCAGTCCGATCATCTTAGTAGAGACCCTTCCTATGAAGTGATGGAATCTTATTTCAACGTTAAACAACAGGAAACAAGGCTGTGGATACAGCAGGGACCATTCATTTCACCGGCGATGTGATTGCCTGTCAAAGACATGTATTTGGAAGCCAGTCAGGGTCTGCGGCTCTCAGCGCACAGCAACCAGCTCTCCTGTATCGACATATGGTCTGCCTTGAAGAATCGTTCCTTGAGACGGAGGAGCCCCATTGTTCATGTCAGCGAAAGAGGGAAATCCGTATCAAATTGGAAAACTTACGACAAAGGCGTTTGAATATCTGATATCGCTGATTTTCCCGGCTATTACTGTATCGATGAAGCGGAAATTTGCATCCAGAATGTCTCCTATGAGGCAAACTGGATGACAGAAGATGGCTCAGAGTAGAGGTACTGTGGTATAGAGTGTAGTCAAGGGTTTGTACTGAGCAGACACCGGCAAGATTTGAGGGTAAGCCTGTGGCTAATGAGCGTTCCATAGAATCGATGCGAAGAGACACGAGAGTGGGGTCCGCTAGCTGCGTAGAGGGAGTACGAGTGAGACAGCTCGGATGGCTGGATGTTTGCTGTTTTGCCGTGTACCGACACATCCTCACGTTTCCTGGAATCGATGTGTAACAAGGCCAAGCAAGTGTACGTGTTGGCAGATCTTAATCGATCATCAAGATTTCACTGTAAGACCCTAAGTGACTCGGACTCTGATTTCCGGAGAAGGGTGTTGACCCTTTCCCAGTGCGTCTCATGGCCTGTAGAATTGGCTTGATTGGCGGTAACGCTCATTGCTCTGGCTCTTCAGACACAGCTGACTTCTCAGTAATGAAGGAAGCGTTTTCTGAAACCTGGCAAGGCCTGTGGAGATGAGGTCTTCGATATCTTTCAAGAAATGACAATTTTGAGAGGTCAACGCGGATGATTCGAGTCATTAGACATAGACAGAAACGTGCGAGATCAAACGTTGTAAATGTGCCCAGATTCGTTCAAGCCTCAATGAAGTTCGAAGGCTATGATTGCGAGACGAAACAGGAGGTCCTTTAAAAGCCATATACGTAGATAAGTTTATAGACCTTCAACTCACCGAAAGATAATCCTACGATTGAACTCAAGAGCTGCCGGAGCTGCCAGTTCCCTAGGGACATCTGGTATTGCACTTCCTAATGCACAAGAAGAGGGACCCAAGTACACGGTCCACTGGATGATTGTACAGATCAACCATGGCTTCTGATAATACCGGATAATCCCCTTAGAGCCAGCGTTACGGTAAGCCGAGTAAGGAGATTAGCTTCATGAGAATCCTGGAGATACAGTTTGTTTATGCCGGAGCAATTCGATGTTCATCTAATGCGCTGTGACGCATTTTTCGCATAAGAAAGAAGTAATCTTCATCCGATAAGTGGTTGGGAACCTTTGGCAATATGTCGAATAAATTTTGCGCATCTATTAGCGATTATAGCGAAGGAAGGCGGTGCGCCCTATAGTAAAGCTTGATCTCTAAGGTTCTGGGGATATGAAGCTTATCTTTGTATAAGAAGAAAGCAAAGTCCTCATTGCACGAATGCTATTTCTGATGGGTTTCGAGCCTTGAAGTGCCCAAACATTACAGTAGAGACCAGAAGCGCATACTGAAAGCGCTCACCAAAGGCGCTCGACGAAGACGGCCACTAAGGGCAGGCGCTCACCAGAAGCGGCCACCAAAGCCAGGCGGCCAACAAAGAGAGGTGCTCACCAGAAGCGGCCACCAAAGCTAGGCGGCCAACAAAGAGAGGCGCTCCGAAGAGAGGCGCTCACCAGAAGCGGCCACCAAAGCCAGGCGGCCAACAAAGAGCGGCGCTCACCAGAAGCGGCTACCAAAGCTAGGCGCTCACCAAAGGCGGCCACTAAAAGCGCACACCGATAGTAGGCGGTCACTTAAAGCCGATACTTACTAAAAGCGCTCTATTCCTAAATACTAGGCTTAATAAAAGCGCTCACTAAAATCCTAGCGCCTACTAAATTTAGATTTAGGTAGGCGCTTTAGATTTAGGTAGCCGCTTTAGATATAGGTAGCCGCTTTAGATTTATATAAGCGCTTTAGATTTAGGTTATCGATTCGGCTTTAGGTAACCGCTTTAGATTTAGGTAGCCGCTTTAGATTTAGGTAGCCGCTTTAGATTTATATAACCCCTTTAGATATAGGGAGGCGCTCTAGATTTATAAAACCGCTCTAGATATAGGAAAGCGCTCTAGATTTATAGAACCGCTTTAGATATAGGTGGGCGCTCTAGATATAGGTGAGCGCTCTAGATATAGGTGGGCGCTCTAGATATAGGGGGGCGCTCTAGATTTATATAACCGCTTTAGATATAGGTGAGCGCTCTAGATTTATATAAGTACTTTAGATATAGGTGAGCGCTCTAGATATAGGTGGGCGCTTTAGATATAGGTGGGCGCTCTAGATATAGTTAGGCGCTCTAGATTTATATAAACGCTCTAAATATAGGTAGGCGCTCTAGATATAGGTAGGCGCCCTAGATT